>Ga0255356_1000029_pt1 | contig 84201 bp, 72 predicted proteins | sample HBST100metaG_FD_189944 | JGI IMG/M metagenome (GOLD analysis project Ga0255356, IMG submission 189944) | Peat soil microbial communities from Stordalen Mire, Sweden - H.B.S.T100 | ecosystem: Environmental > Terrestrial > Soil > Wetlands > Peat | place: Sweden: Norrbotten County, Stordalen Mire...
CTCTCGTAGTACCGCACCCAGAGATAAAACTGCACCCCCAGCCAGCCGTTCAGCGCCACAAATGCCCACTGCACACCGTGTCGGATCCGCTGCGAGCGGTCCACCCCACCCCGGCGTGTAAGCGTTTTTCCCCCGGCTCGGGAAGCGATTTCCTCTTCAGCACTTGCGCGCATGGCCTTTTATTCCTTCCTGAGGCCACGATAGCGATCGGGCGGAAGCATTTCAGTAACTTTTGTCACGCTCGAGATCAATGTGCGCGCTGGGCAGGAATTACACGAACTCCGGCCACTTCACCATCTTCTTTTTCAGGTCGAGGGTGCGGCCGTCCACCACAAAGGTGCCGTCGCCATTGGCGTGGAAGGTTCTGCGCTCCTTGCGCGCCGCATCGGTCCAGCCTTTCACAACTTCCAGCATGAACAGTGCGTACTTGTTGACCATTCTGGTGTCCACCACCTTGCATTCGAGGTTGGCGAGACACTCGGCCACCAGCGGCGCCGCTACCATCTTTCCGCGCACAGCCGTCAGGCCAAAGATCTCGAACTTGTCCACGTCCTGCCCTGAGCAGTTACCGATTTCAACCACCTTGGGCGCAAGATCGACCGTGGGAATGGCGATCACGCATTCTTTGGTCGCACGCAACGCCTTGTAGCTAAAATCCGCGGGGCTGACGATGCAGGCGATCCGCGGCGGCACAAACTCCACCATCATGTGCCAGCTCATGGTCATGATGTTGGCGCACCCCTGGCTCGCCGTGGTCAGCAACACCACCGGACCGGGCTCGATGAGGTGGAATACCTTCGCCAGAGGAATATTTTTCATGAGGAGCCTGCCTTCTTCGCTGCGAGCCGGACCGGACCGCCCGCCTGAAACTCCAGAGCGGCTCTCACCGCCTGGAAGATCGCGAGCCGCATACCGGCGAATCAACCGAACCTTAACAATCTCCGCCCCACCCACCCGCTACGATACCCACAGGCCAACCCGCCGAGCAAATAGCCGCGCCCGGCAGGCAACGCGTTGATTGCAGATGGCTTCATTTCAGATAGGCGCGCACCAAATCGATCAGGTCTTCCGCCAATTCGGGAGCAATCTGCTCCTTGGCCTCGTCCGCAAGGTGGAAACGGATGTGGGTCTCGAGCACTTCCCCCATCAGGCTGTTCACGCCCCCGCGTACCGCCGCCAGAAGCATCAACTGCCCGCCGCATTCTTCCTCGGCCACGAGCGAACGCTCGACCGCATCCAACTGGCCGCGCAATTTGCGCACGCGCTGCAGCAGCTTCAATTTTTCCCGCTCATGTTGCGACATGGAATCTCTCCTCTTGAAAATACTCATCCCAGTATAGTTTTAACCCTATGGGGGTATAGTTCGTAGTCATTCTAGTCCCGAACGCAAACTCAGCGCATCCAACTCAGTAAGGTCCATCCATGTTCCGCTACTCCGGCCAGCACCCCAATCCGATGCGTTCCCTGCACTCCTTCGCCGGGGTGGCCGCGGGAGTTGCTCTCCTGCTGGCTGCCGGGTTGGGCTGCGCACAGGCGCCCCAAGCCGAATCCTCGCACCAGCTGCCCTCCCTGCCCGAGCCGCAGATCCAGACCAGCCCCGCTCCCTTCCAGCTCGCCGCAGCTCTGCAGCATGACGGCGTCGGAAGGCAACCCGGCGACCCCACCACGGTGGGCCGCGAACCCCAGGATGCTCCCATCGTCTCGATGGCGCCGCACCCGGACTCGAACTCCTGGTGGATCTCCGGCCAGGCCAACATTATCTTCCAGGGCGATCTGCCTTTTCATTCTTCTTATGAGGGAACCAACAGCTTTCGCAACGCAGCCCAATACAAGACCTCGATGGTGGGCACGCTCTACACCGCGCTGCGTGCTACCCACTCGGTCCGCTTCAACACCGATCTGATCTTCGACCTGGAAGCCGCCGAAGGGCGCGGGCTGAGCCAGGCGCTGGGACTGGCCGGCTTCACCAACCTGGACGTGGTGCGCAACCCCTACCTGGGCAAAGTTCCTTACATTGCCCGCTACGGCTTTCACCAGGTCATCGGCCTGACGCAGAAGACCACCGAGCAGCAACCGGGCCCCTTTGGGCTGGCAGCCAGCGTGCCGGAGCGCCGCTTGGAGTTTCGCGCGGGCAAAATGACGCTGCCCGACTTCTTCGACGTGAACGGTCCCGGCTCCGACAGCCACCTGCAATTCATGAACTGGACGGTGGACAACAACGGCGCATGGGATTACGCCGCCGACACGCGCGGCTACACGGTGGGCGGCATGGCCGAGTACGACGATCGCCTCTGGAGCATCCGTTACGGCCTCTTCGCGATGCCTACAACCGCCAATGGCATCGCCATGGATTGGGCTTTCAGCCGCGCCCACGGCCAGAACGGCGAATTCGAGTTGCGCCGCAGCTTTGTGCCCCAACGCAAGGGCCTGACGCGCATCCTGTTCTATGCCAACCGCGCCCACATGGGGACTTATCGCGAGGCTGTCCAAGCCTTTCTGGCTGGAACCGACAAAACGCCCACCATCACCCTCCACGAACATTTCAGCGCGCTCAAATACGGCTTCGGTTACAACACCGAACAGGAACTCAGCCCCAATCTGCGCGTCTTTGGCCGCTTCGGCTGGAGCGAGGGTCAGAAGGAGTCCTTCGCCTACACCGAGGTGGACCAGACTGTCCTGGCCGGCGCCGACTACGCCGGAACCCGCTGGCGGCGGCCCGTGGACAAGATCGGGGTGGCCGTGGTCTCGAACGCCATCAAGGCCGACCACCAGGAGTATTTGAAACTTGGCGGCCTTGGCTTTATTTTGGGCGACGGCAATCTGAATTATGGCCGCGAAAACATCGTCGAGAGCTATTACACCTGGCACGCCTGGCGGGGAATGTTCTACTCGGTCGACGTGCAGCACATCGACAATCCCGGCTATAACCGCGACCGTGGTCCGGCGTGGGTGGGCGCGGTGCGGGCGCACGTGGACTTCTGAAGCAGCCGTCAGCTATCAGCCGTGAGCTTTCATCGATCGGCAAGATGCTGTTCGTGTCGTGTCTCAGAACTTGATTGCTTATGCTGAACGACGGAAACGCAGGTCCTTCGACTCCGTTGGGCCGAGAAAACGCGCCGAGCCACGCTCGGAATGACAGCTTGATTTTTCAACAGATTTCAAAGTCAGGACATGAGCTGAAAGCTGACGGCTGATAGCTGAAACGTTACTTGCCCGCAGCGGGTGGCTGTGCCGGCTCCTGAGGCTGCGCCGGGAGGGTGTAGATCACCTCGCCGGGCTTGGTGTAGTGGAGTTTCTCGCGCGCTTCGTGCTCGATGGCGTTGGGATCGGACTTGAGCCGCTCGACGTGCTGGCGCAGGCGCGCATTCTCCTGTTCGAGGGCGTCAATGTCCTTCTGCAACTGCCGATCCTCGACCCGCTTCTGCTGCCAGACGGAAAGGCCATGCTGGCCATTGACCACGTGCCAGCCCAGCAGCAGCGCCAGGGCCACGGCGACCACCGTGCCCGCCGGCCTCCACGCACGCATGGCCCAGCCAAATGCGCGCCGGGGCAGGGGGACAGGAATTGCTTCCCTGCGTCCCACGCCCTGTTGCCCGGCTTGCACTCTCCTGTCTGCCATTCAACCTCAAATCACTTCTTAGGACAGCACGAATTTCTCGGCCGCCGCCTTCAGCGCTTCCATATCCTTCTCGCTGCGCGCCTCGGTGTAGGCCCGCACCACGGGCTCGGTGCCCGAAAGCCGGTAGCAAACCCAGGAGCCATCCTCCAGAATCAGCTTGAGACCGTCGGTGCGCACCACCTTGACGACCTTGCGGCCGCTCAGTTCGGTAGGATCGGCCTTCAACTTCTCAGTGAACGCGGCTTTCACCTCCGGGGTCAAGCGGAAGTTCTCGCGAACCGGGTAGAAGGAACCAACCTTGCCAAATAGCTCCTTCAGTTGCACGCCCAGGCTCTTGCCGCGGTTGGCCACCATTTCGGCCACCAGCAGGCCAGCCAGGACGCCATCCTTCTCTGGCACGTGGCCGCGGATGGTCAGTCCGGCCGACTCCTCGCCGCCAATGGCGATCTTGTCCCCGTTGATCAGCTCGCCAATATACTTGAAGCCCACCGGCGTTTCGTAGAGCGGCACCTTATGGTAATCGGCCAGAGCATTGATCAGGTTGGTGGTGGCCACGCTCTTGGCCACGCCGTTCTTCCAGCCGCGGGTCTCCACCAGATAGTCGAACAGCAACGCAATGACGTAGTTGGGCTGGATGAAGGTTCCATCGGCATCGACAATGCCGAAGCGGTCCGCATCGCCATCGGTGGCAATGCCCAGGTGGGCGCCCATCGCCTTCATTTTGGCCTTGCAGTCGCCCAGCAGGTAGTCGTCCGGCTCCGGCGCGTGGCCGCCGAAGAGCACGTCGCGGTAGTCGTGGACCGTCTCGATGGCCACGCCGGCCTGGCGCAGAATGTCGGAGCTGTAGCCACGGCCGGCGCCCCAGAACGGGTCGTAAACCACCTTGATGCCCGACTTGGCGATGGCCTTCAGGTCCACCAGTTCAGCCAGCCGCTTGAGGAAGTCCGGCTTCACGTCGGCGGTCTCAAACCCTCCGGCTGGCGCGCTTCCCAAGGGAATGCTGTCGGCCTTGCCAGCAGCCTGAATCGCCTTGATGGCCTCCTCGATCTTGCCGGTGACTTCGGGCAGCGCGGGGCCGCCGTCGGAGCTGGAGAACTTGATGCCGTTGTACTCCGGCGGATTGTGCGAGGCGGTGAAGTTGATGGCGCCGGAGGTCTTGAGGGTGCGCACGGCATAGGCAATCGCCGGTGTGGGCGCGGCTTCCGAGATCACGATGGGCGTAATCCCGGCTGCGGCCAGCACTGCGGCCGCCTCGGCCACAAAGCGCTCGCCCAGGAAGCGCGGATCGCGGCCCACCAGAACGCGGTGCGGCGCAGGCTGCGTCTTCACAAAGGCGGCAATTCCCGCCACCGCCAGGCGGATATTGGCCACGGTAAACTGGTCGGCCACAATCGCCCGCCATCCTGAAGTGCCAAACTTGATCGCTTTAGTCATCTCGTCTCTCCACCTGCGGCGTCTGGTAGTGCCGCAAGGTCCATACTGCAACACTCAGGCGCGCGGGGCAAGTCGCTGTTTGCTCACTGCGCGGATCAGTTTTCGGATTTCCGGGCTTCGGAACGAGGCTTTCGAGGAGTAGAGATTTCTGTGCCGACGCGACTTGTCAAATGAGCGTGTATTTGACGCAAAAAAACGGTATTTTGAGCCCAAAATGCACTCAAAACGCGCAAAAACGGGCCAAAAACAGGCTTGTCTGTTTACCTTTAAATTAACAGAAATAATTCGTAAGTTGTTCATTTATTTTGATTTACCGTTATATGCGGGCGCGAAAATGGCACTTTTAGAGATAGGGGGGTGGGGTTGCGTCCCATTTGAGGCCGATGCGGGGACTGTGAAGGCTGTGAAAAAACTCGAGATTCCGGGTTGAATCGCCGGAAAGCGCCCGTCCGGGGCTGAAAGCCCCGCCGATTCTGCCGGCTTTCTGCGGGAGTTGAAACTCCCGCCTCCCTCCGAATCGAGTTTTTTCGCAGCCTGCCGAGACCATATCTCTTCCTATCTTTCAGTGTGCGCCAAAGGAAGGGAATGATCTGCAAATGGGGTCGAAAAAAGGCGCTGCCATCGATCTGAAACCCGCCGCATCGCTTTCATTTCGCGCCAAGGGCTGTGGAAGCCAAACAGGAAGTCTGTCCGGGTTGGCGGTGGTTGGGCGCAACAGGTCACTTGGCGTATGGCGACTTGACGTTACTGATTCGCTCCTCGATGAGCGCATTGGTCTCCCACCAATTGAACCGATTAAGCACTAATATTCTGCTTGTCAGCGGATTGGAAATGGCATATCTGTTAACAATATCCTGCGAACATGTTTTACAGCTCGCCGATATCAGAAGGCTCATACCCCCGGGACGAGCGTGAGGACTTTATCGATTGCTGCAATAATATCGGCGGCCATCGCGAAATGGGAGGCGATGGACGAAATTTGATCGCGTAAGGTCTTGAGGCCCTGATTGGTATAGTTGATCTGCTTCTGCAGTGCATCCAAGTTGGAAGTAGCCGAAGCGATCTTGCAAAGTTCATCCTTCCTCAGCACTTGGTCCACTTCCGGCTGCCATGCGTTCAATGCCTCAATAGCTGCCACATCCATCGTGCCGTCGAGTTCTGCTTGGATCTTGTCATACAAATCCTGATAGGCCACTCTTACCGCAGGAGTAAGCGGGATAGAGAGGCTAGCGGGGAGGTTGCCTGCAGGTGAAGTGGTCACGGTTTTGCTCCTTTGAGATTAGTTTGTCGGCAACGAAGAGTAGAACTTGCCGAGGTTGTTTCCCACATCGGCGAGCTCGGCCAACTTGCCTTTCAAGGTTTCGGGATTGTTATGTTGCGCCTCGGCAGCTAGAGCATGATGGGTCAGTGCCAGCCTGTTGATGGCCTCTCGAAGAGAAGTGAGCTTATCATTGGCTGCTCTCTGTTGTCGGGCAATCTCGGGCAGTTTCATGATCTCTGCGCGGTGCTCTTGCTGGTTCACATTCTTACCGGGCTTTTCGTCCTCGAGAATGAACTGCTTTTCCAGGTTGAGGATTCGGTCGTAGTCGCGTTTCTCAAGACCTTGAAGTGTTTGAATGTCGTCAGCAAGCACCTTGCATAGCTCTTGAACATGGGGGTCCATCTCCTCGATTTTTCCTGGCAGCTCCTTCTCGACTATTCGGTTAACCAGAAACTGTCCGAGTGCGTTGACACCGGTGCTGATGCCATTCCTGACTGCCGGAGAAAGGAGAGGAGCAGCAGTGGACGATGTGGACGAAGTGGTGGTGCTGGTCGAGCCGGAGACCGTAGTAACGGTGGTTTCGGTCGTGGAGGCAGCGGCTGCGGCGATACCGAGCACATTCTCGATCGACGGGGCCAAGTCATTGCCAAGGGAGCTCAAGTTGCTTCCCACAGACTTTGAAGCCGCATCGAGTTCCGGGGAGTCCGTGCCCTTGGTGATTTCGGTCAGGGACTTGGAGTAAACCTGGAGAGCAGCCAGGATCGCAAGCCTGGCTTGAATATCTTTCTGCGAGAGCAGAACCGGGGTGTTGCGCGGATTGTAAGTGACGTCCTGTTTTTCGTACGCAACAACCGCTTCGTAATCGGTGCGCAGATCATCAAGGGTCACGGCGTCACGATATGCGGCAGCTGATTGATCGATGACAGGCGCAATTGCGGTTGAAAGAGCCGTGGCGTGCTTGGCGATTGGGGAGAGCGAGCATCCTGCAGAGAAAACACTGATAAGTAGCGCAATCCCCAATGTCAAGGCGCCCGAGAGGCGCGGTTTCCACAACACGGAAGTATAGGTTCCTATGGCGCGTGGAGATAGCCTGCGTTGCATGAGTCAATCGGACACCTGCAACTTCCGGTTGTCAACAGAAATTGATTTATTTTGTGTAATTTCGCATCAAGAACACGACGGGCTGGCGATGACTGATAGGATGCTGACGACGCACAGTTAAGAATCGGGAGGGTTCCAATGTCAAAGCGGATCGTGTTTTGCGCGGATGGGACGTGGCAGGCCCCGGTGAATAATACCAACGTATATAGGTTATACAAAGCGTTGACCGTAGCCTCCGACCAAGTAACGTTTTATGACGATGGAGTGGGCGCAGACACCACAGGAGTGAGCCGAATCCTCGACGGAGCCTTTGGCCAAGGGATTCTCCAAAAGATACAGGACGGTTACACGAAGATCGCCCATGTGTATGAGCCAGGCGACGAAATATTTCTGTTCGGGTTCAGTAGAGGAGCGTACACGGCCCGAAGTTTGGCGGGGATGATCGCAAATTGCGGATTACCAACGGGTGCTTTCAGCGATGCGTGCGTTACGCAGGCATTCGCTGCATACCGCGATCCGGTGAATCGGGCTTCGATCCTTAACGGGTTGACGGCATGCGGCTTGGGAGCTGCGACGATCAGGATGGTGGGAGTATGGGACACTGTGGGTTCGCTTGGAATTCCGGCGATATTCGGCGGAGTGGACGAGAAGGCCTATAGATTTCTCGATACCAGCTTGCATCCAGATATAAAGAACGCATTCCAATGCCTGGCACTGGACGAAAAGCGGGCGCAGTTTCCGGCGACGCTCTGGGAAGGAACCCCGGTTGCTGACCAGACGCTCGAGCAGGTTTGGTTTTCCGGCTGCCATGGGGATGTAGGCGGCGGTACGGCTCAGGGCGGCGAGGTGGATGCTGGGACCCGGCTTTGCGACATCACGCTGGGATGGATGCTCTCTAAGGCGCAAGCGCTTGGCCTTGCGATCGATCCTGCCGTCCTGACGCAGTATGGTACGTTCTCTGCAGAGGTTGCTCTCGATGCAATTCGAGAGACATGGACGCCCAAGGACGGCCCGCCGCGTCTTCGGCCAGTTCCAGCGGGCGCCGAAGTGTCGAACAGTGTTGCTGTGCGCTTGCAGTATGCCCTAACTTACGTGTCTGGCTCCTTAATCGTCGAAAATGGAGCATTGGCGGACGGGTACTCAATCGTGAACTTGGTCGAAGCGAACGCTTTCTAGATTGTTTCTCCCGACTTTACGGACTGATGAGATCTGTGCAAGCGGATAAGCGTTATCGTTGTTCCTGAATCGCATTCCACCCAGGAGTAGCCGTTGCTCGCTTCTTTGCATTGTGGATTTTCTGCAAAGTCAGGACAATTCGACTTACGGTCAGCAAAATATGAAGCCCGGGTTTTCCCGAATGGCAACAGGCCGGGGCGGTCATCCAGCAGAGGTTATGATCCTCAAAGCCTGGCCTCAGCACATTAGTTTAGTCCCCGGCAAACACCGCAGGTCCAGAAATGGAGCACGGCCCGGATGGCCGCCCATGCGGCGGTTACGTACGCGCGCGTTGCCCCTCTCAACATAGGCCCGTTCCCCGGAGGAATTCGGAATAGATTGGTTGGAGAGTCCGTTACCTGGTGGAATCCCTCATGCCCGAAGCCGACCCGCAAGTCCGCATTGTTCTGACCACCGTGGCCAATGCCGAGGAGGCCGCGCGGCTGGGCCGCACACTGGTGGAAGAGCGGCTGGCCGCCTGCGCCACTCTCGTGCCCGCGGTCCAATCCATCTATCGATGGGAGGGCCAGGTGGAGTGCTCGACCGAGACCCTTCTGCTGCTGAAGACCGGCACAGAACAACTGCCTGCCCTCAAAACCCGCCTGCACCAGTTGCACAGTTACCAGACCCCCGAGTTCCTGGTTCTGAAGGTCGATGCCGGCAGCCAGGGCTACCTTGACTGGCTCCATGCGTCCCTGCGCCAGCCCTGAATTCCGGCGGGTGGGTCTGCCCGGTCTGATATTCTGACCACAGTCCGCCCTATGCGCTGGTTAATGGTGGTATTGATCGTCTCGCTGGTCGGGCTGCTGATTGCAGCCGCAGCCTTGGCGCGCCACATCTGGCTGCAGCACGCCCGGGCCCGTCCCCTTCCCGAAGCAGTCTCCGGCAAAGCACCGGGCTCCGGTCCGGCAGCGGGAACGGACGTAGAAACAGAAATCTAGGGATTTTCCACTCGGCCAAAGCGAAGGAGACCATGGTGAGCAGAGAACTCTCAGCAGAACTGGCCCCCGCATCCGCCGCGCTGGCAACCGGTGTTCGACGCCTGCATCGTAACGCAGCTTAAGAACATCCAACCTAAGTCGCAGTTTTATTGTTGAAAGGACCTTCCATCCCCGTGATCAATCAACAATCCGGAGTGATCAGCCCCGATGCCACGCTGGACGTCTCCATCGCCCACAGTCCCGATTCGGATGACGCTTTCATGTTCTATGGCCTGGCCACCGGCAAGGTGCGCGTACCGGGCTACAGGTTCTCGCACACCCTCTCGGACATCGAGACCCTGAACCGCCGCGCCCAGGACGAGGCGTTTTTCGACATCACGGCGATCAGCTTCCACGCCTACCCTTACCTGCAGCAGAACTACACGCTGATGGGTTGCGGCGGCAGCGTGGGCGAGGGCTACGGCCCGATGGTCGTCTCCAGCCGCAAGCTCACCCCGGAGGACCTGGGCAAGATCAAGATCGCCATCCCCGGCACCCTGACCACGGCCTACCTGGCGCTGAAGATCTTCAATCCGAATATTCAGACCGAGGTTGTGCCCTTCGACCAGATCATTCCCGCGATTCTGGCCGGGACCTACGACGCCGGGCTGATCATCCACGAGGGTCAGCTCACCTACAGCTCCAGCGGCCTCTACAAGGTTCTCGACCTGGGCATCTGGTGGCGCGAGACCACCGGCCTGGTGCTGCCCCTGGGCGGCAACGCCATCCGCCGCTCCCTGGGCCCGGAAAAGCACAAGATCCTCTCCAAGGCCCTGCGCGACAGCATCCAACATGCCCTGGACCACCGGGAGCAGGCCCTGGAATACGCCATGCAGTTCGCACGCGACCTGGACACCACGCTGGCCAGCCGGTTTGTGAGCATGTACGTGAACGAACGCACCCTGGACTACGGCGCCGACGGCCGCGAGGCCATCCGCAAACTTCTGGACATGGGCTACGAAAAGGGGATCATTCCCATCAAGCCCCAGGTCGATTTTGTAGATTGACGCAAGCAGGGTCTTTGCTCTTTTTTGGAGCCACGAGCGTGGCTCCGAAAAAGGGAGAAGCCGAAGCAAGGATTCGGAAGGTTGGGGCCCGGCAGGTTGGGCGCACCCAGCCACAACCAAGAGTCACTGAAAACTCCCCAGAAACCCCCTCCGCTTTCTAAATATTTTCTAATCTTCGCCGATGCATTCTCTATAGAGGAGTTCGAGAATGCCAGGCCCTTCCATCCCAACCTACCTACTTGCGTCGGCCGAGCCGGCGCTGCTGGCGTCGATTGAGCCTTTGTTGGCAGACGGGGGCGCGCGCGTGGAGGTTCATCTCTCCGCCGAGCCGACCCTGGCCGCACTGACGGCTGCCCATCCGCCAGAACTGGCTGTCCTGGACGCCCAACTCCCCGGCATGGAGATGGAGGGGCTACTGGCTGCGGCGCGGGCAGAGGCTGTGGGCAGGCATTTTCCGATTGTGCTGATCTCGGAGACGGTGAGCCAGGCGTGGATCGACCGGCTCGCCGAGGGAATCATCGACGACCTGGTGCCGCGAGCCAGCGAGCCGGGCTTTCTGCGTGTCCGGCTGGAATCCGTACTGCGCACCCACCGCCGGGTGCGCGAACTCGAAGAGCTTCGCGAGGCTGCCATGCTGAGTACACAAACCGACCATCTGACCGGGGCTTACAACCGCGAGACCATTCTGTCCATGCTGTTTCGCGAAACCGATCGCGTGCAGCGTATGAAGAGTTCGCTGTGCATGATTCTGTTCGACATCGACGACTTTGGCCACTGGAATTCGCGCCTGGGAAGCGCCGCCTGCGACGATCTGCTGCGCCAGACGGTGACCCGCACCGGGCGCTTGCTGCGCAGCTACGATCTGCTGGGCCGCGCCGGCAAGGACGAGTTCCTGATCGGCCTGCCCGGCTGCACCACGGCCAACGCGCAGATACTGGTGGAGCGCCTGCGCAGCGAGATCTTCTCGACGCCCTTCCGCGTGGCCGGCGAGGCCATTCGCCTGTCTGCCTGCTTTGGCATGGCCACCAGCCTGGGGCGTTCCCCGGTGGTGGTTCTGCGCGAGGCGGAACAGGCTCTCGAAAGGGCCAAGGCGGCCGGTCCCGAGTCCATCCAGTACGCGGAGGAAAGTCCGCAGTCTCCGGCCTCCGCGGCAGCCTTCCTTTCCCCGGATTCCGGCGACGAGCTTCTGCTCTGGTAGCGCGCCACGGGTCGCGCGCCAGAAGAATTCAAATGCCCCTTTCCAGCCGGTGAAAAAATCTATTGCTGCCCAGTGCCACATCTGGCAAAGGAAATGTAAGATGGTACGGATTTGGAAAGCTGCTCCCAGAGTCTGCTCCAGCTAAAACGATTGAGGACAGGCTGACAGGCGAGCGGCGAGGGGACAGGCGATGCGGCGTTTCGGTGGAAAAGCGGCGATTTGGATGAGTGGGCTGAGCGTGTTGATCTCGGCCTGCGGGGGCGGCGGCAGCAGTAGCACAACCACAACCACGCCCCCGACGACCTACGTGTTGACGGTAAACTCGCAAAGCCCGTCCAGCGGCGTGGCCATCGGCGTGGCGCCGGCGGACACCAACGGCGCAACCCAGGGAACCACGAGCTTTACGCGCACCTACAATGCGGGGACCACTGTGACCCTGACGGCGCCCACCGCTTCGGGAAGCAATCCCTTCTCTTCGTGGACCGGTTGCAGCAGCGCGAGCACCGTCACCTGTACCGTGACCATGAATGCCGCCGCGACCGTTACGGCCAACTATTCCGGGCCCAAGATCACGTCGGTGACCGTGACGCCCAACCCCGAAACCGCGATCATTGGGAGCCAGGTGCAGTTTGTGGCCACGGTAGCCGGAACGGGCAGCATTGTGACGACGGTGACTTGGTCGGTGGCCGCGCCCTCGGGCAGCAGCCTGAGCGCGGGCACCATCGACGTGAACGGCCTTTACACCACGCCCTATCCGGCTCCGGCAACGGTCACGGTGACGGCCACCAGCACAGAGGACACGACCCAGAGCGGCAGCGCGACGGTGACCCTGAGCCCGCCCGCCACCGCCTCCGGACCGGCCCTGAGCGTGGACGCAACGACGCAGGGACGGCCGGCTATCAGCCCGTACATCTACGGCATGAACGAATGGCTGCTTGACGCTGCACAGATCAAGGCCACCAACATCACCATCGATCGCTGGGGCGGGGACGCCACCTCGCGCTACAACTACCTGCTGGACGTGACCAACTCCGCCAGCGACTGGTGGTTTGAAAACCAGCTTGGTGCTACCGGCCAAAAGGACACCAGCGAGTTCAACGCGCTGGTCGCGAGCAATGCATCTCTCGGCGTCAAGACCCTGGGCACGGTGCCCGTGCTCGGCTGGGCGTCGAAGGACAGTACTTCCTGCGGTTTCTCTGTGGCAAAGTACGGCGCGCAACAGAAGACGGCTCCGGACCGGACCGACTGCGGAAACGGCGTTCTTTTGAACGGGTCCAACGTGGTGAGCGACCCGACCGACACCAGCATCCCGGTAAACCCATCGTGGGTGGGCAATTGGGCGGCCTATTTGAAGGGCAAGTTTGGGCCGGGGGGAGCCAATAACGGCGTGACCGGCGTGGCCATCTACGACCTGGACAATGAGCCGGCCTGGTGGGACGCTGTGCACCGCGACGTGCACCCGGTGGCCTCCACCTATGACGAGGTCACAAACAACGGCATTGCCACCGCAAAAGCTATCAAAACAGCCGATTCGACGGCCGAGGTGAGCGGCCCGGTGGTCGATTACTGGTGGAATTACTTTTACTCGAAGAAGGACGTCGAGTCCGGATGGGGTTCCGGCGGGGGTCCCTGCTGGGAACCCTGGAGCAATCCCGTGGACCGGAAGGCGCACGGCGGCATTCCCTTCATCGAGTACTATCTGCAGCAGTTTGCGGCAGCTTCAGCCACCTACGGCTCCCGGCTGCTGGATTACGTGGACCTGCACACCTATGACGCAGCCAGCTACAACGGCACTTCAGTTGGCCTCAACCCTGCCGGAGATACGGGCGCGCAAGAGGCGCGGCTAAATTCCACACGCGCTTTCTGGGACCCCACTTATACCGATCCCAACATCGCGCAGCCGAACTACCTGACCGACCCCAACTACACCTCCAGTTGCACCACACCGCTGCAAGCTCCGGAACTGATTCCGATGATGCGCAACTGGGTTGCGAAGGACTACCCCGGCACCAAGCTGGCCATCACGGAGTACAACTGGGGCGGGATGGAGTCCATCAATGGAGCGCTGGCCGAGGCCGACATTCTGGGCATCTTCGGCCGCGAAGGACTCGACCTGGGGACCATGTGGCCGACGACCGATCCAGCAACGCAGATCCCCGGCCTGATGGCCTTCGAGATCTACCGCAACTACGACGGCAAGAACTCAACCTTCGGAGACATTTCTCTGGTCTCGACGACCGCCGACCAGGGCAAGCTGTCGGTCTACAGCGCACTCCGCAGCGCGGACAACGCGATCACCGTGGTGGTAGTGAACAAGACCTACGGCGACCTGACCACCAGCCTGTCGCTGGCCAACGTGACGGTTGCGGCCGGAACCAGCGCCCAGGCGTTTCTCTATAGCAATGCCAGCCTGAAGTCAATCGTCGCGCAACCGGCCGTACCCGTGACGCCGCCCGCAACGGGAAGCGCCACCAGCACCCTGAGCGCCACATTCCCGGCACAATCGATCACCCTGCTGGTGGTGCCGGACTAGGAAGCGCCCCGCACTGAGAACCTGTTCGCGCCCTGCCTTTATACTGAGGTGTTTGGTAAAGACAAGGCGCGGGCCGGGAAACGGCCCGATGCAGAGGAGCGGGCATTGGCGCAGGCAGAGATCGGCATTATCGGCGGAAGTGGGCTGTACTCGATGCCCGGATTCAGCAACGCGCATGAAGAGCGGGTGGAGACGCCGTTTGGCGAGCCTTCCGACGCTTTCGTGCTGGGCGAACTGGAAGGGCGCAAGGTCGCCTTCCTGGCGCGCCATGGACGCGGACATCGCATTCTGCCCTCGGAACTGAACTTCCGCGCCAACATCTACGCATTCAAGAAGCTGGGCGTCGAGCGCATCCTGTCCATCTCGGCCGTGGGCTCGCTCAAAGAGGAGCACAAACCCACCGACTTCGTCATTCCCGACCAGTTCATCGACCGCACCTTCCACCGCATCTCCACCTTCTTTGGCGAAGGGATTGTGGGACACATTTCCTTTGGCGACCCGGTCTGCGCGACGGTGGCCAAGGCGGCCGCCGATGCCTGCGCCACGGTCGGCGTCACCGGCAAGTTGGGCGGAACCTATGTGTGCATGGAAGGCCCCCAGTTCTCCACCAAGGCGGAGTCGAACCTCTATCGCAGCTGGGGCGCGGACGTGATCGGCATGACCAACCTGCAGGAGGCCAAACTGGCCCGCGAAGCGGAGATTTGCTACGCGACAGTAGCCATGATCACCGACTACGACTGCTGGCGCGAAGGACACGACGCGGTGACCATTGAAGAGATTGTGGCCGTGCTGCACCAGAACGCCGAAAACGCTGCGAAGGTGGTGAAGGCGGCCGTGGCTGCCATTCCGGCGGAACGCACCTGTGCCTGCGCCTCGGCGGCCAAGTACGCCGTGTTGACCGCGCCGGACGCGATTCCGGCGGCGGCGAAAGAGAAGCTGGGGCTGCTGTTCGGCAAGTACATGGGGTGGTAGCGGGGGAGCGGAGTTAGCGGAGTTAGTAAGTGAGCCGGTTGAACTGAAAGAGGCAATGAATGGCGATTACCGTTGTGGGCAGCGTTGCCTTCGACTCGATTGAAACACCGGCGGGGCGGCGGGAGCGCTGCCTGGGCGGCGCAGCTACCTATTTCTCGCTGGCGGCGAGCTTTTTTTGCGATGTGCGAGTCATAGCCGTGGTCGGCGAGGACTTTGGCGCGGCCGAGGAAGCGGTTTTCAAAACGCACAAGATCGACACCCGCGGCATTGAGCGGGCCGCGGGCAAGAGCTTCTTCTGGGAAGGCTCCTACCTTGACAACCTGAACGAAGCCAAAACCCACACGACCGACCTGAACGTCTTTGCGGCCTTTGAACCGAAGATCCCCGAGGCGTACCGGGACTCAGAGTTTCTGTTTCTGGCCAACATCGATCCGGTGCTGCAACGGCGCGTGCGCGATGCCATGCCCGGCGTGAAGCTGGTGGCCGGCGACACCATGAATTACTGGATCAAGGACCATCGCCCGGCGCTGCTCGAAGTCTTGAAGGGCCTGGACATTCTGCTCATCAACGACACCGAGACGCGCATGCTGGCCGGCAACAGCAACCTGGTGCAGGCGGCGCGCGGAGTGCTGGCTCTGGGGCCGCGCGCACTGGTGGTCAAGCACGGCGAGTACGGGGCGACGTTGTTCCACGGCGCAGCTTCGGTGAGCGAGTTAGCGGGTCAGCAAGTCAGCGAGTTAGCAAGTCAGCGGAAAGGTCAGGGCACAAATTGCTTCCGCTCGCCGGCTTTGCCGCTGGAGGTGGTGGTGGACCCGACCGGCGCCGGCGACAGCTTTGCCGGCGGCTTCTTCGGCTATCTGGCCTCGCAGCCCGAACAAACCCCGGCCGCCTTCCGCCGCGCCATGTTTTATGGCAGCGTGATGGGCTCGTTTGCGGTCGAGCGCTTCGGGACCGAGCGGTTGCAGAAGCTCACGCGGCAGGAGATCGACGACCGCTTCACCCAGTTCCGCGAGTTGACGCACCTTGACTGAGAAAGCCAATTGCGGTTTGCGGTGGCCGGAGTGGCTGGCGGTCCTGGCCGCCTGCGCAGTGGCCTCGGCGACGGCGGTGGAGTGGAGTTGGCAACACGGCGCCATGATGAACTATGGCGACGCCATTGCCCACTTGCACATTGCCCGCCGGGTCTTCGATTCGCACCAGCCGCGGCTGACGCAACTCGGCTCGGTGTGGCTGCCGTTGCCGCATCTGCTGATGCTTCCGTTTGTCCAGGTGTATGGCTGGTGGGCCAACGGAGTGGCGGCGCTGCCGGCCTCGATCCTGGCGTATCTGGCCGCCTGCGCTGGCATCTACCGGCTGGCGCGGCGCTGGCTGCCGCCTCTGGCGTCGGCGCTGGCGCTGGCGTTTTTCGCGCTGAACCCGAACCTGCTCTATCTCCAGACCACGGCCATGACCGAGCCCCTGTTTGTCTGCGAGATGATTTGGGTTGCCGTGGCTCTGGTGGAGTGGCGCGATTGCGTGGACCAGGACGAGCGCAAGGCAGGCCGCCTCGAAGTCTGGATCGCTGTGGCGCTGATTGCCGCCATCTTTACCCGCTACGACGGCTGGATCATGGCTCTGCTGGCCTGGACTGGAATCGGACTGGCTCTGCTGCGCCGCGGAAGACTGCGTTCGGTGAGCTTCTGGCTGGCGAGCTTTTTCGTGGTGGCCGCGCCGCTGGCGTGGTTTGTGTACAACTCCGTGGGTTTTGGCGACTGGCTTTACTTTGCGCGCGGGCCCTATTCGGCCAAGGCCATTGAACTCCGCACCGCTACGCCTGGAGCGGGTCCGCCACACCCTGGGTGGCACAATCCCTGGGTCTCGCTGCTTTTCTTTGTGAAAGCCGCGGAGTTGGACGCCGCAGTTGCCTGGGGCAATCTGCTGCTGGCGCTGAGCGTGCTGGGAACCGCCTGGGGCTGGGTGACGGCGCGCCGCCACGGGTTCCTGTGGGCGCTGCTGCTGTGGCTGCCGGTTCCCTTCTATGCCTATTCCATTGCGTATGGTGCGGTGCCGATCTTCCTGCCGCCGTGGTGGCCGCACTCCTATTACAACCTGCGCTACGGGATGGAGATGCTGCCCGCTTTCGCGCTGGGACTGGGTTTTGCGGCGCAGTTCGGATTGGCGGGGGTGCGCGAGTTCAAGGCCAGTTGGGTAAAGTACGCAGCAGGCCTGCTCTTCGCGCTCATCGGGCTGAATGCGTGCCTGATGATGCGCGCGCGTCCGATGGTCTATGTGGAGGGAACCAAGAATAACGCGGCGCGGCGGCAGTATGAACTCGAGATTCCTCCCCTGCTGCGGACGCTCACGGCCGCGCGGCCCGACGGCGTGGTGCTGATGAACACGTCGGTCTATCCCGAGCTGGTGTCGCTGACCGGAATTCCCTTGCGCCAGACCATCAACGAGAGCGATCTTGAAATTTATCGCGAAGCTCTGAGCGCGCCGGCAGCTCATGCGGCCGTGGTGCTGGCTTTCGACGGCGACGAGATAGACCAGGCAGTCAAGGCGCATCCCGCCGGGCTGACCCCGGTGCGCCGCTTTACGCTGGCCGGTCAGCCCGCCGGGACCATGTATATCTCCGGCACTCCAGCCGCAATGGATCTCCCCCTGAAACGCGGCGCGGTGGTAGCATCGGGCAAGGAAGCGAGATGAGCACGGCCCTGGCACAATTCGCACAACCTTTCGCATTCGACCGCCTGCAACAAATGGTGGTGGTAAACGGCGCCATCGGCCGCCTGCTGGTGGCTTGCCTGCTGGGCGCGGCGGTGGGGTTGCAGCGCGAGGTCAAGCGCAAAGCCGCTGGGGTGCGCACCAACCTGCTGATCTGCATGGGCAGCGCGTTTTTCACGCTGCTGTCGGCGGTGCTGGCCGGCGACGCCAATCCCGACAAAGGGCGCGTGGCCTCGAACATCGTGCAGGGCATCGGGTTTCTGGGCGCGGGCCTGATCCTGCACAACCGCAGCCGTGTAAGTGGCTTGACCAGCGCGGCCAGCGTCTTCGTGGTGGCCTCCATCGGCATGGCCTGCGGCGCGGGATTGTATGCGGCGGCAGCCGTGGCGGCGCTCATCGTCATCGTGGCGCTGGAGTTGGTGGGCTTTCTGGAGCACCGCGCCAACCTGAAAATGTATTCGCTGGTGTATGAGGCGCGGGGCAACGATCCGACGCTCATGCTGAAGTCGATTCTGGACGCGATGGACAAGGCCGAAGAGCGGCTGACCGGCGTGGAGCGGGACACGATCGGCGATTTGCAGCGCATCAGCTTTGCCCTCACCGCAACCAAGAAGCAGCACGAGCGGCTACGCGGAACGCTGCTCAGTGAACCGGCCATCGATGCCCTGCTCACTTTCCGCGATCCGGAGGAAGATTGATTCCCTTTGCAAAGGCGCACGCCTGCGGCAATGACTTTTTGATTGTGACCGAAGAGGCCGCCAACGGCCGGAACTGGGCCGAGTTGACGCAGCGACTGTGTGCGCGGAACACCGGCATCGGCGCCGACGGCATCGAGTTTTTTGCGTGGACCGGTCCCAAGTCGGGCCGCATCCGCCTGCACAACGCAGACGGCTCCATCGCCGAAATCAGCGGCAACGGCACGCGCTGCGTAGCGGCGTGGATGGCCCTGGAACGCGGCTTCCAGCCGGGCGAGGATGTGGAGATCGAGACCGACGCGGGGCTGCGCATCTGCCGCATCAACGGGCTGCATGCGGAGAGCGGATTCAGCGTGGAAATGACCGCCGGAATGGGCGTTCCGGCCTACGCGAAGAAGACCGTGACGCTGGCCGATGGGTTTGCGATGGAGGGCGTCCATGTCTCCACCGGCAATCCGCACTTCGTCATCGCGGTGGACAACGCCGAGTTTTCCGTGGCGGGAAAGACGTGGACAGAAATCGGCGCGGAGATTTGCGTGCATCCGGATTTTCCCCACCAGACCAACGTCGAGTTTTTCCGCGTGACCGGCCCGCATGAAATCGAGATTCGCATCTTTGAGCGCGGCGTGGGGCCGACGACCTCCTCCGGCACGGGAACATCGGCCGCTTCCACCGCAGCTATCGTGCTCGGATTGGCCGCCTCTCCGTTGCGTGTCACAGCTCCCGGAGGCGCGCAGACCATCGAGTGGAACGGACCGGACGCGGAGTTGCAACTGACCGGGCCGGCAGCCCTGATCGCCCGCGGCGAGGCCTGGGAAGCGTGATTTCACTCCTCAAGCCCCAAGCCGTACCGCCCGACGCCCAGGTCGCCGTTCTCTCCCCTGCTTCGACGCCCCAGCCCGACCGCGTCGAGAGCGGCTTTGAGGCTCTGCGCGCGCTGGGCTACGATCCGCAGGCCTCCGAACACATCCTGGCCCGCGGCCCGCTCTATTTTGCGGGCACGCCGGAGATGCGCCTGCACGATCTGCACCATGCCTTTGCCGACGAGGCGGCGCACGCCATCTTCTCCACGCGCGGGGGTTACGGATCGAACTACCTGCTCGACGGTCTGGACCTGGATTTGATCGCCGAAGGCGCGAAGCCGTGGCTGGGCTCGAGCGACCTGACGGCGCCGCAGTTGTGGCTGCTGGACCAGATTCAACTGCCCACATTTTATGGACCCATGCTGTCAGGGGATTTTGCGCGCGAGGACGGCGTGCACACCGCCAGCTTGCAGGCAGCTTTTTCCGGCGCGCTTTACAGCGTGGGCGCACCGGAGGGCATGCGACCGCTGCAGGCAGGCCGGGCGCGAGGAACGCTCTATGGCGGCTGCCTGAGCATTCTGGTGGCGATGCTGGGAACGCCCTACGAGCCGCAGACCGAGGGCAAGCTGCTCTTCCTTGAAGATGTGAGCGCCAAGCCCTACCAGATCGACCGGATGCTGTGGCAGTTGCAGCAGGCGGGCAAGCTGGAGGGCGTGCGCGGCATCGTCTTTGGCGAGATGCTCCATTGCACCTCGCCGGGAGCGCCGCCCGACCTGCTGGACGAGGCCATTCTGAACGCTCTCGACGACTTTGACGGACCGATTGCCATCGGGCTGCGCTGCGGGCACGTTTCACGCCAGCACGTGACGCTCACCCTGGGCGTCGAGGCCGAATTGACGGTAGGAAGAGAGGCACAATTGCATTTGCTGGAACCGGCGGTGACGCGGTGAAAAACAGGGGTCAGGAATCAGAGAACAGGGGGCAGGGATCAGGGATCAGGGATCAGAAAACCTGCCGGCACATTCATCTCAGCGGCATCTGCGGCACGGCCATGGCTTCGCTGGCCGGACTTTTGCAGCTTGAAGGACACCGCATTACGGGCTCTGACAAGGCGGCCTATCCGCCCATGAGCGACCAGTTGCACGACCTGGGAATTCCGGTGATGGAGCCCTACGCGGAAGCGAATCTCTCGCCGGCGCCGGACCTGGTGGTGATTGGCAACGCGCTCTCGCGGGGCAACCCGGAGGTGGAGCGCGTGCTGGACGAGCGCATTCCCTTCACCTCCATGGCGGCGTTGCTGCACGAGGAGTTTCTGACCGGGCGCGAGCCCCTGGTGGTGGCCGGCACGCATGGCAAGACCACCACCACCAGCATGTTGGCGTGGATTTACCAGGTAGCCGCGCGCCAGAACCCTGAGTTGGAGCCATCGTTCCTGATCGGCGGCGTGGCGGAGAACTTTGGGACCAGCTTCCAGTTGCGCCCCACGCGCACCTTCATTGTGGAGGGCGACGAGTACGACACGGCCTTCTTCGACAAGGGGCCCAAGTTTCTGCACTATTTTCCCGCCGCAATGATTCTGACCCATGTGGAGTTTGACCACGCCGACATTTACGTGGATCTGGCGGCGGTGAAGACGGCCTTCAAGCGGCTGGTGAATCTGGTCCCGCGGCGCGGGCTGATTGTGGCCTACGACGGCAACGCCAACGTGAGCGAGTGCGTGGAGCACGCCTTCAGCCGGGTGCAGCGTTACGGTTTCTCCGAGGCCTCCGACTGGCGCCTAGAGAACCTGCGCCACGAAGATGGCCTGACCCGCTGGCAGGTTTCTCACGACGGCGCCCTCTGGGCCGAGTTGGAGATGAGCCTGGCCGGCGAGCACAATGCGCTGAACGCCACGGCCGCCGCGGCGCTGGCCTTCGGGCAGGGCGTCCCCAAGGAAGCCATCGTCACGGCGCTGGCTACTTTCAAGAACGTGAAGCGGCGCCTGGAAGTGCGCGCCCAAATCGCCGGCATCACCATCATCGAGGACTTTGCGCACCACCCCACGGCCATCCGCGAAACCCTGCGGGCGCTGCGCAGCGTTTATCCTCAGGCACGCCTGTGGGCAGTGCTGGAGCCGCGCTCGAACACGCTGCGGCGCAACGTGCTGGCCGCCGACTTGCTGGACAGCCTGCGGCTGGCCGATCAGGTGGCGCTGGCGGGTGTCTACCAGCAAGAGCGCATTCCGGAGGCGGAGCGGCTGAACCCGGTGGATGTGGTGCGGTCGCTGAATGCCGCCGGAACTCCGGCCAAACTCTACGCCGACGTGGATGCGATCGTCGACGGAATCGTGCCCCGGCTGGAATCGGGCGACGTGGTGGCGATCCTTTCCAATGGCGGGTTTGACGGCATCTATGAGAAACTTCCTGCGCGGCTCAGGGAGCGGTTTCCTGAAGGCAAAAAGGCGTAAGGCACGAGGCAGGCATGTTCTCCACCTTCATGTTCATGGCCACCATGGTCATTACCGGGATTCCCACGGCGCTTCTGTTCATCCCCTGGGCCTGGCTCACGGGAAACGCGGGTCCGCTCTACCGGGGCACGCGGTTCATGCTCGCCAGCAGTTGCCGCATGGCCGGGGTGCGCATCCGCACCGAAGGGCTGGAGAACGTACCCAGGGACCGGGCGTGCATCTTCATGGCCAACCACGTCTCCAACCTGGACCCGCCCGTAGTGGTCGCGGTGATTCCAGGGCGCACCTCGGCCTTCCTGAAGCGCTCGCTGATGAAGTTGCCCGTGCTCGGCACCGGTTTCCGGCAGGGCGAGTTCATTGCCGTGGACCGCAGCGGCAGCCCAGCCGACGCGCAGAGGAGCGTGGATGCGGCCCAGCGCGTGCTGGCCAAGGGCTTGCACATGACCACCTTTGTGGAAGGCACCCGCTCGCCCGACGGCCGCATGTTGCCCTTCAAGAAAGGCCCGTTCTTCCTGGCCATGGCTTCCGGCGCGCTGTGTATCCCGGTTTCCATCCACGGCACGGAGAAGATCCAGGGCAAAGGCAGCCTGCGCATGAAGCCCGGCGTCGCGCATGTGGTCTTTCATCCGCCCATCGACCCGGCCGGCTTTCGCACGCGCGAGGAACTGATGCAGGCGGTTCGCGCATCGATCGCCTCTGGGCTGCCGGAGTGGATGCGAACATAGAGAGAGCGCTCCGATGGCTTGAACAGCCCGAACGCGCCGCGGTACAACAAATCTCACCTCTTTGGCGGAACCCTCATGATCGTGTCGCTTGTCGTGCTTGTCACCATTGTCCTGTTAAGCCTTCCCGCGGCGGTGATCTTCATCCCGCTGGCCATGATCACCGGCAACGTTGGACCGCTCTATACCGTTACCTGCTTCATTGTCCGCGCCGGCTTCTTCGTGGCAGGCATCCGCATCCGGGTGGAGGGACGGGAGCGGGTTCCCGCCGGCCGTGCGTGCATCTTCATGGCCAACCATGTATCGAACCTGGACCCGCCGGCCCTGATTCCGCGGCTGCCGGGGCGCACAGTGGCCTTCACCAAGCGCTCGGTCTTCAATCTCCCCATCTTCGGCTACTGCCTCAAGCTGGCAGACTACATCCCGGTGGAACGGAAAGGCAGCACGGCGGACGCCAAGAAGAGCGTCACCTTGGCCGCGCAAGTGCTGAAAAAGGGCATTCACATCACCACGTTCGTGGAGGGCACCCGCTCGCCCGACGGCCGCTTGCTGCCCTTCAAGAAAGGCCCGTTCTACCTGGCCAAGGAGACTGGCGCGCCGTGTATTCCGGTGTCGATTTACGGCACCGAGACACTGATGGCCAAAGGCAGATTTGGCATCAAGCCGGGGACGGCCCACATCGTCTTCCACGCGCCCATCGACCCCGCCGACTATGAGACGCGCGACGAACTGATGAACGCCGTGCGCGCCTCCATCGCCTCCGGGCTCCCGGAGCAGATGCGCGCCTAACCACCTGCGGTGGGGCCATCCACCTGCGGTGGGGCCAACTGCCTGCGGCCGGTCCGCGCCAGAAAAAAGGCGCGGGAATGAAATCGGTGGAATGCCCGCTGGAACTGAGCGATGACTGCGGCTTCCGCTCTACGGCTGGACGATGGCGTTATACCCGTCGTTGAGCAGCTTCTGGCGCATGGCAGCGGCCTCGGTGCGGTTGGCGAAGGGGCCGATCTGCACGTGGAGAAGGCCGTCGGCGGGATCGTGGCGTACATTCACCGCGAAACCGCGCTTGCGCAATGCGCTGAGCAGCACCTGCGCGTCCTCCGGATGGGAAACCGCGGCAATCTGAACCATGAGCGGCGGAGACGAAGAGGTTTGCGCCTTGCTGGCCGGGGCTGGCTGCGGCTGAGTGGACTGGGCCGGCAGGGCGGGCTTGACCACCCATTGCCTGGTGCGGTCCGCGGGAGCAGGCGGCGGGGCGTATTGCACAACGAACCGATCCGCACCGGGAGCAGAGGAAGCAGCCGGCGGCGGCTGGCTGGCTGCCTCGCGGCGGGGAGCGCTTTGGGGGTTGGCGGAGGGCTTGTTGGACGGCGCACTGGCCGTTGCCGCATGGGGAGGAGTCACGGCCGCAGGCGGCGGCGTGGCGGCAGAGGCATTCTTCGCGCTGTGGCTGCCCAGGGAGTAGCCCAGTCCGAAGCAGAGGCCGCAGAGCAGCACAAGGCCGAAAAAGAGCGCCAGCAGCTTGAACGGGCCAAGCGTCAGCTCGGTGTCGCGCTGGCGGCCCAGCGGTTGAAAGTCCTGCTGGTCAAAAACTCCGTGCATGGAGCGCCCTCGGGCGGATTCGGTACGGGGTAGTCATTTTTCCTGCGGGGCAGGTCCGGCGCCTGGAAATGAGACGCCGAACCCACGCGGGGGTCAACCACAGCGGCTTACGGCTTCTCTGCAATCCCCTTGAGAGCGGTCACGCCCAGCTTGTTGAACAGCGTCATGAACTCCATGGGCAGCGGGAAGACGATGGTGGTGTTCTTCTCGACACCGATTTCGGTAAGGGTTTGCAGGTAGCGCAACTGCAAAGTCATGGGCTCGGTGGCCAGCAGAGCGGCGGCGTCCACCAGCTTCTGGGCGGCGTTGAATTCGCCTTCGGCGTGGATGATTTTCGAGCGCTTTTCGCGTTCCGCCTCGGCCTGCTTTGCCATGGCGCGCAGCATCTGTTCGGGCAGGTCCACCTGCTTGACTTCGACCGAAATCACCTTGACGCCGAAGGGCTCGGTGCGCTGGTCGATGATGGTCTGGATGCGCAGGTTGAGCTTGTCGCGGTGGCTGAGCAGCTCGTCCAGTTCCACCTCGCCCAACACCGAGCGCAGGGTGGTCTGTGCAAACTGGGAGGTCTGGTAGGTGTAATTTTCCACTTTAATGGCGGCGTCGTTGGGGTTGATCACGTAGAGCGTGACCACGGCGTTCACCTTGAGGGTGACGTTGTCGCGGGTGATCACGTCCTGAGGCGGCACCTCCAGCACCTGCTGCCGGAGCGAGATACGGATCATCTGGTCAATGGGACGGAAGACCAGGATGATGCCCGGTCCCTTGGGCGTGGACAGCGCGCGGCCCAGCCGGAAGATGACTCCGCGCTCGTACTCGCGCAGGATCTTGATGGAATTGATCAGGTAGAGAACGACGATGGCGACGAGAATCAGAACCGGGATAGGCAGATCTGTAGCGGACATTGGACTTCCCTCACTCAGGACGGATTGTACTCCAGGCGCGACTGCACTTATTCCTCGAAAATTGCAGAGCCCCACCCGGCCACAATTTCAGGGTTTCTGCGCCGAAGTCGAGAAACCACCCGGTCCATCGCTCTTCAAAACCTCCACGCAGCGTTGCAGGCCGCGGTCGAGGGTAAGGATGCTCCAATGCTCGCGGGCGGCGGCAGCACAGATGAGAATATCGACCGGTCCGCACTCGACGCCGCGACTGCGGCAGAGGTTGAAGAGGCGCGCGGCTTCTTCGTAGTGGACCGTCGCGAGGAGCTCATCCGGAAAGGCTTCGAGGGCGCTCTTCAGCTTCTCAAACTGCGCCGGGTCCTTGATGCCGGAGAGGATTTCCTGCCGTATCGGGCCGATGAGAACGATCCTGCCGTCCTTGATTGCTTCCGCGAGCGAAGCGGCCATGAGCCGCTCGGCGTCGCTCAATGCAGCCCGGTTCCTGCGGCGCAGCGCCAACGACCAGACACAGGTATCCGCCAGAACCTTCACGGCTCAACCTCAATCCGGTCCAGCCGGCGAGACTGTTTGTAGTCGTAGGCCGGGTCGAACTGGATGCTCCCAAACAGCTTGAGAATCTCAACCTGCTTTCTGCGCTGGATGTATTCCTGCAGAGCGGCCGTGACCGCGGCTTTCTTGGTGACGTGACCGCCGATCCGGCGTGCTTCGTCGATCAGTTTGTCGTCGATTGCCAGATTCGTCGCCATGGTTTCGCCTCCTTGCACGTGTAGTATGCCACACATTGGAACGTGTGAAGCAACTTCATTCACGACACCGACCAAAGAAGGAAATCTGTTGCATCTTCTGAAGAATCTGGCTATTCCGGGGTCTCCGGCGAACGCGGCGGCGGAGACGGTTCCACGTGCAGCAGAAACTGCTCGTGGCCCACGACGCGCAAGGTGGCACCGGCGGGGATGGGATGGGTGGAAACAGCGCGCCAGATTTCGCCCTCCACCAGGACGTGGCCCTCGGGGCTCAACGCCTCCATGGCCGCGGCGCGGCTGCCCACCAGGGCATCGACGCCCAGGCGCGCCTTTCTGCGTCGGGCGCGCACCGCCAGTCGAACCAGGAAGACGGTGATGCCCCCGAAGCCGGCGCTGACCGCAAAGGCCACCCACGGGTTGATCGCCATCTCCGGCACCGGCGCGGCCACCAGGGTCAGCGTCCCGAAGGCAAGGCAGACGATGCCGGCGATGGCCAGGGCGCCGTGCCCGCCGAATTTGGCTTCAAGCAGCATGAACACCAGGGCCGCAATCAGCAACAGCACCGCGGTATAGCGGATGGGCAGCAGGTTCAGCGCAAAGACCGCCAGCAGCACCATCAGCGTGCCCAGCGCGCCGGGAACGATGGTGCCGGGGGTGTTGAATTCCAGGTAAATCAGCAGCGCGCCGCCCACCAGGAAAAGCAGCGCGATGTTGGGATTGACCAGCCAGCCGAGGAGTTCTTCGCGCAGGGTGGGCTGCACCACCTCGATCCGCGCGCCCGCCAGGTGCAGGGTCAGCTTGGTGCCGTCCATGCGGGTGATCTCGCGGCCATCGAGCGCCGCCAGCAGGGCTTGGTCGCTGTTGGCGACGAGGTCGATCAGGTGCTGGTCCAGCGCCTCCTGGGCGGTGTAGGAGTGGGAGGTGTGCACGGCGGCCTCGGCGGCTTCCGCGTTGCGGTTGCGGCGGGTGACGTAGGAGCGCAGAAAGGCTTCGGTGTCGTTTTCAATCTTCTGGTTCATGGTCTCGTCGGGCTTGGCGCCGAATTCGAGCACCGGGTGAGCCGCGCCGGCGTTGGTGCCGGGAGCCATGGCGGCGATGTCCGCCGATTCCAGCAGGAAGAAGCCGGCCGAACCGGCGCGGGCGCCCGCCGGGGAGACAAAAACGATGACCGGGACGCGAGAGCTGAGAATGGCGCCGGCCATGGCGCGGGTGGCGTCGAGCATGCCACCGGGCGTGTCCAGCACGACCAGCAGTGCGCGCGCGCCGTCGGAGTTGGCGCGGGCCAGGGCGCGTTCAAGCTGGCCCGCCGTGACCGGCTGAATGGTGTCAGCAAGAATCAGCTTGTCTACAACTGGAGCCTGGGGTAGTGGAGCCTGCGGTTGCTGGGCGCACGCCAGAGCGGAAAACAGGCAGCCCGCCAACCCTGCAGCCACCAACCTACCGAACCAAACGGTAAACCTTCGTGTGCGCTGAAGCATGGCTTGCTCCTTTGAGCGGCTTGCTTTCCTGCCCTATTTCACTTGGGCCCGGCGGGTCTCTATCTGCCGGCGCAGTTCCTGGGCTGCCTTGCTGCTCGCGTCGATTTTCAGGGCTGCGTCGGTATTCTGCAAAGCCTCGTCCAGGTGACCTGCTCCCAGGTTGAGCCGGCCCAGCACCAGGTACGCATCGGCCGAAGGCATCAATTCCAGCGACCGGGTGGCCTCGTTGCGGGCAGCCGCGGCGTCGCCGGAGCGCTCGCGCACCTGCGCCAGGCCGGCGTGCACCTCGGCGACCGAACTGTCGGCGGCCTCGGCGGCGAGGTAGAGCCTCTCGGCCTCCAGCAGCAGGCCGCGGTCCAAATAGTCCTTCGCCTGAGCGGCAAGTTTCTGAGCGCGTGCGTGCGGAGAGAGCGCATCCAGCCGCGAGGCATCCATCTGATCCATCATGAGGACTGCCTGGCGGAAGGCGGCGGCGTCAAAGCTGCGCATGATGCGCTCCAGGGGATCGGCCTTGGCCCCGGCGCCCTCACCGGCGGCGGCACTGGACTCGGGCTTCTGGCCCGTCCACGCCCTCTGCACGGCCTGGGCCTCCGTATCGCCGGACCGCAGTCTCAAACACTGGGCCAGTTCTGTGAGGGCTTCGACGGTTTCGCCACGACGATTCAGACTCACGGCCAGGTTGAAGTGGTAGTCGGCTCCGTTGGGATCGGCAGCCACGGCCTGGCGAAAGAGAGGACCGCCGTCCTTGCCGCGCCGGGCCAGCGCCACTCCCTGATTGTTGAGGACCTCGGCCAGCGGCAGCACGCGCGCCACGGCCGCAAAGGCCTCTTCGGCGCGGTTGTAGTCGCCGGAAAAGATGAGCGAGAGACCGCGGTAGTAGCCGGCCTCGAGAGCGTCCGCTTCATTGGCGCCCACTTTGGCAAAAGCGTCCGCGGCCTGCTCGTACTGTTGGCCGGCGTAGTCTTCGCGGCCCAGGGCCATCCAGGCCGGGCCGAAGCCGGGGCTCAGCAAAACCGCCTGGTTCAGGTGGCGCAGGCGCTCCTGCTGGTCGGGCTCGCTGATGCCGCGGATGTATTGCTCGAAAGCGTCCAGGCGCAGGCCGGAACCGGCGGCCACAAAGGTCTGCTCGGCCACGCTGAAGCCAGGGTCGAGTTCGCGAGTGAGCTTCCAGGCCAGCGAATTGAAGACCGAGATCATGTCGCGCATCTCGCCGCGGGCGGTCACCGGCGCGCTCATGGTCAGATGGGGTACGTCCACCAACTGGGCCTCGGCCTGAATGCCGGAGCCGTCGGTGATGTAGCTGCCCACGATGATCGAGTCGGCGTCCAGGGTCTGCGCCAGCTTGAGCGAACTGGCGCGGGAGGGGTGAAATCCCTCCGGCAGGCCCAGATGGTCGAGGGCATAGATCCGATCGGCGCGGTGCATGGGCGCAAAACCCGCCGAAGCAAAGCGGCGGCTGAGAATCTCCGGCGCGGCCTCGCGAATCCACTCCAGGCTCGGCTGGCCGGTGCGGTTGTCAAACGGCAGCACCAGCAGGATGCGGCCATGGCTTTCGGCCGAGCGGTCCGCGCCGCCGGGGGCAGCGTCCTGGCCTTGAGCCTGCATGGTAAACGACAACGCCAAGGCCACCAGAAGCGACAGCCCGGCACTCGCGGCAACCTGCCGCACCCAGCATAAACGAGATGAAAAGAAGATATGCACGACAGGCTGATTATAGGTGGTGCAGCACTAAAGCAGCGGATCGGGCACTTGCAAAGCAGCTTCAAACTGCCGGTTGAAGCGAATCAGGGCGATCCATTGGCCCTGATCCTCGCGCTTCCACACCAGCGTTCCGCCCAATTGGTGGGCAATCGCCTCGGGCGGAAGATCGTGGTGCAGGCCGAAGTAGCGCTCATCGAGCGCCCTGCTTTTAGGACCCAGCGTAAACAGCGGCGAAACCGGATCGTACTTGGTAGAAAAAACCAGCGCAGTCGAATATTTGCCCGGTTCGGCGGCGGCGCGGGCGATCTGCTCGGAGGTGAAGTCCTCCAGCCGGTAGACGTCGTAGGGCTGGCCGAGGTAGCCGAGTTCGGGTCGCGTCAGCTCATCGGTGACCGGCCAGGCCGAAAGGACGGTCGAGCCGGGGTAGGTCCGGTTCAGTTCGTCGATGCCGGCCTGGTGGAGGCGAATCACGTGGGCAAAGGCCAGATTGTCTTCCGGGGCAAAACCGTACGGGGGATTGATGAAAAGCCCCACCACAAACGCCGCCGCGGAAAACGCCGCCAGCCCCTGCCAATACGGAACGCGGCGGTAAAAGGTGGTGACGGCCACCAGCAGCACCAGCGCATACATGGGCAGCAGATAGCGGGTAAGCAGCGCTCCGCCCAGAACGCTGAAGAAAAGCGCATTGGCCAGGAGCAGGATATAAATGCGGCGCCGGGCGGAAGCGGCAAGGTCGGGGCGATTGTGGCCGTCGCCGTCCGGAAGCGGGCTGAACAGCAGAGCGGCGACCGCCATCAGCACCGGCACGAATAGGTTCATGTGCGCAGTCAGGTGAAGGACGCGGTGGCCGAAAGCCGCCAGGATGCGCAGCGGCTCCAGGTTGGCCTGGGCGTTGTAGCGCAGGAACTCGGGATTGCCGAAGAGAAAGCCGGTTTTGTAGAAATGCCACCCGTACCAGGCAGCCAGAGGCAGCACGCAGCCGGCCAGCCAGGCCGTCTCGCGCCACAGGCGGAGGCGCACCGCTGGTAGGGCGCGGAAACCTTCCACAAAGCTCACGGCGGCCAGGGTCAGCGGAATCACAATGGCCGTCTCCTTGGAAAGAGCGGCGGCGGAGAAGCACAGCGCTGCGGCCCAGGGCTTGCGGTCCTTGTCGGGCAGCGCGTAAACCAGTCCCCACAGCGTGCAGGCGGCGGCAAAGATGTCAGCGTGGGCCAGAACGCTCTGGGCAAACCAGATGGGGTAGAGGGCCGTGAGGACCACCGTCCAGAAGGCCACCGCGCCCACGCCCACCAGGCGCGTGGCCAGCCGCCACACCGCGACCAGGCCCAGCGAAGCCACCAGCAGCACCGTCTCGCGCGTGACCTCTGGATAAAAGCCCGAAGCCTTCCATGCCAGCGCCAGAAGAATGCTGGGCAGGGGCGGATGGGCGTTGGTCAGCGTGCTGATGGGGATCAGCGATCCGGTGCGAAAAAAGTCCCATGCCGCAGGGATATAGTAGCCCGCCTCGTCCCAGTAGTAGGGCAGGCGAAGCAGGGTAAAGTGGGTGGCGTACAGGGCAGCGAAGACCACCGGGAAGATCATCCAGGCGGGAAACGGCGCGTCCAGCCGCGGTTGCAACCATCTTTTCCAGCGCAACAAATTGCTCCTCGGCTTAGTTGATCGGGCCCTGCGGGAAGTTGTGGCTCTGCGGCTCCAGGTTGAGCACGCCAAAAGCCTGCTCGTACTGGGCCAGGTTCTGGCCCAGGATGCTCCACAGGGCCTTGGCCTGCTGGGGGCTCAGGAAGATGCCCTGGTGGTTGCGGATGGTCACCTGGTCGGGAGCCTCGCTGCTGGCCAGTCCGAAGACCAGTTGGAAATCCCACACGCTGACGCGGACCTGGACGCTATTGGCGTAGGTCTCGCGGTAGTCGGGGCTCTGGGAAAGGTTCATTTGCGGCTGCTGCGGAGTTGAACTCATGGTTTCACCAGATTACTCCGCCTGGGGCGCATCGGCGAAGGCGCTTCCGATCCGGAGAGCCCCTTGACGCGGTCATTTTTTGGTCGCAGATTGTGAGGCTGGAATCGGCTGCCGAGACCGGCCGGTTTCTGCCGATGAGCCGGAAGAATCTTGGTGCGGAAGGCGGGACTTGAACCCGCAAGCCTTTTGGGCGCTAGCTCCTAAGGCTAGTGTGTTTGCCATTTCACCACTTCCGCACTATCACCTGGCAATCTGCATTGTACCGTGACTTGGGAGTTGAGCAACAGTGCGGGTGTGCATGCCTGGCATGACCAGCGATAAGGCAAACATAGGGTCTGGAGAAAAACCAGAGTCACTCTGTCCTGTCAGGGTTGTGCAAGGTCTCCCTGGCTCCAGACACCCGCCTGCCCAAGAGTCAGGACAGGCCTCAGGCGTCAATCGCTATCAGCCAGGCCATGAATCTAGAACCTCACGCCTCGCCACGTTCAGCACGTGTTGAACAGTGATATCCGACATGCAGGCGCCCTCCTGCGCTGTAGTGCATTTTTTTGGGGATATGCCTCCGGTAGATAGAACGAGATGTTGGTTTGACAGCGGCAACGCGTTCGTCGAGACTTGACCTGTCGGAACGAATCTAAAGATTAAGGCGGTAGGACATCAGGTGATATATCTCGGGCAAGTTGGATTGCGCGTAAAGTCCTCTTTCGTTCTGTTCACTTTGTTGGTTTGGAGTGGGATGTGTTCCAACGCTTGGGCACAAAGTGCGAATCTGCCGCCTGCCGACAGCTACCAGCCAGATATGGTCACGATCGATACCGGGACGGAGGGCTCCGCTTACGTGCCGATTGACAACTGGGTCTACCCGGCACTGGATCGATTGCATGCATTAGGCTTTGCGGACAGCGCCTACCTTGGTCTCCGTCCATGGACACGGCGGAGCATCGCACACATTCTTGAGATCAACGCAGACCGTATCGAATCGGATACGAGCAACGATGAGGCGCGTGCCATCTATCTCGCCGTGCTGCGCGAAGTCCAGCCAGATCGCGATCGCTCGACCTCGATAATGCATCCTCGCGCAGAGTTGGAGAGCGTGTACACTCAGTTTCGCGGCATCGGTGGTACGCCACTGCGCGACAGCTTTCATCTGGGCCAGACCATCATCAACGACTACGGCCGCCCGTATGAGGGCGGTTTCAGTAACTATACTGGCTTCAGCGCACGCTCCGAAGCCGGCCGCTTTTCGCTTTACGTCCGCGGCGAAACGCAGCATGCACCCTCCGCCGCGGGCTACTCGTCGGCGCTGGCTGCCTACCTGTCCAACTGTATCGACGGGATTTCTTCGGCCGGCTTTTCCAACAACAACGTCTATCCTCCAAGCTCCTGCCCTCCCGGCAATCCTGCTGCCTCCAGTCCGCGGCAAGACACAATTCCCGAAGGTCCCATTGCCGCAGAGAACAACGTTCGGATTCTGGAAGCAAACCTCTCGTACCATCTGCTGGGGCACGAGGTTTCTCTCGGCAAAGGCGACCACTGGCTTGGTCCAGATCAGGGCGCGTCAATGCTGTGGAGCAATAATGCCGAGAATATCTATGACTTCGAAATCAACAAGGTTGAACCATTTCGCGTTCCAGGGCTCTCGCGGCTCACTGGTCCCTTTCGTTACGATTTTTTTGTGGGCAGCTTGAAGGGACATACCTATCCCAATGATCCGTGGGTGCATTTGGAGAAGATAAGCTTTAAGCCCACGCGCGATTTGGAGTTCGGGTTCGATCGCTTGACGATCTGGGGCGGCAAAGGGCATGTCCCCATCACGCTTCACAGTTTCTTGCACAGCTTCATCAGTCTCCAAAACGTTCCAGTTACTGAGAAGTGGTCGCGTGACGATCCGGGAGCGCGCATTGGCACCTTCGATTTCACGTATCGATTGCCCTATCTGCGCCACTGGGTGACTCTGTACTCGGATTCGTTGGTGCATGACGATGTAAGCCCGGTCAGCGCGCCGCGACGTTCGGGCGTGCATCCAGGGATATATCTGGCGCGAGTCCCTGGGATCGAACAACTCGATCTGCGGGTGGAAGGCGCCAACACGGATACAGTCAGTGCGTCGGTTTCGCATGGCCAGTTTCTCTACTATGAGGGCGTCCAGAGGCAGGGGCCGACGAACAAGGGATTTCTGGTGGGTGACTGGGTCGGTCGTCAGGGCAAAGGCGGGCAGGTTTGGCTGACGTATCATCTCTCGCCGCAGGAACAGGTGCAGTTCATGTACCGGAATGCAAAAGCCGCAAACGGATTCATTTCCGCCGGAACCTTGCCGAACGGTTACAGCTTTCAAGGCGGCACAACTCAGAATGACTACTCTTTGCTGGTACAAAAGCGGTTACGCAAGGACGTTGAAATTCGTGGGTCTGTACAGTATGAAGGCTGGAAGGCGCCAATCTACAAACCCGGCGCCCAAAGCGATACCAGCGCCACAGTCCAGATTACCTGGTTCCCGCACGACCCAAAGTAGCAGAAGTCCGCTGCATTTTGGAACCAGGCGCGAGGTTGAAGACGGCTTTTACCGTCTGGATATTCGTGACAGGAGGTACTTGTCAGCCTCGCCAGGACCACCGAGCAGACTACCCGTTCTCTCATTTCCGTCGCGCCGCCGTCAACCATGCATTTGGCCGGACGGTTACTACAAATCAACGGCTATTTGTTTAAGAATGAGCCCCAGCCAGCAGCTTTGCATATTTGCAAATAATATCCGGCCAGCAATAGTTTGAGCGGGCACGCGACTTAGAATACGATCTAAGTTGCGTCAGTTTAGTGTCTTCCTGTTCTGCATGGTCGATAGCTACTGTAAGTTTCGGTACACTTGCGAAATAGTATCCGCAAGGCCCCAATGTTTCGCGATTGAAGGGGTTATCGTGCGCGAAGATAAGATTGCCGCATCCCATTGCCTCAAGCAGCGAGGGGTTTGTTCCCCCCACGCTGTGACCGTGCATATAAGCAAAGGAATGATATCGTAGGCAAGTCAGCTTGGCCGAATCGTACACGGTTCCGATCATCCTGATTCGCGGATCCTGTACCGTGCGGAGTTGAGTAACGTACGAAGTCCCCGTAAGATGGTTTCCAACAACGATGAGTTGCTTGTTGCTATGAGACTGTTGGAAAGCCTGAAGAATCTCCAGCACATGGTTTTCTGGTTCCAGCCGGAAGACAACTAGATAGTAATCTTCGGGAGCGAGACCCCACTCGGAAAGCAGTTCGGCCGGTGGAGGCGCCTCGATCACTTCGCAACCATATGGAATCACAGTGCATGCCGAAAGCTTGCCGTGACGGCTTGCGAGGCTCGACGCAATGGCTTCCGCATCCGCAATGATGCGATTGGCCGCGTGAAGAGAAATCCATTCCATCAATCGGAAGTAACACTTCGCCACAAAACCCCACTTGGCGCGCGCCCATTCCAGTCCATCGGGGTTGAGCACGCCGAAAGCCTGCTCGTACTGGGCCAGGTTCTGGCCCAGTACGAGCAGGGCCTTGGCCTGCTGGGGGCTGAGGAAGATGGCCTGCTGGTTGCGGATGGTCACCTGGTCGGGAGACTCGCTGCTGGCCAGTCCGAAGACCAGTTGGAAATCCCACACGCTGACGCGGACCTGGACGCTGTTGGCATAGGTCTCGCGGTAGTCGGGGCTCTGGGAGAGATTCATTTGCGGCTACTGCGGAGTTGAACTCATGGTTTCACCAGATTGCTCCGCCGGAGGCGCATCGGCGAAGGCGCGTCCGATTCGGAGAGCCCCTTGGCGCGGTCAATTTTTGATCGGAGATTAAGTCGCTGGAATCGGCTGTCGAGACCGGCCGTTTTCTGCCGAGGCGTCGGGGAATTTTGGTGCGGAAGGCGGGACTTGAACCCGCAAGCCTTTTGGGCGCTAGCTCCTAAGGCTAGTGTGTTTGCCATTTCACCACTTCCGCACAGTCCCCTGGCCATCTGCATTGTACCGTGAGCCGGGAGTTGAGCAACAGGGCGGATATGCAGCCTGGCATGAGCCAGCCGCGACTAAGCGCTCAATCCTCGCGTGACAACCTTCGGAGCCGCTCAGAATCAATATCAGTCTCCTTCAGCCCCGCAAGGTTTCTGGTCTCGCGAACAGGATCGCTCCACCAACCCCACTTATTGAAATAGGCGATGGCAGCCCTCATATGTAGGCGCAGCATCGCCAAACTCTTATAGGACCCTTGGCCATGACTGTGGGTAACCGTCGTCCACGGCCAGAACAGAAGTTGGGAGACATCGCCGATGCGACGGCAGAGGTCGGTATCCTCCATATAGAGAAAGAAACGCTCGTCGAATCCGCCGATGGACTCCAGAACGGATCGCCGAGCGAACATGAAACACCCCGACAGTACGGGCACGTACGCGGGTCGGGAGTAACTAAAATCCTTCATGTCATAGCGGTTCATGCGCTTTTCAAAGATCCACTGCAGCGGTCCGACCGCGAATCGCCTCAAAACAAGATCGATGGGCGCAGGCAGCAATTTGCAAAGGTATTGTACGGAACCATCGGGATAAAGCACACGGGGCATCAGAAGGCCAGCTTGCGGAAAATCGTCCATTACTGCCGCAAGTTCGCCGAGCGTTCCACCTGGCAATTGGATATCCGGATTCAGAATAAGGTGGTACGGGGCTGTATTCGCCGCAAGCGAGCGCAGGGCAAGATTATGTCCTGCGCCATACCCGAGGTTGCGACCCGGATGTAGGCAGCGAGCACCCAGCGATTTGGCAACGGCACATGCTTCGTCGGAATTTCCATTGTCGACAACCACCCATTCCGACAACGCGGCATCCTTTGAGAGCTCTGCAAACAGCAAGCCGACATCCTGGGCACTCTGATTGTAAAGAACAATGCTGGCGCTAACTTTCTGCGGCAAAACGGCGCTCCAATCTAAATCAACGCGGGATTCTTGTTTCTATACTAACGATATCGGCCGCCTCGGTGATACAAGGGGACATCGCCGCTATAGCCGAAGTGTTGTCCCGGCTTCTCATAGATATTTCTGAATTTCAGACCACAGCATCGATGCAGTCTGTTGATTGGTAAACCGCGCGGACTGAAGTCTTCCCAGTGCACACATATCCTGCGCCAATTTTGGATTGTCCAGCAAAGAAGCAATCTTCTTCGCAATATCTGCCGGACTCGAAGGATCGCAGTAAAGCGCAGCATCGCCACAGGACTCGGGCAGGGCAGAACTACGGGCCACCAGCACCGGACACCCGCACGTCATAGCCTCCACCGGTGGAATCCCGAAACCTTCATAGAATGAGGGGTAAACAAAAACTGCTGCTTTTTCATAAAGAGCGCGGAGCTCGCCGTCAGAAACATACCCCAACCACACGGTATGCCCGTCCCGCAAGCTTGTCCCATTTCCAAAAACTCTGCTGTTCGCCTTACCTGCTATGGCGAGTTTCAACTCGCCGCGCCCAAGCAGTTCCCAAGCCCGCGCCAGACCGTCGAAGTTCTTCACCGGACTCTGCGAACTTACACCCAGAATATACTGCCCGGGTTCAAGGTCAAATCGATTCAAGATGTCTGGACTGGGTGGAGTCTTCAGTAGATGGTCGCAGCCCGGTGGAACCACTGTCATTTTGTCAAGCGGAATAGAGAAATACTCATGTAGCTCCTGCTTCGAAAAACGCGAAACTGTGAACACAGCCCTGCAGTATCGTCCCAGCAAAAAGTAAACCGCCGTATAGTAGGCTCTGAAAAGCCGTGAATACTGCTTCGGAGTAGCAGCAACCCCTGCATCGTGAATGGTGACAATCTGGCGGGCCTTGAAGACCGGAGCCGCAGCGTACGGACTGAACAGCACGCGACCTGCGCTCCGCAGGGGCAGTTCCACCTGCTCCCAGAGCCTTCCCCCAAAGATGGATGGAACAACCTCGATGTGTTTGTATCGCGGAATCTCTCTGTCGGTCTTGGGCACAATCAGACGAATTGAGTATGCGGACCGGTCAATCCGTCCACAATCCAGATCGTGGTCCCACGCATCCACTACGCCCGCTGCATAACGCTGAACGCCGGTGGTAGCTTGAGAGAGATATTTACCGCTGACATAGAGCGTTTTCTTCATTTCACCTCGGTGGGAGATCGCCCAAAACCTTAGGCACTTCCTCACTTCCTTCAGACTTTTACTTCACTCATCCCACCCTGGAGGCTTCCATCTTAGCCATTCCAGTCCAGATGAGCCATGCCCGACTCTTGCTTCGCCCGGAACCCATCTCGAAACCCGCATCCGGTGCCGAATGGTCCTAACATCAATTACCTGCACGACGGGTTGATAGGCGTCGACTCTGCTTTTGACTGGGCCCAGCTGCGCGCAGTTCTATTCCGCGCAAGTAATCCCGAGCCAATTCCCCGCATGAGCATGGCGAAGTTCCTGATCTGTCCGGTGGCAAGCCGGTGAAAGGCACTGGCGAGCATGGCCAGAAGAACAGTTACAAGAGCGGCCGGATAATAAGTCTTCGTAAAAAGAATGCGGTTCCTCGAGGCGAACCTCTCGCTCAATTCGCTGCGCTGCTTTCGCTTTACGTTCGAGGTTCCAATGCTTGCCCCTTCTTTGTGATACACCACGCTTTCAGGACAATATGCCAACCCGAAACGTCCCTTGGCCCTTGTCGCCCAATCAATCTCCTCGAAATAGAGGAAATAGCTCTCATCCATCAAGCCGACCTGTTCCAGGAATGACTTTCGGACCAGCAGGGATGAGCCAACCACATACTTCAGTTGACCTTCCACAACCTCGCGCGATGGAGCGTCGGCAACATCGATGCCGGCTCCGATATGACCGACGCGGGCCGTCCAGGGGTTGAAGGTTGAACCTCCGAGAGCCTGCACGGTGCGTGGCGAATAGTAGTCCAGAACTGTAGATCCGCAAATTCCAGCATCGGGTCGCTTCTGCATCGCCGCCACCAATCCGGAAAGAGCCGCTGGCTCAACAACCGTATCGTTGTTCAATAGCCATGCATAGTCAAGGTCGCCAGCGCCAAGAGCAAGACGAAGCCCAACGTTGTTCCCGCCGGCGAAACCCAGATTGGCGCCGGTCTGCACCAGGAACAGGGTTTCGCTTCGCGTTTCCAGTTGAACCTGCTCTCCCGGCTCGATTCTGAGAAATGGAATCGGCTTGGGGCAAGCAGGACTGGTAAGATGTTGCAATTCAGCGTTGAAGCAGAGGGATGCAAGGTCTCCTCTGGCCCACTCCGCAATCCGATCCAGGGAATGATCGCCAGAATTGTTATCGCATACAATCACCCGGAACGAGTTGCAATCTAACCGCAAAACCGACTCGAGACACTCAATGGTGTCCCGCCAGCCATTCCAGTTGAGAATAATTACATAACTATACACGCCGCCTCTTTATCCTTCGTCTTGCAGAAATGGTCTTCTAGAACCCGTCATATTGACCGCTTCGCTCCGCGCGTTTCCGATGTGTTCGTGGCTCCATTCCCACGCGCGCTTCATTTACACGAGCAGTTCCTCTCAGCATCGGGGACAGTCATTCCAGAAGCAATCGCTCTCGGCAGGTTAGGGTAGCTTGTGCAGTAGAAGCCAGGCACACGAGAGCAGCCATCGTATACAGAACAGGCACTACTGTGATCATGCTGACAACATCTTTCATCACCGCTGTAAAATCTACTGGAGCCGAAACGCAGGATATGGCAAGAAATACGTAAAGCGGCTCTGCGGCACTCCCGACACGCACGAAAGTAGAAAGCGAATTACGAATGAAGCCTACTGACATTCCCAGCAAAAGCGAAAAGAGCATGGAGCCAATTTGGCCGAAATAAACCAAGCCAAAAACATTATGTCTCGCGTTGGGCCCCGTAAAATCATCATAGCCAAAGATGATCCGATGGATCTGAAACCCAAGGGACTCTGGCATGTCTTCGTAGTGGACAATTCTAAACGGCGCAAGCAAGTTCCCGAACACCGCAAGAAATCCGCCTTTGCTCGAGATCATATCGACAACGTGCTCTGGATATGCCATAAAGTAAGTATCGCCGGAGGAAGCAAATCTCACATATAGGGTCTGAATCACCACGGCGGGGTCACTGGAGACCGCCTGTACGCATATGACAAAAACAGCAGCCACAATCGAGAAGATGAAGACGACTTTCTGCAATTTCGCTAGGAATACGTCAAAAGTGCTGCGCGCCGGATCCCCGCGACGCAGGAAGCGAAAGTAGAATATCGCGAACAATAGCGCTATGAACGTGGACTTGGCTCCACTGAGAATAGCCGACCCGACCAGTGAAGTCCCTACAAGAAAGTGGAACGCACGTGGAATTCTCACCTTGGTTGCAACACAGTACATCAAGAGATAGCAACTGATGAACCAGGTTATATTCAGAACACGATCCAAAGTGCCGATGCCGCCGCCCACGGAATAATACTCCAGCCTGCTGGCATACAGGATGGGGATACCTCGAACGGCATACGTGACCCCCTGTGTCACCACAAATATAACGGCGGAAAGAACGTACAGTACGATCAGAAAGCGTCTCTCACCTCCATGCCACACAACAAGGTACCGCTTCGCCTCTGCTCCTACTCTGACAAAGGCATTCTTTCGGCATTTTGCAGACCTGAACAGCGCTACCCCAAGAATGAATGCGGCTTCAGTGCTTAAGAACTGGACAAAGTACCGTGTGTCGATTTGATCGAGCCACCAAAGGAAGACCACGTCGGTTGCTGCAAATGCTGTAAATACTACCGTAAAAAAAAGCGGATCAAAGAACGAATTGATTTGCTTGCGGAAAAGCCACAGATAGGCTGGGAGCACGACGATCAGTGCCCCACTATAAGTGAGCGGGTTTTCCGCAAGCAGCACCATGAACTCGGCGTAATTCATCTGCGCCCCTTCACACGGTCTATCACCGCATGAGCGAATCTCTTGAATCGATACCAGGTGTAGCACGCCATGGGCAGACACTCGCGAATAATGCGGTCCTGGTCCAATTTGAATTGCTCATCAACCCCCACCGAGCTCTTGCCGTTGACGTCATTGTAGTTCGCGACAATTACTGGAATATGTTGAAATCTAAAGCGCGAATCCGAATAACTCCGAAGGTTAAACTCCCAGTCCGCCAGCAAGGGGTAGCGCAAGTCAAACATGCGGGATTCAAACAGGGAATGGGGATAGAGAATAGCTTGCTGGCATATGTTGCGGCGAGATAGTTTCCAAGCCCCGAAGGCGCCATCGTAAATCCTCTTCGAACCCGTCATATAAACATCGCCGTAGTAGATCGTCCGCTCGTCGTCAAGATAGCGGGCGATCTTTTCCGAAGATTCGCATAGAGTATCGTCTGAGCCAAGGAAGCAAAGCCATTGACCCCGGGCGAGACGAACGCCCTTGTTCATCGCGTCGTATATTCCCGAGTCCGGTTCACTGACCCAGTAATCGATAGAGTCTTCATACTTGCGGAGAATTTCGATCGTTCTATCGGTAGAACCGCCATCAATGACAATGAATTCTAGATTTTTATTGCCATGCTCTAATACGCTGCGGATGGTTGATTCCAGATCCTTGTCGCCATTGAAGACGGGCGTGATCACGGTGAGGATCGGGCGATCAGAGTTACTGGGTTCCGAAGGCCCTTTGACCCGCTTCCCACCGCATTTGGGTTCAACATTGATGTTCATAGGGATCAAATCAACCGGACCACTCAAAGACATGAACTGCTTCCTGCCGCTCGAACGGCTTCCTTATACACCTGCAGATACTGCTCGGCCACGACTGGAGACGAAAACCGCGCGACTACGTCTTGCCGCGATTGAGTGCTCAACATTGCGGTGCGGTCAGCGTCTTCCAGGACCCACTGAATTCCTCGCGCCAGATCCTGGGTGTCAAAATGCTTCGCCAGGTAGCCGGTCTTTTCATGCTCGACAACATCTGGCTGGCCGCACACATCAAACGCCACGACAGGTGTGCCACATGCATGTGCTTCCACGGCGCAATTGCACAGGTTCTCCTGACGCGATGGCACCACCAGCGCATCGGCTGCACTATAGAGCAAGCACAGACTGGTGTCGTCGTGCAGGTGACCAGTATAGTGTATAGGGAAGCCCAGATTCAGCGGCTCCCTGGGAGCAAGTTGTCCGAAAATAACAAGTTCCAGCCCAGGCAGTTCGTGGCGCAGGTGATCCAGTGCCGATTTCAAGAAGCCAAATCCCTTATTAGGGTCAAGTGTGCCACCCACCGCGCCAAAAAGCAGCAGAGGGACCTCAACCGGAAGACGCAGGAGTCTCCGTGCCAGCACCTTGTCGATCGGCCGCCAAACTTCGGTGTCGATTGGATTGGGCACTACATCCACCGGCCATTCACGCATAAGGACGCTCTGTCGGACACAATCCGCCATCCACTTGCTGGGCGCGACGATGTGCATCGGTCGCCGCCAGTGTCTCAGTTTTCGATGCCAAGTCCAGCGGTTGAGGTCAAATCCCGATTCAAAGGTCGGCCGGTTATGACGCGTATAACCATCGCGCCATCGGAACTCTTCGGTAATATGTTCTGCTCCGCAAAAGCCCCACATGTCATGTAACGTCCACACCACCGGCTCATTCAGCCTTCCAATTTCGGCTACCGACATCATCTCTGCTGCCACCCAATGCAGATGAATGATATCCGCATCGGATTTGTTCAGTCGTTGTGGCCAGCGGGAAGGAAGAATAGATGGCGAATGAGGAACCAGCGTGTCTATGTGAAGCGCTTTAGTCAACAAACCGGCCAATGGTTGACGGAACTTACTCATCAAGTTCAGCCACCTTCCGGTAGGGGTCTGAACCGTCCAATCCCCAGCGATCGCGCTGCTTACATACATGCGTGAATCTACCCCACGCCGGAGCAGTGCGTGGTGAATGCGATAAGCCGCGCGCGCGGCGCCGCCATAATTGTCCCAAAAGTTAACTTGCGCAACTTTCATTAAGTGCCACCTTGCCAGCAATTCGGAAAACTAGACAGAAAACAACACTAAACAGAAATAGAATAAACCTAAAAGAGCCTGCGGAGTTTATTGAAAGCACGCCGCACAATCGAAGGTGGAAGTTGATCCTGAACGCGGCGCCGGTCAAAGCTTCGCATCGGAATCACGCAAACTGGATGCTTCATGGGAAAAGCCATTTGGATCGCTTTAAGCATAAATCGAGTATCTGCTGCAGCAGTGTGAGTTGCATCCGCCCCAAAGCCGATATTAGTAACTAGATTAGCCTTCGGAACGATGGCAAGTGAGTTATTCGTGAAGTTTGTATATAACCATTGATAGTCCCATGTATCCGGTCCTCTGTTGTCGTACATAGCATCGAAGATGCTTGTATATAACTTTACAGCCTCAGGTCTGTCAAAGATCTCTGCTAATGCATGTTGCTTCCTAATCTCCGGCCAATCGCTCAGAAGGCGGTCATATCGCTGCCATTCCGATCTCCAGGTTGCCCATCCCCAGATGCCACCAATACGAGAGAACAAATAACTATATTCAGTCTTCGCACAACTCTCTGCAAGATTGTCACCAGAAATATAAGCAATTCTGGAATCACCGCGGTATTTCTCAAGTAATTCCTGACAGAAGCGAAAGAAGGACAAATCCGGCAGGCAGTCATCCTCCAGAATAATCGCTTCCTCGACCTGAGAGAACACCCATTTTAAGCCACTAACCATCCGTTCCCCGCAGCCGAGATTGGCCTCAGAGAAGTTCTTGAACACCTCACAAGGCCAGTTGACGTGAGCGACGATCTCGCGTACCTGACGACAGGCTTCCGCCTCGCCTTCCCTGTCTTGCCTTGGTCCATCGGCAATCAGGAGCAACTTCGCTGGCCGGACCTTGGAGATGGCATCAAACACTCGCCTTGTAGTGTCCGGCCGTTTGAAGACGAATAACGCAACTGGCGTTTGCAAAGCCTCTGTCTGCATGGATCATGTCCCCCAAAAAAGTACCGAGTGCCTGTAAGATACAGTAACATATAGAACATGCGTGAAAGCAGACTGCCGAGACTCAAGCGATCTTTCCAGCGGGGGAGGGGTAGCTTAAAATTGGAATCACTCCTGCTACTATGCCCGGCTGCTGCTCCACTAGGAAGCCACCCGAATTGAGGAACCAAACATTGAAGATGCCCCTGCTTCACGCATACATATTAAGACAATCGGGCAAGATCGGTCCGGGCCTTCGCGGAATTATCGAGAACATGAGCTGGTTGATGGTAGACCGCGTTATCCGCATGGGGATGGGTCTGTTTGTCGGGGTTTGGGTCGCCCGGTACCTCGGACCAGATCAGTTTGGGAGCTTGAACTTCGCAACTGCGTTCATTGGCTTGTTCGCAACCGTGGCCAATCTTGGCCTGGATGGAATTCTGGTGCGGGAGCTTTTGTATGACGTCCAAAACCAGTACGAGATTTTGGGCACAAGCCTCGCACTTCGCAGCGCCGCTGGTTTTCTGGTTGCAGGGATATCGATTGCGGTCATGAGGTTGATTCAACCCCATGACCGGCAAGCGCTGCTGCTGGTCAGCATCCTCTCGCTCACGCTGGTTTTCCAGGCGTTCGATATCATAGATTGTTTCTTTCAATCTAAGGTGCGGTCCAAAATCACTGTATGGGCAAAGAATGCGGCGTTTCTTGTTTGTGCCGCCGTCCGTGTAGTATTGATCTGCGTCAAAGCCCCCTTATGGATGTTTATCGTCGCCATGACCGGGGAGGTTGCGCTTGGTGCCGCCGGTTTGGTGCTTGGCTATCGCTTGTCGGGCGGAGAGATATTTTTCTGGAGAAGCAGCAAGAAGAGAGCATTTGGGCTACTGCGGCAAAGCTGGCCGGTCATTTTTTCCGGAATGGCCATCATGATCTACATGCGTCTGGACACGGTCATGCTCAAGGTGATGCAAGGAGATTTTGCGGTCGGCGTGTATTCGGCGGCCACGAGAGTCTCTGAGGTTTGGTACTTTATCCCGATGGCCATCGTGTCCTCCGTGTCGCCCGCCATAATGCGGGTAAAGAACGATCCAGGACTTTTCTACGAACGTCTGCGCAAACTTTTCTCTCTTATGGCCATGTCAGCTTGCGTCATCGGCTCCATTGTGGCACTCGCCTCACATGCAATTATCCGCATTTTGTACTCGAGTAGTTATAGCGGAGCCGGACCTGTACTTGCGGTTCATGTTTGGGCATCGGTCTTCGTCTTCCTTGGTTGCGCCCAATCTCCCTGGGATATCAGTAAAAATCAGTTGAAGTTGGCTCTCTACCGAACAGCCGCCGGAGCGGTGATCAATGTAGGAATGAATCTCTATTTGATTCCGAGGTACTCTGCTATGGGAGCGGCCATTGCAACGGTCGTATCTTATGCTATTTCCGGCGTATTTGCCAATGCTTTCAGCGCACGGACAAGGCCAATCTTCTACATGCAGATGAAAGCTTTTATTCCTCAACGTTTCTGGGTTTAACCTCTGGCACGCACTCTGCATATTCTCCGGGATGCACATGCGCCAATTGGAATCACCGCAGTTCCTCAGGACCAACCGGCTTCAGTCGTTATGGGCGCACTGAATTCTGCAGATACTCCGCATAGACAGCCGCAATTCCCTCACACAGCGGGATGTCAGCCTCCCAGCCAAGTTCTTTCATTCGGGAAACGTCCAATAGTTTCCGCGGCGTGCCGTCAGGCTTGGATACATCGAATGCCAACCTCCCCTTGAAGCCCACAACATCGCGGATCAGTTCGGCCAGTTCCCGAATTGTCAGGTCTTAGCCACAACCTACGTTGAACAAGGGCGCTTGCGATTCAGAGCGCACAATCGGCTCATAGATATCATCCGGGAGATTCATCAGAAAGACGCAGGCATCCGCCATGTCGTGGCGGTGGAGAAATTCCCTGAGCGTTGCACCGCTCTGATGCACTGCTCTTTCCTCGATTCCGCGGCTCTCCCATACGAGCTTGGTGCCGTGAACTTCATAGCTTTTGTGGAGAAGAAGTTCTGCCAAATCGGCCCCATCCTGCCCGGTTATGCCAGTGATCAGAGCACTCTTTGCCACGTTATTTCTTATTCCTCGTCGACGTCAGGCTATTAATTGAGAGATATCCGCGTAAAATTCTCAGCTTTTGGGCGGCATCTGAATCATCCTTCAAGCGCCGAAAACCGGCCTGAAATAGTGCGACAAAAATTCCAATAAAGAATCCAACCATCGTGGTGCCGATCACGATGAGGCCACGCTTCGGAAAGGAACGTTTGTCGGGCGGAACAGCGGGATCGATAACCTGAACCAGCGCTCCCTGCTTCGCCTCGTCGAGTTTGGCGGCTTCAAACTGGCGCGCCAGAATATCGAAGATCGTCTCGTTGTACTTGACATCGCGCAGTTTGCGGACGTATTCGAGGCCCGCCTCGGGAACCTGGCCTTTGGGAACAATCAGCCCGCCGCTGGCGCTATCCTCAGAGCCTCCCAGCTTTGCCAACTGGCCACGCATGCTCTCCAGTTCCTGCTGCGCCTGCACCATCTGGGAGTTCTCGCCCGTTGCATACGTGCGCATTCCCTGAATTTGCACTTCTTTGGCTGCGACCTCGGCCCGGAGAGAAGCAGCCGATTCAATCAGGGCGCGCGCCTGGCTGTCGAGCTGAATCACGCCCGTCTTTTGTTCGGTCTCTTTCATGGCCTCTTCGGCGTTGGCCAGATTATCCTTCGATTGCTCCAGCTGCTGCTCGAAAAAGAGCCTGCGCTGCGAGGCTTCCCCGATGGCCAGATGCTGAGACTGGATCCGAAACTGATCGACATAGCCGTTGGCTAGATCCGCGGCGCGCCGGGGATCGCGATCCTCGACCGAGATATGGATCATGCCGTCTTTTGCGCTTCCATCCACGGCCGCATAGCTCTCGAAGGCTTTGCGCGCATCGGAAGGATACTTCGCGCGATACTCCTGCATCAGGCCGAAATGCTGCACCATGGCGTCTTCGACAGTGCGGCTCTTGAACATGGCAACGAACATGTCGTTCGGGTTCTTGAGGCCGAGGCTGCCACCGGCCAGAGCGCCCAAACCCCCGAGGTTTCCGAGCTGGGAGGCAAGTGCAGCACCCATCGAGGAACTCTGCTGCGGGGGCAGAAGAGTTACTGTCGCGGTGTAGCGCGGAAGCAGAACCAGCGAAACGACGATCGCAAGAATGGCGAAGGCTGCCGTAACTCCGAGGATAGTGCGCTTCCGCTCGGCTAGCACGATGAGAAGATCCAGCAAAGAGATTTCGTCGTCCTTTGTATCTCGTCCGGAAGCGGGCGGGACCGGAGAAGAACCGGCGTGCTCTTGCAGTTCGGAAAGCGAAGTATCAGTGGACATTGGCCCCTGCAGGATTCAGGAATGGGCGGTATCGCCGTCTATATTCTACAAGTAAGAGCGCGGGGGTGTCGCCCGCGGGCCAATCCTTTCCTCACCCTGGACAGGTTTCAGACTGCGAAGCAGTTCTCTTCCGCTTCTTCCAGGTCAAGACACCCACTCCTCTGGTACCTGATTAGGCGGAGATTCGCGTAAGCTATCTGGAGGGGTCGCGATGGAGCGCGCCCTCGAACCCCAGAAGATTCCGCCGAGCTTCCGGCTTTTTCCCGGCAAAGGGCGGGGGCTGGGCAAGAATCCATGGCCCGGCTGCGTCAAGCCGCAGGAAGAGCTGATGTGGCTGGAAAAGCAGGACGGAACGCAAGACAATCTCCAGCGTAAGGGTCGGCTGCGCCCATCGATTCAAGAAGCCTCCGGGCGCTCTTGAGCATCTTGTAGATAAGGAATCCATGAATCCGACCGAACAGGCACGCCGCCACGCATTTCAGCAGACGCTCTTGAGCGCCCGCCGCACCATGCTGGCGAGCGAAATATTGAAGCTGGCCGTGGACAGCTTTCGCTCCAGCAAGCTGCGCTTTGCGCTGACCGCGCTGGGCATGGTCATCGGAACCGCCTCGGTCATCTTTGTGGCCACCGTCGGGTTGACCGGCAAGCAGTACGTTCTGCAGCTCATCCAGAAGTTCGGCACCAACTCGGTGGAGCTGGAATACGCCGGAGGCGGCGCCATCGGCTCCGAACAGGTGCTCTACAACGACTACCTGACGCGCGACGACGAGAAGGCCGTGATTGCGGAGTTGCCGGGCGTCATCTACTCCTCGCCGGTGCTGGAGATGCACGACCGCATCAGCTTCGGCTCTGGCATCACCAAGGACACCCTGGTGCTGGGCGTCAGCCCGCAGTATCTCCAGATCCACAACCTGCTGGTTCCCGTGGGCAGGTTTCTGGACGAGACCGATGACACGGCTCACATCAAGTGCGCCGTGGTGACAGAGAAATTCGCCCACGACCGTTTCGGCAGCTCCGACGCGGCTATCGGCGAGAGTTTTGAGATCAGCGGCATTCCCTTCACCATCATCGGCGTTTTCAAAATGAGCGTGGACGATTTTGGCCAGTCTGAGATCGCCGACCAGACCATCCTGATTCCCTTCTCGGTGGCCCGCTACTTTACCGGCACCGAAAACGTGAAGCAGATTTACTTTTCCATGCGCAACATGGAAGAGGTTCCCAACGCCGCAAAGGAGATCGTCCGCATCGTGCAGGCGCGTCACCGGCCCGACTCGGTCTACAAAGTGCAAACGCTCAAGGAACTGCTGGACACAGCCAACAAAATATCGAATGCCCTGATCGCCGTACTTATGCTGGTGGCCGCCATTACCCTGGCCGTGGGTGGCGTGGGCATCATGAACATCATGCTGGCCAATGTCCGCGCCAGGGTCCGCGAGATTGGCATTCGCAAGGCCCTGGGCGCAACCTACCGCGAAATCAAGCTCCAGTTTCTGGCCGAAGCGCTCATCATCTCGCTGGTCGGCGGAGTCGTGGGCACCATCGTGGGGCTGGCTTTGCCACTGTCCATCCGGTTCTTCACCGACTACGCCATTCCCATCTCGCCCTGGTCGGTGATCATCGCCCTCACCTCGGCCACCGTAGTGGGCATCGTCTTCGGCACCGTTCCCGCCACGCGCGCCGCCCAGTTGGATCCGGTGGAGTCCTTGAAATATGAGTGATCCCGAGATTCTTCCGCCCCAAGCCGCCCAAGAGAAGCAGCCTGCCCAGGGCCCCAGCCTCAAGCTGCTCTTTGGCTTGTTGGCGCTCGCCTTGGCCGCGGCCATCGGCTTGGCCCTGCTGATCGTGCTGCCCTTCTACCGCAGGCGGTAAGCCGCACGGCAGCCCGCGGACTGGAGTTCAGCGGCACGGAAGAGAAAAGGCATGCCGAGAGAAAACCCCGAAAAACCGCCCCTCAGGGAATTCTTCCTCCTCTATACCATCAGGAAATATGCTCTAAAACCTATATTTTCTCCACTCTGAGCCGGGGCTTGCGCCTCGGCTCTTCCATTTTTGACCAGGCTCGGTCTGCGCAGCTTCCCGTCTCCCAATCCCCCCGCGGCTGACCCCCTCAAAAAATCCACAAAAAATCCCTTGCGCGCTCACCCTTTTCATGTGCTACAGTCAGTAACATTATGGCGAGTAACACTACAGTGGGTCACGATCCGGCGGAGTTGGGAGAACTCGAACGCAGCATTCTCATGATTGTGTGGCGGGTGGGGTCCGTGACCGCCGAACAGGTCCGCGAAGAGTTGGGCCGGCCGCTCAAGGACTCCACCATCCGCACCGTTCTGCGGCGTCTGGAAGAAAAGGGCTATCTGGCGCACGAGGTCGAGAACCGGACCTTCCTTTACCGGCCGGCCCAGTCGCAGCAGCGCGTGGCGGGCCGGGCCGTCAAGCGCATTGTGGACTGGTTCTGCGACGGCTCGGTCGAGGCGCTGCTGGTGGGCCTGGTGGACTCCAAGGTCCTGGACCGCGCCGAGTTGCAGCGGCTGGCGGAACGCATCGCCGTGGCGCAAAAGAGCGCCGAAGCAGGAAAGATCTCCGGAACCCGGAATCAGGAGGCGAAACCATGATCTCAGTATTGGTGGAAGCCGCTTTGCGGGCGCTGCTGGTGGCCCTGGCAGTTTGGGCCGGACTCGGCGTCCTGCGGATGGGCAATGTGCTGGCGCAGAAGGCGGCCTGGGGCCTGGTGCTGGCAGCCGCAGTGGCAATGCCGTGGGCGATGCGCTGGCAAGGATTGCCGGCAGGACTCGGCGTGGTGGTACCCGCGTATCCATGGCAAGCGATGCAACAGAAGTCGGTTGATGCACGGCCTGCGGCCAGGGCGGCTGCGTCCTCGTCTTCCTCGGAAGGCGCGCCAGGGCGAGAGGATCTTTCCGCAACCAGCCAAAATCTCCCTGAAGCACTGAACCGCTTCCCTGCACCGTCCATCTCCGGCTCTGGCGCTGGCGCGGCGATGCATTCCACCCCGGCGTCAACTCCCGTGGCGCACCGGAGTTTTCCGCGGCCTGCGACGCTTGGCTGGCTGCTTTATCTGGCGGTTTGTGCCGGTCTGCTCCTGCGCCTGATCTACGGACTCGCAGCGGCGGCCCGGCTGTGGAGGACAGCGGAACCCATAGCGCCCGATTCCCTGCCCGGCCCATCCTCCAGGCTGGCCGAAGGGCTCAGCCTGCGCACCAGCCGCCTCGTCGCTTCCCCGGTCACCCTCGGCTCGGGCGTTCTACTGCCTGCCGAGTATCTCGAATGGGACACAGTAAAACTGCGCATCGTGTTGGCGCACGAGCGGTCGCACGTGCGCCAGGGCGACTTCTATCTGCAAATGCTTGCGGGGCTGTACGCCATCGTCTTTTGGTTCAGCCCGCTGGGCTGGTGGCTCAAGCGCAAGCTCTCCGATCTGGGTGAGACCATCAGCGACCGCGCCGGTTTGCGCGAGGCTGCCAACAGCTCCTCCTATGCCCAGATTCTGCTCGAATTCGCGGCCATGCCGCGCCCAACCTTGCAAGGAGTTGCCATGGCTCGCCGCAGTAATCTCTCCGAACGCATTGAGCGTCTTCTGAACGATTCGATCTTCCACCAGGCATTTGTGGGCAGCCGCCGCCGCGCCCTGGTTGCGGTATTGCTGGTTCCCGCGGCTCTCTTCGCGGCCACGGCGCTGATCCGCGTGGAGGCGGCGAGCCAGGCGCAGCAGCCGGCGTCCGCCACCGGACAGTCTCATCCCGACCAGGCCGAACCCGCTGCCGAGCCCGCGGATAGCGCGGCCACTCCGGAGCCAACGGCCAATAGCGGGAATGCCCCTGCCGATGCTGCGCAGATCACCACAGACACCCAGGTCAACGTCAACCCCCAGGTTCAGGTGCACGTCATTCCCGATTTTCACGTCGTTCCCGATGTTCACGTCGACCCGCAGGTCATCACCGACACCCAAACCAACACCAACGTGACGGTCAACGGGCGCGCTGTGAGGAACCGCGGTTTTTCCTATAACGTGTCTTCGAATGGAGATTCGTACGCGCTGGTCACGGGGCCGGGAGATCGTTTAAACATTTCCGGAAATGGGAATGGATCCGCGGACGAGCAGATCGAGAAGGCGCGCAAGCTGGCCCACGGCAACTTCCTGTGGTTCACGCGCAACGGCAAATCCTATTTCGTCGACGACCCGGCAACTCTGGCCGGGATCGAGGCGATGTACAGACCGATGGAAGTCCTTGGCCGCCAGCAGGAAGCGTTGGGCCGCCAGCAAGCGGAACTGGGCAGACAGCAGCGGGAATTGGGCCGCCAGATGGAGAGGCTTCGGGTTCCGACGCCGGAGGCTTCAAAGGAGATCGAAGAGCTGAAGGCGGAAATGGCCACGTTAAAGGCCCAGATGAAAAAGAATGCATCTCCGGAGGAGCTTGCCGAAATGGGAGGCAAGATGGGTGAGTTGGGAGGCAGAATGGGCGCGCTGGAGGGCAAAATGGGTGCCCAGCAAGGCGAATTGGGCGGGAAGATGGGCGCGCTGGGCGAGCAGCAAGGCAAGCTCGGCGAGCAGCAGGGCAAACTCGGCGCCGAACAGGGACGGATGGGCCAGGAGGCCGACCGCAAGGTGAGGTCGATCATGGACCAGACCCTGCGCGACGGCAAGGCGCGGCCGATCCAGTAAGCCAGTTAAGAAAATTTATAACGATTTCCTTTGCGCAGAATTAGGGCCCATGAGCGCATGATGTTCTTAGTCGGGAAGTACAGCCGGTCTCCAGACCGGCTGTACTGGCGGCGTCCTCGCCGCCAGCTTATTGATCCTGCCCCGAAGGTCCGCCTCGCCCGAGAGCTCTCATCCTTGAGCAAAGCGAAGGATCTGCAGTTGCTTTTCCATTGCTCCGTCTCAACCCAATAGGGCCGGATCAATACAGCGGAATCGACCCCTGAAAAAGACCTTTAAGGGGTCGATTCCGGGCAAAAAACCAGCCGAAATCGTGGTTTATCCCACCCCCCTATAGTGATATTATCGTTTTTCAACCATAAATCTCAATTAAGTCGAAATGAATGAACTACATACAGAAATGCATAGTTAACTGATAGGTAATAGGAACTAGCCAATTTTGGCCCCTTTTTTACCATTTTTGCCCCAAAAATGGCCGAAAGAAGACAAAAAACAGCAACAGCGCAAGCCCTGAGCAGAGTCTTGGAACTGTCATCGAACCTCCTGAAAGGGGAAGGGGAGAAACGACCCGGAGCGGTGTTGAGACTGTTTTAGCTGGCCAGCCCCTTCTTCACCAGTTCGCTGACGGCGCGGCCCTCGGCGCGCAGACCGGCTGCTTGCAGCTTGGCCTGCACAGCCTTGATCGCCTGTCCCATCTCTTTCGGCGTGAGGGGCTTGCCGGAAGCAGCGGCCAATTCGGCGAGAACTCCCTTTACGATTGCGGCCAGTCCGGCTTCATCCAGCGCCTTGGGCAAAAACTCTTCGATTACCACGATCTCCGCCGCTTCTTTCGCTGCCAGTTCGGGGCGGTTGCCGTTGGTGTACTGCTCGATGGAGTCGCGGCGCTGCTTCACCATCGTCGCAAGCGCCTGCTGTTCCTCGGCCGGCGTCAGCATCTCCCGCTTCTCGATCGCCTTGTTCTTCAGCGCGTTCTTGATGAGGCGCAGGGTGGTGGTGCGCTCGCCATCGTGGGCCTTCATGGCCACGACGATCTTCTGATTGACTTGAACTTCGATTGCGCCTGGTTCGCTCATGGATTCCTTCCTGACATGCTGCTCTGCTGTGGGTTTGCGCTTTTTGCCTAAGCTGCGCTCTGACTGGTTCGCAGACGGAGCACCCGGCCTGTCTGAACCCGGCCGGTTCGGGGACAATTTGGCTTCGTTCTTCCCCATTCCTCCCGCTCAAGCAAGCCGGAGACGACGAGGCAAGCATGATTCCTGGGATGGCCCGCTTCCCCTTGGGGGGCCAAAGAAGAATTGTACCGATTTTGGGGCAGAGGTGGTTTTTGCCGAAACTTCCGGGATTTGTGGGCAATGCAGCTTGTGGCCGAACCCCTTTTCGCGGACCCGAGCTTAGTTCTCCTTAAATAAAATCCACATAAACAACAAGATTGTGTATTATGTGATTCATGGATCGGTTGGCGATCCAGAATCCCTACACGAATCCAGCCCCTCGAGGAAAAATATGATTCGCAAAACACGCCTGTTTACGCCCGGTCCAACGCCGCTGCTTCCCGCGGCACAGTTCGCCATGGCGGCGGCCGACATCCACCACCGCACCCCCGAGTTTCGCGCCCTCTTCCAGAAGGTACTTGCCCAGTTGAAGGTCTTTGTCGGCACCCGGAACGACCTGCTACTCCTTTCCTGCTCCGGAACCGGCGCCATGGAGGCCTCGGTTTCCAATCTCACCTCGCCCGGAGACCGGGTGCTGGTGCTCTCTGCAGGAAAATTCGGCGAGCGCTGGGCCGAGCTGACCAAGGCTTTCGGCTGTCAGGTGGACCTGGTGGAGGCGCCCTATGGGCAGACCTTCGACCTGGCCGATGTGCGCAAGGCCCTCAAGCCTGAACACCGGGCCATCTTCATGCAAGCCTCCGAGACTTCGACGGCGGTCAGCCACGACGTGGAAGCCGTGGCCAAGCTGCGCTCTGAGGTTGCACCCGGCACCCTGCTGGTGGTCGATGGAATTACTGGCCTCGGCACCACCCACTTCGACGTGGACGGGTGGGGCATCGACATTCTCATCGGCGGCTCGCAGAAGGCGGTCATGATTCCTCCAGGCCTGGCCTACCTCAGTGTCAGCGACAAGGCTTGGGCGGCGATGGAGAGCTCCAGCAGCCCCCGCTACTACTTCGACCTCCGCAAGGAGCGCAAGAACCAGGTCAAGGGCGAAACCGCCTTCACCCCGGCCGTGGCGCTGGTCGCCGGCCTGGGCGCGGCTCTCGACTACATTGCCGGGCAGGCGGGTGGCGACCTGGAAAAGGGCCGCATCGCACTCATCGACAATGCGCGCACCAACGCCGCCGCCACGCGTGCCGGCCTGGTGGCTCTCGGCTTCACCCTTTTTGCTCCCACTGCCCCTTCGGCCGCGGCCACGGCCGTGGCTGTGCCTGAGGGCATGGACTCCAGCGACGTGGTCAAGGCGCTGAAGTCGCGCTTCGCCCTGGTGATCGCTAACGGCCAGGGAACCATGAAGGGCAAAATCTTCCGCGTGGCGCACCTCGGCTTCTTCGACTACCTGGACACGGTGGCCCTGCTGGGCGCGATGGAGCATATTGCCAAGGACACATTGAAGCTGCCTGTCGAGTATGGACAGGCTGTTGCCGCGGCGCAAAAGGTCTATGCCGAAGCAGCTTATAGCCTCTAGCTACTAGCTGTTAGCTTGTCTGTAGTTTGGCTGGGTCCCCATCTGAGGCGCCGAAAAAGGAGATGCGCCAAAGGTGGGACGCCCGGATTTCTTAAGATGCCCAGGATTTTGGGTCGGTTGAGTCTTGTGTTTTCCCGCCCTTGCGACAGAAGTAAGTCGGAGGGATGGGACACAAAACTGTTAGTTAGTGGCTTTGGCTTTTAGCTAGCAGCTAGAAGCTATGAGCTAGGAGCTGTCTCTCATGGTTGAACTTAGTTTTGGCGAGAAGCTGCTGATTGCGCGCCGGCAGCTCGATCTCTATCAGTACGAAATGGCCGAGCGCCTGGGTGTCCATCCCAACTCGCTCACCAAGTACGAACGCGGCGAGGGCAAGCCGCATGCGGCGGTGGTGCGGATGTTCGAGATTCTTTGCGAAAAGCACGGCATCCGTTTTGAAGAGTATGAAGCAGCGCCGAAGGGCAAAGGAGACACAATGAAGATCGTACTGGCAGAGAAGGTTTCTCCTGCCACGCAGGCCGTCTTCGCGGCTGAGCCGGGTTGGGAAGTTCTAAGCTATGACCAGTTGCCCGACGGATTGCCCGCGGCCCTGGCCGATGCCGACGCGCTGGTGGTGCGCTCTGCTGTTCAGGCGGACGATGCGCTGATGGCGCTGGCGCCCAAACTGCGCGTCATTGGCCGGGCCGGCGTGGGCGTGGACAACATCGACGCCGAAGCCGCCACGCGCCGCGGCATTGTGGTCATGAACACGCCCGGCGCCAACGCCGTCGCCGTCGCCGAGCTGACCATCTGCCTCATGCTGGCCCTGGCCCGCAAGCTGCCCACCGCCAACACCGGCATGCACGCCGGCCGCTGGGAGAAGAAGAGCCTGCAGGGGATGGAACTGCGCGGCAAGACGCTGGGCATTCTGGGCCTGGGCCGCATCGGTCTGGAAGTGGCCAAGCGCGCCAAGGGCTTCGGCCTGGAGATCGTCGGCAGCGACCCATTTGTCTCGGCCGCGGTGGCACGCGAGAACGGCATCAAGCTGGTCACGCTCGACGAGCTGATCGCCGGCTCGGACTATCTCACCCTGCACGTCGGCCTCACTCCGCAAACCACCGGCGTTATCAACGCCAAGACCCTGGCCAAGATGAAGAAGGGTGTGCGCATCGTCAACTGCGCGCGCGGTGAGCTGATCAACGACGCGGCTTTGGTTGAAGCTCTCAAATCCGGCCAGGTGGCAGGCGCGGCCCTCGACGTTTTCACCGACGAGCCGGCCAAGAACACCCCCTACGCCGAGCTGGACAACGTCATCCTGACCCCGCATATCGCCGGCTCCACGGCTGAAGCGCAGGAGGCCGTCGGCATTCAGATCGCGCGCCAGGTGCGCGACTACCTCAAGCTCGGCGTGGTGCAGAACGCCGTGAACCTTCCCTCTCTCACCCACGAGGAGTACGTGCAGCTGGCGCCCTACATCGATCTTGCCGGCCGCCTCGGCTCTTTCCTGGCGCAGGCCGGCAAGAGTGGCATCGAGGCCATTCACATCGTCTACGGCGGCATTCTTGCCGAGGCCAAAATCGACCTGGTGCGCAACGCGGCCATCGAGGGCCTGCTGCAGGGATCTGAGAACGTGAACCGCATCAACGCCACCGCGGTAGCCCAGGAGCGCGGCATCCGCGTCCATGAGGACAAGCAGGAAAATCATCGCGGCGGCGCGGCCACCGTACTGACTATCGAGCTGCACTCCGCCAGCGGAAAGAGCCAGGCCAGCGCCACCGTTATCCGTGGCGAACAGCCCCGTCTGCTCGAGTTCGACGGCATCGACATCGAGACCCCGCTCGAAGGCAACCTGCTGGTCTGCCGCAACATCGATGTCCCCGGCGTCATCGGCCGCATCGGCTCCATCCTGGGCGAGCACGGCGTCAACATCGCCAACTTCGCCCTCGGCCGCGACCGCTCCGGCGCCAAGCCGGTGCACGCCCTGGCCGTGGTCCAGGTGGACGCCCCCGTCTCCGACACGGTTCTGGAAGCGCTTCAGACCATCGAAGCGCTGCTCGAAGCCAAGCTCGTCAAGTTGCCCGAAGCGGGTCTCTAACTGCCGGTAGATCACAACTCGCCTACGGTAAAGTGAAAACCACCGCCAACCCGCGGTGGTTTTTCCTTATACCGCAAAATCAAAACGCGGGAATGCTGTTGAGACAGTAAAAACCGAGTTGCCGTTTACTTAACCGGAACGCATCAATGCGCTCCTTTGACAAGGGAACCCCGCCGATTCACTCCTCGCGCAACAGAATCGAAGGATCAATCGAAAGAGCGCGTTGTGCCGGAATCCACGTAGCCACCAGCCCCAGCAGCAGCATGGCGAGAACAACGCCAGCCAATACCAGCGGATCGCGCGGCGTCGCCTGATAGACAATGAAAGCCAGCACCTTGGTCGCCAGAATTCCCAGCAGCAATCCCGCCCCCGAACCAATGGCCAACAATTTCAAGGGCCGCCCCAGCGCCGCTTGCAACAATTCCTTGCGTTGCGCACCGAGCGCAACGCGGATTCCCAACTCCTTGAGCCGCTTGCTTACTGAATACGCCGCCATGCCAAAGATGCCGGTAATGGCCACCATGGCGCCCATAATCCCCAACACACCCAGCGACACCGTCGCCAATCGCGGTGCAAACATCACTGCGTCGTCCAGTTCGTTGGTCCACGTCTCGGTCTCCAAAGGCAGTTCTGCATCCAAGTCGCGCAGTTTGCTCCTGATGGCCGAGGCAAGTTGTTGCTGATCGCCGCCCAAATCGCCTTTTGGCCGCACCACCAGAATCGTCTGGCTGGAGGTCGATTGCAGCATGGGGAAAAACATCGCTGCCTGTGGATCTTCGGTAAGGCTCATATATTTCCCATCCTCCACCAGACCCGCCACCTGCACCCTGCTTCCATCCGACAGCCTGAAGTACCTGCCCACTACATCGGTCACAGAACCAAGCACCTCCTTTGCGAACTCACGATTCACTACCGCTTCACGCGGAACGCTTTTGTCGTCATTCCATGTGAAGGTCCTGCCCGCTAACAACGAAGTGCCGGCCGCCTGAAAGTAATTGGGAGATACGTCATACTGGAATGCCGTGGCAGCGGCATTCGATTGCCTCATATCTCTGGTTTCATCTTTAAAGACGGCCGGCTTGACCGCAACACCGCCCAACGGCGTTGCATTCGCCGATGCCACTTGCGCGACGCCGGGAATCGCTTCCACCGCTTCGATCATCCGCCTCTGCATCGCCTGCACGCTGTCGCCGGTGTAACCGGCCATCTTCAGATCGGTATCTGCCAGCATCGCGTTACGCGGCTCAAATCCGAAGTTGCTGCCGAGCGAGCGCACCAGCCCACGCACGGCCACGATCGAAGACGTGACCAGAACGGCACAGACGGCAATTTGCAGAACCAGGAGCACGTCGCGAACTGTCATGCGCCGCCCCAACCTGGCGCTCGACCCCGACTTGACGATCTCATATGGGTTGGCCTTCAGCACCTGGCGCACGGGAACGATACCGAAGAGAAATCCGCTCACCAATGCCAAAGCCAAAGCTACCAGATAGACTTTTGCGTCCGGACTTACAGGCACATTCACGGGAAATCTGGGGATTGGCCGCCACACACTCAGCCACCGCAGCAGCACTACACTCCCCGCCAGTCCCACAATGCCTCCGGCGAGTGAAAGCAGCACCGACTCGGTCAATAGCTGCCGCAGAATGCGAATACGCCTCGAACCAAGCGCGAGCCGCAGAGCAACCTCACGGGAACGGTCAGCGGCGCGCGCCGCAAACAGGCTGCCCAAGTTGGCGCATGCGGCCAGCAGAATCAACCCCGCCAGCAACATTAATCCTGTCAGAAACGCCCGTGCCGGACGGCCAAGCAAGTCCCCATAAAGACCAGGACGCGCCAATGTAAAACTCTTGAAGCCATCTTCTTTCGTATAGGTCTTTGCGAGGTACGATCCGACCGAGTTTAGATCGGAGGCCGCCTGTGCCGGAGTCACTCCTGGCTTGAGATGTCCGACTACCTCAAGAACCCAACGGACCCCGCGCGCGTTCAAGTTATTCTCTCCATCCAGTTGTTCCTGGTTGACAGCCGGCATGAAAAAATCCGGAGAGAACAACAATAACGTCCCGCGGAACTCTCGCGGCGCAACACCGACGATGGTAAAAGGATGCTTGTTCAGCTGGACGATCCGGCCCACCACCCCACGGTCATCCTGAAAGTGGCTGTGCCAATAGGCATAGCTGAGCACGATATACGGCGCGCTGTTGACGCCGTGCTCATCCGAGCCGTGGAAGAAGCGGCCCAGATACGGCTGAATGCCTAATGTGTCGAAGTAGTTCCCGCTGGTTTGATAGCCGAAGACGCGGGATGCGTCTTTGCCGGTGTCCAGCCCTACCTGAGTTCCGGTAAAAGCTGCCAGACTATCGAAGCTGCGATTGCGGTCGCGCAGATCGAGATAGTCGGGATACGACTGATACCCATAATCGCTTCCGTGCTCGATTCCGTAAAGGCTCTGCGCCTGCGGCACATTCAGCGGGCGCAGGATCAGCGCGTTCAACATGCCAAATACCACGGCGTTTGCGCCGATCGCCAGCGCCAGTGTCAAAACCGCGGCGATCGTGAATCCGGGAGAACGGCGCAGCTGGCGCAGGGCGAATCGAACATCGGCCCAAATCGATTCCAGCGTGGGCCACTGCCACACCTCGCGACTGCGCTCCTCGACCAGAGTTCGGTTGCCAAAGGCGATTCGCGCTTGCCGTTCTGCTTCCTTCGGGGCCATACCTTCGCCCATCAACTGCTCAGAGCGCTCTTCAATGTGCAAGCGGATTTCTTCCGAGAGATCGTCTTGAAGCTTGCGGCGGCGGAAGATACTCGGCATCCAGTTCATCGGAGACTCCACGATCTGGCCCCCATTATCTTGTGCTGGCTTTGCCCGGATTGAGGACCAGTGCAATGCCTTCAAACATACGTTCGAAGCTGGAAATCTGCTGCTCCAGTTTGCGAAGGCCGGAAGCGGTGATCTGGTAGGTTCTGACGCGGCGATTGGTGGAAGAAACACCCCACTCTGCCTTTAGCAGCTTTGCTTTGAGAAGCCGCTGGAGCGCCGGATAGAGGGAACCCTCTTCTACCTGAAGCAAGTTGTTGGACCGCTGCTGGATATGCAGGACCAGGGCGTATCCATGGGCCGGTTGGCGGCGCAGCGACTCGAGGATCATCATTTCGAGTGCGCCGGGAAATAAACTGCGAGCGGCGTTGTCTGTCATAGGCATTTTTGCTACAGGCATAGAGTAAACAAGGGATGAGTGAATTGTCAAAGCGGAATTCCGTCGGCCCTGATCGTGACCGGCTGAGGGTGTCAACAGTCGCGAACAGTGCGCGCTTCCAGCCCCGGCCCTTGCCCAAAAAAATCACTCTTCGTCCAAGAATCGGTCAAAAATGCGAATGCCCGGCCCCCCAGGCCGCTGGACCAAAGCGCGCTGAAATGCCGCTGAACCAGCAATTACCGACTTGGCGGCGACCAGTCTGGCGGCCAATCGCTCGATTCCACAACATGCAACCACAATCGGGTCAAGAGAAAAACATCAAAACCGGTCAAAACAGAACAGACAGGGTTTCAATTCAAAGTCACGATGGAGAGACAGTAGTGTACTGCCTATCCCCTGGGTAGCAGCTAAAGGACCGCGTTACCGGTCAGCCAACGCGGAATTCCGTTGGTACACCAGCAATTTCCCCGGCCCTTGTTCACCCACCGCAGCCAGCAATGTACTATTTGACCACCTCTAAGGAGGCTCTATGCATATAAATGAGAAGATCAGTCCCCCATTTGATCCTGCCGTTTACCTTGCACATGCCGGCATCGGCCGGAGAATCGTCGAATTCAAAGAAAAGCAGCACCTCTACTCCCAGGGAGATCCGGCGGACTCCATCTTTTATCTGCAGAGTGGCCGGGCCAAGCTCACGGTGGTTTCTCTCAGCGGAAAAGAGGCTACGATCACGCTGTTTTCGTCTCACGACTTCGTGGGCGAGGAAGCGCTAGCGGCCGTGCCTGGGATGCGTTTGGCCACAGCCACAGCCTTGAATTCCTGCACGGCGCTCAAGATCACCAGGGAGGAGATGATCCGCGTCATGCATCTAGAGAATGAGTTCTCCGACCTGTTTCTGCGGTTCGTGCTGGAGCGCAGCATAAGAGCCCAGGCCGATCTTATCGACCAACTCTTTAACTCCAGCGAAAAGCGTTTGGCAAGGATTCTGCTGTTGATGGCGGAATTTGGCAAACCGGGAGAGCGGGAAACCTTCATCCCGCCGATTACGCAGGAGACCCTGGCGGAGATGATCGGCACCACGCGGTCCCGTGTCAGCTTCTTCATGAACCGCTTTCGCAGCCTCGGCTTTATCAGTTACAACGGCCGCATTCAGGTGCACAAGTCGTTGCTCAATGTGGTCCTCCTCGACCAGTTGCCAGAGCAGAACGCGCAGCAACCGGCTATTTTTTCCGACGCAAAAGGCCTGTCTTCCATGGACTCGGAGGTCTAGGTCTGAGCCAGACGAAAGACCATCCGATTCTCTGATCCAGCTGGCGCGAAGGCGCCCTGCAGCTCTGTTTGCAGGGCGCTTCCAGGATCGCTCGACCCCGAAGCTGAATGGACCCCATTTGAAACCGCGCCGGAGCGGAAAATGGGGTTATTTTTGGCCCGTTTTTGCGACCTTTTTGGCCGAAAATGGCCAAAAACGGCTAAAAAGGGGCCAAAATCGGCGAGTTCCTGTTACCTTTCAGTTAACTATGTATTTTTGTATCTAATTCATTCTTTGCGACTTAGTCTAGTTTTATCGTTGAAAAAACGATAATATCACTATAGGGGGGTGGGATAAACCACGATTTCGGCTGGTTTTTTGCCCGGCCTTATTGGGTTGAGACGGAGCCATGGAAAAGCAACTGCAGATCCTTCGCTGCGCTCTGGATGACAGCTCTCGGGCGAGACAGAGCTTTGGGGCAGGATCAATAAGCTGGCGGCGCTGACGCCACCAGTACAGCCGGTCTGGAGACCGGCGCTACTTCCCGCTCTTGCCGAATCACGATACCTATAGACATCATGCGCTCATGGGGCTTAATTCTACGCAAAGGGAATCTTAAAAGACTTCCGTGCGAAGGCCGGGCGGCGGAGCGACGGCCTTGAGCAGGCCGAGTTCGCCGGCCAGACGCTCCAGGCGGGCGCGGGTGGCTGCCGTGGGAGGAACCAGCGGCAAACGGACATAGTCCGTGCAGCGGCCCATCAGGCTGAGGACGGTCTTTACCGGGCTGGGGTTCGATTCCCAGAAGTTGGCCTCGAAGAGGCGGCTGTATTGGCGCTCGATCTCGCGAGCTTCGGTCCAGTTGTCGGCCAGGGCGGCGCGGACCATGCGGCTGACTTCAGCGGGAGCCTCGTTGGCGGCCACGCTGATGAGCCCGTTGGCGCCAACGCCGATGGCGCCGAGAGCCAGGTTGTCGTCGCCGGAGAAGATTTTGAAGTCGCGGGACAGCAGGTGGACCAGTTCGTTGATCTGGGGCAGCTTGCCGCTGGCCTCCTTGATGGCCTGAATGTTGGGAGCGGCCTCCGCCAGGCGAAGGACCGTCGCGGGCTCCAGGTTGACGGCGGTGCGGCCGGGCACGTTGTAGAGCACCACGGGGAGCGGGTCCACAGCCTGCGCCAGAGCCAGGAAGTGCTGGAACTGGCCCTCCTGGGAGGGCTTGTTGTAGTAGGGATTGGCGGAGAGTACGGCGTCGACGCCGCGCAACCGCTTGAGCCGACTGGCGCTGCGCAAGAGCGTACGCGTGGAGTTGTGGGTGCATCCGGCCCACACCGGCACACGGCCCGCCGCCGCCTCGGCGACGATGCAGACGGCCATCAGCCATTCTTCTTCGTCGAGAGTGGCCGCTTCGCCCGTGGACCCGCAGGCGACCAGAAAGTCCACCCCGGAGTCGATCTGCCAGTTCACCAACGCCCGGAGCGCTGTCTCATCGATCGATCCGTCGGCCCGAAAGGGCGTAACGATAGCGGTACCGCAACCTGTAGTTTCCATCACTGAAAAGTGTATAACGAACCGCGGGTGAAGTGTGTTTTCTTGTACTCGACGGGTGTCCTGTCCCAGAAGTTCTTACTAGAAATCAGGAGATACAAAAGCAGATTCTTCGCTCACCACCCCCAAACTGAAAAACGTTCGGGGCCCCGTTCACTCAGAATGACAGCGGCAATTTTGCCAGGACGTTCGGGGCCCCGTTCGTCAGGATGACAGCGGCGATTTTGTCAGGAATTTTTGGGACAGGACACTAGCGCTTGTGTCCGCCGCCTACATGGCCGCGGCCATCGCGCACTTCATTGCCTTTGAAGTGGTCAACCTTGTCGAGGCGCCTGGTCGGCTCGGCTTTCTCGCCACGCTGTGGCATGGCGCCGTTGTAGCCGTGTTCGGGGTGAAAGCGGTTGTTGACATGGCCGCGGAAATTGTCAGAACCATGGAACCACGGGCCGGCGCCGATGAAGACACCGCCGTTGAACCACTCCGAGCCGTAGTATCCGTAGGGAGCGCAGCCATAGGGAGCGACGTCGTAGTAGCCGTAAGGGCAATCGGGCGCAACTCCAATTTCTACCGCAACCTGGGCCGCTGCTTTTGGAGCGGTTGCCAACGTCAGACATCCGGCAACAGCCGCCAATACAACAAGCTTGAATCCAATCATGATCTTTCCTCGCTGGTGTGGGGCCATTCTCAAACACCCCTACACTGTTCACCGTAGAGTGCTGGAGGATGCATGTCTGAGCAAGATGGACCATTGGATATCCGGGCGCTGAGGAGCCAACTAGAGCGGTTTCGATTCAAATGTTGCCATGTGAAGAGCGTGCGAGGTGGCATTTTCTTGAGAAAAATGCCACTTGGCCCCGAGGATTCTGTAAAGAGCAGAATCGAAACCGCTGTAGCCTGGGATTTGGGCCTGGGATTTGGGCGTAGAGAGCTAAAGTGACCATGCCTGCGCGGAAGGAAGGGTCATATTGAGGCCAGGAGAACCACCATGACAGATCAGTTTGAAAATCCGAATGTTGCGAAACTGAAAGGCGAGATCAATTTGACTTCTTCACCGCAGAAGAAAATCGAGGATGTTGCCGAAAAAGCGGCGGAGAAATCCTCAAAGGTAGAACAGAAATACGACAAGGAACACAACATCTTTTCAAAATAGCGCGGCATTCCGGAACTTTGAGGCCAGACGAGCGAAGCAAGAGAGGAACCGGAGAGCGCCGTAAAGATTGGGTAGCTCTATGACCCGCGACCGGTTAAACCATATTCCACTGAACTCGGCTTATCTCTGCCTGGACTGCGATGCAGTGGGCAATAGCTCGATGCGCTGCCCGGCATGCGCGTCGGAAGTTCTAATAGGGCTGGCAGGAGTGTTTCAGCGCAAAGAAGAGGTCGTGGACTCGAATCTTGTGCGGTTTCCGCACAGGCGGCCTGATTCTGCGGTGGTTGGCGCGGTGGCTGAGGTTGGGTTTGCCGCCCAGGCGCGGTTGCTGAGAAGGGCAGCGAGTTAGGGCGACACCGGCTGCGGAAAAAGGCTTGAATTCGTGCGAGGAGAATGCTCCGTCCCTACGGGACTCCGGCTCTGTGATGATGTGGAACGCTTACCCCACGCTGAAGCGCGGGGCTAACCAACAATGCGCCTCCGGCGCGGGGTTTCAGGCGGCGTGAGCGATACGCTTCCCTTGGCAAGGCACGAAGCCAAGCCCCTTTGAGGGGCCACAATCAGTAAAGCCCCGGCTCTGCCACGGGATATTTACAGCCCAGATTATCTTTCAGCTACTTACTGCACAACTAAAGTCGTGCCCTTTCAAAACGTCAACTTATTCAGAGATTCCTTCGCGGATTCTGCATTACAACTGGTCGAAGATTTCGCGGAAGTCGTAGACGCCCTGCTTGTTGGCGAGCCACTCGGCGGCGCGCACGGCGCCCAGGGCGAAGCCGCGGCGGCTGCGGGCATCGTGGCGAAGTTGGAGGGTGTCGTAGTCGCTGACCGCGGTGACGACGTGCTCGCCGTTGGCGTCGCCGACGCGGTGGGAGGCAATGGGGATTTCAATGCCCGGGCGAACCGACTGGATGATTTCCTTGAGGGTGATGGCGGTGCCGGAGGGGGCGTCGAGCTTGGAGGTGTGGTGGGTCTCGTCGATGGAGAAGGCGTAGCCCTCCAGACCGGCCAGCGCGGCGGTGAGACGGAAGAGCTTTTGCACGCCAATGGAGAAGTTGGTGCCGTAGAGAAGCGCGCCGCCGTTCTTCGCTTTGGACTTCAGCTCGTCGAGGTGGGCGTACCAGCCCGTGGTGCCGACCACGATGCGGCCGCCGAGAGAGAGGACCGCGCGGATGTTCTCGACTGCGGCTTCGGGAGCGGTGAAGTCGATAACCGCGTCCACGCCGGCCAGGTTGGGAGCGGTGAGGGCGGAGGCGTGCTGGTTCTCATTGACGTCGAGAGCGCGGACGCCGTGGCCACGTTCGCGAGCGATCTCGGCAACCAGGCTGCCGGTTTTTCCTTTGCCCAAAATCAGAAATAACATGACGACCTCGTAAGGAGCGGTTGGGGTGCGGTTACCCGCAGACTTCAATATAGCGCCGGCGCGGGGCGCGGCTTGGCGAGAGGCTTCTCAATGCGCGTGAGCCGGGTGAGAGGCCTTGACGGGCGCTTTTCCATGGCCCTGGCCGGCAACCACGCAGGGCTTTCCATTGCACATGGCCGCGGTGATGCCTTTGCCCTCGACGATGGTGTAGATGCGGTCGACCGCGGGGAGCTTGAGCGTCTGCTTGACGCCGCTGGGCCAGTGAATCTCAACGGCATCGACCTTGGCGGAATCGCCCAGCCCGAAGTGGACGCGCATGTCGTTGGTGGAGAGATAGCTGCCGCCGCTCAGGACATCGCCGCGCTGGCGCATGCCGCCGGCGGTGAGATAGACGGTGGAACCCACGGCGTCGCGCGGGCTTTTAGGGCCGCCGACGAGTTTGAGGGCCACCCAGTGGTTGTGGTCGGGATTGACATTGCGCAAGAGCAGCGGAGGGCCATCGAGATTATTGATAACCACGTCGATCTTGCCGTCGTTGAAGAGATCGCCGAAGGCTGCGCCGCGACCAATGGCCAGTTCGGCCAGCCCGGTTCCTTCCACGGGGGGAACTTCTTCAAAGGTTCCGTTGTGGAGGTTGTGGAAGAGCTGAGGGCGCTGGGCGTAGCTCATGCCCCAGTCGGGGTGCTGATCGGCTTCAGGGTAGACGTGGCCGTTGGCGACCAGCAGATCCTTCCAGCCGTCGTTGTCGTAGTCGAAAAAGCCGTCGCCGAAAGCGACGAAGGGAATGGAGGGCGGACCCAGATGAGTGCTGTCGCTCACGTCCTCGAAGACTCCTGTGCCGTCGTTGCGGAAGAGCACGTTGTAGTCGTCGGAAAAGACGGTGTTGACCAGGTCCAGATGGCCGTTGTTCTCATAGTCTCCGGCGGCGATGCCCATATTGGAGACTTCGCGGCCTTCGCCGTTGAGCGCATAACCGCTCATGTAACTCTGGTCGCTGAAGGTGCCGTCGCCCTTGTTGATATAGAGATAATTGGGTGTGGAGTCGTTGGCCACAATGAGATCGGGTTTGCCGTCGCCGTTGACGTCGGCAAAGAGGACGCCGAGGCCGTAGTAGCCGTTGTGGTCGGCGACGCCGGCCTTCTCGCTGACGTCGGTGAAGGTGCCGTCTCCGTTGTTGTGGAAGAGGTGGTCGCCGGCGCCTTTGAGGCCGCGGGGACCGCACATGATGTTTTGTCCGCGGTACTGGCAGGAAGAATAGTTGACCGCCTTCGAGCCCGCGATGGGCGGATCGTTGAAGTCGTAGTGGATGTAGCCGGCCACGAAAATGTCGAGCCGGCCGTCGCCGTCGTAGTCGCCGAAGGTGACGCCGGTATGCTCGACATAATCGCTGCCTACGGCCTCGTCGAGGGCCACGCCGGCTTTCTCCGCCACATCGGTGAAGGTGCCGTTGCGGTTGTTGTGGTAGAGACGGTTGCTGCCGATATTGGCGACGTAGAGGTCGGGCCAGCCATCGTTGTCGTAGTCGCCAACTGCACAGCCCATTCCCCAGCGGTCGTTGGTTACGCCGGCCTTGGCCGCTACGTCGGTAAATGTGCCGTCGTGATTGTTGCGGAAAAGTGCAGCGTGCGGCGGTTGCTGCTTGCCGCTTTGGGCGTCAAAGGTAGAGCCGGTAACCAGATAGATGTCGAGCCAGCCGTCGTGGTCGAAGTCGAGCAGGCAGACGCCGGAACCCTTGGCCTCAATGATGACGCGCTTTTGCGGAGTGCCGGTGACGTTGCGCCAGGTGGCGAGCCCGGCCTGCGCGGCCACATTCTGAAAGACCACCGGTCCGGTCTTGACAAAGCCTCCGGCGGTGATGGGCCGGCCCTGCGCGTCGAAATCGGCCCGTTGCGCGACGCCGGTGGCCATGCCCTGCTGGGGCATGGAGCCCGACTGCGCGGGGGCGTCTGGTTGCGGTTGCTGAGGCTTGGGCGCGTCGGGCATCGGCTGAGTCGCCGATTGGCTCCAGGACGGGCAAGGAGTGAAAAGAGCGGCGGTCAGGACACCGAAAAGCAGGCAGCGAACGTGCAACAAACGAGAGGCCTCCACGCTCTTGCAGTGTATCGCAATCGACGCTGGGGCCAGGCATACGTGGAAATTGCGCTGGCCGGGCGAGCGGCGTATAGTTTTGTGCTTTGCATGAAAACGCTTGGAGAAAGCCCTCATCCTATGTCTTTGATTCCTGTTTGTCGTTTCTCATGGACTTATTGGATCGCCGGCCTGTTGTTATGCCCGGCGGTTTTCGTTTCAGCGCAATCCACGGCATGTCCCGCGGTGGCCGAACGCGCCGGCAACCCCGCGGACGCGGCGTACAGCGACGGTAACTACCCGAGTGCGGAAGAGCTGTATGCGAAAGCACTGGCGGAACGGCCACAAGACGTCGAATTGTCCGCCGCGCTAGTGCGTACGCTGCTGCAGGAAGGGAAGATTGAGCTGGCCGCCACGCAGGCAGACAGCGGCGTGGCCGCGAATCCGCATTCCGCGGCGGCGCTGACCGCGGTGGCCGAAGTGGAACTGCGCCAGGGGCGGCCCTGGCTGGCGATGCGGTTGCTGAATGCTGCGAAAACCGCCGATCCCTGCTTTGCGCGCAGCCACTTGATTCGCAGCCGCGTGCTGCGCATCGACTCCATGTACGCTTCAGAGCGAGCGGAGATTCAGCGCGCGTACGAGATCGACCCGGCCGATCCCGAGATCAAGAGCGCATGGAAGGGTGTCGTCTATCCAGCGCAGGAAGTTGAAAGCCTGGCTCAGGCATTGGCGAGTACCAAGGACATCGAGCCGGAAGTCCGCAAGAAGGCAGATGCGACGATGTATTCGATACTGCCCCTGCTCTCTGAAACCTCGCAGACCTGCGAGGTTTTGCCCACCGCCGAGTCCGCCACTTTGCCGCTCTTGCCCTTTACGCCGGATGACCCGAAGCAAATCGAAGGCTACCGGCTGCTGGTACAACTGCCGCAAGGCGAAACTAAATTTCTGGTGGATACGGCGGCCTCCGGCTTCTATGTCAGCCGGGCGCTGGCCGAAGCAAACGGCTGGAAGCACGATCCGAAAGCGGCAGATGGAACCGTACATGTGGACAACGTTCGCATCGGCCCGCTGGAGTTTCGCGACTGCACGGCAGGAGTGACCGACGCGGCGCTTCCCGACAAATCGGGTGGCTTTATCGGCACCGACGTCTTCGCTTCCTATCTGATCACACTCGATTTCCCTTCGGCCAAAGTAACGCTGGCACCGCTGCCCCGGCAAGCCGGGGTCCTGCCGGGAGACCGTTCCACTTCGCCCGAATTGGCGGGCTTCGTGCCGGTTTATCACCGGGGGCATTACCTGTTGCTACCGGTGGGGTTCAAAAACAAATCGCGCAAGCTGTTCATTCTCGCATCGAGCATGGTGTATAGCACGATGACTTCAGAGGCGGCACACTCGGTTTCCCGTCTCACCCTCAACTTCACCAACCCGGAGAGAACCGCCTCACACACGGAGGAAGCATTCTTTCGCGACACCTTCGAAATGCAGTTGGCGAACCTGCCACCGGCCCGTTATCGCCACATTCTTGAATTTGACACTTCGACCATCGATCGGAAAGTTGGGCTCCAGATTGCGGGTATGCTGGGTCTCGATATACTGCGTCCGACTACGGTGCACCTCGATTATCGCGACGGACTCGTAAAGTTTGAGCCCGTGATAGAGAAAGAAGAGATCACGCCTTTTACCAAGGGTCTTTCGCGCACAAGACAGGTCAATTAGCAGTGGTTCAAAAGCGAAAGGACAGCTAAGCTCAGTCCAGAAGCGGTTGCGCTGAGCTTTCATGTTGGGCATGCTCAGGTAACCTATTTCTGTCCAACCCAAACGCCTGAACGCACACCATTATTTGCTGCTGACAAGACCGGCAACGTATACTCCTGGGTCTTCCGGAAAAGCGTTTGGAGAAGGCCCCAACCCTATGTCACTTATTCCTGTTTATCGCTTGTCATGGACTTATTGGATCGCCGGCCTGTTGTTATGCCCGGCGGTTTGGGTTTCAGCGCAATCCACGGCATGCCCCGCGGTGGCAGATCATGCCGTGACTCCCGCCGATACGGCGTACCTCAACGGCGAATATGCCAGCGCGGAGAATCTGTACGCCCAGGCACTGGCGCAGAAGCCTCAGGATGCGGAACTTTCCGCTGGGTTGGTGCGCACCCTCTTGCATGAAGGCAAGAACGCGGAGGCCGCCACGCAGGCAACGGGCAGCGTGGCCGGGAATCCGCATTCCGCAGCCGCGCTGACGGCTCTGGCAGAGGTCCAACTGCGCCAGGGACAGCCCTGGCTGGCGATGCAGTCGCTGGATGCGGCTGCCGCAGCTCAGCCCTGCTTTGCTCGGGCGCATCTGATCCGCAGCCGCGCGCTGCGCATCGACTCCATGTACGCCTCAGAGCGCGCGGAGCTTCAGCGCGCGTACGAGATCGACCCGAACGATCCCGATATTCAGACGGCATGGAAAAGCATCGTAGAGCCGGCGCAGGAGGTGCAAGGCGTCACCGACGCACTGGCGGCGACGAAGGACATCGACCCGGAAATCCGCAAGAAGGCAGAGGCGACGGCGCACTCGATGATGCCCCTGCTGAATGAGAACTCGCAGACCTGCCAGGTTCTGCCGTCGGTGGCTTCGGCGACTTTGCCGCTGCTGCCCCTGATGCCGGACCCGAAGCATATCGAAGGCTACCGGCTGCAGGCGCAATTTCCGCAGGGCGAGGCCAAATTGATCTTGGATTCGGCGGCTTCGGGCTTCTATATCACCCGGGCTCTGGCCGACGCCAACGGCTGGAAGCACGATCCCAACGCACCGGAGGGCACGGTACACCTGGACAGTGTGCGCATCGGTCCGCTGGAATTTCGCGACTGTATGGTCGGGGTAAGCGACACGCCGTTCCCCGGCAAGAGCGACGGCTTCATCGGCACCGACGTCTTTGCCTCCTATCTGATCACGCTCGATTTCCGGCTGGCCAAGATGACGCTGGAGCCATTGCCCGCGCAGACCGACATACTGCCGGGAGACCGTTCCGCGGCGCCGGAGCTGGCGGGCTTTGTTCCGGTCTATCACCGGCGCCACTATCTGCTGCTGCCGGTCGAGTTCAACAACAAATCGCGCAAGCTGTTTGTGCTGGCGACGGGGATGCAGACCAGCGCCATGAGTTCCGAGGCGGCGCACTCGGTTTCAAACATCACCGTGAACTTCACCAACACGGAGCAGACCGTTTCCGGCACCCACGTGCAGTTTTTCCGCGAGATCTTCGATCTGCAAATGGCGAGCCTGCCGACGATCCACCAGGGGCACGTGCTTGAGCTCGACCCTGCCACGATGAACCGCAACGCGGGCTTCCAGGTTGCGGGCATGTTGGGGCTGGATGTGCTGCATGCGATGACGGTACACCTGGACTATCGCGACGGGCTGGTCAAGCTGGAGCCCAATATGAGAGATTCCGTGCCGGGACACAAAGCAAAGACGGCCAATGAGCCCGAGCAGGCGGAGTGCCCGCGCGTTGACGACCTGGATCATCCCATCAATACGACCATTGAGGCCAGCGTGACAGGCACTCTGGACTCCGGGCATCTGAAACCCGGCAAGGAGATATGGGTCAAGGCCCTTACCGGATGGAACATGCCGGAGTGCCGGATGGAGGTGGGAGCGAACATCTATGGCCATGTGGCGGCCGCCACTTCGACCAAGGACACCAGCTCATCGGAGTTGTCGCTGACGTTCGATCATGCAGATTGCGCAGGCCAGGCAAAGAAGGCCGTCTCGATGCAGCTGATCGGCCTGGTCGGGCCGCCGGACCTATCGCGCAATATTCAGGACGAGTTACCCGCCGAAGTCTCCGGAGGGGGACGGCAGATGACGGACGTTGTGAACGCCACAAACGGGGAAAACCTGAATCCAGGAGGGCGTCCGAATACGGTGCATGTGGGAATTGTGCTCCGCATGCCCAAGGTCAAACTGGAGCCGGAAGCAGGACAGGGATGCAGCGCGAAGATCACCAGCACGAATCACAGCGTTCAACTGGGGACGGGAACAGAGCTGATTCTGCTGATGAAGAAAGTGGCAGTGCAACCGTAGCAGGGGGCTTGCAGGGGGCTTTTCCCATCGGGAAAAGCCCCTTGCGTTCAAGTAAGTACAACTCGTCAAGCTGGAAGCTGTGCTACAAGGCCGCCGCATCCGGGGCGATGCGGAGGGGCTGATGGGCGGCATAACGCTCGAGGTGTAGCTTGAGCCGGGCGGCCAGGGCGGCGTCGTTCTCGGCGCTGGCCAGGGTGAATGCCTGCTGCTCCGTGGCCGTGGCCTGCTGGAAATCTCCCGCTTCGGCGTATGCGGCGGAGAGGGTGTCAAGAATCGCGGCGTCCTTGCCGCCGGAAAGGCGGTTTGCCTCGCCTGCCAGCGTGACCGCCTCGACGCCGTTGCGGACCGAGGAGTCGGGGCAGGTGGCCAGAAGGCTGGCCGCCTGGCGGAGCGCAAAGACGCGATTGGGATCGTCGGCGAGAGCCAGGCGAAATTGGGCGAGCGCGTCGGCAAATTTTGACCGCTTGTAGAGTTCGTAGCCCAGATTCTCATGGCCTTGCGGGAATTTGGGCCGGATGCGCACCACATTTTGCCAGGCGTCGACGGCCTCGTCGAGGCGGTTCTGGCGGGAAAGCACGGCGCCCAGGTTGTAGTAGGCCTCAAAAAAATCCCGATCGAGGCTGACGGCTTTCTGGAAATAGGGGATGGCTTCTTTGGGCTTGCCCATTTGGCCCAGGACGATGCCCATCCCATTGTTGGAGCGAGCGTCCTTGGGGTCCATCTCCAGGGCTTTCTGCCACTTGAGCTGGGCGGCGGCCAGGTCGCCCTTGGATTGCACGTCCATCGCCTCGTCGACCACGCGATAGAAGTCGGAAGCCTGAGAATCGATGTTGTCGATGCCGCCGGGGGGGACGTTGACGAACTCGGGAATGTTGACCGCGCGGTTGGCTGCTGTCGAGTTCTCGATATAGATGGGCGGGCTATCCGCGCCGTTGGCGTCGATATGGGTGAGGAACATCTGGGTGTACGGGGAGCGGCTCTTGGAGGAGAAGACCAGCCAGCGGCCGTTGGGCGAGAAGCTGTGCCAGGAGTTCATGCGCGAGGTGTTGCAGATCATGCGGCGCGCCACGCCGCCCTTGACGGGGACGATATAAAGCTCGCTATCGGGGCGCATGAGCTGACCGTTGCGGCACTTGACGAAGACAATCCAGCGGCCATCGGGAGAAATCTTGGGGAAGCTGTTGCTCATGCCGTTGTTGGAGGCGCCCAGGATGGGTTCCGGCTTGCCGCCGCGCCCGTCGTTGAAGGGAACGCGGTAGAGACTGTACTGAATCTGCGGCTCTTCGGGATCGTTGGCATGGAGAGGCAGCTTCTGGCCAGCGACTTCGGGATCCTTGGCCTCGGCACGGGCAAAGACGACGTATTTGCCATCGGGACTCCAGACGCCCGCGGTCTGCACGTAGCGGGGATCGTCGGCGCCGGGCAGCGGCTGGTGGCGGCCGGTGGCGCGGCTATACCAGGCGAGGATGCCGCGGGTGGGATAGAAGACCTGCAGGAAGCCGTAGTCCTTGAAATTGACGACGAAATAGGAGCTGGGGACGGATTGATCCTGCCCGGCAAAGGTGGAGAGAACGTATTTGCCGTCCGGCGAGACCTGGGACATGAAGCCGACGCGGGACTTGCCGATGTCCAGATCGGTGTTCCAGGAGACGGTGTCTTCATTGCGGATGGTCATCTGCTTCTGGACGGGAACGATGGCATAGAGGCCCTTGTCGTTGCCCGGTCCATCGACGTCCATGCCCATGGTCTTGCCGTCGTTGGAGAAGGAGTGGCAGTTGGCGCAGGTGTGCAGGTCGTGCATCACGACGTGGCTTTCCGGCTGGGCGATGTCGCGAATCCGCCAGTTGATGAGGTAAAGCAACGAGGGGGCGAGAGGCTGAACAATGCCCTTGCGGCCTTCGGACGGCATGAGCGGAACATCGCGATAGAAGATTTGCCCGTTGACCGGGTCCGCGGAGGTGGAGAGAGTGACGCGGCCTTGGGATACGCTGCGGCCGGAGGCGTCGAGTCCGGAGATGGCGACCTTGGCCGGATGCTGGAGGGAGTGCTGTTTGATGAGGGTCCAGGTGTCGGCGTCGGGCTTCCAGGTGTGCGCGGCGGCCTGTTCCGGGGTGAGTGCGGGCAGCTTGTTGGTGGGGGAGATGCAGCGGGGGTCGATCTCGCCAATTTTCATTCCCTCGCCCAGGGAGCGAAGGTGGAGGGGCTGGGCGCCATCGGCAAAGGCAATATCGATGCTCCAGGCCGTAGCTCCGTCGTCGCCATCGCGCCAGATGAAGATGGGCGGGATGATCTCCGACGGAAAGATGGAACCGTCCTGGGGATAATCGATGGCGATGGAGGGGGTGGCGGAGCTGGGCAGGAGCGGCTTTGCGGCGGGGAGCGGCTCAACCGGCCGGGAAGCGGCCAGAACCGGGGATGCGCCAAGGCGAAAGAGATTCCGGGAGACAGAGGGCACAAACAGGAGTAGTGCGCCAAGGAGAGAAATGCCGATCGCCGGGCAACGGCGTGTGATGGGATGGAGCAATTCCTGTTCACCTCTAACTCGGTCTTGCCTTGTTAGACGTGAAAGTGCGCGGTAAAGCCGCCGATCCTGCCGGATCGCTCACTCACTTTACAACGGCAAGCAATACCCCTGGCCAGATTCTGGCGCAGGAGGTTCGCGCGGGACATGCGGAATTGGCGGGAGAAGGCCGGAGTTGGAGCTGAGGAGGTGAGTCTGAAGTCCGTTGCAATCCGAAAGACGATCACTGTGCCGAAATCGCCGGAAATGCAGATCCTTCGACTCCCCTTCGCTGCGCTCCGGGTCGCTCAGGATGACAACTCCTATATTTTTCAATTGCTTATATGAGATTTGAATCCCAAAAAAACGGCCCAAGACGGACAATCCTTGGAGGGGAAAGCCGGTCTTGCGGCCGGGGGCGGAGCGATTCAAAAGAGGAATCGTCCGCCCGCCGGTTCGAGGAGTGAAGAATGCCGAGTCTAGCGCACCATGCCCTGGAAGAGCGGGGATTGGAGCAGGCTGGTGAACTCCGAGTCCGAGGTGGCGAAGTGGATGGTGAGCTTACCGGAGTCGGAGCTGATGGAAGTGGCCGCGAGGGCGCGCTTCTCAGCCTCGGAGCCGCTCATCTTGCGCACCATGAGAGCCGCGGTGAGCAGCGAAGAGATGGTGGCGGAGGCAAAGCTGTCGCCGGTGGAGATGGTGAGGTTGAACTTGACGCCGTGCTGGAAGTCCATGCCGTACCAGGAGGCGACGAGGCGCTTGCGGACACTCTCGAAGTCGGTGACTGAACCGGCCTCGCCGAGCACCTGGCGCATCATGGTCTGGGTCCCCTTCTGATCGAGGATGCTCCAGAGCGACTCCCAGTCGACAGTCTTCATGGCGTCCATCATGGGCCCGTTGGTGAGCAGACTGGGCGCGACTCCGTCGCGAGCGTCGAGAGCCTTCTCGACGGCGCCTTTGGAGCCGAAGACCATGGTAGAGGGATCGACAAAGCAGAGCACCATGCCGGTTTTGGCCAGGGGATAGACACGGTTGGTGCGGACCAGCGTGGCCCTAATTCTCTGCTTGCGGAAGTTGGCGATCATGTCCTGGACGTCGAACTGGCCCTGGGCGATGCCGACGGTGTCGAGAATCTCAGAGTTACTGCTGGTGCGGAAGAGGGCAAAGGCCAACTGCTCCACATCGTGGTTGTCGTTCAGGCCGGACTTGCGCAGCGCCTCGTCGAACTGCTTGAGGTCGGGGGGCATGACGCGTTCTTTCAGGTCCATGGCCGAGGTGGAGTTCTGCATGGCGCGGTAGTCGACGACCACCAATTGCTGCACGTCGTGCGGAATGGAAGTGCGTGCGTCGGTGGACAACTGCGCCGCCGGCGCCGAGGCAGCCGCCGCGAGCGCCACAACGGGAATCAAAACACGAAAAAGAGCCTTCAACGAATCCATCCTCTACTGCACAGCGGTTTTAGCGTTGGAATGGCGGGAGTCCGAGGCCAATTCCTGGAGTTTCCCGGGGCACCGATGTCTCAAAACGCTGTGCGTATCCCTTGTTATTTTACCTGCCTCGTGGACTACCGCGGCGGTTCAGACGTCTGCGCCCCCTTGGGACGCCTCTCCCGGCCAAGCCAGAGGAGCGGCCAAACGGTGCTCCAGAATCTTGGTTTGCGGATCGAACTCAGACAATTGACGCATCCAGTCGCTGTCGCGCTCGCAGGCAGCCTCGGGGAGCAGGCCGATGATCTCTCCGGAGACCGGCGCAACCTTGTGGCGCGTGGCCAGAGCCGTGACCTTGCGGAAGACCTGGGAGAGCGGGGTGACCTGGAAGTCGGTGATGTTCATGGTGAGCTGGGCGCGGCCGTGGGCTAGCACACCCAGCGCCTTGACGCCCTTGAGTCCGCTAGAGGCAGTGCGCACCTCGCGGGCGATGGCGCGCGCCGCAGCTACGTCGGAGGAGTCGAAGTAGATGTTGTACTCCACCAGGAACTTGCGCGCTCCCACGGCGCAGGCGCCGGCGGTGGGATGCAGGCCGGGACCGCCGAGATCGGGGCGGCAGGCAGAATCGTTGCGGACGGCGTCGCGCAGGCCTTCAAACTGGCCGCGGCGCACATCTTCAAGGTTGGCGCGGTCGGGCCGTGCTGCCGCGGCCTCATAAAAGAAGACGGGAACGCCATAGCGACGCCAGATTTCCAGACCGGCCTGGCGAGCCAGCAGGACGCACTGCTCGAGCTTGATGCCGGAGATGGGCACGAAGGGAATGACGTCGGCCGCGCCGATGCGGGGATGAACCCCCTGCTGGCGGGTGAGGTCAATGAGTTCGACGGCCTTGCCTGCGCCGCGCACGGCGGCTTCAACGATGGGCCCGGGAGCGCCGACGATGGTGACCACGGAGCGGTTGTGGTCCGCGTCCATCGAAAAGTCGAGCAGGCTCACTCCGGGAACGCGCATCGCGGCCACAATGGCCTGCACGCGACGCAGATCCGTGCCCTCGGAGAAGTTGGGAACGCACTCGACAACCGGTTCGCTCATTGCAATCTCCGATGGAGTTCGCGGGAAGGAGTCGGCGTTTGCTGGGCGGCGGAAGCCCCTTCCGCAGCGGGTAGTTCTTCGGCACGCATGCAGTGCTCTTTCAACACACCGGCATCTTCGGATGTTTTCATCTTCACTTCCAGAAGGTATAGCCCACCTGCACCTGGATGCTGGCGTTCACGCCCGGGTTGCGATCGCCCAGCGAGGCCGAGGAGATGTGGACGGCGTTGACACCCAGGTCGATGGATCGCTTGGGGCGCGTGAAGTAGTGGAGGCCCAAGCCGCCCTGGGGGGTAAAGTTCCACACGCTGGTGCCGCCGTTGATGGTCGGCGTGCTGAGGAGATTCGGCGGGAACTTGTGGGTGGTATAGATGAGCCCGCCCGCGCCCTGGAACCAGGGCTGAACGCGGCGCGAATGGCTGAGGAAATTCCAGCGGAGGATTACCGGGGTGAGGCTGACGCCGCGGAAGGTGCCGCCGCCGACCGGCAGAACGCAGGGGACGGTTGCGCCGCCTGGCTCGATGCAGGTATAGGTCTGGTCGTGAGGAGCCGGGGTATAAGCCTGCCACAGAGGCATGATGTTCGCGCCCAGCTCGAACTGCCCGGTGAAGACGCCGGCATGGAGGACGGGGGTCAGGGGCTTGCCCGCCTGGAAACCGGCCCAGAAAAACTTGTAGGACGAGCGATCGCCAACGCCGGTGCCCCAGTTGACGAAGGGGCCGTACTCCCAACTCCTGGCCTCGCGCACCTGGGCGACAGGACCCGCCGCCGCGGCAGGATTGACGGCCGGGGCACTGTCAGGGGTCTCGGCGCGGGCAAAGGGGTTCTGCGCCATGGCGGCAAAAGCAAGGGCAAAGACAAGCAGGCCAAGTCTCGCGGTTCGTATCAACGTTCTTCCCTTCTGCTGATTGAAATCCCGTGGAGCATATCCCCATCGGTCATTGGTCCGCGAAGGAAATGGGCTGAAGCCCGTACCCTTCAATACCCATGGTATGCGATGGCTCAAAAAAAGGCCGCCACAACCGGGCGGCCTGTTGGGATGCCTGCCGGGAAGGCCGTCAGCCGGCGGCTTCTTCCATCTGTTCGGCGTCCATGTCGAAGTTCGAGTAGACATTCTGGGTGTCGTCGAAGTCCTCGAGGGCTTCGAGCAGCCGGATCATCTGGTTGGCCGGAGAGCCTTCGAGCTTGGTGTAGGTGGAAGCGACCATGGTGATTTCGTTCATCACAGTGGGAATACCGGCGGCTTTGACGGCCGCAAGCACGGCTTCGTACGAAGCGGGATCGGTGAGGATCTCCCAGGTTTCGCCCTCGTCGTTCAGGTCTTCTCCGCCATGTTCGAGGACGATATCCATCAACTGGTCCTCGGTGGCCGCGCCCTTTTCAACGGCAATGACGCCCTTCTTGGAGAACATGAAGCGGACCGAGCCGGTCTCGCCCAGGTTGCCGCCGTTCTTCGAGAAGGCGTGGCGGACTTCGCTGACCGTGCGGTTGCGGTTGTCCGTCAAGGTCTCCACGATGACGGCAACGCCGCCGGGGCCATAGCCCTCGAAGGTGATTTCCTCGTAGTTGACGCCTTCCAACTCGCCGGTGCCGCGCTGGATGGCGCGTTTGATGTTTTCCGCCGGCATGTTTTCCGCTTTGGCTGCCAGAACGGCGGTGCGAAGCCGGGCATTGCTGTCAGGGTTGCCGCCGCCCTTTGCGGCGACCGCGATTTCCCTGAGCAGACGAGTGAAGATCTTTCCGCGCTTGGCATCGAGCGCGCCTTTTTTGTGTTTAATGGTGGCCCATTTTGAATGGCCGGACATGGAAACCTCAATGGTAGTCGAGAATGCAGCGCAGGCATGCGCCAGACCCTGTGAGTATACCACCGGGGCCGAAGGGGCCAATGGCGTGTTTCCCACCGGTACGCTTGGGGAATTATCCTAGTGCGCAACCATCGAGATTGGCCCCAGAGAGGTGCTACGTGCAAAGGGCAGGACATGTACTGTTTGTTTGGTTTGGAATATTGATTTTTGCCGCAACGTCCCAAGCGAATCCGGGCACCGAAGCCCAACAGAAAGCGGGTTTTGCGCGTCTGGACCGGGTTACCGCTTCCCGGGCAACCGCCCACGGAATCGAGATCCGTTCCGGCGCGGCGGTGCTGGAAATTACCGCGCTGCGCGACGATGTGTTGCGAGTGCGCGCGGGCGCGGACGGGCAACTGCCGGAGGATGCATCGTGGGCCGTTCTGGCCTCGGCGCGCACGGCTGCCGTGGCCGTCACCCCGGAGACGAGCGCTGTCGCGGTGGGCTTCAAGACCGCCAAGCTGCACGTGAGCGTGCGCCGGGATCCGCTGCAAATCACGGTGACCGACCTGGCCGGAAATGTGATCAGCGAGGATCTGCCGGGCCGGCCCATCGAGTTTCATGGCGGGGCCTTCCGGGTGTATCACAAGTCGCCGGCCGATGAGCACTACTTCGGTCTGGGCGACAAGCCGGGACCGCTAGACCGGCGCAACGGGTCCTTTACCGACTGGAACACGGACGCCGCTGGCTGGCAGGAGTCGACCGACCTGCTTTACAAGTCGATTCCCTACTTCATCACCTTCCGCAAGGGTGTTACGGCGGGGATTTTCCTGGACAACACCTGGCGCGCGAACTTTGAATTCAACAAGGAATACCGGGACGGCTACTCGTTTGGCTCCGAAGACGGGCCACTGGACTATTACATCCTGTATGGACCGGAGCCGAAGGCGGTGGTGGAGGCCTGGGCCTGGTTGGTGGGAACCACGCCGCTTCCGCCCAAGTGGTCGCTGGGCTACCAGCAATCGAGGTACAGCTACTATCCGGAATCCGAAGTGCGGCGCATTGCCAACCGGCTGCGCAGCGAGCGGATTCCCGCCGATGTGATCTGGCTGGACATCGATTACCAGTTGAAGAACCGGCCTTTCACCGTGGACCCGGAGCGCTTTCCGCACTTTGACCAACTGATCCAGGACCTGAAGGCCCAGCATCTGCACACGATCACGATTACCGACCTGCACATAGCCGATTTACCCAATTCGGGTTACAAGCCCTACGACGAGGGCCAGGCCGGGGACCACTTTGTGAAGAATGCCGACGGCACGAACTTTGTGGGCGTGGTGTGGCCGGGCAAGGCGGTCTTTCCGGACTTTACGCAGAAGGCGTCGCGGGAGTGGTGGGGCACGCTCTACGCGAGTTTTGTGAGCAAGGGAGTGGCCGGGTTCTGGAACGACATGAACGAACCGGCGATCTTCGAGACACCGGTGAAGACCATGCCCGACGACACGCAGCATCGCATCGACGAGCCGGGGTTCAAGCCGCGCGTGGCCAGCCACCTGGAGATTCACAACGTATTCGGAATGGAAAACAGCCGCGGAACCTTCGAGGGGGTATTGAAGCTGGCTCCCGACACGCGGCCGTTTGTGATGACGCGCGCCAGCTATGCAGGCGGCCACCGCTATGCAGCCACCTGGACCGGCGACAACCAGTCCACCTGGAACCACCTGCGGCAAACCACACCACAACTGATCAACCTGGGGCTGAGCGGGTTTGCCATGAGCGGCGCCGACGTGGGCGGCTTCTCCGGTTCGCCGAAGGCCGAGCTGCTGACGCGCTGGATGGAGGTGGCGGCTTTCCATCCCATTGACCGCGACCACACTTCGGCGGGCACCAATCCCCAGGAGCCGTGGGAGAACGGAACACCGGAGGACCTGAGCCTGCGGCGGAGGTACATTGAAGAGCGCTACCGGCTGATGCCCTACCTCTACACCACGGCCGAGGAGATGAGCCGGACCGGGTTGCCCATCATGCGACCGATGTTCCTGGAATTCCCGCAAGGAACGGGGGACGGACAGCCGATCGACCTGGCCAACCAGAACTCCTTCCTGCTGGGCCCGGACCTGCTGATTGCGCAGAGTACCAACCCGGACGAGGTGGACGACTACTGGGTGGCCTTGCCGCCGGGAGGCTGGTACGACTACTGGACCGGCGCACGGGTGGAGGTGACGGAGGGCGGAGTGCAACTGCACCAGACCCTGGAGACGCTGCCGGTGTTTGTGCGCGGCGGGGCGATTGTGCCGGAACAGCCGCTGGCGCAAAGCACGGAGGAAACACCGCTGGGGCCGTTGACGCTGCGCGTCTATCCGCCTGCGGCCGGGAGCAAGGACTGCACGGGCAGCCTTTACCTGGACGACGGCGTGAGCTACGCCTTCAAGAAGGGCGAGTTCCTGCGCGAGGGATTCACCTGCCAACCGACGGCCGAGGGTCTGAACGTGACCGTGACGCCGCGCGAGGGCAGCTTTGGCGCATGGTGGAAGCTGCTGTCGATCGAGGTCTATGGCGCAACCAAACCGGCGGCTTCGGCCAGCACTTCAGCCGGAGGGGAAAAAGGCGCGGCCACCACCGGCTTTGACTCTGAACACCACCGCATCACGGCCCTGGTCCCGGACGATGGGAAGGGACTGGAGTTGAAGCTGGTCTACTAGTACTCCAGTTGTATTTCGTTCAAGTTCTCGGATTGGGGCAAATGCCCGGGCCTAAAGGCCCACAGATTTTACCTATTTTCAGGGGGTTAAAACCCCCTGCTCCCTCCGGAATCCACGATCTACAACTGTAGTACTAGGGCAATTCCTGGCTGGTGGTGCGTACAGCGTGGGTTGGGAGGTCCACGCTGCAGCCGGCTGGGAGGACGACGTTACTGGTTCCTGCGGCGATCAACCATCTCCAACCCCGAAGCTGATAACCTATAGGCATGAAATTCGGGGTAATTGTCTTTCCCGGCTCCAATTGCGACCACGACACCTACAACGTGATTGCCGAAGTGGCCCACCAGCCTGTCACCTTTCTCTGGCACGACTCGGAAGACCTCCAAGGCGTGGATGCGGTGCTGGTTCCGGGCGGATTTGCCTACGGCGATTACCTGCGCACCGGGGCCATCGCGCGGTTTTCGCCTGTCATGCAGGCGGTGAAGAAGTTTGCCGCGGGTGGCGGACCAGTGCTGGGCATCTGCAACGGCTTCCAGATTCTGACCGAAGCCGGGTTGCTGCCCGGCGCGCTGATGCGCAACGCCGGCCTGAAGTACATCTGCAAACAGGTTCACCTGCGCGCGGAGACTTCCAATAGTCCCTTCACCAACCTGCTGGCCAAGGGCGATGTGTTGCAGATGCCGATCGGCCACATGGAGGGGAACTACTTCTGCACTCCGGAGGAACTGAAGAGGTTGCAGTCCGAGGACCGGATCGCTTTCCGGTATGCCACGCCGAGGGGAGAGATTACCCCGGAAGCCAACCCCAATGGCTCGTTGGACAACATCGCAGGCATCCTGAACGCGGAGAGAAACGTTCTGGGAATGATGCCCCATCCCGACCGGTCGAGCGAGCAGATTCTGGGCTCCTCGGATGGCTGGAAGGTTTTTGCCTCGATGATCGCGGCGCTGACGACACGTTGAAGCCTTTGGGCCTGGCCTGAAAAGAAACGATGGGACCGAATGATTGACATCCATCAGCATCTGCTTTGGGGTGTGGACGACGGATCGCCTGACCTGGAGACATCCATTGCGATGGCCCACCAGGCCATCGCCGATGGGGTCACGCACATTGTCTGTACTCCCCACGCCAGCGACACCTACCACTACGACGCTGCGGTCATCGAACCGCGCTACGCGGAGCTGAAGGAGCTGCTCAAGGGCGAAATCGAATTGAGCCTGGGGTGCGACTTCCACCTGACCGCGGAGAATGTCTACGATGCGGTGGCCAATCCCCTGCGCTATTCGATCGACCGAAAGGGGTACCTGCTGATCGAATTCGCCAACATGGCGATTCCTCCGCAGATGGCCGACGCCATGTTCATGCTGCAGTCGGCGGGCTATACGCTGGTGGTTACCCATCCAGAGCGCTATCCGGTACTGCTGAAGGATCCGGACATGCTGGCGGAGTGGATTCGCAAGGGGTGCCTGGTGCAGGTCACCGCCAGTTCCCTCTATGGACGCTTCGGCAGGATGGCGGAAGCCTTTTCAAACGAGTTGCTGGAACGCAACTGGATTCACTTTCTGGCCACCGACGCGCACCACGTGAAATGGCGGCCTCCGCACATGAAGAAGGGCTACGACTATGTGGTCGAGCACGCCGGCGAAGAGACGGCGCGCCGGCTGTGCGAGACCAATCCGCGCGCTGCCGTCGAGGGAGCCGACTGGCCGGAGCAACCCGAACCCCTGGGCCTTTGGGAGCATAAACCGCTGAAATTCAGCGCGAAGAAGTTTGCCGCCGATCCGCGGAAGAGCGATTCGACCCACCTGCGCCACGATGTTCCCAAAACGGGCGCGCTTGGATTTTTGAAGCGCCTGTTCTCCAAATAGAACCGCGGGAGAAGGCGACGGGCGAACGCGTGAGAAGCAGAGCGGTTACAGCCCCAAGCCGCCATCCACGGCCAGAACCTGGCCGGTGACAAAATGCGGTCCGGCGGCAAAGAAGAGCACCGCCTGGGCCACGTCCTCCACCTTGCCGTTGCGCCGCATGGGGGTTTTGGCTGCAAAGCGCGCCGCGAGTTCGTCCGGGCGCTCCTCCATCCCGATCCAGCCGGGCGCAACACAATTGACGCTGACTTCGGGCGCCCAGGCCTTGGCCATGGCCTGGGTCAGCATGTGCAGAGCGGCCTTGGAGGCGCAATAGTGGGCATGGGCGGGCCAGGGGTGCAATCCACCCAGCGAGCCGATGTTCACAATGGAACCCTGGGCAGCACGGAGATGAATCAACGCCTCGCGCGCCACCAGGAACGGCCCACGCGCATTGGTGGCGAAGACTTCGTCCCACTCCTCGAGGCTCAGGCTTTCGAGGGGGGCGGAAGGAAAGACCGCGGCATTGTTGACTAGAATGTCCAGCCGCCCGAAACGGCTCACGGTCGCGGCAATGGCGGCGCGCACGGAGGCCTCGGAGCGCACATCGCACTCCAGCGCCAGAGCGCCGCGGCCCAGAGCTTCAATTTCGCGGAGGGTTTCCACTGCCTGGGTCTGCGAGGAGCGGAAGGTAATGGCCACGTCCGCGCCGGCCTTGGCCAGCGCCAGCGCAATGCCCTTCCCGATGCGCCGGGCGCCCCCGGTTATCAGTGCCGATTTGCCGCTGAGGGGTTGAGTGGTCACCCCAAAAGAATAGACGATCGGGCGGGACGAAGAGGCTTGGCTTCAAGTCTCCCACCTCAGGCGCGATCGAACTGCGCCAAAGGCGGGGCGTCCGAGAGGACAACGGGGCTTATTTCGGCTGGCTTTGCGGCTGGTCCGGCTGGGCCGCGGGCTTGTCCTTGGAAGGGGCGTCCTTGCCGGCATCCGCCGTCCCGGGGTGCATCTTGTAGATGGAATACTGCTCGCCGGGGCGCTTCAGCCGGATCTCGACGGCCATTTCTGCCTTGTCGATCTTGTAGTCCTCGCCATAGGTTTGAAAGCCCTTGGCGATGATCTGGAGGCGGACGACGTCGCCGATGGGGAGCACGTCGATGATCGTCTTGCCGTCCTCGTTGGTCTTCAGCTCCATATTGCCCTTGTCCTTTTCACCCTCCATGGGGTGAAAGATGACGGCGGCGTTTTCAATGGGCTTGCCGTTGACGTCGCGCAGGACGGTGACCTCGATGCGGGCGGTGGGTGGCGGGGCCTTGTATTTGCGGCCGCGCCTGGAGGAGTCCTGGGCGGTGGCGGCAAGCGAGACGAGGAGCAGGCCGATGACGGCCGCGAGGATGCTGAAACGAGAAAAGGAACGGCGAGGCATGGGCATCATTGTAAACGGTCAGCGCCTTGGCAGAGAAGATCTTGCAACAGGGACACGGGTTGGACGGGGGCCGGAGGGAAAAGTGGGGCCGATTTTGCACGATGCCGTGGCGGGAATCTCCAGTCAGACTTTATGAGCGCGCTTTACTCACATCTCAACAGATGGTGCTTGACAAATAATCCAGGGCTTGCCTATCGTTAGCAATTGGAAGGCGAGAGTGCTAGCACACTGCTGGCGGAAGTGCTCGACCGGGTCCGCTGCTCCAGATTTGGAGCCGCAGTCCAAAGATTCCGAACAGAACCACTCAAAATCCCACGGCAGGTTTCCCCTCGCCGTGCGTGAAGGAGAAGCGAAGCAATGGCAGCAACCTCAGTAGCAACCGGCTTTACCCCGCTTCATGACCGCATCCTCGTCCGTCGTTTGGAAGAGGGCGAAACCATCCGTGGTGGCATCATCATCCCCGACAGCGCCAAGGAAAAGCCCATGGAGGGCGAAGTAATCTCCGTAGGCAAGGGCAAGTCAAACGACGAAGGCAAGGTTTTCCCGCTGGACGTGAAGGCAGGCGACCGCATTCTTTTCGGCAAGTACTCCGGAACCGAGATCAAGATCGACGGCGAAGAGTTCCTGATCATGCGCGAAGAAGAAGTGCTGGGAATCATCAAGAAGTAAGCGCCCTTTTTTAGCTGCCAGCTTTTAGCTTCTAGCTTTTAGCTGACAGTTTGCCTCAGTAGGCTAAAACGATAGCTTTGGCTGACGGCTAGAGGCTGGAAGCTAGAAGCTAATTAGGAGAGTTACAAGACATGGCAAAGCAGATTCTGCACGGTGAAGAATCCCGTCAGGCGATCCTGCGCGGCGTCAACACGCTGGCGGACGCTGTGAAGGCGACGCTCGGGCCCAAGGGCCGGAACGTGGTAATCGAGAAGAAGTTCGGCTCGCCGACGATCACCAAGGACGG
>Ga0255356_1000030_pt1 | contig 83826 bp, 65 predicted proteins | sample HBST100metaG_FD_189944 | JGI IMG/M metagenome (GOLD analysis project Ga0255356, IMG submission 189944) | Peat soil microbial communities from Stordalen Mire, Sweden - H.B.S.T100 | ecosystem: Environmental > Terrestrial > Soil > Wetlands > Peat | place: Sweden: Norrbotten County, Stordalen Mire...
GTCGTAGGGGCGGGGTTGGGGGTGATTACGAGGAGATCGCGACCGGCGAACGCCAGCGCGAGATTGGCGAGGGTGGCCTCCAGGGCTTCGCCCGAAAGCGGGGTAAGGCTTACGAGGAGGCCGGATGGGGCGAGGCCGTGACTCAACGGGATGGCATCTTCGGAGATGGTGGGAGTGGTTGCCATCGAGGTCTTTCAAGGAGCGAGAGCAGGTGCTGAGTCTATAGCATTTTCGGTAATGTTGTAGAGTGTCGCTCTACGAGCAAAATGCGGGGATTCTTCGCTACGCTCAGAATGACAATCCTTATTCCTCTATAGCAATAGTGAAAATGCGTTAAACCAATTCCTGCGGGAGGGCGAGAATGCCGGCGAGCGGGATGCGCACCCACGCGGGGCGGTTATTGAGCTCGTAGAGGAGTTCGTAGAGCGCCTTTTCGAGCAGGTAGGCATTGAGCAGGCGGTGGGCCTGCAGGGGCTGTGGAGTGAGATGCGAGTTCGCCGCTATGGTGCTGCGCCAGGTGGTGAGGAACTCGGTGGAGACGGCGTTTTGCCAGAGCTGGGCCCAGGGTTCGAGGCTCTTGGCGGTGCCTGGGTGGCGTTGGATGAAGTGGTCGAGGGAGGTATAGGCGGCGTAGCTGAAGGAGCGGAGCATTCCGGCGATGTCTTTGAGGGGCGATTGTTTGGCGCGGCGTTCGGCGAGCGTACGGGCGGGCTCGCCCTCGAAGTCGAGGATGACGTAGTCGCCGCGGGCGCGCAGGATCTGGCCGAGGTGGTAGTCGCCGTGGATGCGGATGCGCAGGCCGGTGCCTGAGGAAGGGACTTCAGCGATGGAGCGGGCGCGGGCGAAGAGCTCGACGCGGCGGGAGAGGATGAGGGCGGCGGAGTCGGTGGTGGGCCCGGCGGGGAGGTTGGTGAAGGCGCGCTTTAGGGCGTCGAGGGTGCCGGCGATCTGGGCGTGGATGCGGCCAGCTTCGACGGCGAGGGTTTCGGTGGTGAATGGCTCGGGGTTGAAGGCGGGGTTGTCCGTGGGGGCGGCGAGGGCGAGGTGCATCTCGGCGGTGCGGCGGCCGAGCAGGGCGGCGGCGTCGAGGGAGAGGCCGGCGTGTTCGCGGGCGTCGGAGGGGATTTGCAGGGCCCCGGCTCCAGGCCGCAATTCCTGCAAAAATGTCGCTGGGACGCCAACGTTTTTTGGCGTAGGGCAGCTGATGACGCCCTCGTAGTAGCGGGCGAGTTCGTCGAGCGTGAACTGCCAGCCGTCGCCCTCGTTTTCGATGAAGCCCTGCAGCATGGCGAGTGTGGTTGGTTCTGCTTCCGGCGCGCTCTGGCCGCGGATGTCGCCGAGGAATGGGGCGATGCGTGGGAAGTGGGCAACTTCGGTGAGGAAGCGCCCGATCTCGGTGTCGGGGTTCTCGCCGGGCTGGAGGCGGCGGAAGAGCTTCAGGATGAGCTTCTGGTTGTAGAGGATGGAGGTGTTGGATTGCTCGGCGGTACCGCAGCGGGAGGGGAGCGGGCCGGAGCCGCGGGTGGCATCGAAGGCGGAGGATTTGTGGCCGGCAAGGTTGGCGTGGGAGGCCGGGGCAGCGGAGGGATCGGACGAGAATGCGGCCAGGCGACCGCCGGTTTCGACCAGAGTGAGGAAGGCCTGGCGGACGTCTTCGCGGGCGGTGGCATCGTGCAGGATAGCCGGGCCGTTGGCGGTGGTGAGCGAGGCGAGGATGGAGGCAGGCGCGGAGGAGCGAATGGCGTCGGCTTCGGGGCCGGTGGTGAGGGCCAGGGGGAGTTGGTAGGTATCGGGCGGCGAGTCGGAGGAGGCTGCGTCGGAGAAGGTGATTTCGATAAAGACGATGACTGCGGGGATGCCCGGGAGTTCCACCCAGTCGAGGATGCGGACGCTGGAGATGGTGCGGGATTTTGCGCCGAACCAGCGCTGGCGGACCAGGTATGCGGGAAGGAGTTTCTGCAGCAGGCTGAGGCCGGGTGTGGCGAGGAGGTCGTGCCAGGAGCCGGTGATGAGGTCGAGAGTGGTCTCTTCGGTCTTGATGGTGGGGACCTCGGGGACTTCGGGTGCGGGCTGTAGTTCGAGCCAGAGGAAGGAGTAGGGCGCGAGGGTGATGGCGTAGGGGGTCTCGTCGATGGGGGGGAAGGTGACGTAGCCGAGCATCTCAACCGGGACCATGCCGGCGAAGCGGGAGAGGTCGAGGGTGGCGGGCTGGGCGAAGCGGGACAGGTTGGCGACGCAGAGAACGGTCTCAACGCTGCCATCGTCCCTTGTGTACTGGCGCAGGTAGGCGAGGACTTTGCGGTTTTCCGGCGAGAGGAACTCCTGCGTCCCGCGACCGAAGACCTTGAAGAGCTTGCGCAGGGCGATCATGTTGCGCGTCCAGTGGAGGAGCGAGGACTGGTCGGAGAGTTGCGCCTCCACATTGATGGCCTGGTAGCCCCAGATGGGGTCCATGATGACCGGCGCGTAGAGGCGGGCCGGGACGGCGCGCGAGAAGCCGGCGTTGCGGTCGCTGGTCCACTGCATGGGGGTGCGGACGCCGTTGCGGTCGCCGAGGTAGATGTTGTCGCCCATGCCGATCTCGTCGCCGTAGTAGAGGATGGGCGTGCCAGGGAAGCTGAAGAGGAGCGAGTTGAGCAGTTCGATGCGGCCCCGGTTATTGTCCAGCAGAGGCGCGAGGCGGCGCCGGATGCCGACATTGATTCTCATGCGCGGGTCGGCGGAGTAGGCGAGGTACATGTAGTCGCGCTCGTCGTTGGTGACCATCTCCAGGGTCAGTTCGTCGTGGTTGCGCAGGAAGAGGCCCCACTGGCAGTTCGCGGGGATGGGCGGCGTCTGCGCCATGATGTCGGTGATGGGCAGGCGGTCTTCCTGGCGGAGGGCCATGTAAATGCGCGGCATCAGCGGAAAGTGGAAGGCCATGTGGCACTCATCGCCGTCGCCGAAGTAGGGGCGGACGTCGGCTGGCCACTGGTTGGCCTCCGCCAGAATGAGGCGGTTGGTGTATTCGGCGTCGATGGCGGCGCGGATTTTTTTGATGATGACGTGCGTCTCCGGCAGGTTCTCGCAGGAGGTGCCGTCGCGCTCGACCAGGTAGGGGATAGCGTCCATGCGCAGCGCGTCGATGCCCATGTCGAGCCAGAAGCGCATGGCCTTGAGAATCTCTTCCAGGACGGCGGGATTGTCGTAGTTGAGGTCGGGCTGGTGAGAGAAGAAGCGGTGCCAGTAGTAGGCCTTGGCCTGCTCGTCCCAAGTCCAGTTGGATTTTTCCGTGTCGGAGAAGATGATGCGCGCGTCTTTGTAGAGCCGGTCGGTGGGGGACCACACATAGAAGTCGCGCTCTGACGATCCGGTAGGGGCGCGACGGGCGCGCTGGAACCAGGGATGCTGGTCGGAGGTGTGGTTGATGACCAGCTCGATCATGACCTGCATGTTGCGCTGGTGGGCTGCGTCGAGAAATTGTTTGAAGTCGTCGAGCGTGCCGTATGCGGGATTGACATCGACGTAGTTGGAGATGTCGTAGCCGTCGTCGCGCAGGGGCGAGGGGAAGAAGGGCAGCAGCCATAGACAGGTGACGCCGAGGTCCTGCAAGTAGTCGAGGCGGGATAGCAGGCCGGCAAAGTCGCCGATGCCGTCGCCGTTGGAGTCCTGGAAGGCGCGGACGTGCAGCTCGTAGATGACGGCATCCTTGTACCAGAGGGGATCGGTTGCGCTGCCGGCTTTCTTCACGCGAATCTCCGAATCCGATTGGATGCCCGGTATGGGTTTGGCGTCAGTTGCCAATCGCTTTAGTCCTCGTGGTCCTCAAATACGATGTCGTCCTGTTCTCCCATGACGCCAGTAGTTGCGATTTTCGGCCGGGATTGTGTGGCGCATGTACGCTATCTCACTCCTGAAACATAGTCGGGAGCGGCGGAATTTGCGTCGCCTTTTTGTTCAAGGCGAACGTCGCAGAGGGCCCCAATAAGGCTGGCGGCCCACCAGTAGATATTGTGTTCCTTGACGGACCGGCGCATGTGACGCATGCGGTCGATCATTTCCTCGGAATCCATCTTGAGTGCCTGGGCGATTGATTCGCCGGTGGCGCTGATGTCGTAGGGATTGACGATGATGGCGTCGTGCAACTCACGCGCGGCTCCGGTGAACCGGCTGAGAATGAGTACACCCCGCTCATCCTGCCTGGCGGCGATGTATTCCTTGGCCACCAGATTCATTCCATCGTGCAGGGAGGTGACCATGCAGATGTGGGCAGCGCGGTAGTAGTGCTCCAACTCATGGCGGTTGTGCTGGCGATTGAGAAATACAATCGGTCTCCACCTGCCGTGTTTGAAGCGCGCATTGATGCGGCTGGCCTCGGCTTCGACCTCCAACTGAAAGTCGGCGTATCGCTTGATGCGGGTGCGGCTGGGAGCGCCTATCTGGATGAAGGTGAACTTGCCCTGGTAGCTGGGGTATCTTTCCAGAAAGCATTCGACGGCCTGGAACCGCTCCAGGATGCCCTTTGTGTAATCGATGCGATCGACGCCGATGCCGAGGAACGTTGCCTCGATTCCCAACTCGGCGAACAGGGCGCTGCGTTCCTCTTGAGCGGTCAGATTGCTGCGGGCCTCTGGGATGTCGCAGGGCAATTCGACGCTGATCGGGAACGGCTGGACGGACGTGAGGTGGTCCTTGCGCTTGACGGAGAAGTGCTCCCAATCGACACGCGACTCGAGAATGCGGTCTACGGTATAGAGAAAATTGTTGCAGTGGGCGCGCACATGGAAGCCGATGAGGTCCGCGCCAAGCAGGCCATCGAGCAGTTCGCGTTGCCACGGGCAGATTTCAAATGCCTCTGGTGTGGGCCAGGGAATGTGCCAGAAGATTGCCACGCGCGCGTTGGGAACGCGGTCTTTCAACATGCGCGGCAGCAGCGCAAAATGATAGTCCTGAATCAGGACCACGGGGTTCTCTTCGCCGGCGATCTCCTCGATCAGAGCGTCGGCAAATTTTTGGTTGACTGCGTGGTAGTGTTCCCAGTCCGACGCGCGAAAGATGGGGCGGGTGTGGGCGATGTGGCAGAGCGGCCAGAGCCCTTCGTTGGCGAATCCGTAGTAGTAGCCCTCTTCCTGCTCGTGGCTGAGCCAGACGCGGCGCAGTGTGTAGCGCGGTTCCTCCGGCGGGACCTTGAGGCGATCGTGGGCGTCGACCATTTCAGCATCTGCGTCGCCGCTGCCGTGGGCAATCCAGGTCCCATTGCAGGCGCAAAGAATCGGTCCGATGGCGGTGACGAGGCCGCTAGCGGGAACGGTGACGGTAACGGTGTTATCGCGGCGGGAGTGAATGTAGGGTTCGCGGTTCGAAACTACGAAGAGGCTGCTTTTGCCCAGCCGGTTGCGAACATAATCGGCCAACCGCTCAGCCGTCCACTGCGATTCGTTGGCATTGCGCAATCCTGCTTCGGTCTCCGCAGCGGCGCGTGCACGCTGCATGCTTTCCGCCAAAGGCCCCACCTCGCCGGCGAGCGAGTAGAGAACATCGAGATCGGTCGCGACAGGCCGGACCGCATCCTGGCCCGTCCGCAGGGCCCTTATCCACACAGCCACACGCGCGATGGGTCCGGTAAGGCTCCAGCGGATAATCAGCAGCGTGATAGTCACGATCACAAGCACCTGAATTGCCATGCGAACGAAGACGCGGCCCCAGATGCGGAAGATCTCGCTGCCAATATAGCCGCTGTCGTGGACTACGAGGATTCCGCCGATGACCGTTTTATCGGTCGCGTGCAGTGGGGCAGCAAGCACGTGGACACTCTTGAATCGCAGATCGGTGAAGGCGCTTATGCTGCGATTGTCCTGCATGGCATTCTTCAACAACTGAGTCAAAACAGGGAGCGAAGCATTCAGGCCGGGGGTTATGACCGGCGCAGAGTCATCGCGTCCATAGATTCCGACTCCCACCAGGTGTTCACTGTTGCCGGAGGGCTCGACCAACTTCTCAAGGCCGACGCGGTCCCCGGTCGCGAGATATAACTCAGCGGTTCCGGCAACGCTTTCGCCTATAGTTGCAGCTTTGGAGTCGAGGTCACGACGGAGAGCATCCCTCTGTGCCCGTATCTCATACCACGACGAGGCGAGCGATACGAGCGAGAGTCCTATGGTAAGAGCGAGAATCAATCGCCAGCTTAGTATCCGCATCGTGTTGCACCTCGACCTGTTGCATGGCTAGGATCGTGTATTGGAAAGAATTGTTATCGGTCCTTCATGCTGGATGAGACAGCGTGACTGCAAATCGTCTTTGAGAATTTCATTAATAAGTTCAGCGACTCCCTCGCCGTGAGGGGCACGGGTCGTGAAGTCTACCTCTGCCTTGACAGAATCGATGGCATTGGAAACAGCCACGGAACATTGACACTTATGGAGAAACACGAGGTCGTTTTCGGCGTCTCCGATACCGACAACATTCTTCCACGAGAGTTTCATCTCCTCCAGGGCAGCCACCAAACCGCTGGCTTTATCTACACCGATAGGCAACACCATCACCGCATCTTTGTTGAAGATGATCTGACGCTCGATGCCAAGCTCACGAATCACCTCAAGTACCGCATTCTTGTGCGGCCTCAAGGTCGCGACAATGGCGCCCCCTGTTGAGATAGGCGTAACACCTCGTTTCCGCATCTCTTCGACAAAGTTAAGTGGGACTGGTTCCGTCAAGAGACGCTTCCGCCGGGTGGCCGGATGGTAGAGGAGCGCGCCGTTCTCAGCGACTATCCAGTCGAAGAGGTCGGTGCGATCAAATACCTCAAGAAGCTGGGCGAGTTCCCGTCCCGTTACAAGTATGATGCTGCGGCCGGAACGACGAAAAGATTCAAGGGCCTTGATCGTAGATTTGGCGACACGGCCATCCTCGGCAAGCGTGCCGTCATAGTCGGTAGCCAGGTTGCAAAAGTTCATATTCTCTCTGATGCAGCATTCGACCCAGAGTGCCTCCGTCCGAGAGCTTGCATAGGTGGAAGGCTTAGGCGATGCATTGCTTATCGGATTTTGGGGAAGTAGCAGCCACACATAGTGTCTCAGGCTGATAAATCCAACAATATGAGCAAAATGGAACAGCCTCCGTTTAGGATCGGCGGTATTCTTACTGGCGCTTGGCAAAACCAGCACTGGGAAGAGGCACACGATGCTCTCTCAACAGTACTCACACCTGCATAACGAGGACGATACCCACGACTCAATTTGTATGGCGTGCTTTGCGACCATTGCAACGGTTGGATGTGAAACAGAACTCTATCAGCACGAATCAGCTAACGTCTGCGATCCAGCTAACCTCTGCCAGATCAATCAAGGCTACGCCCCGCTGCCATTCATACGAGGCTAAGACCACGATCTCTTCAAAACTCCAAACGTGCTCAGATAGGCCAGCCGCCTCCTTGAGCAGGCCACAGGCACACCCGCCGGGAGGCGGGTGAAGACGTAAACCAGACTCATTCGAGGACCGTACTCTTGCCGCCCAGCAATCCAACCCTCACCAAGCCACACAAGGCGATCCGGGAGTATGTCTCCTGGGGGCCTCTGCGCTCGCTGTGGGACCTCGAAGGAGTCCCGGTCCGCGTCATTGCCAGGCGCACCTGGGACTCGCTGCTGAACGACAACCTTTTCGGCAGCGCCGCTGAACTCGGCTTCTGGTTCCTCTTCGCGCTCTTTCCCACCCTGGTCAGCGCGTCGTCCATTGTCGGGCTCGCCGCGCGCCATGCCTCGGCCAACTACGACCTCCTGCTGCATTACATGGCCCTGGCTATCCCGCCGTCGGCCTTCAACATCGTACTCCTGACCTTCAACCAGATCACCGACTCCTCCAGCGGCAAGAAGATCACCTTCACCTTCGCAATCGCGATCTGGGCCGCGTCCTCCGGCTTCTCCGCCATTCAGGATTCGATGAACGCCGTCTATAAGATCAAGGACACGGGCTCATACTGGAAGGCCCGCAGTGCCGCCGTTCTCATCAGCACTCTGCTCTCGCTGCTGATCACCGCGATCTTCGCCGCGTTGCTGGGCGCCGACTTCATCGCCCGCCTGGCCAGCCTGCACATCGCGCACACCTCCATCGCAGACCCCGTCGTCCTCCTCATCCGCACCCTCGGCTGGATCGTTACCGCCGCCCTGCTCGCCCTGCTCTTCGCACTCATATACTACTGGGCCCCCAATGTGAAACAGAGGCAGTGGCGCTGGCTCACCCCCGGAGGCGCCATCGGCATCCTTGGCTGGATGCTCTGCTCGCTCGGACTGCGCATCTACCTGCACTTCTTCAACACCTACACAGTCACCTACGGCTCACTGGGCGCGGTCATCATCCTGCTCACATGGTTCTATCTCAGCGGCCTGATGCTGTTGCTCGGTGGCGCGGTCAACAGCAAGATCGAAGCCGCCGCCACCGAGATGCGCCTCCGCGCACAGACAGCGGAGGCCCCTACACCATAACCCCTGAAAGTTCTTTGTTTGCAGCAAATACTGTGCAGAATTTAGGCGTCAAACATGCAACACAGAGGCTGCAAAATCGCGCTCTATATGCGCTCCAATTGCCCAATTTAGACTGCTTTGCGTGGTCTTAGGTGTCATCCGCTGACCTGCATGTTATTGAAACTACGTTTATTCGCTGATTCGAGTCCTGCCTCAGGGGCCATTCCTTTCAACCAGTTAGGACAACTGTTCGGGCAAGCATCTTGCGTTTGCGCGGGGGGCTCGGCCTGCATGGTTGTATTGCCGATGCGTTTCATCGTTTCCTCCAGTTCAAGATAAAGTGCATATACTGGCAGCACTTGCCGAACCATCGTCCACGCAGATGGAGGAGAGAGCCTGGGCGTGGCTCCGCCTTTGCTGATATATGCTGGTAGAAAGATGCCAACAAGTGAACCTGACGGGAGATACAGATACTGTGTCATCAAGCGAAACTGACCATGCCGGCCTGCCTCTGACCATCGATGAGTACCTGCGGAAGAAGCTGATGCCGGTCGAGGGCGTGATTCCCCATCTGCCTGGCATCGACATGCATGGAAATACCATTCCAGCCGGAGCCGTCGGCGGCGATGTTTTTGAGTACATCAATTTTCAGCAGCGCTACAACATCGACGCACGAATCGCCCAGGCCGAGTGGCTGGCGAATGAGGTCCTGGTACCGCTTGCCAAAGGAAAAAAGGCGCGAAGTGGCGTCGATGATCATGTTCAGTGGATGTCGTCGCAGCCCGGCTATACGGATGAAGACGGAGTCCAGTTCAGGAAGGCCAAGAGTTCGGAGCAGTTAAGGATTGTCGAGAACCTGCGGGAACTTTACACAACCGCCGGAGTGCTTCTGGTCGATGCGCAGGGCCACGGGATTATTGCGGCGAAGATCGCGTCCACCATACACGACACCCTGCAGGCGTTCATGCTCTCGGAGCTGGACCGCGTCGGGACCATCACGCCCAGACTGTTTGAGCAGCTCAACCTGAGGCTTGCCCAGTCGGCGACCGCGCGCAATGCCCTGGGCCGGAGCATGGATGCAAGCTCGCGCGAGATAGCCACGATGCTCTATGGCGAGATTCGTCCCAACGGGCAGTTCCGCTTCGTCAACTTCGGCCATCCGCCTCCGCTGGTGTTCTCGGCAAAGTACAAGAGGTTCATGAAAATTGGCAAAGACCGAATGGCACAGTTTCTGGCGCTCGGTCTGGAGATCCCCGAAGACCATCCCGACCGGAACAAATATGTCTCCATCAAGCTGAGGAAACGGCGGATGGACTCCTCCGATATCTCCATGATTACGCTCATGGGCAGGGGAGACATTCTCTTTCTCTATACCGACGGCGTCTACGATGGCAGCGACGAGCAGGAAAGACGCCGGATTGAAGGAATCATTGGCGAGTACAAACAGAAGGCCGCCAAGGACATCTGCAACGCGGTCCTGGACTATGCGTTGAAACGAGACGGCCGGCTCCGCCAGGAGGGCCACAGCGACGAGATCGACGACAAAACCGTCTTTATCATCAAGCGAACGTAAAAATCCGTTCGCATATATTCAGCGGCGCGTATTTTCAGCGTTATGCCAGGCTTGTTGCGTGCTCCGCATGAAGCTCTTGCAGCGCGAAGACGTTCAGTGTTCCGCGCTGTAGTGCGGCAATGCCCTCGGCCGCAGCCTGCGCCGCGGCCAACGTGGTAATCGTGGGAATCCGCGCCAGCACCGCAGCCCGCCGGATCGCCTTCTCGTCGAAGAACGTCTCCTGCCCGCGCGGCGTGTTGACGATCAACTGAATTCGGTCGCCCTTGATCAGATCAACCACGTTGGGCCGTCCCTCTTTCACCTTGTAGACGCGTTCCGGCGGCAGCCCAGCGGCCTCCAGCGCATCCGCCGTCCCATGTGTTGCGACGAGGTGAAACCCCATCTCGACGAAGGTCCGCGCCAGATCGACGACGCCGTCTTTGTCGTGGTCGTTCACGCTGAGGAAGATCGTCCCCTTCACGGGCAGCACTTGCCCGGCTGCGATCTGTGCCTTGGCAAAGGCCTCGCCGAAGGTGTCGGCCACGCCCATCACCTCGCCGGTGGACTTCATCTCCGGTCCCAGCACCGTGTCCACGCCGGGGAACTTGCCCCAGGGAAAGACCGGCGACTTCACATAGTAGTGCGTGCCCGTGTTCAGGTCCTCGCCGCGCGCCACGTCCTCCGGCAGCAGCTCTTTCAGCTTGCGTCCTACCATCAGGCGCGACGCAATCTTGGCCAGCGGCACGCCGGTCGCCTTCGAGACATAGGGAACAGTGCGCGAAGCCCGCGGGTTCACCTCGATGACGAAGACCTTGCCGCGCTGGATCGCGAACTGAATGTTCACCAGCCCAATCACGTTCAGCGCCAATGCCAGCTTCCGCGTGTGCTCGCGAATAGTGCGCAGCACATCGTCGCTCAGGTCCACCGCCGGCAGCACGCACGATGAGTCGCCGGAGTGAATGCCAGCCTCCTCGATGTGCTGCATGATCCCGGCGATCACCACGTCCGTGCCGTCGCAGAGCGCGTCCACGTCGCACTCGATGGCGTCTTCCAGGAAGTGGTCGATCAGCACCGGCCGCTCCTGAGAATATTCAATCGCCGTGCTCATGTATCGCAGCACCGCCTCGTCGTCGTACGCAATCACCATGGCTCGGCCGCCCAGCACATAGCTGGGCCGCAGCAGCACCGGATAGCCCACGCGGTTCGCTCCCGCCAGCGCCTCGTCGACCGAGGTCACCATGGCGCCTTCGGGCTGCGGAATGCCTAGCTCCGTAATCAACTTGCCGAATCGCTTGCGGTCCTCGGCCAGGTCGATCGACTCCGGCGATGTGCCGATGATGGGCACGCCCGCGCGCTTGAGCGGCAGGCTCAGGTTCAGCGGAGTCTGCCCGCCGAACTGCACAATCATGCCGATCTGGTTTTTCTCCGCTGAAGGCTCCGCGCCGCCCGAGGCCTCGTGCTCATAGACCGCAAGCACGTCCTCCAGCGTCAGCGGCTCGAAGTACAGCCGGTCGCTGGTGTCGTAGTCCGTCGAGACGGTCTCCGGGTTGCAGTTCACCATGATCGTCTCGTAGCCATCTTCTCTGAGGGCGAATGCCGCGTGGCAGCAGCAGTAGTCGAACTCGATCCCTTGCCCGATGCGGTTCGGCCCGCTGCCCAGAATGATGATCTTCCGGCGTGCGGTGGGGGCGGCCTCGTCCTCCTCGTCGTAGCAGCTATAGAGGTACGGCGTGTAGCTCTCGAACTCCGCCGCGCACGTGTCCACCAGCTTGAAGACCGGTTTGACGCCGAGCTTGGCGCGCAGCTCTCGCACTTGGTCCGCGCTGTTGAGCTTCCACTCGGACGCGAGCCGCTCGTCGGAGACGCCCATCCGCTTGGCCGCGCGCAGATCGTCCGCTGTAGCCGCCTCGGGGCCGACAGCCGCGACCGTCTTGACCTCGTCGGTGATCTGCTTTATCTGGTTCAGGAACCACGGGTCCATCGAGGTGAAGCGCGCCACCTCGCGGACACTCATTCCCTTTTCGAAAGCGTAGCGCACATAGGCCAGCCGCTCCGGGTGCGGCGTCACCAGCCGCTGCGTCAGCCGCCGCGGCTCAATATCCTCGGCCCTGGCCTTCTTGCCCGTCTCCAGCGAGCGCACGGCCTTCATCAGCGCTTCCTTGAAGGTCCGTCCGATGGCCATCACCTCGCCCACCGACTTCATCTGCGGCCCCAGCCCCTCGTCCGCGCCGGGAAACTTCTCGAACTGCCACTTGGGAATCTTCACCACAACATAGTCGATCGTCGGCTCGAAGCAGGCCGGTGTAGCCTTCGTAATGTCATTCTGGATCTCATCCAGCGTGTATCCCACGGCCAGCCGTGCCGCAATCTTCGCAATCGGGAAGCCGGTGGCTTTACTGGCAAGCGCGGACGAGCGGCTCACGCGCGGGTTCATCTCGATGATAATCATGCGTCCGTCGTGCGGGTTCACCGCGAACTGCACGTTGCTGCCGCCGGTCTCCACGCCAATCTCACGGATGCAGGCAATGGCCGCGTCGCGCATTCTCTGATACTCGCGGTCGGTCAGCGTCTGCGCCGGGGCCACCGTGATCGAGTCGCCGGTATGCACGCCCATCGGGTCGAAGTTCTCGATCGAGCAGACGATGATGACGTTGTCCTTCAGGTCGCGGATCACCTCCAGCTCGTACTCCTTCCAGCCCAGCACGCTCTCCTCGATCAGGCACTCGTGTACCGGCGAGAGGTCGATCCCGCGCGCCAGAATTCCGGTGATCTCTTCGCGGTTGTATGCGATTCCTCCGCCCGATCCGCCCAGGGTAAAGCTCGGCCGGATCACCACCGGGAATCCGATCTTCGCCGCAAACGTCAGCCCGTCGCTCACGCTGCCCACCAGCTGCGACTTCGGCATGTCGAGACCGATCCGGTTCATCGCGTCCTTGAACAGCAGCCGGTCCTCGGCCTTCTTGATGGCCTCCAGCTTTGCCCCGATCAGCTCCACGCCATAGCGCTCCAGCACGCCGGAGTCGGCCAGTTCCACAGCCAGGTTCAGCGCCGTCTGCCCACCCACCGTCGGCAGCAAGGCGAAGACAGACTTTGGCTTGTCATCCCCTTTTGGTTTGTCATTCCGCCCATTTAGCTTGTCATTCCGCCCTATTTGTTTGTCATTCCGCAGCGCATCGGAGGAATCTGCTTTTCCTGCCCCGCCACCAGCGCCGGACTCCATCCTCTCCGCCTCGACGCGGATAATCTCTTCCAGATAAGTCGCCGTCAGCGGCTCGATATACGTCCGGTCGGCGACCTCCGGGTCGGTCATAATCGACGCCGGGTTGGAGTTCACCAGCACCACCTCGTAGCCCTCGGCCTTCAGCGCCTTGCAGGCCTGCGTGCCGGAATAGTCGAACTCTGCCGACTGCCCAATCACAATCGGCCCCGAGCCGATCACCAAAATCTTCGCAATGTCATTCCTGCGTGGCATTTATTACTCACTTTCAAGCTTTGCAAGGGTGGGGCTTCACTTCTTAAAATCTTCCATCATCTTGCGGAAGTCTCTGAACAGATAGTGCGAATCGTGCGGGCCGGGGCTGGCCTCGGGATGATACTGCACACTGAACATCGGGTCGGTCTTATGCCGCAGACCGGCCAGCGTCTGATCGTTCAGATTCGTGTGCGTCCGCTCCACATCCGCCGGCAGACTCTCCGGATCGACGTTGAAGTTGTGGTTCTGCGCGGTGATTTCAACCTTGCCCGTGCGGTGGTTCAGGATCGGGTGATTGCCCCCGTGATGCCCGAACTTCAGCTTGTAGGTCTTGCCGCCCAGCGCCAGCCCAAAGATCTGGTGCCCCAGGCAAATCCCGAAGATCGGCACCTTGCCCTTTAGCTTGCGCACCGTCTCGATGGCGTAGTCCAGCGGCTCGGGATCGCCCGGCCCGTTGGAGAAGAAGACGCCGTCGGGGTTCAGCGCGAGCGTCTCTTCCGCGGTTGTCTTCGCCGGAACCACGGTCACGCGGCAGCCCTCGCGGGTCAACATACGCAGAATATTCTGCTTGATGCCAAAGTCGTAAGCTACCACATGCAACAGATCGCCATCGGTAACGCCGTCGGCCTTGGGTAGATACACATCGCCGGTCTGGTTCTTCGCCTCACCCGCGTCCCACTGATAGATAGTCTTGGTGCTGACAACGCTGGCCAAGTCCGTGCCAACCATCTTGCGAATGGCGCGTGCCTTGGCCACTAAAGCGTCTGCGTCCAGCGCCGCACCGGATGCGATGACGCCGCGCATCGCGCCATGCGTGCGCAGGTGCCTCACCACGGCGCGTGTGTCCACCTCCGCGATCACCGGAACGCCACTGCGCTCCAGATAATCATCGGCCACCTCGGTCGAGCGCCAATTGGAACTCATCTCGGAGAACTCGCGCGTTACCAGCCCCTCGATGTAGGGCCGCGCGGACTCAGCATCGCTGGGCGTCGTTCCATAGTTCCCGATGTGCGGATTGGTCAGCACCACGATCTGGCCCGCGTACGAGGGGTCGGTGAATATCTCCTGGTAGCCGGTCAGCGATGTATTGAAGACGACCTCGCCCGATGCCTCAACCGGCGCACCAAAGCCTTTGCCGCGAAAGATGCGCCCGTCCTCGAGCGCCAGAATTGCCTGCATTGCCTACTCCTGCGGAATCCCATTAGGAGTGGATTCAATCGATTCTATCAGCATCCGCAGGTGTTGCTCGCATCGCGCGGCCAGTTTTCCACGCAATTCCACGCGCAGACGCAAAATGACCCGCCACGCGACCCGGCCTTCTTGCAAACCAGCCAGAGAAGCAGCCTCCACTTGACTCTCTGTACACCGGCTCTTCGCAAAAGATGCGATCCGGCAAAATACGTCTGTGCCTGAAGGAACCCGTCCCCTTAAGGAGTGAAGACCCCCGGTGCTCTGGGGGCCTTACTGAAAGGTAGGAGTGGTCTTGCGGATAGGGGAAGCCGGAACCGTGGGGACTGCTGGCCCGACAAATTACTTGGTACACTCCATGAGACGCGAGCCCTGAGAAAAAGTTGCCAAATATTCAGCAAAATGTATTTAAAAAAATAAGTATCTTCCAAAAACTGAATCATTCAGGAATGAGTCCCGCAGCCCAGGATGGAATATTCATTGATTCAATTGATGTTAGTAAAATAAATCCCAATAACGTCCGGCCCCTGTCAGGTTCCGAAACAGCACATATCTTCATTGCGATTTAGGACTAACCGCATCCGATATCACTTTACGGGGTGAGCGAATCCGGGGCGGCGGGCGGAATCGAAGGTTCGCATAGTGCCCGCCATGCTAGCGGAGCCGGAGTGTGGCTTGGAACTCAATGGCCTGTGCTGCCAGGGCAATCGCATGAAAATACCCCCCTAATAGCGTAACGTATTCAAAGAATGCGAGTTAAGCACGCGCTAAGCGCGCGAGACGTATGAAAGGCGAAGAGACAGTGGTAAGTGGTCAGTGGTAAGTGGTCAGTAAAGGCGAAGGTCCGATTGGTTGCGGTTGCGTCGGTCATGAGGTTCCTCCTCGGTGTTGCTTGTGGGGGGTATACCCCCCCCTAAAATTCCTAAGATATTCAAAGAAGGCATGTTAGGTCTAGACTCGATCTGGATCAAGTCTGCATGATGTTCATTCCAGAGGAGTTAGATCTATTGATCTCTGGAATCAATAACTTGCTGGTTAAAAGCGAAGACCCGGCGGTTGGGCCGGGTCTGTTTGGTTTTGCTTACTGATTTAATTATACGGGATGGAGCATAACTACTATGCCAACTATTTTAATGGGGGAAGTGGTTTTGTTTGTGTTGGTTGGGAGGAATTTTTGGTTTCGATGGGCTTGACAACAATCGAACCGCGGTTCGCGGCTCATGGAGGGGGAAGCCCACGGCTGATTTCTGGCTGTTTATGGGCGTGGAGTCGGTTTTGTAACCGATTGAAATAAAAGCGAAAAACGATGTGGGCCTTGGGAAGGGGATTTGCTGGGGTTTTTGCGGGGGGGCGGCGATTTTGCCTGCGCAGCGCAGGATTGCATCAAGGCAGCAGGGAATTGCGAGAGACGATTATGCAGTTAGCTCCGGCGCTCACGCCGCAAGGCCCAAAATCGAGCGGATGCGCGGGCGTGGCCCTATCGGCCGGGCTTTCAGCCCTCGATTTTCTCCTCCCGAGCCTTCATGGGGCTGCCTGCCCCAGCGAGCAAGCTCGCCGGGGACCCCGTTCGCCCCATGCTGGTATAGGGCGCGCCGTTGGCGCTTTTGCGGCCCTGCCTGAGCATTTGCGATCCTGCCTGAGCAGACTGGATAATCATCTTGCGAGAATAGAATGTTGGAGGTGAGAAGAGCGTGACCACGACGGCCGGGAGGAACGAAGCTGTGCCGGGCAGGAGCGATCGCCGGCTGCTGTGGTTTGTGCTGCTCAACATCCTGGCGGCGAACGCCGGGTTCAAGCTGATCGCGCACTTCGTCTTTCATACCGGCGTGGAAGAGATGCGCGTGCGCTATTGGGCTTTCTTCCACTTCCACCAGTTCACCGACTCGTGGACGCCAATGCTTGGCTCGGTAAACTCCTTTCTGGCGCATCCCGGCCTGCCTATCTATCAGGCGAAGCTCTACGACACGCTGATTTATCCGCTGACGTCGGTCCTGCCGCTGCTGTGGATGAAGCAGGCGGGGATGAGCGACACGGCGGTGTTGCGCGCGCTGATGGTCGCGTCGTGGATTGCCGTGGTCGCGGTGGTGGCGTTGCAGGTGCTGATCGCGGCCAGGATTGCCGGGCAGGGAAGCAGCACGCTGAGCTGGAGAGCCGCGCTGGCGACCTCCTTCGCGGCGTTCTTCTTCATGCCCATCACGCTGGCCTTCTCGCTGGGCCAGGCGCAGATCTTTCTCGACCTCTTCTTCACTCTGCTAGTCCTCTTCTGGATCGAGGGCAGGGAGCGGCCGGCGGGCGTGACGATGGCCCTGCTGGCGATGGTGAAGCCGCAGTTCGGCCTGTTGCTTCTGTGGGCGGCGCTGCGGCGTAGGTGGAACGCTCTGGCCTCCGCAGCGGCGACGCTGGCGGCGGGAGGAGCGGTCTCGCTGGCGGTCTTCGGCGTGCGCAACAACCTGGACTACCTGGGCGTACTGGCCGGCCTCAGCCGCAAGGCGCAGTCGCACTACGCCAACCAGTCGATCTTCGGCCTGCTGAACCGCGCCATCTTCAACGGCGAGAATCTACCCTATCACCCATATGTCTATCCGCCGTTCGTACCCTGGATCTACGCCGTCACGCTGGCCATGACCGCCGTGCTGGTGCTGCTGGCGCTGGCGTATCCATGGCGCGAGCGGGCCGGTGGCATGGCGGACCTGGCAGCCATCTCAGTGGTCTCGGTGATTGCGACGCCGATGGCGTGGGAGCACCACTACGGCGTGATGCTGCCGCTCTTCGTATGGCTCTGGTTCGCTGTCTACCGGCGCGGAGCGGGCAGCGTATTCGCGCTGGCGATGGCCTGGGTGCTGGTCGCGGACTTCCTCTCGCCGCTCAACTTTCTGGCGGCGATTCCGGTGGCGAATGTGCTGCAAAGCTACATGTATTTTGGCGCACTGCTGCTGCTGGGGCTGCTGCTTCAGTCGCGCACGGCTCCAACGCACTAAATCACCTCTCCGCTTCGTCGTGCGGCTGAACGGCGCACAGCACGCTGCGCAGAAACGTGCTAGGACGGCTCCTTTGGCGTCGACTCGACGGCAGGCGCCGCCGCGGCGGGAGGCTCCTCGGGCACCGGCTCGACGGCAGGCGGTGCTTCTACAGGCGGTACAACTGCAGCCGGCGGTGCAGCGGCAGCCGGTGGTACAGCTACAGCCGGCGGCCCTTCGTCGATCCGCGCAACATGGTCTGCCTGCGGGCCTTTACTGCCCTCGATGATGTCGAACTCGACCTCATCGCCTTCCTTCAGGCTCTTGTAGCCGTCGCTCTGGATGGAGCTGTAGTGGACGAAGACATCAGCTCCGCCTTCGCGCCCCAGAAAGCCGAAGCCCTTCGCGTTGTTGAACCACTTCACCGTGCCCTTATATTGTGCCAATTTGTCACTCCTTACTTTGGCCTTAGTGGATTAGCTGACCGACTGGTTGGCTGGCCGGGTTACCGAACCCGTACAGTTCGACGCAGAATACGGGCAGAATGGTTATCTACTGTCGTTTCTGCTCCACATGCACTGAGATACAGTACCAAACTTCTGTCGCCGAGCGAAGCGGTTCAGGTTACAAATAAATCAGGATGGCCGGGCCAATCCATCTGCCATACTCCGGATTTGCTTTGGGGCAAAGCCCCATTCCTCTTTACGGCGCTTGGGACAGGGAGCAGCAGACCCGTCTGGGCTACCGGTATTGGGCTGCCGGCCCGTCGTTTGACAGTCTATATTGAATCAGACGTTCCATCGGCGCTTGAAGACTCGAACAATCGACAGGGTTGCCGCGCGGCTGTCGATAATCCGGGCTCCGGGCAGGGCGCGCAGCCGTCCTCCAACCACGGGAAACGGCTGGGGGGAGATTTTCCGACGCGGCTGCATGTATCCTGCTTGAGGCCCAACTTAACCAATGAAACGAATCCTCACCGCAGCTTTTCTGATCCTCGTCGTCGTCCTGCTCATCTTCCGCGGGCAGCCGTGGATGCTGACGCTGGCCAGCGCGCTGATCGCCGAACTGGCCGCTTACGAGTACATGCGACTGGCCAACACCGGCGGCGCACAGATCCCCGCCTGGTGGATGCTCTTCGGCACAGCGGTGGTCTTCCTCTTCACACTGCCCAACTTCCACAACGAGGCGGAGCTTCCCGCGTTGAGCGCCCTCGCGCTCATTCTGCTGGCCTGGTCCGGCTTCCGCGTGCCGTTTGAGCGCGTGCTGCCGGACGCGGCGCGAGGCCTCTTCGGGCTGGTGTACGTGGCCTATCCGCTGACGCTCATCCCTATGATCTGGAACCGCGACGACGGCAAGCCGCTCCTCCTTTTCCTGATGGTTTCGGTCTGGGCGGGAGACATCGCCGCGCTCTATGTTGGCCGCCGCTGGGGCCGTCACAAGCTCACGCGCCTCAGCCCCAACAAGACCTGGGAGGGGGCCTTTGCCTCGGTCGGCGGAAGCCTCCTGGCCGGTCTCGCCGTCGTGTTCGCGGGCAATCTGCTCTCCACCTACGAGAGCAACACGGTCCTGCACATCGTCGAGCCGGTCTGGCAGTCGGCTGTGCTGGCCGTCATCATCAACGTGGCCGCGCAACTGGGCGATCTGCTGGAGTCGGCCATCAAGCGCGGCGCGGGCGTCAAGGACTCGGGAACCATACTCCCCGGCCACGGAGGCGTCCTCGACCGCATCGACGCGCTGCTGGTCGCCGCGCCGGTGCTATGGTGCGTGCTGCTGCTCAAGGACGCCTTCAGCCTGGGCAGGTTTTAGCGATCTCAGAGAGTTGTCATTCTGGCGAAGCCAGAATCTCTGTATTCGCCGTTGTTTGTTATTGCCGTTGTTTGTTTTTGCTGTCATCCTGAGCGCAGCGAAGGATCCCGATACACTCGACCGTACCCATACACTCCGAACCTTTCTCCCACAGAACTCCAGTTTTCCCTCATGAAGTCATCCATGCCCGAAGGCCGCGTTTATATTCTCGGCAGCACCACCGGCACTCTCTACACCGGCGTTACCAGCGACTTCGACCGCCGCTTCTTCGAGCACAAGAATGGCATTAAATCCGGCTTCGCATCGAAGTACCACTGCAACCGCCTCCTCCTGATCGAGAACTTCACCGACATCCGTTCCGCCATCGCACGCGAAAAGGTCATCAAAGGATGGACTCGTGCGAAGAAGCTGGCTCTCATCGCGCAATCGAATCCCGAGTTTAAAGACCTCGGCGAACACCTCGGCTGGCAGATGCTCCACCCGCAACAAAATATTGCCGATCAGAAGTAGTCGGAACTGATGTTGCTGGGGGATGACTGCAAGAACGGGCAGCGGCTGGAGTTTTGTGGGAGAAAGATTTGAGCTGTTGTGGTTAGGCCGAGAGCGTCGGGATCCTTCGCTACGCTCAGGATGACAGCAATAACAAACAACAGCAAGAACAGACAACGACAAGAACTCTCCGCTGCAACCATCTCTCGATCTGCGAAAATAGGATAGTGAAAAAGATTGCCATCCTCGGTTCGACCGGCTCCATCGGCCAAAGCACCCTCTCCATCTGCGAATCCTTCCCCGAGCGCTACGAGGTTGTCTCGCTCGCCGCCGGCCGCAACATCGACGTGGCCTTCGCCCAGTGCCAGCGCTGGCGTCCGCGCATCGTCTCGCTGGCCACCGAAGAACTGGCCGCCGAGCTTGCCAAGCGCCTCCACGAGGCAGGCCTCAACGACACCGAAGTCCTCCACGGCACCAAGGGAACGGTCCGCGTGGCGACGTTGCATGAGGTGGACTTCGTCGTCTCGGCCATCGTCGGCGTCTCTGGGCTGGAGGCGACCTACGCGGCTGTTTGCGCTGGAAAAACAATTGGCCTGGCGAACAAGGAATGCCTCGTCGCCGCAGGCGAACTGATCCTCGCCGCGGCGCGCAAACACAATGTCGCACTGCTTCCCATCGACTCCGAACACAATGCCGTCCACCAGTGTCTGCGCGGCGGCCAGCCTGCCGAGGTCCGTCAGATCTGGCTGACCGCATCCGGTGGGCCGTTCCGCTCGACGCCCGCCGCCGACTTCGACCACATCACGCCCGCGCAAGCGCTCAAGCATCCGACGTGGGTGATGGGACGGCGCATCACCATCGACTCGGCCACCATGATGAACAAGGGCTTCGAGATCATCGAGGCCTGCCGCCTCTTCAACCTTCCTCCCGCCAAAGTCCGCGTCACCATCCATCCCCAGTCCACCGTGCATTCACTGGTAGAGTTCATCGACGGCTCGATCCTGGCGCAAATCTCCGTCACCGACATGCGTCTCCCCATTCTGTACGCGCTGGCCTACCCGGAGCGCGTGGACTCCCAGCTTGCGGCTCCGGCCCTCACCTTCGATCTGTCCGCGCTGAGCCAGCTTGACTTCGCCCAGCCCGATCCGGCCCGCTTCCCGTGCCTGCGCCTGGCCTACGAGGCGGCTGAATCCGGCCCCTCCGCCTGCATCGCCCTCAACGCCGCCGACGAGATCGCCGTGGCCGCGTTCCTCGATGGCGCCATCCCCTTCATGGGCATCCCGCGTACAATCGAGCAGGTGCTGAAGGTAACGCCTGCCCACCCTCCCGCGTCTATTAAAGACGTGCTTGCGGCGGACGAGGCGGCCAGGGCCTGCGCGCGTGAGGTCATCGCCCAAGCCGCGCGTTAGCGCTCCACGCGATCCAATCTTCTTTCGAGGTAAACGCACTTGTCTCTCGCCTTTCTTGCCGCTGTTGTTGAACTGCTCATAGTCCTCGGCCTCATGGTGCTGGTGCATGAGTTCGGCCACTTCGTCGTGGCCAAGGCCTGCGGCGTGAGGGTCGAGACCTTCGCCATTGGCTTTGGCAAGCGCGTGCTCGGCATCCGCCGCGGCGAGACCGACTACCAGATCAACGCGCTGCCGCTGGGTGGATACGTCAAGATGGCCGGCGAGATTCCCGGCGAAAAGGTCTCGAACGATCCCGGCGAGCTGAACAACCATCCCCGTTGGCAGCGCATGTTGATCGCCCTGGCCGGCCCCACTGCCAACTTTGTTCTGGCCTTCGTCTTGATGGCCGGCGTCTATATGGTGCACAACGAGGTGAACGAGTACATCTCCGGCCCGGCGTTCACCGACTACATCTCGCCCGCAAGCTCCGTCGCCAGCACCGGAATCCAGACCGGCGACATTATCGTCCACTTCGACAACGTCGAGAACCCCACATGGGACGACGTTGGAAACCACTGCCTGCTGAACCTGAACCAGACGGTCCCTTTCTCCTTCCTGCACAATGGCCAGCGCGTCGATACCACCTTCTTTATCGCCTCCAAGTCAACCAGTCCCGACGACTTCTCTCCCGAAACGCTTGGCTTCGTCCCCAAGATGCAGCCCACGCCGGTGAAGGTCTCGTCGCTGATGCCCGGCAGTCCTGCGGAGCGCGCCGGCCTGCAGCCCGGCGACGAGATCGTCAGCATCGACGCGCTGGCGCTGCACTCCGTCTCCACGCTGCTTACCTACATGCAGGACCGCAGGGGAGCGCCCGCCGTGCTGATGGTGCTGCGCAATGGCCAGCCCCAGTTGATGAACATCACGCCGGAGCTTATCGACGAGGGCGGCTCCAAGCAATACCTGCTCGGCTTCCACCCTGTCCCTCCGCCAGTCAAAATCGAGAAGCTCTCCTTGGTGAAGTCCGTCGCAGCTTCGTGGAAGTTCACCAAAGTCAACTCCATGCTGATCAAGGACGTGGTCAAGGGAATGTTCGTGGGCCACGTCTCGGTGCGCAGCCTCTCCGGGCCCATCGGCATCGGCCAGGTAGTGCATCAGGCCGCGGAGGCGCCGGGCTGGACGCCGCTGATCGGCACCATGTCGATGATCTCCATCAACCTGGGCATGGTCAATCTGCTGCCATTCCCCATCCTCGACGGCTTCATGATCTTCCTGTTGATCTTCGAGAGCCTCTTCCGCCGCGACCTTCCCATGCAGGTCAAGGAGTACATCTTCCAGGCAGCCTTCGTCTGCATCCTGATGTTTGCCGCGTTCATCATCTGCAACGACATCGTCAAGCTGCATCTGTCCTTCCTCTCCAAACTCAGGCTGTAAACGCCCGGCGTTCCATGGGTGCGACGCCAAACCCGGACCGGCGGGCCATACACGGTCGATCTTTGAGCAACAAGAAAGAGGACTCCGTGGACTATACATTTCTTGCCAACCTGCAACAGGAGTTCGCGTTGCCGGAAAAAGGCATCCTGAGCCGCGTTCTGCACAAGGACGAGCATGTGAATGTGACATTGTTTGGCTTCGCGGCGGGCGAAGAGCTCTCCGCGCACTCCGCGCCGACGCCCGCTGTCCTCTATTTTCTGGAGGGCGAGGCGGAGGTCCAACTGGGGAACGACACGGTCCACGCACAGTCAGGCTCCTTCGTCTATATGCCCCCAATGCTGCCGCACGGAATCGCCGCCCGCACCGCGCTGCGCATGTTGCTGGTGCAGATGAAGGCCACATCGCCGGCGCATTGAAGCGTGCTGCGCACGCGCCGGTTTTCAACCGGGATAGAACGCTTCCAACCGTGAAAGAATAGGAGCATGAGTTTGTTCAGTTCAGTCTACGCAGAGAGGAATGCCGAGGTGCGCGGCATTCTGGATTCTGTCCGCTGTCCCGCACCGAAGCGCGTCGAAGAGATTCTGGCTCACAGCCAATCCGAACCACCAAGCCTGGCCGAAATAGCCGAGCTGCTTCAGACTGGCGTCACCGCAGGTGCGGACTCCGACGCACAGTTTGAGATGCTCCGTGCGCACACACGCAAGCACTGGCGCGCGCCCAGCGGAAACGCGGTCCGCTACGTCTCCCCCATCTATGTCTCCAGCTACTGCGTGGACGCCTGCCCCTACTGCAACTTCTCCGCCCAGCGCAAGGACACGGCGCGCTATCGCCTCTCGCTCGCCGAGCTGGACCGCGAGATTGCATTAGTGCTGGCCCGCGACGCCCGCGTCGTCGAGCTGGTCTACGCCACCGACCCGGAGTACGATACGAAAGCGCTTGTGCGCGACGTGACGCGCACCGTGGAAGCTGTGCGCGACCTCGATGGAGGCGGCGTCCTGCTCTGCACCGAGTACCTCTCCAGCCAGGCCTATGAGGCCCTCGCCGATGCCGGTCTGCGCGGAATTGTGCAGTGGGACGAGACGCTCGACGAGCGCGCCTACGCCCGCTGGCACTCGGCCAGTCCGCGCAAGGCCAACTTCCACACCCGCATGGATAACCACGACCGCGCGCTGGCCGCCGGACTCGATGCTGCCACCGGGGCACTCTTCGGCCTGGCCGACTTCCGCTACGACGCGCTGATGCAGGTGGCCCGCGCGCGCTACTTCGCCCAAGCCTACGGACGCGGGCCCTTCGTCATGGGCACCGCGCGCCTCAAGCCCATCGGCGGCAAGGAACTGCACCTCGCCACCTCCGTCAGCGACCGCGCGCATGAGACCGCCCTCATGGTCTACAAGATCGCGCTGCCCCAGACCGGCCGCTGGCTGCAGACCCGCGAGACCTTTGAGATGAACCTGCGCAACCTGCTCGATGGCGACGTCTTCACCTACTCCTGCGGCGACGTGCAGCCCGGCGGATATACCCAGATCAACACCACCTCGGTGGCCGGCGCGCAGTTCGGCGTTAACGAGATGGAGCGCGACTACGTCGATAACGAGCTGGCCAAGCAAGGCTTCCACATCGACTACGGCTGGATGTCCCCCGCCAAAGCCCGCGCCCTCGCCTCCCGCCAATAGAAGGCGTCATTCTGGAGCAGCAACACACAAGTCGTCATTCTGGCGCAGCCAGAATCTCCGTAGATGATTATGCAGTTGATTCCGGCGCTCACGCCGCAAGGCCCAAAATCGAGTGGATGCGCGGGCGTGGCCCTATCGGTCGGGCTTTCAGCCCTCGATTTTCGCCTCCCGAGCCTTCATGGGGCTGCCTGCCCCAGCGAGCAAGCTCGCCGGGGACCCTGTTCGCCCCATGCTGGTATAGGGCGCGCCGTTGGCGCTTTTGCGGTCCTGCCTGAGTAGACTGGATAATCATTTGTCTCCCCGGCAACAACCCGACGTGAATCCCGCCCCTACCCTCGCGCCCTCAGCAACGCCGCAATCTCGCCCGCGGCCTTACGCGCGTCATCCACCTTCTCCGGCGAGAAGCTGACCGCGCCCACGCGCGCGTGTCCACCGCCGCCGTAGCGCTCGCATATATCCGCAATGTTCGCCAGCTCCGCGACCGGCAGCCTGGCCCACGGATTGGTTCCCACCGAGACCTTGGTGCGGAAGCTCGACAGGCTCAGTCCCACGTTGTAGGTTGCTGCCGGGTGCAGGTAGTACGGGATGAACTTGTTGTAGCCCTCGGTCAGCCGGTCCGTAATGTCGAAGGTGATGACGCCGCGCTCAAGCTTTGTCCGCTCCCGCAGCAGCTCGATGCCCGCAAGGTGCCGCTCCATCAGCGGCCCAAGTTCGGCCTGGATGAAGGGCTGGTCGAGCACCTCCTGCAGGCCCATCTCGGTCAGCAGGGGAATCACGCGTTGCACAAAGCCCTCGCCCGAGCTTTCGATCACCATGGTCAGCTTCATCGCCGGCGCGTCCATCTCAACCGCCGACTCCGCACTCTCGTACTTCGCCCCGTCCACGATGTTCGCCCAATGGATCAGCTCCGCCAGCGGCTTGGTATTGAAGCCGAACTTGTCGCGCGCCACATCCGCGATCAGGCTGGTGCAGGAGATATACCCCGGATCGTAAAACTTTCCGCCATCGCCCGGCTTGCGCACCGCCATCACCTTGGCCGAGTTGGCCTGCGCCTGCCACGCCAGAAAATCGTGCCGGTCTTCAGCGGTGAGAAACGCGCTCTGGTGATGGTCGAACCACCAAGTCACCTTTGGCGATGCGGAGTACTTGAAGTCCACAATCGCATTCTCGCCCGCGACGAACGCCGACTCGTCGAAGAGCACACCCGCCGCGCTGTGCATCAGCCCGTGGTAGCTGAACTCCGCCTCCCCGATGCACTCGCGGTGAAAGCGCGTAAACAGCGACGCCGAGCATGCGCCATCGAAGCAGTGATCGTGATAAAAAACGCGGCAGTTCAAGCGAAATTCCTCCGTGCCAAACTCTATCTTCGCAGCCGCGCCAGCACTTCGACGCAATGCATGGCCACATTCAGGTGAAGAATAAGGATTGACGCCGCGCGCGCCTATGTCAAGCGGGCACTCTAGTTGGGTACACTCCAAGGTGAGAGGATTCTTCCAGTGCCCGACCCATCTGGCTTGCCAGAGCAAACCAGCGACACCGCCCATCCGGCCCCGCCAGAGTTCCGCTTCACGGTCTCCGGTCTCTTCGTCGGCGCGGACGGCCTGCGCGCGGGCTGGGGAATTCTTCTCTTCCTGGTTCTTTGCGTGGTTCTGCTCTTCTTCTGCGCCCTTCCCCTCATCTTTCACGCTCTCTTTCCGTGGATGTCCGGCACAGGGTCGTTCGGCAGACCGGGCCAGATGCTGCCCTATGAATGCATGTGGTTGACCGCGGTCCTCATCGCCACTTGGCTGATGGCGAAGGTCGAGCGCCGCCCAACCTCCGTCTTCGGGCTGGGCGGCAAAAACCGCCTGCGCAACTTCCTCAGCGGTCTCGGATGGGGCGTCGCGCTGCTCTCGCTTCTGGTCTTCGCGCTGCGTGCAACCGGCCTGCTGGTCTTCGACGCGCGCCAACTCTTCGGCGTCAGCGTGCTGCGCTATGGCGCGGTCTGGCTGGCTGGCTTTCTGCTGGCCGGCATATATGAGGAGTATTTTTTCCGTGGCTATCTCCAGTTCACCCTCGCGCGTGGGATCGGCGGAATCTACGACTGGCTCCGCACACGCTACTCGCCCGCGCAGGACGCACGCAGCATCGACACTAGCGCGCTCGGCTTCTGGACCGCGGCCCTGCTGCTCTCCTTCGGCTTCGGCTTCACGCATCGATCCAACATGGGCGAGTCGCCCATCGGCCTGCTTGCCGCCGCGCTCATCGCAGTCGTCTTCTGCCTCAGCCTGTGGCGCACCGGTTCGCTGTGGTGGGCCATTGGCTTCCATGCGGCGTGGGACTGGGCGCAGTCCTTCCTCTATGGCGTCGCGGACAGCGGCCTCGTGTTTCAGGGCCATCTCTTCGCCACTCACCCGGCTGGCCGCGTCCTCCTCTCCGGCGGCCTCACCGGGCCGGAGGGAAGTCTCTTCATCCTGCCCATCGTCGCCGCGACTGCCGCTGTCATCGTGCTCACCCTGCCCAGCTTCCATCCCGGCGACCCGATCTCAACCACGCACACGCGAACCACTGCTGGATTAGACTTGCCATAAGCCATGAGCAGCGACGACCCGAACTCCAGCGACCCCAAACCCTCCGCCGATCCAAACAAAGCCGACCTGCGTTACGAGAATTATGTGCGCAAGGTCGAAGGCAGGACCGAAGCAGACTCCAAATACGACGATCTGGCCACGGCCCTCTTCCTGGAAGACACCGGGCCAGAAGCTACTCCCGATGCACCCACTCGCCGCGGCGCGGGCCACAGGCTGCTCGTTTTCTGTCTGGCCTTCGCGCTCGTCGCCGCACTCGCCGCGTCCGCATTCCTTGCCGGGCGTCACTACATCCGCAACGCGATGCGCCAGGACCTTCCGCAGCTCGATGGCTCACTCGCCGTTTATGGCCTCGCAGCGCCGGTGACGGTCGCCCGCGACGCACGAGGCGTGCCCCACATCCACGCCAGCTCGATGGACGACCTGATCTTCGCGCAGGGCTTCGTCACCGCCCAGGACCGCCTCTGGCAGATGGACCTGCTGCGCCGCCACGCCGCCGGACAGCTCGCCGCCATCCTTGGCCGCTCCATGCTGGAGCACGACCGCCTGCAGCGCACCCTGCAACTGCGCGCCGCCGCCGACCGCGCCATCGCCGTCCTGCCCGCCGACCAGCGCCACTGGCTGGATGTTTACGCGCGCGGCGTGAACGCCTCCATCGCAGCCCAGCACGACCACCTGCCCGTCGAGTTCCGTCTGCTCGCCTACCAGCCCGCTCCGTGGACGCCGCGCGACTCCATCCTGGTCGAGCTTGCCCTCTTTCAGGACCTCACCACGGGTTTTCCGGCGAAGCTCGGCCGCGAGGCCCTCGCCGCGCATCTCTCGCCCGACCTGATCGCCGATCTTTACCCGGTAGGCTCCTGGCGCGACCATTACCCCGGCCAGCCCATTCCCGACGTCTCCGCGCCCCAGCCCGAGTTCAACGACATGCCGCTGGACGAGTCGCAATCGCACCTTCGCCGACCCGCACCCGCCGCCACCGCCTCTCCGTCCGATCTTCTCTCCCTCAATCAGACCCTCGCCCTCTTCCACGCGCCCTGCAGCACCTGCGTCGCCGGATCGAACGCCTGGGCTGTCTCCGGCTCACGCACCGCCTCGGGAAAGCCGCTGCTCTCAAACGACATGCACCTCTCGCTCAGCGCGCCCGAGCTGTGGTACGAGGCCGACCTGCAAGCCGCGAATCCCGCCCCGCTGGCCGACTTCCACGCCGCCGGCATCACCCTGCCCGGAACGCCCTTCGTCATCAGTGGCCACAACGACCACGTCGCCTGGGGATTCACAAACCTCGGCGCCGACGTGCAGGACCTCTACATCGAGCACACCCGCGGCACAGCTTCCGGCGCAGAGTATCAGCTCCCCAACGGCACCTGGAGCGCCGTCCGCTACCAGACGGAGGTCATCCACGTCCGCGGTAGCGCCGACGTCATCCTCGATGTCCCCCTTACCCGCCACGGCGACACAGACATCCCCATCGTCTCCAGCCTTTTCCCCACCGAACGCCGCAGTCTCAGCCTTCGCTGGACCATCTACGACCCCGCCAACATCACCGCGCCCTTCTTCGCCGTCGACTCGGCCACCGACTGGACCTCCATGCTCGCCGCCTTTGCCGCCTGGGGAGGCCCCGCGCAGAACCTCATCTACGCCGACGACCAGGGCCACATCGCCTACCACGCCCTCGGCCGCATCCCCATTCGCGGAGACATCGACAATCCCAGCCCGCTCTCGCCCGTCCCCACCGATGCCACCGCGCCCGACGCGCTCTCCCATGAGTGGGTAGGAACCATCCCCTTCGACCAGCTCCCCCAGGCCTTCGATCCCCCCGACGGCGTCCTAGCCACGGCCAACGCCAGCGTCATCCCACCCGGCTACCGCTATCCCATCACCCTCAACTGGATGGCGCCCTACAGAACCGAACGCATCTACCGCGTCCTTGAAACTGGCCCCGTGAAACTCCCTGAAAGCAGTCCCGCAAAAATTTCACCGGCCAGCCCCGAAAAAGATTCCCCAGTCCTGCCCGTCAAGACGCTTGCCCCCAGCCACCCGCTTACCGCCCAAGACATGCTCTCCCTACAGAACGATGTCTACTCCAAGCTGGACCACATCATCGCCCAGCGGCTCGCCTACTCCATCGACCACGCCACCGGCCCTCTGAAGAACGATTCGACGCTGCATCAAGCCGCCGACCTGCTGCGCGACTGGAACGGCAACGTCGATGCCAATTCCAGTGCGCCTGCCATCGTCAACGCCGCCCGCGTCGCCTTCTGGCCCATGCTGCTCATCCCCAAGCTCGCTCCAGAGGCTGCCGCGCCGCTTGCGCAAGGCGCGGACCTCTCCAGGGTCACAAACCTGCGCAACGAAGCAGCCCGGGTTGCCAACCTCTGGCAGATCTATACCTGGGGCGAGCGCTCCAGCGTCGAGGAGCAACTCATCTCCAACGCTCCCGCCCGCTGGCTTCCCTCCGGCTTTGCCACATGGGACGACTTCCTCGCCGCCGTCGTCCAGCGCGGCCTGCGCGTGGCCCATGCTCCGCGCGACCTCAGAGGCTGGCAGCAGGGAAGCGCCTTCCCGCTCCAGATCGACCACCCCATCTTCTCCCGCGCAACCCTGCTCGCCCGCCTCCTGCTCGGCGTACCCACCGGGACCGGCCCGCAACCGCAGAGCGGCGACCTCACCACCGTCAAGCAGGCCGGCCACGCCTTCGGCCCCTCCGAGCGCTTCACCGCCGACCTCAGTGACCCCGACCGAACCACCCTCAACCTGGTCCTCGGCCAGTCCGGCAACCCCGCCAGCCCCTGGTACATGGACCAGCTCCAATCCTGGCTGCGCGGCACAACTTACCCGCTCCCCTTCACCCCAGCCGCTACCCAGCCCACCATCGCCCACACCCTCATCCTCACCCCGCGCTGACGCCGCCATCGCCGGCCCTCGCAACCAGCACCACGAATCTCCCTGTCTCCGCCGAATAGCCCAGCAGCTCGCCCGCATCCATGTCGAAGTACCATCCATCGAGCGTCAGCGTTCCCGCCACCACGCGTTCCTTAATCCACGGAAACGACCGCAGGTTCTCCAGCGACAGCGCAATCGCCTCCTGCTCGCAGGCCTTCCGCTGCGCCGCGCGGCTCTCGCCCGCCATCTCCCTCAGCACCTGCTCCCGCGCCGCCCGCGCAATGCTCACCCACGAGCCGATAAACTCGAACCTGCCGCCCGGCTCTCCCTCGCCGTCCATCAGCGCGCCAATCCCGCCGCAGCCGGAGTGCCCCAGAACGATGATCCGCTCCACGTTCAACTCCTTCACCGCGAACTCGATGTCGGCGCGTATGCCGGGCAGCTCCGCACTGTCGCTGTACGGAGGAACCAGGTTCGCCACATTCCTCACCACGAAGATCTCTCCCGGTCCGGCGCCAAGCAGCATCCCCGGATCGGCCCGCGAGTCGCAGCACGAGATCACCAGCGCCCGCGGGCTCTGCCCATGCCGCAGCCGATCGAAGACGCTCTCGCCGCCGCCGAAGTACCGCTCCTGAAACCGCTCAAACCCCGCCAGAAACGCCGCAATGTCCGCCAAATCCACCCCTCCGCAACGCATCGAAACACCGTCTCCAATAGCATCGCACGAATCGTCCCCAATCCCGCCATGCGCCGTCATTCTGTCGCGGCCCACACGAGTCGTCATTCTGGCGCGAGCATTTGGACGAGGAGATGCGCTAGGCTAGAGCTATGTTTACGGGACTGGTGGAGACGACGGGCGAGGTGATCGCGTTTACCCCGACGGCGGGCGCCTCGCGGCTGACGATTGCCGCGCCGGGGATCGTCGAGCGGCTGCATCTGGGCGACAGCGTCGCCGTCTGCGGGGTCTGCCTGACGGCGCTCACCATCGAGCCGGACGCCTTTCCTCCGCGCTTCTCGGCCGACCTTGCCGCCGAGACAATCGCGCGCACCACGCTCTCGCGTCTGGTTCCGGGTTCGCTGGTGAACCTGGAGCTGCCCACCGCAGCCGGATCGCCGCTGGGTGGGCATCTGGTGCAGGGTCACGTCGATGGCACAGGCACGCTGATCTCCATTCAGCCGGTCGCAGCGGGAACCCAGCCTGACCTCGCGCAGAGCGGCTGGACTTCGCCGGCCGCAACACAGCCAGACGCGTCGCAGGCAGGCGCCGGGCTGACCGACTGGGTGGTCCGCGTGCGCCTGCCCCAGGAACTGATGCGATATGTGGTTCTGAAGGGGTCCATTGCGGTGGAGGGGATCAGCCTGACGGTCGCGGGCATCGAGGGCACGGAGATCTGGATTGCGATCCTGCCCCATACCTACTCGGCCACCAACCTGCACACGCTCACGCCGGGGATGGAGGTCAACATCGAGGTGGATGTGATGGCCAAGTACGCCGAGAGCCGCGCGCAGGCCGACGCCGCGAAGCGCGAGCTGACGGTGGAGTTTCTATTGGCCAACGGCTTCTGAGCGCGAGCAAGCTGTTGCTCCGGTCAGTGCCCTCTCTGTGATCGAGGGCACTGACAAAATAACTGTCTTTCCTCTATAAACACAGTAGGCTCGTGTTCATCTGCCAACAACCGCGGGTTCGATAGAGACGGATCGCATCGGACAAATCCTACGGGGGAATAAGACCTGAAAGGCAGGCTCCATGCAATATCGCAAATTTGGAAAGCTGGAGTGGAAGGCATCGGCACTGGGCTTTGGCTGTATGCGCCTGCCCACTCTGGATGGGCAGCAGACCGGCCCGAACATCGATGAGCCGGAAGCAATCCGAATGCTTCGCCATGCCATCGACGAAGGGGTGAATTACATTGACACCGCCCAGCCCTATCATTCCGAGCGCAGCGAAATCCTGGTGGGCAAGGCCCTGGCCGATGGCTATCGGGAGAAGGTGAAGCTGGCCACCAAGCTGCCAACATGGCTGGTCCAGAAGCCGGCGGACTTCGACCGGTTACTGGACGAGCAGCTTAAAAAGCTTCAGACGGACCATATCGATTTCTATCTTCTCCACGCGCTCAACCACAGCCGGTGGGAAGATGTAGTGCTGAAACATAACCTGCTTGGCAAGGCCTCGGCGGCCCTCCGCGACGGGCGTATCCGCCATCTCGGTTTCTCGTTCCACGACGAGTTCAAAGCGTTCGAAACCATCGTGAAGGGGTATGACTGGAACTTCTGCCAGATTCAGTACAACTACATGGACACGCATAACCAGGCGGGAACAAGGGGACTGAACCTGGCCGCAAGCCGGGGCTTGGCGGTGGTGATAATGGAACCGCTGCTGGGCGGCAGGCTCGCCGATCCACCGGCCGAGGTGCGTGCCCTGATGGACCAGTCTCCGGTTCGGCGTTCGGCCGCGGAGTGGGCGCTGAGCTGGCTATGGAACCAGCCGGAAGTTTCGGTCGTGCTCAGTGGCATGAACACCATGGCCCAAGTCGATGAAAATCTCAAGTCCGCCGGCAGATCGCAGGTTGGTAGCTTTGGGGCCGAGGAGCAGAAACTGATTACCGCAGTCCGGAAGATGTATCGCGCCAGGACCGCAATCCCCTGCACCAAGTGCAATTACTGTATGCCCTGTCCGAATGGACTGGATATTCCCGGCAACTTCGACTTCTTCAACTACGCGCATCTCTTCGACGATGCCACTGGGGCTCGCTTCCGGTACAGTGTCTTCCTTAAAGAGTCGCAGCGCTCCGACCGCTGCATCGCCTGCCACGAGTGCGAAAAGAAGTGTCCGCAAAATATTCCGATCAGCGAGTGGATGCCGAAAGTCGCAGCCCTGCTGTCTCCGGCGGTGTCATGACCGAGTCGAACAGACAGCTATCGAAACCGCTCTAGCTGGCGTTGGTCTCCCAGTCGTAGCCTTGTTCGCCGTGCTGCGATAGATCGAGGCCTTGTTCCTCTTCGTCCTCGCTGACCCGCAGCCCGACCAGGTGATCGACGAGAAAGAGAATCACCAGCGTGCCGACGATTGCGAAGCCCCAGCCGATGGCGGCGGCGGTGAGTTGATGCAGCACCTGCACGGGGTTGCCGTCCACCCAGCCTGTGGGCCGCGGATGGCCGAGCGAGTCCTTGCCGAAGATGGGGTTGATCGCGCTCGATGCAAAGATTCCGGTCAGCAGCGCGCCCATTGTCCCGCCGACGCCATGCACGCCGAATGCGTCCAGCGAGTCGTCGTAGCCGAACCAGTTCTTCACCTTCACCACCATGAAGAAGCAGACCGCGCCGGCGATTAGCCCGATCAGCACCGCCGAGATGGGTTGCACGAAGCCCGCTGCCTGAGTGATGGTTGCCAGCCCCGCCACCGCGCCGGAGACCGCGCCCAGTGCGCTTGGCTTGCCGCTGCGGATCCACTCCGCCGCGCCCCAACTGAGGGCGCCCGCCGCCGCCGCGAACTGCGTGTTGACGAAGGCGCTGGTGGCCAGCGGGCCCGCGCCCAGCGCGCTTCCCGCGTTGAAGCCGAACCAGCCCACCCACAGCAGGCCGGCGCCGATGAAGCAGAGAACCATGCTGTGCGGCGAGATGGGCTCCTTGGGGTAGCCCAGCCGCCTGCCCAGATAGAGCGCGGTGACCAGCGCCGAGACGCCCGAGGTGATGTGGACCACAGTGCCGCCGGCGAAGTCCAGACAGGGATGGCTGCCAGCCGCGTTCAGCAGTCCGCCGACGCCCCACACCATGTGCGCCACGGGACTGTAAACCAGCAGCGCCCACAGCACCGAGAAGAGAAGCATGGCGGAGAACTTCATGCGTTCGGCGAAGGCCCCGGCGATCAAAGCCGGCGTGATGATGGCGAACATGAGCTGATAGATCATGAAGCTCTGTTCGGGGATGGTGGGTGCGTAGGCCAGGTTCGGCGTCAGTCCCACGCCGTGCAGAAACGCATTGTGCAGGCCGCCGATGTACGCGTTGCCCGTCCCGAAGGCCAGCGAGTAGCCGCAGACCACCCATAGCACCGTGATGACGGCCATCATGGCAAAGCTCTGCATCATGGTTCCCAGCACGTTCTTCTTGCGCACCAGGCCGCTGTAGAAGAGCGCGAGCCCTGGGCCGGTCATCATCAGCACAAGCAGCGCGCTGGTCAGCACCCAGGCGTTGTCGCCGGCCGATTGCGCGGTGGCTGTGGCCGCGGCTGCCGATGCCGCGGCGGCGGCCGAGGAGGCCTTGTTCTCGGCCACCTGCTTCTCCAGTTGCGCGATGCGATCGGACGCGGCGATGCGGTCGGCTGTGACGATGTGTGGCGCGACCAGCGCCCGGCCGGTTGTGGCGAAGCAGGCTAGGACGAGGAGGGAGACGAAGAATGCCCTGAGGCTTTTTACGGAGTGTTGCTGCATGGCCGGTATGCTCACTGATTGATTGAATGACGACGGATGCGGGATGCATCCGTCGCTGGAATTGTAATGAATCTGCGCCCGTTTGTATCTATTGCGCAGGCTACCGGCCGTGGCCTGAGGGGGAGAGGCTGGATTGTTTGTCGATGGAGGACGCCGTAGACGGTGTGGTTGCAGCGGTTGCGCGCAGGCTCGAACTGGCGGTGTTGGCCAGGTGGAGGATGTGGCCAGGCAGAATGCCGAGCAGCAGGGTGGCCGCGGCGGCAAGGGTGAGGCCGATGCCCGCTGGAACGCCGATCGCTGGCGTTGCAGTGAGGCTGGCGTCGGCTTTGCCGGGAGTGGATACGGTCTCGACCGCCTTCGTGTAGACCGAGCTGAGCAGCCTCAGATAGTAGAAGCAGGCGACGCCGCTGTTGAGCAGACCGATGACAGCGAGCCATACGTGGCCGGCCTGGATGGCTGCACTGAAGACGTAGAACTTGCCGAAGAAGCCGCCGGTGAAGGGAATCCCGATCAGCGAGAGCAGGAAGAAAGCGAGCAGCGCGGCCAGCACTGGCCGACGCATGGCGAGTCCCTGGTAGTCCTTGAAGCCGCGCAGCGTCTCTTTGTATCCCCCAACCTGGGTAACGACGGCAAAGGCCCCAACATTCATCGCGGCGTAGGCGGCGGTGTAGAAGCAAGCGGCACTGATGCCTGCGGGCGGAAAGGCCGTGAAGGCAGCCAGCAGGTATCCGGCGTGAGCGATGCTGGAGTAGGCCAGCATTCGCTTCACGTCGGTCTGCTTGAGCGCGCCGAGGTTGCCGATGGTCATCGAAAGCGCGGCCAGGCCCCACATCAGCAGCGACCAGCGGTGCTGCATCTGCGGGAATCCCGAGAAGGTGATGCGTAGCAGGACGGCGAACGCGGCAGCTTTGGGCGCGGTGGACATCAGCCCGGCGACCGGCGCGGGCGCTCCCTGGTAGACATCCGGCGTCCAGACGTGGAAGGGCGCGGCGGAGACCTTGAAGCCGAGGCCGACGATCATCATGGCCAGCGCGAGAAAGGCCATGCGAGGGGTCGCGCTCGCGCCCAGAGCGGCGGCGATGGAGGCGATGCTGGTCGATCCCGTCGCGCCGTAGGCCAGCGCAATGCCGTAAAGGAAAAACGCGGTGGCAAACGATCCGAGCAGAAAGTACTTGATGGACGCTTCAACCGCTGTGCCGTGTCCCTTGCGGAATCCGGCGAGGATATAGGTCGAGATCGACGAGATTTCGAGCCCGATGAAGACCATCAGAAGCTCGACCGAGCAGGTCATCAACATCATGCCCACAGCCCCGAACAGGACCAGAGCGAAGTACTCGCCCGCATGGCTTGCGTGACCGTCGAAGTAGTCGAGCGAACCGAGCAGCGTGGCCACAACCACCGCGCCGATCAGCAGGTGGAAGAAGATACTGAAGGCGTCCACCTGAATGTTGCCACTGAAGGCGGTGAGCACGCCGAGATGAAGCTGATAGGTACTGATAAAGCCGGTGGCCGTGGTGCCAGCGATGGCCAGCCAGCCCAGCGGTTTGCGGCTGGTGGCGGGCTTGAGAACCGCCTCGATCAGCATGACGAGGACGCCCGTGAGGGTGAGAACGTACTCGGGCAACAGCGCGATCACGGAGGCGGGAAGGTTCATCGGCGCTCGCCTCCTGAGGAGCTTGGAAGATCTGTCGTATCATCGGGAGTCGCACATTGCGCGGATGCGAAACGGCTGGCCGTGGGTGCAGCGTAGGTGTCGATGGCGCGCATCCACAGTGGCGAAAAGAGGCCCATCGCGAGGAAGAGCGCGACCACGGGCCACAGCGCGATGTGCTCGCGCGCGTCGAGATCCCATCCGGCGACCGCTTGCGGCTTCGGCCCAAGCTCGCAGTAGAAGATGCGCTGGACCATCCGCAGCATGTACGCCGCGCTGAGAATGACGCCGGTGGCAGCCAGCGCGGTCCACAGGTGATGGTGCGCGAAGGAGGACTGCATGGAGCCGGAGAGGACCAGAAACTCGCCGACAAAGCTGTTCAGCATGGGCAGTCCGATGATGGAGAGCGTCACCAGGACGAACATCGCAGCCATCCATGGCAGCCGTTGCGCCAGCCCGCCGTATTGGCGCATGTCGTAGGTGCCGTAGCGCTCGTAGAGCAGGCCGAGCAGCATAAAGAAGGCTGCGCCAGCGAGGCTCTCGTTCAGAATTTGATAGATGCCGCCGTCCAGTCCCGCAATGGTGAAGGTGAAGATGCCGAGAACGATGAAGCTGAGTTGGCCCAGCGTGGAGTAGGCTGCGAGCTTCTTCAGGTCGTTCTGCACCAGTGCCAGCAGCCCGCCGTAGACGATGCCGATGGCTGCCAGCGCGATCATCAGCGGCGCGATGCGATGCGACTGCTCGGGGAAGATGGCGAAGGAGAAGCGCAGCATGGAGTAGAGCGCGGTCTTGCCGGCCAGCACCATCACCGCTGCGGTGGGGGCCTCGGAGATCGCATCGACCAGCCATCCGTGCAGCGGGAAGACGGGAACCTTTACGGAGAAAGCCACGAGAAAGCCGAGGGAGGCGATCCACAGCGCCGCGGCGTTGGGCGAGATCGCGTGCTGCGCGGCGAGAGCGGCCAGCTTCGGCAGGTCGAATGTTCCGGTCTGCGCGTAGAGCCACAGCATTGCGACAAGCAGAAGTCCGGAAGGGATGAATGCATACAGAAAGTACTTAATGGCGGCGTGGCGGCGGTTTTCACTGCGTCCAAAGGTGGCGATGAGAATCGTCATCGGAACCAGCGACATCTCCCAGAACGCATAGTAGAGGAACATGTCGAGCGAGACAAAGATACCCATCATGGCGACCTGCTGTAGCAGGAAGAGGACGTAAAAGAGCTTCTTGCGACTGTCGATGGCGCGCCACGAGATCAGCACTCCGAGCGGCGCGAGCACGCCGGTCAGAACCATCAACCACATCGACAGGCCATCGACGCCGAGATGATAGTGAATGACTGGTGAGGCGATCCACGGCACATTCCTCTCGAACTGAAAGCTGCCTGGCTGGCCCGCATACGAGTAGTGGAACGGCAGATGAAGCGTGAGGCCGAAGGTGATGAGTGTAACGGCGAGCGCGGCCCACTGCATCGTCTTGCCGCGGTCCGGTAGCAGCGCCAGCAGCAACGCGCCGGCCAGCGGGACGAAGACGATGAGACTCAGAATGATGTGGTCGATATTCATCGTGTCCCCCACATCGAACTGCCGAAGATCATGACGGCGATAACGGCTGCGGCGCCGATGGCAAGCCATCCAGCGTAGGAGCGGATGTTGCCGGAGATCTGCTTGCGCTCGATCCATGCCAGGCCGCGCGTTGCCGCTCCTGCCGCTTGGCCGGAGCCGTTGACAACCCCGCGCTCGACGACAATTTCGAGTATCCCGCGCGTGAACATCAACAGCGGTGTAATCAGAAATGCGTTGTAGAACTCATCGACCCAGTACTTGTTCTTGACGACCGCGTAGGCGCGGCTGTTGCGCTCCGCGAGCGCGTCTGCGGTGCCCGGCTTCTCGTAGTAGAAGACGTAGGCGATGGTGAAGCCCGCGACTGCAACCAGAACGGAAACGAGGGTCAGGACGAGTTCTAGGGCGTGACCGGTTGTGGCAGCAACGGCTTCAGCGGCCGTTCCATTTGTGAAGACCGGATCGAGAAAGCGCTCGATATGGTTGCTGCCGAACATTGCAGCGGGAACACCAACCCATCCGCCAACCACCGAGAGCAGTGCGAGAACGACCAGCGGCAGCAGCATGAACCACGGCGACTCATGAATGCTGTGATGTGCGCTCGCGTGTGGATCGACGCGCGGCTCGCCGAAGAATGTCTTGAACCAGAGGCGGAACATGTAGAACGAAGTCATTCCCGCCGTCAGCAGACCAACCAGCCAGAGAGCGATGTGCAGCGGGTTGGGGCTGGTGAAGGTGCGGTAGAGAATCTCATCCTTGGAGAAGAATCCCGCAAACGGCGGAATCCCCGCGATGGCGAAGACGCCAGCGCTCATGCACCAGAATGTGGTGGGCGTGCGCGTGCGCAGTCCGCCCATCTTGCGCATGTCCTGCTCGCCGGAGAGTGCGTGAACCACAGAGCCGGCGGCGAGGAAGAGCAGCGCCTTGAAGAACGCGTGCGTCAGCAGGTGGAATATCCCGGCGGCGTAAGCCCCCACTCCGCAGGCCATAAACATGTAGCCGAGCTGCGAGATCGTCGAGTAGGCCAGCACGCGCTTGATGTCGTGCTGCACCATGCCGATCGATGCCGCGAAGATCGCCGTGGCCGCGCCGATGATCGCAACCACGCTGAGTGCAAGCGGTGAGCTATTGAAGAGAACATGACAGCGCGCAACCATGTAGACGCCCGCCGTCACCATCGTCGCGGCGTGGATCAGCGCGGAGACAGGCGTGGGGCCCTCCATCGCGTCCGGCAGCCAGATGTAGAGTGGAATCTGCGCGGACTTGCCTGCCGCGCCGAGCAGCAGCAGGAGGCAGATGGCGGGAAGGAAGTGCGCGCCCTGCGCCTGCCACTGGGGGTTCTGCGCGATGGTGGCGAAGATCTGCGAGAAGTCCAAGTTGTCGAAGTGGACGATGAGCAGGAACATTGCTAGCAGAAAGCCGAAGTCGCCGATGCGGTTGACGATGAATGCCTTCTTGCCGGCGTCAGCCGCAGATTTCTTCTTAAAGTAGAAGCCGATCAGCAGGTACGAGCAGAGACCCACGCCCTCCCAGCCGACGAAGAGCAGTAGGAAGTTTGCGGCCAGCACCAGCACCAGCATAAAGAACATGAAGAGGTTGAGGTAGGCGAAGAAGCGCCAGTAGCCCTCTTCGTGCGCCATGTACCCGACCGAATAAATGTGGATGAGGAAGCCAACGCCGGTGACCACGGCGAGCATGATTAGCGTGAGGCGATCGACGGTAAAGGCAAAGTTGGCGTGGAAGCCGGAGATTGCGATCCATGGCCGGTTCACCACTTCAATAGCATCGGGGGCGCCAACGGCACGCATCGTCACCCAGAGCCACGCGACGATTGCGGCAGGCGCGGCGGTGAAGAGCAATGCGACGGCGCTGACGACGGCGCGCGGCAGCCTTCGTCCCAGCGTCCCGTTGATCAGGAAGCCGGCGAAGGGAAGCAGCGGAATGAACCAGATGGTACTTGCGGGCATTGGGTTCATGATTTCATCAGGTCGAGCTCGTCGACGTTCATCGTCTGGCGCGTGCGGTAGATGGAGATGATGATGGCGAGCCCAACCGCGGCCTCGGCGGCGGCGACCACCATCACGAAGAAGACGAAGATCTGCCCGCTCACCTGGTGCCACATGTGGGCAAAGGCGACGAAGGTCAGATTGACGGCGTTAAGCATCAGCTCAATCGAGATGAAGATCGTAATCACGTTGCGCTTGATGAGGAACGCGGCGATGCCGATGGAGAAGAGCATCGCGGCGAGAACGAGGTAGTACGCGGTAGGCACCATGCTATTGCTCCTTTCGCGCGAGGACGACTGCGCCGAGAATCGCTACGAGGATGAGGATCGAGGTGACCTCGAAGGGCAACAGTTGCCGGGTGAAGAGCATCGCGCTGACTTCGGCGATATTGTCCAATCCGTTGCCGAGATCGCCACCGATGTTCGAGGACTTCAGCGCGCCGCGCTCCGAGAGAAATACGAAGCTGAGCAGGCAGAAGATGGCCGCTGCGCCGGGAATGCCGACGGCGTAGGCCGCGCGACTGCCCTTGGTGCGCTCCTCTTTGCCTGCGTTCAGCAGCATGATGACGAAGATGAAGAGCACCATGATGGCGCCGGAGTATACGATGACCTGCGCGGCTGCGAGGAACTCCGCACCCAGCGACCAGTAGAGGACGGCAAGCGACATCATCACAACCACCAGCGACAGCGCACTGTGAATGGGATGGCGCTGGAAGAGCAGGTTCAGTGCTCCGCCCAGTGCCAGTGCTCCGAAGATGATGAACAGTGCAAGTTGCATAAGCTTCCGTCCATCCTACGTTGATGCGTGCTGAGACAGTCCATTTAGTGCAGGGTGCAGTAGCTATCGGGTGTCTGGAGATTGTAAGGCAGTGCGGATTCAGCCCCGCATCGCAAGAACAAAGCTGGTTACGACGATGTTGGCCATGGCGAGCGGCAGCAGAAACTTCCAGCCGAAACCCATCAGTTGATCGTAGCGGAAGCGCGGCAGTGTGCCCCGCACCCAGATGTAAAGAGCGAGAAAGCTGAAGACCTTAACAACAAACCAGCAGACCGGGAAAATGGCGTTGAAGACCGGCGTATTGAGCAGTCCGTCGAAGATATGTCCGAAGGGGCTGGATGCGCCGCCGAAGAAGAGCAGCGTGGCGACGCAGCTTACGGTGATCATGTTGGCGTATTCGGACATAAAGAACATGGCAAACTTCATCGAACTGTACTCGGTGTTGTAGCCGGCCACCAGCTCGTTTTCTGCTTCGACCAAATCGAAAGGCGCACGGTTGGTCTCGGCGTAGGCGGCCATCAGGTAGATGAAGAAGGCGACAATCTGGAAGCCGCCAAAGATGTTCCAGGAGAGAGCGCCGTGTGCGGACTGGCTACTGACGATGACGCGCAGATTCAACGACTGCGCGCGCAGCACCACGCCCACCACCGAAAGGCCAAGCGCAAGTTCGTAGCTGATGACCTGCGCGGTGGAACGAAGCGAGCCGAGCAGCGAGTACTTGTTGTTCGACGACCAGCCGGAGAGCGTGATGCCATAGACACCGATCGAGGCAATGCCGAGGATAACCAGCAGGCCGATATTGACGTTGGCGATCTGGAAGAGGTCCACGCCATCGACGCGCGCGACCGCTCCGAAGGGCACAACGGCGACCGAGATAAGCGCACAACCCAGGGAGATGATGGGCGCGAGAATGAACAGGGGACGCTCGACTGCGAGCGGGTTCATGTCTTCCTTGAGGAAGCTCTTGGCCCCGTCTACCAGCGGTTGTAGCAAGCCAAACGGTCCGACGCGGCTGGGTCCCCAGCGGTTCTGCATGCGCGCCAACAGCTTGCGTTCCAGCAGCACCGTGTAGGCCACCGCCAGCAGCAGGATCACCAGCACCACCGCGACCTTGAGCACGCTCAGGAGCAGGAAGACTTCGAAGTTGGTCAGGTGGGTCAAGGTCTCTCTCGGTCTCTATTCGGATGCTGTCTGTACGTCGATCTGAATAAGGGATTGGCGCGGTTTGTATCGTTGCAGCTCGTTGAGGATCGCGGAGTAGCGGCCAAGCGAGCCGGAGGTGAAGAGCGTATTTTCGCTCGGCAGCACGAGGTCGCGACGGTTTGCGATCTGGATGAGCCCCGCTTCGTCGCGGATGGGCGCGGCCGCGGGCGAAAGGTGCTGGTCGTTGCCGGAGAGCAGTTGCAGCCGCAGCAGATTGTAGCCCGGTACCAGACGCTGAATCTCATCGAGGATCGCCGAGGGATCGAACGGGCTGAGACGCGGCTCCAGGTTGTTGGCGGTCAGCCACACGGCATGACGGTCGGCCTCGCCCGACTGCGCGCCGCGCGTCTGGCCCATGTCCGCGCACACGCCTGCGCCGAAGGGGACGAGCTTGCGGACATCCGCGCCCATCTTGTCTGCGATGCGCACGATCATCTCGAAGTCGCTGCGCACGCCGGCTCGGTCGGCGGCTTTTTTGACCTGCTGCAGATCTCCGTAGCTGTTGGTCACCGAGCCGGATTTTTCATACAGGCTCGCGGCAGGCAGCACAACGTCGGCCAGCGCGGCGGTCTCGGTGAGGAACATCTCCTGCACCACAACGAAGGTGTTCTTGAGCGTAGCGGGATCGACGTCGTAGCGCGTGACGGGATTCGCGCCGACGATGTACAGCGCGGAGAGATTGCCTGCCTCGGCGGCGTCGAAGATCTCCAGCAAATCGAGGCCGGGCGCGGTGGGAGATCTGTATTCCAGGACAATTCGGCTGCTGGGGTCCTGGGTGTCGATGGGGCCGATGGGCGTGTAGCCAGGAAGCATGTCGGGCAGCAGACCCATGTCGGAGGCACCGCGTGAATTGACGTAGTCGGCCAGCAGCGCGAATTTTGCGCCGGGCAGCGTAAGGCCGAAGTCGATCAGCCGCTTGAGTTCCGCGCCGCGCAGTTCGTTGCCGATAAGGATCAGCAGCGACTCCTCGCTCTTGACCGCGTCGCGGAAGTTTGAGAGCGTTGCGCTGTCGGCGGAGGCTGCGCTGGCATTGGAGTCGTCGCCGGAGAGATACGCCGTGAGCGCGCTGTAGCCATACTCCGCGACCTGCAGGAAGGCCCGGGCCTGCCTGCGCAGCTTGATCTCCGCCGTGTTCGCGATGTAGAGCCTTGCTCCGTTGAGGCGAACATTGCTGCGCAGGTTCCACGCGGTCGCGGGGCTCTGATTCGTCGGATCGCCACCGACCAGCAGCACGGCCTTCGCGGTGAGCGTCTCGCGCAGCGATGCCGCGCGTTCCGTGCTCCCAGCCAGCGACTGCGCGAAGGCTACATAGTCTGCCGTGCGGTGGTGGTCGATGTTGTTGGTGTGCAGAACGGAGCGCGCAAACTTCTGCAGAAGGTAGGCCTCTTCGTTGGTCAGCCGATTTCCGCCGATCACGCCGAAGCTCCTGCCGCCGCGCGTGTCGTGCAGCTCGGTAAACCGATTGCCGACGCAGGTGAGCGCCTCCTCCCAACTCACTGCCTTCAGCTCGCCATTCGCCTGCCGTACAAGCGGCTGCGTGATTCGCTTGCGGCTGTTGGCGAAGTCAAAAGCGTAACGCCCCTTGTTACATAAGAAGTCGCCGTTGATGCCGGACTTGTCGCGATTGTCTCCGCGCACAATCTCCGATCCATCCGCCGTCGAGCGCACGCCCAGCGTTGTCTTGCAACCATCTCCACAGTGCGTACAGATCGTAGCGACGTGATCCATCTCCCAAGGCCGCGTCTTGTAGCGATACGTTCCACTCGTCAACGCGCCCACCGGGCACACGTCGATGCACATCCCGCACTGCTCGCAGTCCAGGCGCGCGAGCGAGTCGGGCGTGAGCTGCGCCGGCACATTCGGTACGATAATCGACGACGAGCCGCGGTTCTCCACCGCCAGCGCGAAGACGTCCATGCCCTCGCCGCAGGTCCTCACGCAGCGATAGCACAGGATGCAGCGCGGGCGGTCGAAGTACACCACGGGCGACCACTGCTGCTCCTCGCGATGGTTCTTCGGCTCGGCGTAGAAGCTGTCTGCCGCGCCGTACTTGAAGGTCATGTCCTGCAACTCGCACTCGCCGCCAGCATCGCACACGGGGCAATCGAGCGGGTGGTTGCCCAGCAGCAGTTGCAGCGTGGCCTTGCGCGCCTGGACGACCTCCGGCGTGTCGGTGAAGAAGACCTGCCCCTCGGCGATCTGCGTGGTGCAGGCGGTTTGGAGCTTCGGCACCTTCTCCTGGCGCACGACGCACATGCGACAAGCCGCCTGCAGGCTGAGGCCGGGGTAGTAGCAGAAGGACGGAATCTCGATGCCCGCGTTCTTGCAGACCTCAATCAGCAGCGATCCCGCCGGAGCGGTGATCTTCTTGCCATCTACGGTAATGGTTACATCGGCCATTGAAAAACCCTAACCCCGAATCGCCGGATCTCTCTTCTTCACAGATGTCTTGCTGCATCCATTCGCTGCATTCAATTCTGGTGCGACCTCTGAATCAAAATCTCCTGATCGGCGCTTCGGTGGTGCATTCTCGAGTGGATCAGTACGCCGAGAACAAAGATCGCAAACGCAAGCGCGAGAACGACGGCGATCCTAAGCCCGCGATTGCTCAATGTCCTGCCCCAGCCAGTTCTAGCACTGAGATCAGCGGCGTTCCATCCTTCTTGCCTTCGATGTAGTCCTCAAACTCCTTGCGGAACTTTTTGACGAAACCGAGTGTGGGCATCGCCGCAGCGTCGCCGAACGGGCAGAAGGTCCGGCCCATCATGTTTTCGGCGATGTACTGCACGGTGTCGATGTCCTTCTTCGCGCCTCCGCCCTCATACACGCGGGTCAGCGTCTTCTTGATCCAGTCGGTGCCCTCGCGGCATGGAATGCACCAGCCGCAGCTCTCATGCTGGTAGAACTGGATCGTGCGCAGCGCGAACTCGACGATGGACACCGTCTCGTCGAGCACCACAATCCCGCCCGACCCGAGCATCGATCCGGCCTTCGCCAGTTGGTCGAAGTCCAGCCCAATGTCGATCTCGTCGGCGCGCAGCACGGGGCAGGATGCGCCGCCGGGAACTACAGCCTTCAACTGCTTGCCGCCGCGAATGCCTCCGGCTACTTCATAGATCGCCTTGCGCAGCGGGTAGCCCATGGGCAGCTCATAAACGCCGGGCCGTTCGACATGGCCACTAATCCCGAACAGCCGCGTCCCGCCGTTGCGTTCCGTGCCCAGCCGCGCGTAGGCCTCGCCGCCCATCAGCAGAATGTGCGGCACGTTGGCGATGGTCTCCGCGTTGTTGATGATGGTCGGCCCGCCGTACAGGCCCACCACAGCAGGGAAGGGAGGCCGGATTCTCGGCACGCCGCGCTTGCCCTCCAGAGACTCCATCAGCGCCGACTCTTCACCCACCTCGTACGCGCCCGCGCCAGTCTGCGTGATGATGTCGAAGTCCAGGCCTGACCCGAAGATGTTTTTGCCCAGGAAGCCGCGCGAGTAGGCGTCGGCGACCGCTCGCTCCATAATGTTCAGCAGGGTGCGATACTCCCCGCGCAGGTAGATAAATCCCGTCTTCGCGCCGATGGCCAGACCCGCGATCATCGCGCCCTCGACGATCGCGTGCGGGTCCTCGCGGAAGAGCAGGTGGTCCTTGCACGTTCCCGGCTCGCTCTCGTCGCCGTTCACCAGCACGTACTTCGGCTTGGCCGAGGTCTTCGGCACGAAGCTCCACTTCATCCCCGTCGGAAATCCCGCGCCGCCGCGCCCGCGCAGTCCGCTGGCCTTCATGGTGTCGATAATCCAGCCGGGCATCGCGTCGGGGCCTTGCGCAATGGCCTTCCGCACCGCCGCGTAGCCGTCCATCTCGATGTACCGGTCGATATTCGACGCGCCCTGGCCGAAGCGCCGCTTGAGGACGATGACTTCATCGGGATGGGAGACAAGTCGCGGCATTACTTCCCGTCCTTTTGCGTGCTGTCGAGAATCTTCCCGGCGGCGTACTGGTCGAGAATCTCGTCCACCTTCTCGGGCGTCAGCTCGTCGTGGAAGTCGTAGTTGACCTGCATCGCGGGGGCCGAGCAGCAGTCGCCGATGCACTCCACCTCTTCCAGCGAGAACTGTCCGTCCGGCGTGGTCTGTTTGTTCTCGATGCCCAGCTTCTTCTTGCAGTGGTCGAGGATCTCGTATCCCCCGCGCAACATGCAACTGATGTTGGTGCATACCTGCACGTTGTACTTGCCCGCGGGCTTGGTCCGCAGCATGGAGTAGTAGCTGAGCACCGAGCGCACCTCGATGTCGATCAGGTCGAGCCTCTGCGCAACCTCCTGAATCACCGCCTCCGACACATAGCCCACCTCGTCCTGCGCGTACAGCAGCATGGGGACGAGCGCCGAGCGCTTGACCGGGTACCGCGTCGCCAGCTTGTCGAAGCGCGCCGCCAGCTCTGGCGAAAAAATCGAATTGGCAATCGTGCTCACTGCATCAGCTCCCGCGTCACTCGTTCTGCTGCGAAGTCCATCTCGTCCATCTTACCGTCCAGCGTAACCGTCCCATCCTCGTTCAGCGCGAACGACACTTTGCTGCCGTTGCTCTTCTCACACTCGCTGTGCGTGAACCGAACCCGCCTACCGCCCGCTCGCACCACAATCTCTTCTTCTTCAACTTCAACTACTGCCTGCTGCATCCTGCTAATTCCATGTGCCGCTGCATACGACCGGAGCAGGGAAGCCCATGAGATCCAAAGCTCGGTGTGGAGGTTATGCCCCACGAAGGAAATATGCTCCGTGTTTAAGCCGTTGAATGCTGAGTGCGACTGGCGTCATTAGTAGTGCAATGACGAAGAGGTCGAGGGAAATCTGGGAAATGTCAGTTTCGCGGTTCATCACCAGAGAAGCAACCAGTCCTATGCTCACGCAGAGGAGGCACAGATTGAAGATCAACTCAGCCCACACCCTCGCGGCAAGAAGTCCAGCGGCAAGAACTAAAAAGGCAATTGCGTATTCGACGATGTAGAGATCGGCTTTACCGTGACCGTAAGCATTCCGGTTTGCCAAGTATATTGCGAATAGAGAGATCCCCGATATCGCGCACATTGTTCCATAGATGCGCATCTGCATCTTGTGAACCTTGCTCGCATTGGCGAATCGGATCATCGATCAATCTCTCCGAGCACAATGTCGATGCTGCCAATCACCGCGACCACATCCGCGATCAGCCGCCCCTTGCACATCGTCTCCAGTGCCTGCAACGTGGCGAACGAAGGATTGCGCATGTGGACGCGGTAGGGCTTGGCCGTCCCATCCGAGACGACGTAGTAGCCCATCTCGCCGCGCGGGCTCTCGACGGCCTGATAGACCTCGCCCGCGGGTACCGCGAAGCCCTCGGTCACGATCTTGAAGTGATGGATCAGCGCCTCCATCTCGGTCTTCATCTTCTCGCGATCGGGCAGCACGATCTTGGGCGCGTCGGCCACAATCGGCCCGGGCTTTCCGTCCGCTCCGCGAGGCAGGCCCGCCAGCATCTGCATCGCCTGCTGGCAAATCTTGACCGATTCACGCATCTCCAATATGCGTACGGTGTAGCGCGCCCACACATCACCGTCGGTCGAGATGGGCACGTCAAATTTGAACCGTTCGTAGCCGGAGTAGGGCATATCGCGGCGGAGATCCCAGTCCACGCCGCTGGCGCGCAGCGGCGGCCCGGTAACGCCCAGCGCGATGGCCTGCGCGGCGGAAAGAGTGCCGACGCCCTTGACGCGGCCCATCCAGATGGGGTTGGCCGTGAGCATTCCCTCGTACTCGTCGATGTGCGCGGGCATCGCGTCGAGGAACTCCTGCACCGTCTCGAAGAAGCCCATCGGCGGCTCCAGCGCCAGTCCTCCGATGCGAAAGTAGCTGGTCATCATGCGCTGGCCGCTGACGGCCTCGAAGATGCGCATGGTGGCTTCGCGTTCGCGCCAACAATACAGAAACATTGTTAGCGCGCCGATGTCCATGGCGTGCGTGCCCAGCCACACCAGGTGCGACTGGATGCGCGTGATCTCGTTCAGCAGCACGCGCAGCAACTGCGCCCGTTCGGGAATCTCCAGCCCAAGCAGCTTCTCCACCGCCAGGCAATAGGCCAGGTTGTTGGTCATCGGGCAGAGATAGTCGACGCGGTCGGTCAGCGGCACCACCTGCTGGTAGAACTTGGCCTCGCAGGTCTTTTCGATGCCGGTGTGCAGGTAGCCGATGTCGGGCGCCAGCGCGACGACGATCTCGCCGTCCAGCTCCAGCACCAGGCGCAGCACACCGTGCGTGGACGGGTGCTGCGGCCCCATGTTGAGCACCATGGAGTGCTCGCCCGTGCCCGCGTTGCCGTGGCGCTTCGCGTCCTCGATAACGTCTTCGACGCCGGGAGCGATCCTGTCGGGTGCACTGATGACTGCCATGAGCGGTGCCTGCCTTTGCCTCGAACCTTGAACCTGTCTTACCTGTAGCCTTCGACGGGGTAATCCTTGCGCAGCGGATGGCCCTCCCAGTTCTCTGGCATCATGATGCGAGTGAGTCGTGGATGGCCGGGGAAGTCGATGCCGAAGAGGTCGAAGACCTCGCGTTCGTAAAAGTTTGCCGCAGGCCACACGGATGTGATCGAGGGAACGCTCGCATCGGCGGAGTCGAGCAACACGCGCAGCCGCACCCGTTCCTTCAGCCCGTGCGAAAGGATGTGGTACGAGAGCTGGAAGCGCGGCTCCTGCGGGTACCAGTCAACGGCGGTAACGGTCTCGAAGAAGTTGTAGCCCGCGGCCTTGACGGCCTCGCACGCGGCAACGATGTTCTCCCGTGCGACGGTGATGGTCAGCTCATTGCGGTCGAACTTCGCGTCCGTGGCCAGCTCCGCCAGCGCCATGATGGCCGGGTTCTCCGCAATCGCCTCGAAGACTGCGGCATTGCCCACGAGCGCGCTTGCCGGATCGACCATCTACAGGTCTCCCTTGTCGTACGACCAGTTCAGAATCCCCTTCTTCCACACATAGAAGAGGCCCACGGCGACAAAGCCAAGGTAGACCAGCATCTCCCAGAACCCGAACATCGCCGAGCCGGTAATGCCCGGCAACCGGCGGAAGATCACCGCCCATGGCAGCAGGAAAACCGCCTCTACGTCGAACAGAATAAAGAGCATTGCAACCATGTAGAAGCGCACCGAGAAGCGGCCGCGCGCGTCGCCCACCGGATCCATGCCGCATTCGTAGGGGTCCAGCTTGACGCGGTAGTTTCTGTGCCTGCCAACGAAGTAGGACGCCACCACCATGCCGACGGCGATGCCCAGCGCGCCCGCGATATGCAGCGCCAGAGGCAGGTAGTTCCAGATGTATGGGGTAGTCTGCATCGCAGCTTTGACTCTAGAATTGGGCAGGTCAAGTGTCAAGCAAACGGTGGTCTCGACCTGGCTGAAAGCGGCTCTACTGTGCGGCCGCCGTCAGCATGGCTTCCACCTTGCGATCCAGATCAGCCGCCACTGCCGAAGCCGCCGCATTCTTGTACGAAGCCAGGAAACTCACCATCCGGTCATACGAAAGGTGAACGCCGTCCGCGCGCTCATCGATCAAGATCGTCACCGGGGCGTAGGACGCCGTATCCGGGACGTGTTCGGCCATTCGTCGCATAATCAGCGGATTGCCGACCAGCAGCCGATGACTCCCAGGCGTTTCGCCCGCGCGTCCCTTTGCCATATACGCTCCCATATCCAGGTGCAGGAACTCCATCAGGCCGGTGGGTCCAGTCACTTTGCCAATGACCGATTCCAGATCGCCCAGGGACTTAGCCGCGTCCACATCGCGATGCAGTTGGTCCATGTTGGGATGGCCGATCGCAGCATGAATAGCCGCCAGGACATCCGCCAGGGGTTTGCCTGAGGTCACACTGAAGCGTTCCACGGTCACTTGCCTGACTGGCATAATGCTCCTCCTTTGCAGCCACGACATGGCAGCATGTTATCGTAACAGCCCCGCGTACCACGCAATGATTTGCGACCCCAACAGCGCACTCAACAGCCCGCCGGCGGCGAGGAAGCTGCCCAGCGGCAGTTTGCTTGCTCCACTGGCCCGTCGGCGCGCCATCAGAAGGATGCCATAGATGCTGGCGGCAACGACCCCGGCAAAGAGCGCGAGCAGCGTCTCGCCGAATCCGAGAAACGCGGCAATCATCGCCAGCAGCTTCACATCGCCCAACCCCATGCCATCGCGCTTGCGCAGCGCCTTGTAGCCCCAGCGCACCGCCAGCAGAATCAGCGCAGCACCCGCGATGGCAGCGATGCGACCGAGAATCAGAGCTTCGGGCCCGGTCAGGAATACGTTGCCCTGCGACGCAAAGCTCCCCGGACTGGAGAGGCGAAGCTGGTGCGTCGTGTTCAGCACGATGTCGCCCTCGCCTGGCGCGAGGAAAAACGCCTGTATGCAGGTCAGAAGCAGCCCAATGCCGATCCCGGTCAGCGTAAACGCATCCGGCAGCCGCTGCGTCCGCCAGTCCATCACCATCAAGCCGATCAGCAGAAAGCCAAGAATAGCGAAGCCCAGTACGCCTGTGCTGTAGAACACTGACATACCGGGGCTGTAGATAACGTCGCCTTGGCTGATTGTGTTGATGCGCCAGTAGGTCCATAACTGAACACTGGCTTTTGCAAACCAAACTCCCACCGCCAACTCCACCGCCGGGTAGCGCCACGAAATCCTCGCCTTGCAATCGCGGCAGCGAGCGTGCAGCATCACCCAGCTCAGAACCGGCAGATTGTCGAGCCAGCGGATGGGGTGGCCGCAGACCGAGCAGTGCGAGCGGGGCTTCACAATGGACTTATGCGCCGGCAGTCGCGAGATGCACACGTTCAGAAAGCTGCCAAACAGCAGTCCGAGAACTAATCCGAGCAGCTCGAAGAGAGGAAGCAAGGTCACGATTGAAGTATAAGACCCAGCAGCTACCTCGAACCTCGCACTTTGAACCTCGAACCTCTAAAAATCCACATGCATCCGCACGCTCTCTACCAGCACCGGCCCGCGGTCCTGGTTGTAGCCGGGGTGGTCGATGTACTGCGCGTCCAGCGCGTAGTACACGCCGCGCCACGCATGCACGTTGTAGTAGCCTTCGACAATGTCTTCGCGGGCGTAGTTTAGGTTTCCATCGCCTAGCAGAAATCCCAGCCCGCCCAGCTTCAAGTACTCCTGGTGGTCGCGCTTGATCGCGTTCGAGATGAAGGCCAGACCGACTTTGTCGCTGGCTCGTCCCCAGTGCCTGCCTGCAAAGTCGCCGCCAAGTTCGACCGTCTGATCGACCTCGGTGTAGACGAAGGACTCGTGCTGTCCCTCATTCCACCCAAATCGTCCGAAGATGCGCAGGTCCCCGGTCAGCTCCTGTTCGGCGTTCAGTCCGAAGCCATACTTCACCGCACCGAACGTCTCATGCTTCGTAATATCCGGCGTCGCGTCCACTCCCGCCAGATACGCTGCATTCGCCGCGCGATAAAGCCCCATGTGCCCGTGGTTGACGTAGCTCAGCGCGCGCACCACGCCCTTGCGATCGGGATTCAGCAACCCTCCAAGCAAACCATGCCGCCACTCGACCTCCATGTTCTGTCCACTGGCGCGCTTCAGGCTCCAATCGAAGTTGATGCCGTTGGCCACCGTCGGCATGGTGGCAAGGCCGTATCGTGCGGACCAGTTCTTGTCGTCGTACTCCGCAATCGCGGCGTAGGTGTAGCCGCGCGTGTCGGCGGCGTAGTCCCACGCGCCGTTGTTGTCGGTAGTCCAATTCAAAAACTGTAAATGGCTGTCGGTGCCGATGCTGTTCAGGTCGAAAAAGTCCGGCAGCCCCATCTTGCCCACGCGCAGTTCCAGCCGCCGCTGGGGCACCTCGGTCGCTAGCGAGAACGGCCCGCGCGCGGAGGCCACCGTCCGGCTGGAAAGTCCGATGGTCTGGTGCACCTGCACGCGAGCCAGATAGGGCATTGGCCCCAGACTCGGGTTGCGCACCACGTCGAGATTCGTGAATCCCGCCAGCCCCAGCGCCTCGCTGATGCCGCGGCCGCCGGCCGACTCCTCGTTGTAGATCGCCTCCAGATGCCGCGCCGGATTGCGCACCAACTCCGCGCCCATATACAGCGTGCCGATCAGTGATGTCTTGTACTCCCCACGCCCCAGCAGGCTGTTCGTCCCCTCATACGGCGAGTGGAACGGCCCATGTGCCTGGAAGATGATGTTGGCCTGCCCGGCGAGAAAATATCGCGTGGCGTCAGGATGGGGGAAGAACGCCGGGGCCGCTGTCTGCCCGGCTGCAACGGGCGTAACGGCGTGCGCGGGCACCGGTCGCGTTGCATCCGCCAACATCGGATTCATCGCCTGCGCCGCAGCACCGGTCGCGGAGCCGAAGAACGATACAACCATCAGCACCGGCATCAGGATTGCCGCCAGCCGCCCCACTTCTGGGAAGAGAAAAATCATCCTGCTCCGATCCTGGCCGTGTTGTGTGAATACAGTGCGAACGCTCATGCGAAATGCCGTCTTGGTTTGAATTTCTTTGCGACGGCCTGCCTTGAGCCACGCTGTTTCCCCGTTTCATATAGTATACCCCCCTAGGGTATAATTTGCGACAGAAGCAACGAAGGGAATTGAGATGTCCCAAACAGATCGCGACCACGCCAAGATTCGCAACCGCGTAAAACGCATCCACGGCCAGATCGAGTCGGTGGAGCGCACGCTCGCCACGAACGACCACGACTGTGCGCAGGTCCTCATGCAACTCGCCGCCGTGCGCGGAGGCATCAACAGCCTGATGGCCGAAGTGCTGGAAGACCACATCCGCGTGCACCTGTTGCAGGACGGCCACGCTCCGCTGACGCCCGACCTCGGCGAGGAGTTGATCGACCTGGTACGTGCCTATCTGAAGTAGTCCTCAGTGAGGATCGAGGATGCCGCCGAGAGGTCCGTCGAGGACAAGAAGATCCAAGGCAAGGCCGAGGGGATGCAAAAGACCGCAATCCGGCGCATGGAGAAGTTCAAAGCCTGGTGCAAGCAAGAGGGCTTTGCCTACGTGACCGAGATCGATGCGGATGCCTTCGCCGACTCAAACGAACCGGCCGTCAATCAGCAGAGCGACGCAGAGTCACAGCCGGGCGATCAGAAAGAGCACCAGACCAAACGGATACTGGGAATCATTCCCAACTTTCGAGCGGTCAGCGTAAATGAGGTGCTTCCCGCGCAATCGGCGAAGGAAAAGTTCATTACTGCCAGCGAAGATACCTTCGATTATTCTTCACTGGTTTTACCCGTCGCGCTGGCAGGCCATTTGATGGCAATTAACAATACTACGGAGTTCCATTAAGGCGCTGTTGGCTATGGCCGTTATTTCTGGCACAGCTTCGCCGATCAGTCGATTGAGAGTATTGCCGTTGAAGCCATCGTTCCGACGCTAATGTATGACGACATACGCTATTACATCCTGGGCAAAGGTGGATTTTTCAAGCGCACACGTTATGCCCTCAGCCGAGCCGTAATCACACGGTCCGATGCAGGAACCGCGACCTTCAACATAGGCGAGGTCGTCGGTGCTGGTGCGGCCGCTGGCATTCCGAACCTGTACTATCCGTCCCATGAACGCACCTTCAGCAATACCGCGACGAACTGGGGCATGGACGTCGGCATCGGTGCTGCCACCTTTGTGTGCAAAGAGTTTTAGTCTGACATCAACCAGGCCATATTTCATATGAAAGATTAGGACCGCAGGTACCAACCAGGTGCGCCCTGTCAGGAAAGATCAAGGATTCGCACTGACTCGAGCGCGTTTCGCGGCGATGTTGCGACGGATCGCTCTGTTGCCGCCTCCGGTAAACTAACGGCGGGTCGCAAAGCCGGGAAATCGAATCGCGGAGGACAAAGGAGGAGAAAAGAGTGTCTGAGAAATCGACAAGGAAAGATATCGATTACGAGGTTGAGTTCGGGGCGGCACGGAATCGCTTTGTTTTTCGACCGCAATTGCGGCGTTGGTTTTCTCATACCGCTGAAGAGTGGTACAGTCCAAGCGAACGAGTGCCGAAAAAGGAGATTCCAGTTAAAACAAATCATCCGCAGCATCTGAGCCTGGTCTCGCACATGGCCTCGCGCCCGCGCCGCAGCGTGTTGTCTCTCCATCCTCTGCTCGCGGTTGCGATTGCAATCTGTCTTCGATCGACCGGGCCTGCTCTGTGCCAATCTTCCGGCAACAAGCCACCCGCAGCAACCACTCCCATAGCTGGCGAGCAGAGCCAGCAGGGAGGCGCAAGCAAATCCGCCAGTGGCTCCGCGACTCCGATTCCTTCCACCGCGCCCGCGCCACCACCGCCGGGTCCGACCGACAGGCCACGCATCGGACTCGCGCTGTCCGGCGGCGGCGCGCTCGCCATGAGCGAGATCGGCGTCCTCCAGTGGTTTGAAGAGCATCACGTCCCCGTCGACAGCATCGCTGGCACCAGCATGGGCGCGCTCGTCGGCGCGCTCTACGCCACCGGCAAGACGCCAGCCCAGCTCAAAGTCGTAATGACTACGGACGTTTTCAACTCCATCTTCCGCATCGACACCGCATACAAGAGCCGCGGATACCGCAGGCGCGAGGACAGCCGCGAGCTGCCCAACGAGTTGACGGTCGGCCTCGCCCACGGCATCTCGCTGCGCAACGCCGTGCTCACCGACCAGGAACTCAACTCCTTCTTTGACCGTGAGTTCTATGGCTACGACGACCGCGGCGAATTCAACGCGCTGCCCATCCCCTTCCGCTGCATCGCAACCGACCTCAACGACGCCAAAATCGTCACCTTCGCCCGCGGGTCGATCCCCGAAGCAGTGCGCGCCTCGGTCTCGCTGCCCGGCATCTTTAGCCCGTACGAGATGAATGGCCACGAGTTCGTGGACGGAGGCGTGCTCGAAAATCTCCCCACGCAGACCATCCACGACATGCACGCCGACGTCACTCTCGCGGTCAGCATGCCTCTGCTTCCGGCCGCCAAGGGCGAGCTCGATTCCATACTGGGCGTGCTACAGCGCAGCTTCTCGGTGGCCATCGAGGCCAATGAGCAAGCGTCGCGCAAGCTCGCCGACGTGTTGATGGTTCCAGACCTCACCGGCTTCACTGGCCAGGACTACCTGAAGGCCGACCAGCTTGCGGCACGTGGATACGCCGCGGCGGAGCAGAACAAGGCAGCTCTGATGAAGTACGCGCTCAACGATGCGCAGTGGGCGGAGTATCTTCGCTCCCGAGCGTCACGCCTCCCTGGTGCTCCTGGCACTGTGCTTCGCGTCCGCGTGAAGGCTCCCGACCTGACCGCCATGCGCGCTGTAGAGCAGCTCCTTCAGCCACTCGTCAACCAGCCCATGAACACCGCCGCCGTCGAGGCCCTGCTTGCAGACATCCGTAGCGACGGCCGCTACGACGCCGACTACACCGTGACTTACGAGACAGACCCATCCGCCGGTCAGCGCGCCGACCAATCGGCTCGGCCCACCCTGCTGGTTACCGTGGCAAACAAGAAGACCGGCCCGCCGTTCCTTCTGGTTGGCGCCAACGCCGAGTCGCAGAGTGGAAGTCCAGCGCGTGCCACCATTGAGACCATCCTGCTCGATCAGGACCTTGGCGGCTACGGTTCCGAACTGCGCACCCACATCGCTGCCGGCTATCTCACCCGGCTCGACACCGAGTACTTCCGCAAGCTGCCCGTAGGCCCCATCGGCGGCGGCTCCGGCGACGCATCGGGCGCAAAGCTCGGCGAGCTCTTCGTCGCGCCGCGCGGCAGCCTTCTGCGCGAGCCATTCTACATCTATCGCAACCAGCTCCGTCTCTCCGAGCGGCAACTGCAAACTGCCGGCGCAGGCATCGACGCCGGATGGACCGACCAGCGCACGCGAGAGCTGCGCGCAGGCTGGCAGATCGACAACATCCGATGGCAACCCGTGGTCGCCTCCGGCGCGGACGGTCTGCCCAACATCTTCGGCCAGGTGCAACGCGCGCGCCTGCGCTTCGTCTACGACACGCAGGACCGCGAGATGGTCCCACAGTTCGGCGTCCGTCTTGTCGTCCAGGCGGGCTATCTCTTCCACGCCGCGGGCAGCCCCGCATCGAGTTCGTCCGCTCCGCTGTTCTCCACCCAGGCCAGCCTCGCGCACAAGGTCGGCAAGAACGTCGCGATGCTCTCGCTCGATTCCGGCACAATGCTCAACCGCAATCTGGCCCAGCCCTTCCGCTTCACTCTGGGCGGCCCGCTGCGCCTCTCCGCAAGCGCCATCGACGAGTACCGCGGCACAGACTACTTCCTGCTTTCGCCGCTCTTCCTGCGGCGAATTGCAAGCCTGCCCGCGCCGCTGGGGCAGAACATATACCTCGGCGCGGGCTACGAGGCCGGCCAGATGCGCGCACCCGATGCCAGCACCATCACCCGCCAGGATGTCTTCTTCGGCATTGTCGCGGAGACGCCACTCGGCGTCATCACCCTCGCCCCGTCCTTCGGAGACGACGGCCACCACAAGTTCTCCTTCACCCTCGGCAAACTGTTTTAACCAGTGCAATCCACCGCGGAGCCACCGTCGTGAAGGCCGATCCACGAGATGCCTTATCTGGTGTGCTCGACCGGAAATCCCAAGGCGCCCTTGTGCTCCAATTGTTGAAGGACATGCCTGTTGAGGACTCCACCACAAACAAACCTCGCGCCCTCGCTCATCATGTCGAGCAGAATGTCCTTTCCTTCCTGACTGATTGTAGTCACGTTTCTTAGATCCACCATCAGCGTCAAGCCCCCTGCCGAAACGCGAGCGTCGTTCCACTCCCTTTTGAGTTCCGCAACCCAAGGCGAGAGTAGCTCCCCTTCAAGGATTAAGCGGCATCGCCGATCTGTTTTGACTGTCGTAATCTTAAGCATGGCCATTCTGTTGACCTCTGCGCAATCCATCACAAAATCGGTTGCCGTTCTGGGTGAAATTTCATTGTGGCCAGAGTGGTAAGCACCGCGAAAAGCACCATAAGGCTGAGCTGCACGATCGGCAACGGCGGTTTTTTCTGCGTCGGAACCAGGGCGTGGAGAACCGTCACGTTCACGCGTAGAGTGCAGCAATGCGGATGCCAAATCCGAGGAATTTGTAAGTGATTGATTTTACATGACATTGGAAAGAGAAAGAGGCGGTTGTGTCGGAATTGTCGGGCACGCACCGACAGAAAGTCGAAGTTGTACGACACCTTCGCGGAGGCGCCAGGATCAGATGTATCTATGTGACAACTGTTTCCACGGGAGGCGAAGCGGCCCTTCCCCTATGATATTTTTCGCGGGTCAATACCCAGCTTTTTCATTCGCGTGATCAATGTAGTTCGTTTGAGGCCCATACGAGCGGCAGCGCCGTCGGCTCCGCCGACTTGTCCCTTGGTCTCTTTCAGGATGCGCACGATTCTATCCTGCTGATCGAACTTGTCGATTCCCGTAGTTGCAGCGCTCAAACCCCCGTCGTTCAATTCCGGCACTGAAATCTCCAGTTTCTCCGTACGTGCAAGAACCACGGCACGTTCGACAAGATTCTCCAACTCACGAACGTTTCCCGGCCAATGCCAGCGTGCCAGCTTGCGCATGGACGCTGCGGAGATGCTTTCGATCTTCTTTTGCATGAGACGGGCATACTTCTGAGTGAAATACCGCACCAGCAAAGGAATGTCTTCGGGACGCTCGCGCAAAGGTGGAATTCGGATGGGAATCACATTCAAGCGGTAGTAGAGGTCGCTTCGAAACTGTTTCTCTGCAACCATTTTTTGCAGGTCGCGATTGGTAGCGGCCACCAGACGAACATCAACTTTCTTCGTCTTTGTGCTGCCCAGGCGTTCGAATTCCCGTTCCTGTAATGCGCGCAGGAGTTTCGGTTGGACTTCCAAGGGAATGTCTCCGACCTCGTCCAGAAACAGCGTGCCTTGATCTGCCAGTTCAAGCCGTCCGATCTTCTGCGTGATCGCGCCGGTGAAAGCACCCCGCTCGTGACCGAACAATTCGCTCTCCAGCAAACCTGTGGGAATCGCCGCACAGTTGAGTCTTATCAACGTCCGATCTCTGCGCCGGCTGCGATCATGGAGAGCGCGAGCGATCAGTTCCTTTCCGGTTCCGGTCTCTCCCAGCAGCAGTACTGTTGAATCGCTTGCAGCCACGGTTTCGACCATCTGAAGCACCTGCCGTAGAGCCGAACTCTGCCCAACGATTCCTTCAAAGTCAGCCTCGCTGCGAATCTCTTCTTCCAGGTAGAGCTTTTCCTGCTTGAGTTTGTCCTTTAGCTCTGCGATTTCGCGATAGGCCAAGGAATTCTCGATGGCTAAGGCTACTTGACCCGCCGCTTGCATCATGAACTCAATATCCTCTGGGTTGGCTGCGTTCTCAACTCGCCAGCCAAGAGTCAAAACTCCAAGCGTCCGGTTGCGACTGATCAAGGGCAGACAGTAGCCAGACACGATGCCCTCCGAAAGAGCCATGTTCCGTCCAAGCTCACTCGTCAGATCGGCCTTGGTTAATGCGGTTACTAAAAAAGGCCTGCCGGTCCTGAAAGTTTCGCCCAAACCGTAACTATCAATCGGTATCAGTAAATCTTCCCTTGCGAATCCCTTGCTCTCCGGGAAGTCCATAGTCTCAGAGAGCAAGTGGCGCTGCTCCGCATCCGGCATCCACACCGCGACGGTGTCGCAATGCATACATTGCCGGATGCTCACCGAAACCGCCCGGAGAAGATCGCGAGGCTCCAGATTCGAGACCAGCATGTTCGTCATGTCCAGGAGCAACTTGAGACGTTCGCTTTCAAGCCGCGAATCACCTCCTGAAGGCGCGAACTCCTGGGGCGCGTCATCAGACTGTAGCACTGAACTCATCGACGAATCCCTCTGAAACGAGTGTCGCACAACTCCGGCAACTGTCGGAGTTGGTGTCGGAGCCTCCGACACTTGGCGGTTCTCGCGGCCTGCCCTGTACCTCATATCTTGCTATTTTCAAACATTTACAGCCAATCCACGTACGGGGAATCTCTTGGCATCCGAATTGCACAACTTCAAATTAATCGGGACCGATCACCTGGCGGCTGATGCAAACGCGGCGCTCTCCCTCATGAGCAAGGCTTACACAGTGAGAAGCGCGATCTCTCGCGCAGAAAGCCATTGTTCTTCTGGAAATGCCTGGGAATGATGAGATCGCTTCATCCTCGTTCATACGATTCGCAAATGCAATTAGGAAGGTTCTCTTGATGAAATTGTGCAATGACTCGACTACCGGGGGAGATCAAGTTTCATTCTCCCTCCGTAATATCCACGCTACAGGGACGTGCTACCGGGGGTGGCGTAAACGTCAGAGCGTAACGGTATCTAGCCTCGCTATTGTGGCGCTATCGGCAGCGATGCTCTCCGGCTGTAGCCGCAAGCCGCCAGCAGCGGCGCCATCCGCCTTATCTGTGCAGGTGGTGAAGGCGATACAGCAGGACGTGCCAGTGTATGGAGATTGGATAGCAACGCTGGACGGCTTTGTTAATGCACAGATCCAGCCAGAGGTGAGCGGCTACCTCGTTAAGCAACTCTACCTTGAGGGATCGTATGTTCAGAAGGACCAGGTTCTCTTTCAAATCGACCCGCGAACGTTCCAGGCTGCTTTGGATCAGGCCAAAGCGCAACTTGCGCAGGCCCAGGCGCATCTCGCGCTTGCGGAGATCAATGTCAAGCGCGATACTCCGCTGGTCGAGCAGCATGCGATCGCACAGAGTCAACTCGATTCCGAAATAGCGGACGAGAGGCAATCTAAGGCCTCCGTGCAAGCCGCAGAGGCTGCGGTCGAACAATCGCAGATCAATCTGAACTTTACGGACGTTCGCTCACTGACCGATGGAATTGCGGGAACCGCCGCGACGCAGATGGGAAATCTCGTAGCACCGGGTACAGTGCTGACCTCAGTTTCCAGAGTCAATCCAATCAAAGTCTACTTTTCCATCAGTGAACAGGAATATCTGCGCTTCAGCCGAGGGATGCAAAAAGGTTCTGGGGGCACGCCGGACGATATCAGAGCAATGAAACTGCAACTGGAGCTTTCCGATGGTACGACGTATCCGCACCAAGGCAGAGTGATCTTTGTGGATAGACAGGTCGATCCGCAGACAGGCACCATCCGGTTGGTTGCCGCGTTCGTAAACCCAGGAAATGTTCTTCGTCCGGGGCAGTTTGGGCGGGTCCACGCGGCCACCGCTATCAACCGATCCGCCATTCTGGTTCCGCAACGTTGCGTTACCGAGTTACAGGGAACTTATCAGGTCGCCGTGGTGGGTGGAAATAACAAGGTCTCTGTCCGCACGGTAAAAGTGGGTGAACGCGTTGGTTCCCTGTGGATCATCGAGTCTGGCGTGAACGCCGGAGAACAGGTTGTTTCAGAGGGCAACGCCAAGGTGAAGGATGGAATGACCGTCAATCCAACGATTGCGACAACGCAGGCGGAAGGTAACGAATGATCTCGAAATTTTTCATCAACCATCCCATTATTGCGATCGTAATTTCCATCCTGATGGTCATTGTCGGGGCTGTCGCGATGATCAGTTTGCCGATTTCGCAGTACCCGGAGATTGTGCCCCCGGAAATTTTCACGCTTGGAATTTTCCCGGGAGCTGACGCCAAGACGGTAGAGCAGTCGGTGGCGACGCCGATCGAGAGCCAGATGAGCGGCGTGGACAACATGAGTTACATGTATTCCACCAACGCGAACAATGGCTGGACCACCCTATATACGGATTTCGATATAAAGACGGACCCGAATATAGACCAGATTCTCACTCAGCTTCGCGTCAACCAGGCCGCTGCCCAATTGCCGACTGCGGTCACGGCGCAGGGAGTACAGGTACTGAAGTCCCTGTCGACGCCCTTGATGATCATTAACCTTGACTCGCCGCAGGGCACGTATGACCGGGACTTTCAGGACAACTATGCCAACATCAACATGAAAGATGAACTGGCGCGTGTTCCCGGCGTGGGCCGCGTCCAGGTATTTGGCGGCGATTACGCCATGCGTATCTGGGTGCAACCGGACAAGCTGGCCAAACTCGCGGTAACGGTTCCCGAGATCGTCCAAGCTCTCCAGAGTCAGAACACGGTCAATCCGTCCGGGCAGATTGGCGGAGATCCGGTGCCGAAAGGCCAGGAATTTACTTACACGGTTCTTTCGCAAGGCAGGCTTGTATCGGCGGACGAATTCGGCAATATTGTGATTCGCGCCAATCCGGATGGGTCCATCCTCCATCTCAAGGACGTTGCGCGTATCGAGTTAGGCGCTCAGACCTACAATATCGACGCCAAGTACAATGGTGCTCCCTCTGGGGCCCTTGCCATCTATCAGTTGCCAGGATCGAATGCCGTTCAGGCCGCCGCAGGAGTACATGCAAAGCTCGACCAGCTTGCCCAACGGTTTCCCAAGGACCTTGAGTATCACGTCACGCTGGATACCACCGAGGCGGTCACCTCCAGCATGCACGAGATTGTTCTCACCTTGTTTGAAGCCTTGGGCCTCGTCATCATCGTGATATACATCTTTCTGCAAGGATGGCGTCCGGCCCTCATTCCTCTGGCGGCCGTGCCGGTTTCGTTGATCGGCACGTTTATTCTCTTCCCGATGCTGGGCTTTTCCATCAACACCCTTTCTTTGTTCGGCTTGATTCTTGCCATCGGCCTGGTGGTCGACGACGCCATCGTCGTCGTCGAAGCGGTGGAACGCCATATCGAGGAGGGGTTGTCGCCGCGGGATGCCTCCCTGAAGGCCATGGAGGAAGTATCCGGCCCGGTCATTGCCATCGCCCTGGTCCTGGCCGCCGTATTTATCCCGACGGCCTTCATTCCCGGCATCACGGGAAGGTTGTACCAACAATTTGCGGTCACCATCGCCGTCTCGGTGATCTTCTCCGCATTCAACGCTCTCACTCTAAGCCCGGCGCTGTGCGCCATTCTCCTGAAGCCCGGCAAGGCGCATGGTCCCTTCAGCCGCTTCTTCGACTGGTTCAACAAGACGTTCGCACATGCGCAAAACGGCTATGTCAAATATTCGGCCCTGATGATCCGCAAAAGCGCGTTCAGCATGGTCTTTCTCGCTTTCGTAGCCGCGGCTGCGTGGCTCATCGTTGGTAGAATGCCCACCTCATTCGTGCCGGAGGAAGACCAGGGATATGTCACGGTCCGCCTGCAACTTCCCCAGGCCGCCTCGTTGCAGCGTACTTCCGAAGCCGCCAGTAAGGCGGAAGACATTCTCCTTCACACAGCGGGCGTAGAAAACGTAGCCGCCATCAGCGGCACTGACATGATCAGCGGCACCCAAAATACCTATACCGCCATACTTTTCGCCAAATTAACCGACTGGGACAAGCGCCACGCAGCGAGTTTGCAGGCAGCAGCCATTCAGAATCATCTGAACCAGAGTTTCTCCTCGGTTCAAGACGGCACCGCTATTGCCATTGCTCCACCTGCCATCCCAGGAGTTGGCAGTTCCGGTGGTGTGAGCTTCGTTCTGGAAGACCGCTCTGGAAGCGGTAGCGACTTTCTTGCGAGCAATACGGATACGTTCCTTGCCGCAGTCCGCAAGCGACCGGAAATCGCATCCGTATTCACGACATTTGTTCCGCATGCCCCGCAGCTCTACGTCGACGTGGATAAGGAGAAGGTCATCCGGCAGCACGTGAGCCTCAGTGACGTGTATACAACCATGCAGACCTTCATGGGCGGTTACATGGTGAACTACTTCAACCGCTTTGGGCGGCAGTGGCAGGTCTATGTGGAGGCGGAGGGTAGCTCGCGGACAGACCCCAAAAACATCGGACAGTTCTACGTGACGAATCCGAGCGGAAACATGGTCCCGCTGGATGCGGTATCAAGCATAAAACCGATTACGGGACCGGAGTTCACCATGCACTTCAACGAATATCCGGCTGCGCAGATTATGGCAACGGCCGCTCCTGGCTATAGTTCCGGGCAGGCAATGAAGGCGCTCGAGGAGGTGTTCGCTCAAACCATGCCTTCGGAGATGGGGTTCGATTACATGGGTATGAGCTATCAGGAGCAAAAAGCCGCAAAGGGCGTCTCTGCCGGCCAGATTTTCGGCCTCTCGCTATTGTTTGTCTTTCTCATCCTCACCGCACTTTATGAAAGCTGGAGCTTGCCCTTCGGCGTGCTGCTGAGCACTCCGGTTGCGATGTTCGGCGGCTACTTCGCTCTTTGGTCGCGCCACATGGAGAACAACGTCTATGCCCAGATTGGGATGGTAATGCTGATTGGATTGGCCGCCAAGAACGCGATTCTGATCGTGGAGTTCGCCAAGCTGGAGCATGACCGTGGGAAAAATGTGGTGGACGCAGCATTGGCTGGAGCTAGGTTACGTCTACGCCCCATCATCATGACTTCCTTCGCATTCATTCTCGCCTGCGTGCCGCTGTGGATTGCCAAGGGCGCGGGCGCTCAAGGACGCCGCATGTTGGGAACAACGGTCATCGGAGGAATGCTGGCCGCAACCGGCATAGCCATCTTCCTGATCCCCGTGACCTTCACGCTTTTCGAGAAGCTCTCGGAGCACTTTGGTAAAAAGCATGGTCCGCCCCCAGTGGAGCCGGAACAGAAGGGAGAGAACCTTTGATGCGAACCTTAAAACTCTCTCTAAGTTTCTTATTAATGCTGGGTCTTGCAGGGTGCAAGTTTGGACCGAAGTATGCGCGTCCCGCCGTAGACGTGCCCGGAGGCTTCCGAGGGCAAGCCCCTGAACTGGAAGTCCCCGAAGCTAATAAGACCGTGCCGCCGCCAGAAAGCCTCGGCGAAGAGAAATGGTGGACGTTATTCCAGGACGAGCAACTCCAGACGCTGATCCGAACGGCAATTGCCAAGAATTACGATGCCCGCATTGCTGCCGAGCGTGTAGTTGCGGCGCAGGCGCAACTTGGCATTACCCGCGCAGACCAGTTTCCATCGCTTTCAGCTTCCGGCGCCGTAACTTCAGCGCGCCAGGAAGAGACTTCCATGTCTCCGGTCTATCGTGCAGAGTCGGGACAACTGGCCCTGAATGCATCCTGGGAACTGGACTTCTGGGGAAAATACAGAAAGGCCACTGAAGCTGCGCGCGCGGACTTGGCCGCGACTGAGTGGGGGAAGAGGGCTGTAATCAGTACTCTTGTCTGCAATGTGGCGAGCGCATATTTCCAACTGCGAACCCTGGATATTGAACTGGAGATTACACAAGAGACATTGAAATCCAGACAGGAATCCTTGCGGTTAACAAAGACGCTCTCTGACGGCGGTTCCGTCCCTCTGATGGACGTGCGGCAAGCCGAACAGCTCGTTTATGCCGCCTCAACGCAAATCCCTACTTACGAAAAGCAAATTGAGCAGCAGGAAAACTATATCTCCATTTTGCTGGGGCAGAATCCGGGCCCCATCACGCGCGGCCGGAAGCTTACCGATCAACCGCTTCTTCCCTCTGTTCCTGCCGGACTCCCGTCGCAGCTCATTGAACGGCGTCCGGATATTCGCCAGGCGGAAGAACAACTGATTGCCGCCAACGCCCGGATTGGAGTGGCGAAAGCCGCATATTTCCCCGATATTTCGCTAACAGGGATTGCCGGTTATCAGAGTACAGCACTCACCAGCCTCTTCAGTAGTCCAGCCGGCCTGTGGGACACAGGAGTTTCCGCGGCGCAGCCAATCTTCGAGGGCGGCCGTATTCGCAGCAATGTGCATTTGACAGAGTCGCAGCAACGTCAGGCTTTACTAGTCTATCGGCAGACAACCCAAGGCGCGTTCCGCGATGTTTCCGATGCTCTTATCGCATATCGAAAATCGAGGGAAGCGCGTGAACAGCAGCAGCTTCTGACAGTTGCCGCTCAGGATGCAGCCAGGCTCTCGCATGTCCGCTATGATGCGGGAGCCACCTCCTATCTGGAAGTCTTGACCAATGAGACGAACCACTATAACGCCGAATTGAATTTGTCCCAGGCGCGTTACAGTGAAGTGCTCGCGCTAGTTCAAATCTACAACGCGCTGGGAGGCGGCTGGCAAGAGTAAGCGAAATGCGTGAACCCTAAACCCGACAGAGTCGCTTTATGAAAGCGAGGTTTTCATGCCGCTGACTATCGTTCTAGCTGTTGGCTTGGATCAATGGTTATTAGAGACCCGAAGTCTAGTCCTGCGATCCGCGGGATACATGGTTGTGCCGGTATCATCGGTGAAAGAGGCGGTCGATCGTATTGATGCAGGAGATTTCGACCTTATCGTTCTGAGCTATTCAATTCCCGCAAAAGATCGAGAACACCTGACCTGCTTAATTCGAGCTTCCGGCGCGCTCACCCCTATTGTCTCGATCACGGAAACCTTTAGTCAACATGATGCTTTCCTGAACGCAACCCTCGACGAGAATGACACGCATGAGTTCTTCGCAGATCTAAGAGAAATATTAAGCAAGTCAACGAATGGAACGGCGTATTGAAGAAGGAAGAAGGAAGAACATGTTCAACATAGTGACGATTGCAAGAGAGTACGGCAGTGGGGGTGCCGACATTGGGCGAAAAGTGGCGGAACTGCTGGGTTGGGAGTTCGTGGACAAGCAGATTATTGAGCGGGTCGCAACGATGGGAAAGGTGGATGCCTCTTGGGCCGAAGAGGCTGACGAGCACTCCAGCGCATGGTGGGAGCGAGTGATGAAGGGCTTTCGTTATGGTGGCTTATGGTCTTACTCCGGAGAGGTTGCCGGGACCGACGTAGATCGCGATGCGCTGCAACAGTTCACCGCGAGGGTGATTGAAGGAGCAGCGAAGGAGGGCAAATGCGTAATCATCGGGCGCGGTGCGCAGTGTGTATTACGCCTCCATCCGCATGTGTTCCATGTGCTGGTATATGCACCGCTTGCGGAAAAGGTTAAACGGATAAAGCTTCGCCACCCGTACGAGCGCGACTCGCAAGCTCTCCTGCACCGCATCGATTCCGAGCGTGCCCACTATACGCAGAGCTACTATGGCCACGATTGGTCGGATCGCAGGCTTTACCACCTCTGTGTAAACAGTACTTTAGGCATTGAGGTTTGCGCCAAAGTGATTGAACAGATCATCGATTGGAAGCCGGATTGAGTTTCCACTATGAAAACAATCTGCGGGGTACTCGCAGTTCTTTTGTTCGCAGTAGTTATGCTGTTCTGTATATGGGCCAGCTTTTAGTCAAGTCCTAGTTTTTCTGTAGATTGTGTTTCCTTAGGGTTGTTGGCTCTGGTTCGTATACTGCCGATGACGATTCCGATAAACCCGAGCGATCCAAACTTTATCGACTTCGGCGAAACCTCGCAGTAATCACACTGAATGAGATGCGCACATTCGAATGCAACTACAGTTCGCCAATGGCATATTTGAGCCGAAGGCCAGCTATTACCGCGTCGTAGACGGCATTCGCGTGGTTGGTCGCACTGTTAACGCGCAGCGTTTCAGCTTCCAACACCTCCGTATGGGGAGTAAGGCCGTTCACATAACGGTCTTGCACCACGCGCATATTTTCTTCCGCCTGAGCAATGGCGGATTGTGTAACTCCGATCCGCTTTTGCGTTTCCTGAACATCCAGCCAGGCTTGACGCACCTGTAATCCGATGGCCAAAGCCAGTTCGTCCCGCTGTTCGGACAATGACGCAGCCTGGAGTTCGACGGCGCTCCCGCGATGGCGGGCAGCACCACCATCGAAGACATTCCACTTAATTCCGACAGCGACGGACCATTGATCCTCATGCACCAGATAGCGATCCTGCAGGTAGTCGTAGCTGCCGGAAAGACCTACTTGAGGCGCGGTTTCCCTTCGCACGGCGACAGCTTGATCGCGCAGGGCGGCGGCTTGACGGTCCATAGCCTTTAACTCGCTGCGCTGATCCAGCGCCCGCTTGGTCAGGACAGGCAGTGCATCGTCTGCCGATTCGATCGAAAGCTCATCCAGCATGACGGGCTGATCCAACGCCCTCCCCAAGAGGTGGTTATAGGCAGCGCGCGCCAGGTCCAAGCTGTTGGCGGCCTGCAAAACCTGTTGCCGCGCGTCGAGCAGCGCCACCTGCGCGGACAGTTGGGCGTTCTTGGTAGCCATGCCCTGTTGAAACAGGTTGTCCACATCGTGAGCGTGTGCTTCCAGGCTGGTCACATGACTTTCAGCCACCTTGAGCCCGCTGGATGCACGCAACACGTTCACATAGGCTTCGGCAACATGTAGCCTGAGATTCTGTTCGTCGGCGGTCTCATTCAACTTGGCTGCCTGGAGTGAAGAGGAGGCCGCGGCGATGCCATGCTCGATACGTCCACCCGTGTAGATCGGCAGGGTTGCCGTCGCGTCATAGAGGACGCCGTTACGTTGCGCCATGGGGATCTGAAACGATTGGCTCAGCAGGTCTGCCTTGATTGCAGTTAAGTTGGTAAGCGCAATGTAGTTTGCTCCCGTCGCCAGAACGGGCAGGCGAGCGGATTTTGCCGCTGCCAACTGGCTGGCGGCGGCGGCGGAGTTGTCCCGCGAGGCCGTGAGACCGTGATCCGCGGCCAGAGCGGCGGCCCACGCCTGTTCCAGAGTCTCCGCGGCGGCGTTGCTTGCCATCAACGCCACCAGCAGGCCAGCCAAAGATAATACACAGGGAGACTTCCGCAAACGATAGTTATGCATCATCGTGTTTCATCCTTCACCGTCGTTGCCTGTTCCACCGATCCTTCCTGCTCTCTCTTGAAGTGCAAGAAAAGGAGACAGGGAATAACAATCAGGGTCAGTACTGTAGAAGCCACCGTACCGAAGATCAGTGAAATGCCCAGGCCGCAGAACACTGGATCGGTGAGCATTATCATGCTTCCGAAAACGATGGCCAATGCGGTGAGCAGGATGGGACGCAGACGCACCGCGCCGGCTTCGAGGATGGCTTCTCTCAGACCCATGCCTTGCCGCCGATAGTCCAGCACGAAATCGATAATCAGCAGCGAACTGCGCACCAAAACTCCGGTCAAAGCGATGATGCCGACCAGGGAAGTGACCGAGAACGGCTTGCCAAGAAGCCAGTGCCCGGGAAAGACACCTACCAGCCCAAGAGGAATTGCGGACATTGCGATCATGGGCAAGCCAAAGGACTGGTAATAGGCCACCAGAATCAGGAAAATGCTGACTATCGACAGAGCTAGAGCGAAGAGCAGGTCGCGATAGGAGTCCAGCATCAAGCGCATCTCGCCGTCCCAGAGTAAGCTGTAACCGTTGATAGTGTCCGGATCGGCCTTGTAGGGGCGCAAATTGCCGGTGGCAAGCCGGCTGCCGTCGGGCAGCGCCATGCCATCCAGACGCCGATTCAGGTCCAGCACCGCATAGACAGACGCCGTGCGGGCAAGTTCTCCACCCACGAAGGTGACCCGCTCATCGTCCTTGTGCTGAATGGGCCGGTCGGCCCAGGCAGGTATAACCTGGACCAGTTCGGACAACGCCACCTGCTGTCCTTGCCGATTCGTTACCGTGATTCGTGAGAGCAGCGTTGGGTCAATCTGATAGCGGCGAGGAATCTGTAACCGGATCGGTACCGGGTTTGTCTCCCCTGGGATATGAGCGGCCCCCATCCCCTCACCATCTATCAGGCGGCGCAGTGCGATAGCCACTTCGGCGTTGGTGATACCGGACAGCGCCGCTTTTTCCCGGTCGACGACAAGGTGGTATTCGGAGACGTCTTCCACCTCGCTGGTTTTCACTTCCGCCATGTCGTATGTCTGCTGAAAGGCGCTTTTGACGCGTTGAGAAAGGATGTGCAGTTGCTGTGGGTCTCGACCGTAAATCTCCGCCAGCACGGTAGCGCGAATCGGCGGCCCTGGCGGGTCTTCCACCACTTGCACAGTGCTGCCGGGATAGCGAGCGGCAATGGGAGCAACGCGAAGACGCATTTCGCGCGCGATGTCGATCGAACTTCTGCTGCGCATTTTCTTATCCGAGAGGTTCACGCGGATTTCCGCCACGTTAGGCCCAACCTTGTTCCCCGAACCACGCAACAAGCCGTTGAAATCGATCACGCCGGCCTCACCAAGCGAGGTCTGATAGTCCCGAACTTCAGGAGTCTGCCGCAGCAGTGCACCAATCTCGCGGGCAATCTGGTCCGTCGTCTCCAACGGGGCGGTTTCCGGCATATCGATAGTAATGTTGAACGTGTTCATATTGTCCTTGGGCAGAAAGGACGTCTCAGTGCCGAAGAAGGATTGAGGGCCGCTCAGGCCGCCAGGCCGGACGAATTGCCAAAGCGGTTGCAGCAATGATAAAGCGATCATCGCCAGCACGATCAGGAAGAGGTATCGACGCCACCTTGCGCTGTTCAAAAAGGGCGCCAGGGCTGCATGGTAGTAGCGATGCAGCCGATTCCTAGCATCGTGGTCTTCAAGATCATGCCCCTCAAACGGCTTCAACCATTTGTTCGCAGCCCAAGGAACTACGCAATATGCCACCAACAGAGAGAAGGCCATCGCGAGTGGTCCTGTAATACCAACGGGATGGAAGTACTGCCCTCCCATGCCAGTCAATATGGGCAAGAGGGAGAAGGCCACGATCATCACCGAGAGAGTCGCCAAATTAGTGGGATTACCAATCTCATTCGTGGATTGCACCGCTGCTTGGCGCTTATCGCCCTGGCCGAGCTGACTGTAGTTGCGATGAATGTTCTCGATTACGACGATGGCGGCATCCACCACCAACCCCAGCAGCATGATAAAGGCGAACAAGGTGACGCGATTGATGGTTATGCCGAACAGATAAACCCCACCCAGAGTCAGCGACAAGGTTAGCGGCACCGTCGCGCCGACAATCACCGCCTCTTTCCATCCCAGGAAGACGGCGGTCACGATAAAGACGGCAAGTATTGCGATCCCCAGGTGCTCAATAAGCCGATTCACGGCATTGTTGGCCTTTTGGCCGTCGTTGCGGGTTACCACAACATCAACCCCGGAAGGCACAAATTGCGCCTTCATCCTGTCGATGCGCTTGAGAAGATCATTGGCGAAGAATACCGCGTTCGTTCCACGCTTCTTGGCAATGGCAAGGGTCACTGCGGACATCTCAGGCAACTGCGTCTTACCAAAGCGCGCATCCGCCGGACCGTAGGCAAAACGGGTGAGCTTTTCTCTTTCTTCAGGCGGACCGTCGACGACATGCGCCACGTCGCCAAGATAGATGGGACGGCCCGCCTGGCCACCCACGATCAAATGCTTCAGGTCTTCCTCCGAAGTCAGAAAACCATCCAGGACAACTTTGCGGTTCTGCCCCTGCTGCACCTGCGTGCCCAGCGGGGCAGAGACGTTCCCTGCCGCGATGAGGGAGCGCACCTGATCCAGCGTTACGCCGAAAGCCTGCATACGCTCAGGATCCAACTCGATCCGTATCTCGCGGTCGCGGCCGCCCTTGACGTAGGCGGCGGACACCGTACCCTGACTTCTGAGCCCCTCGATCATCCGGTCGGCAAGCCGCTTCAAAGCATAGTCGTCGTACTTTTCTGAAGCCAGAGTGACGGTGACAACAGGAACATCGTCCACATCCATGCTCCGGATCAGTGGAGTTCCCGCCTCGGCAGGAAGGCGGTCGCGCTGGCCCAGTACGCAGTCGTAGAGCTTGACCAGGGATTTCTCCTTGTCCTCGCCCACTTTGAACTGCACCATCACCACACCCACCGAGTTCATGGCCGTGGCATAGACGTGGTCGACGCCCGTAATCTGCTTGATATCTCCCTCAAGCGGACGGATGACCAGCTCCTCAACTTCCGCGGCAGAGGAGCCGGGCAACAGCACTTGTATCTGGGCAGCAGGCACAATGATTTGCGGATTCTCCTCGCGCGGCGTTAGTGTGACGGCAAGAACTCCGACAAGGACACAGGCCAGCACGAAGAGCACGGTCAACTTCGAGGTAATGAAAATGTCCGCCAGCCTGCCGGCAATGTTGAGTTTGCGTTCAGTCATTGCGGGCCTCTATGCCGACAATCCGATCGCCATCACGCAGAGTTGAATCGGGAGCCGCAACCAGACGTTCGCCGGTTTTGAGGCCAGCGGTCACTTCGACCCGGTCAGGCCATTCGCGCCCGATATGCAGCCAACGGAAGTAGGCGTTGCCTTCGTCATTCACAACAAACACACCGGACAAACCACCACGCTCGACCACTGCCTGCCGGGGCACCACGAGCGACTTGCTCTCCCCAATCTGAAAGACAGCGCGTCCGAACATGCCCGGCGTCAGTCCCGCCGTCTCTGGCAAGGCAATTTTCATCTGGTAACTGCGAGTGGCAGGATCGGCGGAAGACACCAGTCGGCTTACCGTGCCTTTCAGCGGAGCGCTCAGTCCGTCGATTCTGACCTCGACCGGCTTGCCCGCGGCAATGGCGGCCATTGATTCTTTATCCACATCCACGAAAGTCTCAAACAACAACCCGTGCTCCGACTCCAACGTCAATATCGGTGCGCCGGGCACGGCCAGATCGCCGGCCAGCTTGGCGCGCGCCACCACCGTGCCGTCCACGGGGCTGTTGATTACGGCATACTGGCGCTGGGCGCAAGCCGTGTCGTAAACGGCCCGCGCCTGATTGAGAGCTTCGCGGGCAGCTTCATCCTTGAGAACAACCTTGCGCAATTCGTTGTCCGAGACGGTTCCATGCTCGAACAGCCGCTGAAAATGCTCCCGGTCGGCCTCCACATCGCGGAACGCCGCTTCCGCCGCACTCACTCCCGCCTGGGCCTGGCGGATGCCGCCTTCCACATCCGACGCATCGAGCCGCACAAGCACCTGCCCACGCCGTACTCGATCGCCTTCATGAACCAGGACGGCGCGAATATAGCCACTGAGCCTCGATGTGACATCGACGCGTTGATCGGATACGACAGAGCCGACGGTGGTGTATTCGACTGGAGCGCCAATAGACACCGTTATGACGGGGAGATTCCTGGTCTGCGGAACAGGCTGTGGCTCAACGCCGTGATTGCGGTGGCAGGCAATTAGGCATACAGCAAGCATCAATGATGCCAGTAGTGCGATCTGCTTCGTTCGTTTCAAGATATTGATCTCCCGACAATTGAAGTGTCCTGTCGCTGGTGCTGATCATTGCGCCGCGCAGGATCATTGGCTGCCGCCGTCAGCGCCTGATAGCCCTTGGCGCAACAGCCGAACCACGTGCTTCGTCAGAATGGCAGGGTCGTCATTCTTTGACTGATACCCGGGCAAAAAACGGCAGGTATCCATGACTTCAAATGGAAATACGACCATGCTCGCGATCGAAACCGTAAGCAGACTGGCGTTATACCCAGACCCCAGCTTGCCAACCAACTTGTGGATGGTAAGAAACAATTCGTCAAATGCGGTGGTCCCGAGTTTTTGCAGGCGCTGTCGATCGCTGTCCAGTTTCACCCACTGCATCAGGCGGACAAGAGATTTGTCTTTTGCGAGCATCTTGGCAGCCACGCCGACAACCGATTCAAGCTGCGCTAAGGGAGTCGCCGCAGCCTCGATAGCCGATTTCAGGACACCCGTTACTTCCCGGAATGCATAGGCCACGGCATCCACGTAAAGTTGCTCTTTGTCGGAAAAGTGGTAGTAGAGCGCAGCGGGCGTGAGTCCCACAGCGACCGCGACATCACGCATCGAAACTCCGTCATAACCGGCCTTTGCGAATAGACGGATCGACCGTTCGAGTATCTCTTCGCGAATATTCCTCTTTGCAACGCTCTTCGGCATGCGACCTCCGTGAATAATTCTAACGAACGTTCATTAAATCATACCGGCAGACGTATTGCAAATCGACGTTCGGGTAGCATATCTCGAACCCTGACCAGTCGACTCCGGTCAGCACCATCTTTGGCTGCTGGGACCTGCCGATGCTGTTGTAGCCTTTACGAATGGCGATCCTGCGTTGTTGAACACCATGCCATGACAGCAACAGAAATCAGTACGACCGGTTCCTCCCGGTCGATCCCAAGCAGCCAATCGCACAGACTCTGCGCTACTACGGCAACGAACAGCCACGGACTCTCCGCTCATGGCAAGAGTCCGTCACGCCAATCAACCCTCCAGCAGACGCAGTTGATCCGACGATTATGAGTTGTCGGATCGCATCGTTTTCGATACTGCTTATCGGCAGGGCTCCGAGGACAACGTCGAGTACGCCATAGCCGCACGTTTCTCAACCATTCGGTTCTGGCGCCACGCACTATCGTTGACAGATTGCCACTCCCATAAATCAGGAATGCACGCTGAGGGGTTCCCGGATATGGAATTGAGCATGAGGTGACAAAAAACACAATCCAATGACTGAACCACTACCGACTTGAAGTCGGTCGGTTCAAAGTCGGCGGACTTAACCGCCGACTGGAGTTTCGGCTAAAGCCGACTGAAAGTCGGTGGTTTGAACCACGTGGCCATTAAAGTGGTCACCTTCGGCGAGGCTGAAGCCCCGTATCGAAAATCAACTGGGCAGGAGCTTTTTTACGACTTGGTGACCATAGAAAGGCTTTAGAGGCAGTTCGAAGGGGCATATTGGTGGAAGAGAGATAGCAGCCCTATCCGTTTTCGATTCAACTTAGAATGCTGCTTGAGGAATTGGAAGAGCCACCGGGTGAGGCGATCCCGTCTCAGGTTTGGTTTCGGTATGGCATTGGGGGTTCGTACCATGGCTATAGATTAATGGCGCTCATCACTTGCTCGTCGTATCGCGCTCCGACCGCCGCGCCCAACGGGAAAGCCGCATTCAGCCGGCTAAGCTGTTCAGGCGTCAACGCAACCTTCAATACCCCGACATTCTCTTCCACATAGCGCGTGTGCTTGGTTCCCGGTATGGGGACAATATCTTCACCCTGGGCGAGCACCCAGGCCAAAGCCGCCTGCGCCGGCGTACAGCCAATCTCTGCCGCAAGTTGCTTGACCGTTTCAGCAAGATGCAGGTTGCGCTTGAAGTTTTCGCCCTCGAAGCGCGGGTGGTGACGCCGCCAGTCGTCCTCGGGAATATCTTCAGGTGTTTTGAAGCGTCCGGTCAAAAAGCCCCGGCCCAGCGGGCTGTAGGCAACAAAGCCGATGCTTAACTGACGGCAGGTTCGCAAAATCTCGCCCTCCGGATCACGTGACCAGAGAGAATATTCCGTCTGGAGCGCGGTAATGGGATGGACATTGGCGGCGCGGCGAATCGTTCCTGGCGCGGCTTCCGACATTCCCAGAAACCTCACGTTGCCCTGCACAACTAGCTCGGCCATGGCGCCGACCGTATCTTCAATGGGCGTGTTGGGATCAACGCAGTCTGTCTGTGGCGTCGCTGCCAGCGCCAGTCGTGAACGCCCGCGTTCAGTCGCGCTTGAGGGCTGAGTTGAGAAGGTCGGTTAGTTTTTTGTAGGCGCGTTCGGCTTGGGGCTTGTTGTATGAGGGACTGTCGGGAACGGTCCAACCGTGGTGCGCTTCGTAAACTTCGCTCTCGTAATTTCCGCCCCACACCGCAAGGGCGCGATTGAGCTTCTCGATGGCTTCCTGCGGCATCGAGCGGTCCTCGGTGCCGTGGCCGAAATAGAGATGCGCCTTGACGCGAGAAAGGAGCGTGTGCGGGCTGGTCGGTTCGTCGGTGTAAAGACCGCCGCCGTGGAATGAAGCAGCGGCGGCAATCTGGTCCGATCGCGTGGCAGCGGCCCGCAACACCATTTGCCCGGAGAAACAAAAGCCGACGGCGCCAAAGGCCTTTCCACTGACACTCGGCTGCTTCGCGAGAAAATCGACGTACGCGGAAAGATCGCGGTCCATTGCGTCGGGCGTTAGCAGACCGCGAATCTCGTTCATGCGTTTCATGAAGCGCTCGTCGCCTGGCTTGAAAGGGAAATTGAAGATGGGCGGTTTGCCATTGCGATAGAAGATGTTTGGCAGAAGCACCGCGTAGCCCTCGGCGGCTAGACGGCTGGCCATGCCCTGGCTTGCATCGCGAAGTCCAAAGATGTCCGTCAAGTAGAGGACGCCCGGCCAGCGGCCTTCTTTTTCCGGCTGAATCAGAAAGCCGTCCGCAGCGCCGTCCGGAGTTCGAATCTCAATTGGTTCTTCGATCATGTCTGCTGCTCGATGAAAGGTGCGAAGACCGCACGTGGATTTTGCCCGGATGCGTTAGCGATCCATACTTCGCTGCTGCGACGCCGGCAGTGTAGGCAAGCGAATGAAACTTCGGCTTTGAACCAGTTATCCGGCACTGATTCGAATCTTACTCCCGGAAAACGCCGTTTGCGACGGCGATCTTCAACGGCGTCCAGATCATGTGATACCAGTCGCCATGCTGATTTCGCAGTACTAATCCAGAATGTCGATACGGCACTAGAGATTTGGCGACAATCAATAAATACAATGCCGAACTTTCTGGAATCCATGTCAAGGAAGCTCCCTTACGACGTGGAATACAAAATTCTGTCTAATGCAGCCTGCTGGAGCATCTGCATTCACTTGTGACCAACATCACACCGTAGAAATTGTAACTCCAATATCCTATTAATATGACTCGATAGCGTCTGGATGCCGGCTGTCGATCGGCACATGCGATCCATGTCGCTGGGCTCATACGAATTGCGGATTGGAGATAGCATGTTCTACAAGGTTCCGGAAAACCTCGCGTCTGAGCTCGAAGAGCTCGATTCCTACATTGAGCGCTACCGTAGCGGCGAGATTGACGCGGCTACGCTGAAGGTGCGTCGCGTCCCTTTCGGCTGCTATGAGCAGCGCACCGATGGCAGCTACATGGTGCGGATTCGGACTACCGGCGGCGCGCTGACGCCACGCCAGTTGCGTACGATTGCCGAGATATCCGCTCGGGTTGGCAGTCCTGCGATTCACGTTACAACGCGGCAGGAGTTTCAGGTTCACGACATTGAGCTGGAGAACATTCTGCCCGCGATGCGGGAACTGCTGCAGGTTGGACTTGCGGCACGGGGCGGAGGGGGAAACACGGTCCGCAACGTCCTTGTCTCCCCGGATGCAGGCGTCGGACTGGATGAGGTCTTCGATCCCAGCCCCTATGCGTTTGCCTTGACGAGCAGACTGATCGCCGAGCCCGATTCATGGATGCTGCCACGCAAGTACAAGATCGCCTTCTCCAACTCGACGGCGGACAGCTCGTACGCTGAGTTCAACGACCTTGGATTCGTCGCGCAGCTGCGCAACGGAGAAAAGGGATTCCGTGTGTTTGTAGCCGGAGGGCTGGGCACCAAGCCGGAGGTTGGGCACCTGCTGCACAACTTCATCCCCGCCGAGGATGTGTATGTTGTAACGACTGCAATCAAGCGGCTCTTCGACAAACATGGCAATCGCAAGAACCGGCATGCGGCCCGCCTGCGTTTCCTGTGGAATACGCTTGGCGAAGAGCGCTTCCGCGAGCTGTATGAGGAACAGTTGCAGCGTGTTCGCGAAGAGAACCATCCCGCGTTACTCCTCGAAGAGGTGCCGCAGACCAGCACAATTCCCACCTATGCACCGGAGGTCGATGAGACTCCCGAGTTTGCGCAATGGCGAGAGAGATATGTTGAGCCGCAGAAGCAGCCGGGGTTGGTCTCGGTCCTGGTTCCGATCTTTCTTGGCAATCTGAAGAACGAAGATGCCATGCGCCTTGCAGACTTCCTTGAACCCTTTGGCAACTATGTGGTTCGTGCCACCTTCGGTCAGAACCTGCGTCTGCGCAACCTACCGGAAGACTATCTCCCAAATGTCTTCCATCTGACGCGAGAGATCACGGAGCTTGCATCCGGTCCGCGCATGATGGGGAATTCCATCTCCTGCACCGGAGCGGACACCTGCAAGCTGGGAATCTGCCTGTCCAAAGGGGCGCTGACCGCGACTGCGAAGAGACTGAAGGACTCCGGCCTGGATCTGAACCGGATTCCGGAGTTTCGGCTCAATCTCTCCGGCTGCCCGAATACATGCGGACAGCACATGTTGGCCGACCTCGGTTTCTTCGGCAATGTCGGGCGCAAAGAGCAACAGATGTTCCCGGCGTACATGGTCGTAGCCGGTGCAGAGATCGGCGAGGGCAAAGCCCGGCTGGCACGACAGATCGATCGCGTGAGTGCACGCGATCTGCCCGAGTTTGTGCATGAGGTCCTAAAACTATGGCTGGTGAAGAAGGACAGCTACGCCTCCTTCGCGGCCTATGTGGATGGAGAAGGCACGCAGGCGATCCGGGCCATCGCCGATCGCTTCCGTACAGTTCCAGAGTTTAGCGTGGACAAGACCTACTACTACGACTGGGGCGCCAAGGACACCTTCTCGCTGGTTGGCAAGGGACTGGGAGAGTGCTCGGCTGGGCTGTTCGACCTGATTGAGGTCGACCTGACGAGTGCCCGGCGCCTGCGCGAAGAGCTTCGCGCAGGCGACTCGCAGGATGAGGACATACTGTACAACATTGCCTTGCGCAGCGCTCGTGCGCTGTTGATCACGCGGGGCATTGAAGCGCCTACGGATGCGGCTGTCTTTGAGAATTTTCTTAAGCACTTCATCCAGGCTGGGCTGATTGGGATACGCTTTGAGCCGGTGATTGCAGCTGCGCAGCAGAAAAACAATGAGGCCCTGAATCAGCTTGAAGAAGAAGTCTTCGCATTGCTGGAGGCGGTAGAGGCGCTCTACCGAAGCATGGACAACTCACTTCGATTTGCGGTCGAAGCAAAGGCCTGATTTTAACCTGGCATTAATCTAAATCGTGGCCTCTTGTCTTGCTCAACATCATTCCAGATGTTACAAATGAACCACACATGAGCACACTCGCCAAAATTGTCGCTCTGCTGCAGCCTGTGCGTTGTTGTCCTCAACGCTAAGCGCTCACTTGCACCGCCCATTTCAAATTCAACTCCGATGCAGCGATAGCACTCACTTGTGCGGCCACGCTGCAACTTCTCCATTTCTTTCAAGGAGCAATCTATGCCGGGTCCCCCGCGTCCTTCGCTATCCGCCGCATTGTCATCAGACACCTGGGCTGTCTTACTTTCGATTGGACTTGCCCTCCTCGTCCGTTTCGGAGTTCTGAAAATCGTTCCTTGGTAGGCACAGGAGACCGTCATGTCAAACACAGGTTCCATCGCTGCTTTGCCCGCCCAGTCTTCGAGCCGTCTCAGCGACTGGCTTGGGCTCGTTCCCGGATTGTTCCTGCTTGCAGCCGTCGGGTATGGTGGCAAATTCATCGAGCAGTTTATTGCGCGTTACGGGAAATCTCATCATCTGGTGCTCCCCAACATCGAATATGTTCTGTGGGCCATCCTTATTGGTCTCATCATCGCGAATACCGTCGGTGTCCCCGCGATCTTCCGCCGCGGAGTCGCCACCTACGATTTCTGGTTAAAGACCGGCATCGTTCTATTGGGTGCACGGTTTATTCTGGGCGACATCGCACGCTTGGGCGGCATCTCGCTTGCACTGGTCTTCGTGGAGATCGCTCTTTCCCTGGCCTTCATGACCTGGCTTGGCAAGCGATTCAAGCTGGCTCCAAAGCTGGTTTCGTTGCTATCTGTTGGCGCGTCGGTTTGCGGTGTCTCTGCGATTATCGCGACTCAGGGCGCTATCGAAGCCGACGAGGAAGATTCCTCCTATGCCATCGCTGCCATTCTTGCCCTCGGCGCAATCTCGCTCTTCGTCTTCCCCGCGATCGGCCACACGCTGCACCTTTCCGATCACGCCTACGGTGTCTGGACCGGTCTCGCTGTCGACAACACAGCTGAAACCGCTGCTGCCGGCGCTCTTTACTCCGACGCCGCCGGAAAAATCGCCGTCCTCACCAAGACCTGCCGCAATGCACTCATCGGCTTTGTTGTACTCGGATATGCAATCTATTGGGCTTCGAAAGGTCAGGCCGCCGGCATACAAAACAAGGCGGCCTTTCTCTGGCTTAAGTTTCCTAAGTTTGTGCTCGGCTTCCTGCTCATCTCATTGCTCGCCACGATAGGATTCTTCACCAAACCGCAGCTCCTGGCAGTTGGCAATCTTTCCCGTTGGGCGTTCCTGCTCACCTTCGCCGGCGTCGGTCTTCGTACCAGCGTCCGCGAGCTCAGCAAACAAGGCATCCGTCCTTTGTTAGTCGGGACCATCGGAGAAATTGCGATAGCTCTAATCACGCTCGGTCTTGTCTATGGCGCGGACAAGACACTTCATCTCTAAGAAGTAATTATCGGCACCCCGGTTGGAGTCGAGTTATGAATTCAACATCGTCATTCTGGCCTGGGCAATATCGAGGAATCGAATAAGCTGCCTTCGGAGCGCGCGATGACGGCGCTGGCCATGCAGTTCCCAACAATGTTCATCATGGTGCGGCCCATGTCCATCAGGGTGTCAACACCGAGGATCAGGAGTATGGGAGCCGTGGAAATATGGATTGTGCTGGCTGTCGCCAGCAGCACCACCAGGGTCGCGCGCGGAACACCAGTGACACCTTTACTGGCCAATATCAACGTAGCCAGCATTGCGATCTGCTGACCAATGCTGAGGTGAATCCCCGAAGCCTGCGCCGCAAAGATGGAAGCCATGGAAAGATAGACGCTGGCCCCATCCATATTGAAGCTGTAGCCCAACGGAATCACAAAAGAAACAATCCAGCGCGGCACGCCAAACTCTTCCATGCGCTCCATCGCCAGTGGCAGAGCGGCCTCCGACGTTGTGGTGGCAAATCCGATCGCAGCCGGCTCTCCCACCGCGGCAATGAATCTCCGAACGGGGATGCGAAAGAGAAGAAGGATGGGGACAAGGACCAACAGGCAGAATGCGGCCAGCGCCGCGTAGAACGTGAGGACCAACTTGACCAGTGGAAGCAGCGCGAGCAGCCCCATGCTCGCCACGCTGTAGGCCAGGGCAGCTCCGGCGGCAAGCGGTGCGAGGAGCATGATGATTCGTGTCAACTGAAACATAACATCCGCGAGCGATTGCAGCACAGAGAGCAGGGGCGCGCGCTTCTGTTGCGAGAGCATGGCCAGCGCTGCACCGAACAACAATGAGAAGATCGCAACCTGTAGAATCTGGTTCTGCGCGACCGCCTGCGCGATGTTCTCCGGGAACAGGTTAACAATGAACTGCTGCCATGAATGTACAGTCTCGGCTGCGGGCACGGAATCCTGAACTGCTTGTGGCAGTGCAATCCCCCAGCCTGCGCCGGAGAGATTCATCGCAACTGTGCCGAGGACCAGACCGAGCGTAGTGACGACTTCAAAGTAGATAAGCGACTTGACCGCGATGCGACCGATGGAGCGCAGATGATCGTGCGCCGCTATGCCTGTGGTGATGCTGGCAAAGATCAGCGGTGCAACGATCATGCGGATCAGCCGCAGGAACAGCTCGCCCAAGAAGTGCGTCTCAACGGCGAAGCGCGGCGCATCGAGACCAAGCTCCACGCCCGCCAGCATGGCGAGGAATGTCCAACGCATGAGTGAGGAGCGAGGCAGAATGGCAAGGGCAAACAGCACCAATGCCGTGGAACGAAGTGCCGCGCCGAGCGACGCATGGCAAAGCAGAGCAGTGGTCAAGCCTCCCAACCACAGCGCAAGGCCAGTCAGGGCGAGGACCAAAGTGACCCTGGCCCGGCTCCGCGTAGATGAGGGAATCCAGCTTGGCATTCTATGGCCGTTTGAGGTTCATTGCATCCGCCGTGACGTCTGTATACTTCAGCCCGGCTCCCGTATTGAAGAGTACGACGCGGTCTGATGGTTTGAGGATTCCATCGGCCAGCAGCTTGTCATAGGCGGCAGTGACGGAGGCCCCTTCAGGTGAAAGAAAGATCCCTTCGTTCCTCGCCCAGTCCAGGATCGATGCCAGGATTTCGTCGTCGGTCTGGGTGAGCGCAATGCCGTCCGAGGCCCGTAGAATATCGAGAATAATGGCGTCGCCATAGGGCTTTGGAACGCGTAGCCCCGCTGCAAACGTGGAAGCGTTCTGCCACATCCGGCTTACCCTGGCACCATCGTCGTAGGCGCGGACCACGGGGGCGCAACCCGCGGCCTGTACCGCGATCATGCGTGGCCGCTTGCCCGGCTTGACCCAGCCAAGCTCCTCCATCTCTTCAAATGCCTTCCACATTCCGATCAATCCAACGCCGCCGCCCGTCGGGTAGAAGACCGCGTCGGGATACTCCCATCCCAACTGCTCCACCAGCTCGTACCCCATCGTTTTTTTGCCTTCGATGCGGAACGGTTCCTTGAGCGTGGAGACGTCGAACCATCCCTCGTGCTGCTTGCGCTCGTTGACGATCCGCGCACAGTCAGAGATCAGCCCATCGACTAGCGTGACCTTCGCGCCGTAAGCAACTGCCTCGACATAGTTGGCGAAGGGAACGTCTTTCGGCATAAAGATATGAGCTTCAATTCCCGCTGCCGCGGCATAGGCGGCAAGCGCTCCCGCGGCGTTTCCGGCGGAAGGAACAGCCAGCTTGCGTAGTCCGTAGTGACGCGCCATGGTGACGGCCATGGCCAGCCCGCGCGCCTTGAAGGTGCCAGTCGGATTGGCGCCTTCCTCCTTCACAAACACATTTGCATATCGCTTGCTGCGCAGCATCGGCGTCCATCCCTCGCCGAGGGTAACAGGCTGAACATTTGGGAGCACGGAGCGATAGCGCCACATCCCGGCCCAGGGAGTTATCAGATCCTTTGCAATGACCGCATCGGGAGAGGTGCCACGCAGCGACGAGAGGTCGTAGCGCACGAAGAGCGAGCCGGCGGGAGCTTCCACGCATTGCGTACAGACGGTCTGCGGCGTATCCGCAGTGATCCTTGCATGACAACGAGTACATTCCAAATAAGCAACGGGTGGCATTCTGATCCATTCATCTTTGTTAGTAGTCCAGATAGTAAATTACGGCCTGACTTAATTGCGAGAGGCCACGGTAATTGGCGCAGAAGCAACAATGACCCTCTCCAGACTACGCGAAGTATAGTTGGTCAGATAGAACGACCGGCCATCGGCCGCGAGGCTGAGGTTCCTTGGGAAGGTTCCTGCAGGCAGCGTCTGTAGCAGGCTTGGCTCGGCCGGCTTTGCAACACTGAGCAAGGCAAGAGACCCCGCGGAGTCTGCGAAGCGGTTCGAGTTCGCAACCGCAAGCAAGCGATCCTGGTCGAAGAGAAGAAGGCCGACGGCCGCATCGCCGCCCGCCGGAATGGAACGCAGAAATGCGTGATCCGGATCGGATTCCAGCAATGCCGGGTTGAACAGCAATACCGCGTTGTCTTCGCGTGCGGAGACAAAGATGGCGGAGGCATCCGAAGACTCGACCAGGCGCACGGGCGAGCATCCCGCAGCCGTACGCGAGAGGACCGCGTCCTGCCCGGCGTACTCCGAAGTCTCCGCGCGCAGAACGTCGATGACCGTAATCAATCCATTCGACCTTGCCGGCGATCCCTTCGCCTGCACGCAATCGTTCTTGCTCAGGGTTGGATTGGCGGCGCCGGCGATCTGCAAGGCACTCTTCGCCGGCACCAACTCCGTGGCAACGTAGAGACGCGTTCCGTCGCGCGAGAGAGTGAGGCTGGGGACAACGTCCCCCAACGGAATCTGCTCGAGCGTTACGGGTTGCGTCACGCGTCCGTTCGCATCCGGCCCCACCGCGATAACGCCGACGTTGCCGCGCTGCTGCGCAACCACGCCGTATTCATTGGCGGAGAACACATACCTTCCATCGGGCGTCGCGACCACATCGAAGGTCCCCGCGCCCGCGCCCTGAGCGGCGAAGACCGGCTTGGCTGTTCCGTGGATTGCGTCCTGCACGTCGAGGAATGCGACGCCGTCATCGCCCGCGCCGACAACCAGAGTCTTTCCGCCCGGCAGCAATGCCAGGCCGTTTGCGCCGCTGCTGCCCAGCCGAACGAATCCGGCCGAGCTGAGCGTGCCGTCTGCATCGCGGAAGATCTGAACGCCAGAGACAACGCCCTTCCTTGCGCCAGTGGAGTCCGGGCCGGAGAAGTTCGGCCCGCCGACATTCGTCACCGAGACGAAGACATAGCGACCGTCCGGCGTCTCCACGGCAGAGGTCGGATTGCCGAGCGTGGGATAATCGGCGGAGTTGACTGTCAACGTCTGCGCGGTTGCACTGCCCAAAGCAAATGTGACCGCTGCGAGAGCAAGAATCGACTTCACAAATGGAATAAGTGTTGAGCGAGTATTCATTGTGCCTCCAAAGAAGTTCTGGCGCGGTTGAGTGGATAATGCCATGGATCATTCATTGCATCGGTACAGCTCATCTGATTGCTGGCCTGTTTCTCGCGGTATTGCGTATGCGAGAGACAGGTGCGTATCTGGTTCAGGTTCGTGGAATTGTGCTGAAGAAGCTCTCCGGGTACCACGTCGGCCTCGTGGATGCATTCGCAACACGGGTGACCAGCGTCAGCAGAACGCGATCGAAGTGCACGGCCCCTTCGCGGTCGATCGGCTGAGTAAGGTTGTCGCCCGGGCGATGGTAGCGCTCGCGAATCCAGTCATTGAAGGCCTTCTGCTCGGGCGTATCGGGCAGCCAGCCAAACTTGAAGGCCAGGGATGGAATCCCATACTTCACAAAGCTCGCCTGGTCGGAGCGGATGAAGCGGTTCTCATCCGGTTGCTTGTCGAACTGCACCTCAATGTCGTTCAACTGCGCCGCCGCGCGGGCATCGTTCCCCAGCGTCGATTCCCCCAGACCCTGCACCTCCAAAAAATGCAGCGGGAAGATCGGAAGGTACATGTCCATGTTCAGGTCCGCGACGATCTGCGCGCGCGGCACGGTCGGGTAATGCGCAAAGAACTGCGATCCAAGCTCGCCTTCCTCTTCTCCGGTAAGTGCCAGAAAGACGATGGAACGCTTTGGCCGTGGGCCATTGGACAACGCCTTTGCCGTCTCGATCAGCGACGCGATTCCCGAAGCGTTGTCCATCGCGCCGTGATAGATTGCGTCGCCATCGACCGGACGCCCCACGCCGAGGTGGTCGAGATGCGCGCTCAACACAAGATACTCATGCTTCAGCTTCGGGTCGCTGCCCTCAAGCAGCGCAACAACATTCGGAGCGTCGACGGTGGAGATCACCTTCGTCGTTGTCATAGCGCGGACCGTCACCGAAAGCGGAAACGATGGCAGCGCATCGCCATTCTTCGCCAGCGCCTGCAGTTCATCCAGAGTGTGCGGCGAGCCTGCGAACAGAGCACTTGCCGAAGCTGCGGGCAGCGTTGCACTCAGCCGCGCCCCCTCGAGCGGATTGAGCACAGGATCGGCGAGTTGGATGCCCGGCTGACGCGTGAAACCAGCTCCTTGTCCCGCGCCTTCCTGCTGCACAACACCCGCTCCACCAGCGGCAGTTTGCGTGGCACCAACTGTCGAAGCAGGTCCTCCCTGCTGCGCTGGAATTGCGCCACCCGCAATTGCACGTCCCCCCCCGGTTCCACGC
>Ga0255356_1000032_pt1 | contig 79796 bp, 64 predicted proteins | sample HBST100metaG_FD_189944 | JGI IMG/M metagenome (GOLD analysis project Ga0255356, IMG submission 189944) | Peat soil microbial communities from Stordalen Mire, Sweden - H.B.S.T100 | ecosystem: Environmental > Terrestrial > Soil > Wetlands > Peat | place: Sweden: Norrbotten County, Stordalen Mire...
CCGCCCGCAGAACAACGCCGGCGGCATCGAGGGTGGCGTTTCCAATGGCGAAGACCTGGTGGTGCGCGGTTACCTGAAGCCCATCTCCACCTTGCGCAAGCCGCTCGAATCGGTCCGCTTCGACACCCGCGAGACCACCAGCGCCAGCTATGAACGCTCGGACATTTGCGTGGTTCCCGCGGCCGGAGTGGTGGCCGAAGCCATGGTGGCGCTCACCGTCGCCCGCCTGGCCCAGGAGAAATTTGGCGGTGACTCGGCCCTCGAAATGAAGCGAAATTTCCTTGGGTACATCGAACAGATACGGAGATATTAGAAACTGAGATGATTTTGAAGATTGTTAAATATCCCGACCCGGTGCTCTCCAAGCCCGGCGAACCAGTCACCGAATTCAATGCGGAACTGCGCAAGTTTGTGGCCGACATGTTTGAGACCATGTATGCCGGCCAGGGCGCTGGTCTGGCCGCGCAGCAGGTGGGCGTCGCCAAGCGTCTTGCGGTCATCGACCTGAGCGGCGGCAAGGACCCGGCGCAGAAGCTGGTGATCGTGAACCCCGAGATCATCTCCCACGAGGGCAGGGTCTACGAGATGGAAGGCTGCCTCAGCTTCCCCGACATCATGGAGAAGGTGGTCCGCTCGGCCAAGGTCCGCGTCCGCGCCCAGAACCTGGACGGCAAATGGTTTGAAATGGACGGCGAAGAGCTGCTCTCCCGCTGCTTCCAGCATGAGATCGACCACCTTGACGGCATGTTGTTCATCTTCCGCATGAGCGCCCTCAAGCGCGACCTGGTGCTGCGCAAAATTCGCAAGATGCAGCGCGAAGGTACGTGGTAAATTCGAAAGGCCTCCTGTGAAACTCGTCTTTTGCGGCACTCCCCGCTTTGCCGTCCCCACGCTGGAGGCATTGCTGGCGGCGGGGCACGAAATCGCGCTGGTGGTTTCGCAGCCCGACCGTCCGGTGGGCCGCGCCCAGCAACTCGGAGCCCCTCCGGTCAAAGTCGCGGCTCAAGCCGCCGGCCTGGCCGTCACGCAGCCGGAAAAAATCCGCAACAACGCCGAATTTCGCGCGCAGCTTGAAGAACTTGCGCCGGAAGCCATCGTCGTGGTGGCTTACGGGCGCATCCTTCCGCCCTGGATGCTGGCTCTGCCCCGGTTGGGCTGCATCAACCTCCACGCCTCCCTGCTGCCCAAGTATCGCGGCGCAGCGCCCATCCAGTGGGCGGTGGCCAAGGGCGAAGCTTTTACCGGCAACACCACCATGCTGCTTGAAGAAGGGCTCGATACCGGCCCCATCCTGCTGGAGCGGGCCCTGGCCATCGGCCCCGAGCAGACGGCCGCCGACCTCTTTGAGGAACTGGCCGTTGGGGGCGCGCCCCTGGTGGTCGAAACCCTGGCCGGCCTGGACGACGGAAGCCTTCAGCCGCAGCCGCAGTACCACCTCGGAGCCACGCTGGCCCCGATTCTGACCCGCGAAGACGGCCGCATGGGCTTTGCCGCGCACACCGCCGCGGAACTGAAAAATCGCTGGCGCGGCTTTCAACCCTGGCCGGGCGCTTTCACTGCCCTCGACGGGAAAAAGCTCATCGTTCACCATCTTGCCGTCGCGGACGCTTCCGCCCTGGTCGCTCCTGCCTCTGCGCATCCAGGCGAAATCCTGGTCGAGAACCACCGTTTTCTGGTCGCCTGCGCCGGGCAAACCTGGCTGGAACTGGTCGAAATTCAGCTGGAAGGCAAAAAGCGCATGGCCGCCGCCGACTTTCTGCGCGGCATGCAGCTTTCGGCCGGCAAGAGGCTCGGTTGAAGCCCAAGCCTTCTATCTCCGCCACCCGTAAGGCAGCCTCCCAGCAAGAGGCTCGGTTGAAGCCCAGGCCCCCCATCTCCGCAGCCCGCAAGGCAGCCTTCCAGATCCTCATGGCCGTCGAGCGCGGCCAATCCCACTCCGACGACCTTCTGCGCGGCAAAGCGGTCAACGAGCTTTCCGCCCCCGACCGCAACCTGGCCACGGCGCTGGTCCTGGGCGTGCTGCGCTGGCAGATTCAGCTCGACCACCAACTGCAGACCCTTCTCAAGCACCCTCACGCCAAACTCGACCCCGAAATCCTCATTTCCCTCCGCCTGGGCGCCTTCCAGTTGCTGCACATGAACCGCATCCCCGCTCGCGCCGCCATCGACGAGAGCGTGGAGCTGGCCAAGCAGGCCGGCCACAAGTTTGCCTCCGGCATGGTCAACGCGGTTCTGCGCAAGCTGGGAGCCTCGTTCTTCAACTTCTCGGAAGGCTCCGCGACGGAACTGGCCCAGGCCCAGGCTCATTCCGCCTGGATGGTCGAGCGCTGGGCAAAATTCTTTGGCCTGGAGGCGGCGCAGGCCATCTGCTGCCACGGCCAGAGCCAGCCGCTCGTCTCCATCCGCCTTGAAAGCCCCGCCGTCGAAGCCGAACTCGCCGCCGAGGGCCTGGTCCTGAAGCCCGGCGACCTGCTCACCGCCGCCCGCGTCGTGGTTTCCGGCGACGTCACGGCCACGGCCGCTTTCCGTGAGGGCCGCGTCCGGCTCCAGGACGAGGGCTCGCAACTGGTGGCCGAGCTGGCTGCCTGCTCTTCAGGGAATCTCGACAAAAAGGAAAAAAGCATCCTCGATGCCTGCGCGGCCCCGGGCGGCAAGACGCTGATCCTGGCCGAGCGCAACCCCTCCGCCCGTATCCTCGCCTGCGAATCCAGCGCTCCGCGGCTCGAACTGCTGCGCGAGCGGTTGGCGAGTCTGGGCGACAGGGTCGAGTGCCGCCACGCCGACGCCACCGTTCTGACGGAAGACGCGGTTTTTGACCTTGCGCTGGCCGATGTGCCATGCAGCGGCACCGGAACCCTCGGCCGCAACCCGGAGATTCGCCACCGTTTGCGCCCCGAAGACTTTGCGCGCCAGGCCGAACGGCAGCGGGCGATCCTGACGGCCGCGCTCGGTGCGGTCCGTCCCGGCGGCAGCGTGGTGTACTCCACCTGTTCCCTGGAGACGGAAGAGAACGAGCAGGTGGTCGCCGCGGCGCTCGCGGGAACCCCGAACGCCCGTCCGATTTCGCTGGAACCGCGCATCGACGCACTGCTGGCCGAGGGCATTCTGACTGCTTCCGGCGGCGAGCGCTTGCGGGCCTGCCTCACGCCCGAAGGCTGCTTGCGCCTGCTCCCCGGCGTCTTCCGCACCGACGGCTTCTTCATCGCCCTGATGGAGCGAACGGCCTGAAACGGCTCGATCGACCCTTAAGCGCTTCTACCGCACGGAAGCGGCAAAGTGGGGCCAATTTGGCATCGATTTTGCGCCATTTTGGGGCATTATCAGGCCAAAATCGGGCCAAAATCGGGGGTTTACGGTTACTAGTCAGTTAACTATGTATTTTTGTATATTGCTAATTATATTACACTTACTAGATTTTTATCGTCGAAAAAGTGATAATTTCACTATAGGGGGTGGGGGTAGGATCGATTTTGGCTGTCTTTTTGCCGGGAATCGACCTCAAAAAAGGCCGTTTCAAACGGGGAAACCCCGGCTCCGCCGGGGCGACAGCCGGAGAATGCGCCGTCCCTCCGGGACTCCGGCACAATCATGGTGGGGACGCTTACCCCACGCTGAAGCGCGGGGCTAACCAACATTGCGCCTACGGCGCGGATTTCAGGTTGGCGTGAGCAATACCCTTTTCCTGGTATTGCGCGTAGCCAGACCGCATTGAGGGGCCACCTGCCCTACAGCGGAATCAGAATAGATGTACCCAGATGCAAGCCCCTCAAGTGGCTTTTTCCTTAAGAAAAAGCCACCTTCAAGAGTCTAACCAAGAGCACGGTTATTCTGATTCCGCTCTAAAGACTCCGGCTCTGCCGGAGGACGCATACTCCCAGTGCTGCGTTGTACTTCCTTCAGAACCTGAAAAAGAAGCAACAGCCCGGGCCTAAAGGCCCTGTTGTTTTGGCCTTTTTCAGGGGGTTGAAACCCCCTGCTCCCTCCGTTGAAACCCCCTGCTCCCTCCGTTGAAACCCCCTGCTCCCTCCGTTGAAACCCGCTGCCCCTGCTAAAACGCAGTTTACAACTGTAGGACCTAAAGACATCATGCGCTCATGGGGCTTAATTCTGCGCAAGGAAAATCGAGATCCATTTCCTTACTCCGCCGCGAGCTTCAGGTCCGCGTAGTTCCGTCCCAGGACGCCGCAGAGCGCTTCGACCACCAGTTCGTGATCGCTGCGTTGCGGCAGTCCGGAGACGGTTACGCTGCCCACCACCCCTGCGCCCGTTACCCGCAGAGGGAACGATCCGCCATGGGTGGCGTAGTCGGCCATGGGGAGCCCCTGGGCCTGGGCCTGCGTTTCGCCTTTGACCTTCTCTTTCAGACCCACGGCATACGAACTGCGATGGAAGCGCGCCACGGTATTGCTTTTGCGCCGCACCCACTCCGGATTGTCCGGGGTGGTCCCGTCCATGGCCGCATAAAAGAGCGGCTGGCCGAAGCGCCGCACGTCGATGACCACCGCCAGTCCGCGTTCATCGGCCAAAGCCCGCAAACGCACGCCCAGCTCCCACGCCATCTGCGCGTCCAGCCGCGGCAGTTCAAGCTCCCGCTCCTGCCTTTCGATTGCTTCCAGATCCTCGTTCCATCCCATCGAACTTTGCCCTCCCGAGCCTGATTTCTGTTCCCTGTCTTTCGCTATTTCGCCACCGTCAGCTTGACCAGCGTGCCCTGGTCCACGCGTGAGCCGGCCGTCGGCTTTTGCGCCGTGACCGCGCCCGGCCGGATAGGCAGCGTGGGCAGAGCGCCTCCGCTGCCTACCGGCGCCATGGGAATGTCCACAAAGGCGGGCGGCGCGGAATTGATGCCCACCTTGGCCAACTGCGCCTGCGCGGTCAGGAAGGGCAGCCCGGTCAGGTCCGGCATCACGAAGCCGTCGGCCGCATCGTCGCCCGGAGCGGCCAGTAGCAGGTTGATGCTGGGCCGCTCGATGCCCTGCGCCTTGCCCGGCGGGTCCTGGGCCAGAACCATTCCCTCAGCGGCTCCGCTCCAGGGAAGGCTTGCCATGACCCCCACTTCCAGGCCGGCCTGCCTCAGTTTTAGTGCGGCCAGCCGCTCTGCCGTGCCCACCGTGTCCGGCACTTCCACCTCTTGCGGCCCCAGGCTCTCGGCCACGCGCACCCGCCACTCCCGGCGCACCACGGTTCCGGGCGGCGGCATCTGGGTGAGGATGTGTCCGGCGGCCACGTCGCCCGAGTAGTAGCGATTGTCCACGTCCAGGTCCAGTCCCAGGCCCGAGGTCTGGCTGCGCGCATCGGCCACGGTCATGCCCTTCAGCGATGGCACAGCCACCTCCGCGCCGTGAATGGCAAAATGCATGGTGGCGATGGCCGCCAGCAGCGACACGGTCACCAGCGCCATGACCAGCGAACCCATCTGAAAGAAATTCACAAAGCCCCGCCTGGTCATGGTTCCTGCTCTCCCTTGTTTTATCGCAAATTATCCGTCACCGGCTCGGGATGAATCATCACCCTGTCCACCTCCGGGCATTCCTGCTTGAAGCGGTCTTCCAGAGCCGTAATTACCACGTGAACGCGCTGCATGATGAGGTCGTCCGGCAGGGTGCAGTGGCAGGAAAGATAGATGTGCTCCCCGGCCCGCCGCACGTGGATTTCGTGCACGTCCACAATCTCAGGGAAGCGGGTTGCCGAGGTGCGCAGCGCTTCTTCCAGCCGGCGGTCTTCCTCGTCCGTTTCCTCGGGCTGCTCGATGGTGGCCTGTTCGCTTTCGATGTGCGTCAATACCGCGTCGATCTCCGGCACCTCGCGCAGAATCTCCGCTTCCATGGCGGTCACAAACTCGTGCGCCTTCAAGAGCGGCATGGCTTCGTCCAACTCCAGGTGCTGCTCGACGCGCAGCCGGTCCCGGTGCGACTGCACGCTCAGTTCATGCACGCTGACGTTATTGCGCGCGGCCACGGCCCGCACCCGGTCAAAGATGCTTTCAGCCCTGGCCTTGCGCGGAACGGTGTGGATGACCACGTCGGCCTCGGGGAGGGCGCGGTGCACGGCGTCGGTGGCCGTGCGCACCAGCTCGCCGGTGTGCTCGAAGGTGTAGCGCCGGGGCAGAGCCAGCGTCAGGTCGGCAAAATAACCGGCTCCGGCCCGGCGCACCCGCACTTGCTCCACGGCCAGCACGCCGTCCACATGCTCCACTTCATTCACGATGCGCCGCCGCGTCTCCGCGGGAATCTCGTCCATGAGCACGGCTACCGCTTCGTGGCCCAAGTGTACCGTCATGCGCAGAATCAGCGCTGAAACCAGGATCGCCGCCAGCGGGTCGGCAAAGCGCAGAATGGGGATGCCAAACTGCATTCCCACCCAACTGGCGCCGAGGCCGCAAAGCACCGCTACGGACGACCAGATGTCCGAGGCAAAGTGGAAGGCGTCGGTGGCCAGAGCCGGCGAACCGGTGCGTTTGGCCACGATGCGGAGTTGGCGCGACCGCCAGAAATCCACCCCGATCGAGGTGAGCACCACCAGCGCAGGCCACACCGAATGGTGGAGCGCCAGCGAGTGATGCAGGATGCGGCGCACTGCCTCATAGATGATCCAGCCGCTGGAGACGGCCATCAGGATCACTTCGCCGAACGAGGACAGGTTTTCGATTTTGCCGTGGCCGTAGGTGTGGCCCTCGTCGGCCGGCAGGTCGCTTACCCGCACGGAAAAGAAGGTGAGCGCCGCGCCCACCAGGTCCAGCCCGGAGTGGGCCGCGTCCGATAGCACGCCCAGCGAACCGGAAAAGAGCCCCGCGGCCAGCTTCAGCAGCGTCATGGCGGCAGCGGCCAGCATGGAGTGCAGCGCCACGCGGCGCTTCTCCGCGGAATGACCGGTCACATGGGGAACGGCGGTGCTCATCGCGCTCTCAGGCTACAGCGGCGCGGGTGGCCGTGTACAACCCCGCAATGCCAAAAGTGTACGACCGCCACGCGCACCCGGTGTAGCCGGTCGCGCCCATCAGCGAAACCATCTCCGAGGGCGGCGGAAAGTTGCCCACCGAGGCCGGCAGATAGTTATAGGGGCCGTCCTTGCCGCAGATGGCCCGCCCGATGGCCGGAAGAACCCGCCGGAAATAGACCGCGTAGGCCTTCCCGAGCATTCCGCCCGGCTCGCTGAAGTCCAGAATCCCCAACTGCCCGCCGGGCTTGAGCACGCGATGAAATTCGCGCAAACCGGCTTCGTAGTTGGCGAGGTTGCGGAAGCCGAAAGCGCTCACCACCAGGTCCAGCGACTCCGACCTGAGCGGCAGGTGCAGCGCGTCGGCCTCCAGCGGTATTGCATACGGCGTTCCAAGTACTGCGTAGGGCGCGTCTGGCGCTGCTGCGCCGAACTTTTGCGCTCCCCGGCTCAACATGCCGCGGGAAAAATCCGCTGCCAGAATGGGCCTTGCCCCGCGCGGCCGCCGCTTGAGCAGAGCCATGGTCATGTCGCCGGTTCCGCAACAGATGTCGAGGATGGCCGCGTTGGGATCGGCGAGAATTGCATTGAAGCGGCGCGCGGTCCGAGCCCACCACAGCCGGTCTATATTGGCCGAGAGAACGTGGTTCAGCAGATCGTAGCGCGGCGCAATCGAGTCAAACATCTGCTGCACGGCCTTGGCCGCGCCGGCTTCGTCCCTTGCGCCCGGTGGTTTAGCTCCCGTTGCTGTCATTGCCCCTCGTATCCCGAACCTCGAACGCCGCTGCCTTCGCCAACTCGCCAACTCGTCGGGTGCCCCAGGTCCCGCACCTGGGACCTGGGAAACCAAAACCCAGCTAACTCGCTGACTTGCTAGTGTCCTGTCTCTAAATTCCTTTGTAAAATGTGCAAAAGAACAAAAGCAGATTCTTCACTCACCACCCCCGAACTGGGAAGCGTTCGGGGCCCCGTTCGCTCAGAATGACAGTCTCAGTTTTGACCTAAATTTCTGAGACAGGACACTAGCTCCGCTCGGCAGCCTCCCCCAGCACATACCCCACCGCGCTCTCGAGTTCCGCAGGGGTCACGTCTTCCACCACTCCGGAATCTCCAATGCCAACCGGCAGCACGAACCGCCGCACGCCGCCGAGGTTCTTCTTGTCGCCGCCAGTAGCCGCCACCACCCGCGCGGACCGCAGCTTCAACTCCGGCAGGGGTCCATACAGGTGGATCAGGTTTTGCAGCCGCTCGAACTGGCGCGCGGAAATCGTTCCCCGTTGCCGCGCCAGGTAGAGGGCGGCCACCATGCCCCAGCCCACCGCCTCGCCGTGGAGCAGCGTCTTGTAGGCGGTGGCCTGCTCGAGGGCGTGGCCCACAGTGTGGCCCAGGTTGAGGATCATGCGCAGGCCGCCCTCGCGTTCGTCCTGGCCGACCACCCCGGCCTTCATGCGGATGGAGGCGGAAATTACCTTTTCGAGAGCCTTGGCGTCGCGGCCCAACACCTGTTCCGCGTGCTCCTCCATATAGCGCACGAGCGCGCGGTCGCGGATGATGCCGGCCTTGACGCTCTCCATCAGCCCGGCCTTCAACTCGCGCTCCGGCAGGGTGCCCAGCACCTCGATGTCGGCAAAGACGGCTAGCGGATGGTGGAAGCTGCCTACCAGGTTTTTGCCCTCGGGCAGGTTCACGCCGGTCTTGCCGCCCACGGACGAGTCCACCTGGGACAGAAAGGTGGTGGGAACCTGCACATACGGAATGCCGCGCATGTAGGTTGCGGCCACAAAACCGCCCACATCGCCCACAATGCCGCCGCCAAAGGCAATCAGCAGGGAGCCACGGTCCCCGCCCGCCTCCGCCATCTTGCGCAGCAGGCGCTCCACGCTGGCCAGCGTCTTGTGTTTCTCGCCCGGCTCCAGGAAAAGCGCGATGGGCGGCTCCGGGAAGGACTCCTGAAAGCTCGCGCCCCACAGTCCCCAGATCTCCGGCGAGGTCACCACAAAGACCCGTCGCGGCAGCCTGCCCGCCGCCCGCTCGATGCGCGGGGCCAGCGTCCGCAGCAACCCGCTGCCCGTCATCACGTCGTACTTCGCCGAAGGTGTTTCAACTCGTATCGTCTGCACAGTACCTTCATCGTAAAGCAAGCCGCCCGCCGCCCCCCTGCGCGGTGGTAGCCTCAAAGGTTATGGCAAGAGTCTCTCAGGTGGATTTTCTGGTGATGGGCGCGGGCGTGGCCGGGTTGCGCGCGGCGGTGGAACTGGCCCGCCACGGCGAGGTTCTGGTGGTCACCAAGGAGTCGGTGGCGGAGTCGAACACCCACTACGCGCAGGGCGGCATCGCGGTGGCCATGGAGGGCGATCGGGACGTGGCGCTCCATCTGGAAGACACCGTCAACGCCGGCGATGGCCTGGTCTACCGGCCGGCGGCCCAGGTGCTGGTGGCCGAGGGGCCGGTGCGCGTGGGCGAGCTGATCGAATGGGGCGCGAACTTCGACGCCGAAAACGGCGCACTGCTCCGCACTCGCGAAGGCGCGCACTCTCTGCCTCGCATCCTGCACGCCAACGGCGACGCCACCGGCGCCGAGATCAGCCGCTCGCTGGCCGCTTTTGCCCGCGTTCACGAGCGCATCCATTTTGCCGAGTGGACCACCGTCACGGGCCTGGTGGTCGCCGACGGTCGGGTTATTGCCGCCGACCTGCTGGACCGCAACAACAATCTGGAGCGCGTGAGCGCCGGCGCTGTGCTGGTGGCCGCCGGCGGCGCGGGGCAGGTGTATTCCGACACCACCAACCCCGCCGTGGCCACCGGCGACGGCATTGCCCTGGCCGCCGAAGCGGGGGCCGAGTTGGCCGACATGGAGTTCTACCAGTTCCATCCCACCGCGTTTTCCCTGCCCGGCGCGCCGCGCTTCCTGCTCTCCGAAGCTCTGCGCGGCGAAGGCGCCTATCTGCGCAACGACCGCGGCGAGCGCTTCATGGAGCGTTATCACCCGCTGCTCGAACTTGCTCCCCGCGACGTGGTGGCCCGCGCCATCAGCCGCGAAGGCATGGGCGCGACGCCCGCCGAGGCGCGCATCGTCCATCTGGACATGCGGCACATCCGGGGCATCGACCTGCACCACCGCTTCCCCGGCATCAGCGCCTTCCTGGCTGAGTACAAGCTCGACCTCGGCCGCGACCTGATTCCCGTCCGTCCCGCGGCCCATTACCTGATGGGCGGCATCAAGACGGACCTGGACGGGCGGACCACTCTGCGCGGCCTCTACGCCGCCGGAGAGGCCGCTTGCACCGGGGTTCACGGCGCAAATCGGCTGGCCTCGAACTCGCTGCTGGAAGGCCTGGTCTTTGGCGCGCGCGCGGCGCAATCGATGCTGGACGATCGCTTGCCCATCGAGACTGCTGTTGCGCCTCTGGCTGTTCCCGTTCCGCTCAACGATGCCGAGGAAGCTCGTCTGGAAGAGATCGTCGCCAAACTGCAAGCCTCCATGTGGGCTTACGCCGGATTGCTCCGCGAGGAGTCCACATTGCGCCTGGGATTTGCGGCTCAGGAAGCCTGCGCCGCCGCTCTTGCCGAGTTGGCCGCGCAAGGGAAGGGAAGCCGCCGCCTGGCCGAAGCGCAGGCCATGAGCCGCGTGGCCTACGCCATTCTGCACTCGGCTCTGGCTCGCACGGAAAGCCGCGGCGCGCACTTCCGCAACGATTACCCGAAACGCGACGACGAGCGGTTCCTGAAGCACTCGGCTCTGAAATGTGATGGACGGGTCACATTCCAAGAGTGGTAAACGAGGGAGTAGGGAATAGGGAGTAGGGAGTAGAGAGCCGCCGCGACGTTTCCGCTGCAGGCCACAGATCCGGTTCCTAGTCCCTACTCCCTGCTTTCCACGACGCCACTGCGCAGACCGCCAGAATCGCTCCCATCACCGCCAGCGAAAGCGTGATCGGAATCTCGATCCAGTGTGCGGTGAGCATCTTCAGAGCTACGAAGGCGAGAAGCGCGCCCAGACCGTAGTGCAGATAGCGGAAGCGGTCCAGCAGGGCGGCCAGAGCAAAGTAGAGCGAGCGCAGCCCGAGCACGGCGGCGATGTTCGAGGTGTAGACCACGAAGGCATTGTGGCTCACCGCCAGCACCGCGGGAATCGAGTCCGTGGCGAAGAGCAGGTCGGTGAACTCGACCGCCAGAATCACCGGCAGCAACGATCCCTGGGCCGGCTGCAATTTGCGAATCCAGTCGGGAATGGCCGCCCGCGTCGAGCCGCCGCGCACCAGCCGGAAGGCTGCATAGAGCAGGAACAGCCCGAAGATCCACGTGATCCATTCGAAGCGGCCGAGCAGCGCGATGCCCGCGGCAATGAACAGCGCGCGCAGCACCACCGCCCCGGCCACGCCCCAGTCAAGGGCTGTGTGCTGACGTCTGGGGCTGATGTGGAAGCCATGAAAGAGGATCAGGAAGACGAAGAGATTGTCGATGCTCAGCGAAGTTTCGATGGCGTAGCCGGCCACGAATTCAAGTGCCGGCTGACGCCCTTTGGCCACTGCAATCCATCCGGCAAACGCCGCCGCGGCAGCCACCAGCAAAGCCGTCCAGATCCAGGTGATCGCCTGAGCGTGGCGCGAGTCGCGCCGATGGCCCGGCAGCAGGGAATCGGCCAGCAACAGCGCCGCCACCACCGCGTGGAACCCCAGCCACCAGACCCAGGAAACGCCGGCAATCATTGTTAAATGCTACAGCAGGGGTAGGGAGTAGGGAGTAGGGAATAGGGAGTAGTCGAGTAGGGAGTAGCCGAAAGCTGCTTTCGTGGTTTCCTCGGAATTTCTAGGCTGAGATGCAGAAAAGAAGAAAGGGCAATTATTGATCCGGCTCTATTGTGTTGCAGTAGAGGGGAGAAAGAACAACTGCAGATCCTTCACTCCGCTTTGCTTCGTTCAGGATGACAGCTCTGGGGTGATGCAATCGTTTTGGGCCGGGTCAATAGATTGGCCTGCCTACGGGGAAGCTGAACCCTACTCCCTACTCCCTATTCCCTGTTCCTTGTTCTCTACCGTTGCCCCACCAGCCGCACTGTCTCCAGCAGGACATCGCCGTCGATGGTCAGGCTATGGGCGCTGATCTTGTCCATGGTGTCTTTGGCGGTGTGGTGGTAGCTGTCGTTGGGACCGTAGTCGATGTCGATTACGTCGATCGAGGGTACGCCGCGCTTCACAAACGGCAGATGATCGTCGCTGACCTCTTCTTCTTTTTTGAAGAAGTAGCGCTCGTCGCCGAATTTATTCGCCGCCTGCCGCACCAGATCTACGAGCCAGCCAGTGGACTGGGTCTCGCGCTGGATGTCCAGATCCTTGTCGCCGATCATGTCGGTCAGAATGAAGGCCTTGACCTTTCCCAGGGTGCCGTCTCTGCCCCAGCGCGCAGCCAGGTGGCGCGTGCCGTAGGTCGAGTCGGAGTCGGTCCAGGTGGGCAGAAACGACTCTTCGCCGTCGTCGAAGAGCAGCCAGACCGAGTAGCCGTCGAGCTTTTTTCCGCCTGCCACGCCAGGGCGCAACTGGTCGGCGATGGCCATCAGCAGGCCGGTGGTCGCGCCGCCGTCGTTGGCGCCGACGAAGTTGATGTCCTTGAGCCAGTAATTGGTCTCGTAGTGCGTGGCCAGCACGATCACGCCGTCCTTCTTGCCGGGGAAGCGCACGATGAAGTTGCGCATGGCGACCGGGCCGATGGGCGTATTGGCGGTAAATGCATCCTCTTCCAGTTGGTCGTGCTGGAAGTGGTTGCGCAGAAACTCTTCAGCCTTGGCGTGGTTCTGGCTGGTGGGCCAGCGCGGGCCGATGGAGACAAACTGGCGGGCGTACTCGAGAGCCTTGGCTCCGTTGAAGTGGGTTTGCGCCGGAGCGGCCAGAGGAACAGCAAACAGCACCCCTGCCACTGCGATCTTCAAAGACAGGACCCAAGCCGAGGAAAAGGTCACTTGGCGGCCTCCTTGGCCTTCTTGGCCTTGCGCCGCGAAGGATGGACCCACCACGCGACGCCGATGCCTACCAGGTAAAGCCCCAGCAGCGGGGTTGCGTAGATGCACATGCTGACCGGGTCGGGCATGGGGCAAATGACGCCCGCCACGAGGAAGATGAGAAGAACCGCGTAGCGCATATTCTTCCAAAGGAAGCGTGGGCTGACGATGCCGAAGAGGGCCAGAAAGAAGATGAGAATGGGCAACTCGAAGCTGAGGCCCAAGCCGAGGATGATGGAGAGAAAGAAGCCGGTGTATTCCTCGATGCTGATGACGGCTGTGAACTTGCCGCCGAAGACATCGAGCAGAATGTGCACGGCGCTGGGCAAAACCCAGAAGTAGCCAAAGTAGGCACCGGCCAAAAACAGTCCGACAGTGGCCGCCATGAAGGGCACGACAAACCGCCGTTCCTTCTGGTAGAGACCCGGTGCAATAAAGAGCCACACCTGGAAGAGGATGAAGGGCGAGGCGAGAATGAATCCGCCCACCAGCGACGCATGGATCGCCAGATTCATTCCGTCCATGGGGTGGATCATGTTGAGCGATTTGCCATCGTGCTTGAGCGGCGCCTGAATGAAATCGACGAGGCGATCTCGAAAGTACCAGGCCACGAAGAAGCCCGCGATCAGGTAGATGGCGGAGTGGACGATGCGCTTGCGCAGCTCGTCCAAGTGCTCCATGAGGCTCATGCCGGGGAGATCGACGCGCTTGGTGACAGCTTCTCGCGCCTTTTCGATTGCGTCCGAGGGTTCAAGCATTTTGCTTCACCGGCTTCGTTGGGGTTTTTTCAGCCTGTTGCGGGATCGCGCCCGCCGCGGCTTCGGCCTCGGCGCGGAGTTTGGCTTCAGCTTCCGCCTGGAGCGTGGCCTTTTCTTCCGCGTAGGCGAGTTCGGCGGCGGTGGGGGTGGTCTCTTGCACTGACGGGGCTGGGAGCTCGATTTCCGGTTCGAGGCTGACCGGCTCTGGCGGAAGGCTGGTGGGCCGCGCTGCCGCCACCTGCTCGCCGGTCGAGGGCGGTTGAATCACGGGTTGAACCTGGGCGGTGGCCTCTGGCAGTTCCGTCGCCGCGGGCTCAATCACCGGAGGATAAACTTCCTCACCTGGGTAAGGGCTTGGGGTCGGGAACTGGCCATCGGGCACCGGGGCCTGCGTTTCGGCGGCCGCCGTAACACCCGCTTCCGAAGCCTGGGAAACCTCTGCTGTCGCGGCAGCCGGAGCCGCAGCGGCCAGCTCGCGCAGACGCTCCTCTTCCTTCTTGCGCCGGTCGGCATCTTCCGAGCTGCGCAACTCCTCTTCCATCTGGAACTTGAAATCGTTGGAGGCCTTGCGGAACTCGTACATCAGCTTGCCGATTTGTCGGCCAATCTGCGGGAGACGCCGCGGCCCGAAGACCACCAGAGCCATCACCATCAGGATCAGCGAGTCGGCCATTCCGATATTCGCAACTTCAATTGTAGGCGGCATCACCATGAGAAGTAATGATACCCGTCAGTGCATGGGCATCACAAACGGTCGCTGGCGTTTACCGCTTCGCCATCGTGCACAATCAAGAGATGGCCCCAACGGAAATGACCAGGCCCGCACAAAGCCCGGCGCGGCTCGACGGCGTGGACCTTCTTCGCGGCCTCGCGATCTTCTTTGTGTTGATGAATCACGTCAACATGCGGCTGCTGGGGGCGAAAGTTCCCTACACGCAAGGCCTGCCGGCGCAGCTGGTTTCCTCGCTGGTCTGGAACGGCCAGTTCGGCGTACAGATCTTCTTTGCCGTTTCCGGATTCCTGATCGCCTCCACAACGCTTCGCCGCTGGGGTTCGCTTCCAGGCGTCAGCGTGCGCGGATTCTACAGGATGCGCTTCGCGCGCATTGCGCCGCTGCTCCTGCTGCTTCTGGCCGTCTTGAGCGGCCTTCATCTCGGGCAGGTCAAAGGCTACGTGGTTTCTCCGGCCACCGGCGGGCTGGGAAGGGCGCTGCTGGCGGCTCTGACCTTCCACATCAATTTTCTTGAGGCGCGGACAGACTATCTGCCGGCCAACTGGGACATCCTCTGGTCCCTTTCCGTCGAGGAGATGTTTTACCTGTTCTTTCCGCTCCTCTGCCGTCTCTCTCGCCGCACCCGGTACCTGCTCATCCCCATCCTGGCTTTCATCCTGGCCGGTCCCTTTGCCCGCTCCCATGCCTTCAATCCCAACCCGGTCTGGAGGGAATACTCCTACCTCGGCGGCATGGACGCCATCGCTCTGGGATGCCTCACCGCGCTCCTCGTCTCAAGGCATCGCCTTGCGCGCCGCGCCCTGTGGGCGCTGGGCAGCCTCGGCACGGCGCTCGTGGTCTTCATTCTCGCGTTTTCCATACGGGCGTACCAATGGGGCCTGGGCCGCAACGGGTTCAGCATGTCGATCCTCGCAGCCGGCGCCTGCATGCTCATCGCCGTGGCCGCTCAAACGCGTTGGCAGGCTCCGCGCCTTCTCAAGCCGCTTCTTCTGTTGGGCCAGCGCAGCTACGAGGTCTACCTGACGCACGTCTTTGTCGTCCTGGTCCTCTTCCGTTTCTTCGTCGCGGCCGGCAAGCCATTGAAGGCGGTTCCGCTCCTCTTCGCCGCCGTCCTCATTCTCTCCGGCCTCTTCGGCGAAGGGGTGGCGCGCGCCTATTCGGAGCCCATGAATCGCTGGCTGCGCCGCCGCCTGCATTGGGGAACGATGTCTCGGCCCGGCAATGAGTCCACGCCAAGCCCGTGTCTTTCTATACATGCGCCTGAATAGAAGGCAGTTCGGCAGCAGGAGGACAGCGTCGGCGGCGTCCCATTTGGGCCAACTGTTACGCTTTTGTTAAACTATTTGGCAATGGGAGTGGCCGGTTCCGGGGGAATTTGTAACCCTCCGGTCTCAAGCCGCATCCATGAATGTGAAAGAGCTGCAACAACCCCGTGGGTGGGGGCTCTCCCGGAGCGGCAGGCGCAAACGCCGAAAGTCTCTGGAATGCCAGTGCATCCACTGCAGTCGCGTTAGCTTTCAACATCCCCGTCCAACCGCCTGTCCGAGACTCGGAGGGTGAGCTGGACTGAAGGCGGAAGACATTGAACCTGGTTCTCGATCAAGCAACGGCGGCCTCGCCGGAGGCCGAAGGCTCTTGCAGCCTTGAAAATTACCTGGCGCTCCCGGACCATACCATGGACGCCCGCATCGCCGCGGCGCGCGCGCAGTTGGGCGCGACCACGATTCTGCTCGGCCACCACTACCAACGCGACGAAGTGATCCGTTTTGCCGACGCGACCGGCGACAGCTACAAGCTCTCAAAAATCGCCGCCGAGACCGATGCCAAGTACATCGTTTTCTGCGGCGTACACTTCATGGCCGAAAGCGCCGACGTGCTGGGCCACCCTGGCCAGCAGGTCATCCTGCCCGACCTGAACGCCGGCTGCTCGATGGCCGATATGGCGGAAATCTCCCAGGTGGAAGCCTGCTGGGAAGCGCTGGAACGCCTGCACCTGACCGCCGACCTGATTCCGCTGACCTACATGAACTCCACCGCCGCCATCAAGGCTTTCTGCGGGGAGCGCGGCGGGCTGGTGTGCACCTCGTCCAACGCGCGCGCCGCCTTCGAGTGGGCCTTTGCCCGCGGCAAGCGCATTCTCTTCCTCCCCGACCAGCACCTGGGCCGCAACACCGGTTTCGACCTGGGCATTCCGCTGGACGAGATGGTCGTCTGGGACCCCTGGGCGCTTCAAGGCGGCCAGACCAGGGACCGCTTCGAGGCCAGCCGCATCGTCCTCTGGAAGGGCCATTGCGCCGTGCACCAGCGCTTCCTGCCCAGCCATGTGGACCAGGTGCGCGCCAAGTATCCCGGCATCCAGGTCATCGTGCATCCCGAGTGCCGCTTTGAGGTCTGCCAGAAGGCCGACGCCCTGGGCTCCACGGAACGCCTCATCGCCTTGGTTGAGAACGCCCCGAAGGGGTCCATCTTCGCCGTGGGCACCGAGATTCACCTGGTTAACCGCATGGCCCGCCGCTTTGCCGCCGAGGGCAAGCGGGTTATCACCCTCGACGACACCGGTTGCCTCTGCACCACCATGTTCCGCATCACCCCGCAGCACCTGGCCTGGGCTCTGGAAAACCTGGTCGCTGGCCGCGTCGTCAACCGCATCCAGGTTCGCCCCAGCGTCAAGCAGTGGGCCAAAGTGGCTCTGGACCGGATGCTGGAAGTGGGGTAAAGGCAGGGAGTAGGGAATAGGGAGTAGGGAACGCTGGCGGGTTGAGATTTGTGGTTTCCCATGCTTTCCGCAAACAACGCGGAAAGCATGGGGTGCGGGGCGTTTGTGGCTGGTGGGGAAAAAGTCGGAAGGGCACGAAGGGAATGCTGGTCCCTACTCCCTACTCCCTATTCCCTATCACTGACCGCTTTCACCATTCCGTCGTATTCTGATATCGAGGCTAACGCCATGAAGACCTTCACTCTCGACGAAGCGCAGTCCCTGCTCCCGGTGCTGGAAGCGCTGCTGAAGCGTGCGATCGAGGGCAAACAGGCGGCGGAGGAGGTCGAGTCCGGCCTCTCGGAGATGGCGCGCCGCATCTACATCTCCGGCGGCATGAGGGTGGACGTGACCAAGGTGGCCAAGCTGCGCGCCGAGATGGATGCGCACCTGCAACTGGCCCGCGAGAGCGTCGCCGAGATCGACTCGATCGGCGTGCAGGTCAAGGACCTGGACGGCGGCCTGCTGGATTTCCCCTGCCGCATGGACGACCAGGTGGTTCTGCTCTGCTGGCGCATGGGCGAGACCGCCATCGAGTTCTGGCACACCGTGGAAGCCGGCTTTCAGGGCCGCCAGCCTTTGGATGAACGCTTCCGCCGCCGCTCCACTTCCGGCGGCCGCCCCAACTAGGGCATTCGCTCTGGCTGCATTCCCTGGCCGCTGACAACCGATCCCTGCCCCCTCGCGTTCACGGTAGCCCGTTGTAAATGGACCATCTTAGTCCAAAAATCTGAATCGACACCCTTCCCAGGGCATCTCTTAGGGGACGGCCCCCACACGGCTTGGCCCATGTTCATGCGTCGACCGGCAACGGGCGCGCAAACCGATTTATGCATCTAATTCTGTCGCGGAGGTGTTTCGGCCCTGCGCGTGTAGCCATCAACCCATCACCCTGAAGGAGTTTTACATGCTGACTGTTGGAGAAAAGTTTCCCGCCTTTGAATTGACCGCGGTTGTCGATCTGGACCCCAAGAAAGCCTTTGAGACCATCACCGAAAAGAGCTACGAGGGCAAGTGGAAGGTCTACTTCTTCTGGCCCAAGGACTTTACCTTTGTCTGTCCCACCGAGATTGCCGCCTTCGGCAAGGTCAACCAGGAGTTCGCCGACCGCGATGCGCAGATTCTGGGCGGCAGCACCGATTCGGAGTACGTCCACCTGGCCTGGCGCAACAACCACCCCGACCTGAAGAGCCTGCCCTTCCCCATGCTCTCCGACATCAAGCGCGAACTCAGTGAGCAGTTGGGCATTCTGGACCTGAAGGCCGGCGTCTGCCTGCGCGCCACCTTCATCGTCGATCCGGAAAACACCATCCGCTTCGTCTACGTCAACGACCTCTCGGTGGGCCGCAACCCGCAGGAGGTTCTGCGCGTCCTGGACGCCTTGCAGACCGACGAGCTTTGCCCCTGCAACTGGCACAAGGGCGAAGAAACGATCCACGTTTAAGAGCAGCTTACAGCTGTCAGCTGTCAGCCAACAGCTATCAGCCGACAGCTGCCAGTGCTCGGACTTTGTAATATGGTCATCGGAATGGAGACGCCGCGGGCGAGGACGCCCGCGGTACAGCCGGTCTGGAGACCGGCGCTACCACACCGTTCATTCCGAAATCACGCGGTCTCGGCACTAACTGATAACTGATGGCTGTCGGCTGTCCGGAGCACACATGAGTCTCGACGCATTGATTGAGGGTCTTCCTCCCTCCGCCAAGGATCTTAAGCTGAACTATTCCTCCCTGGTGCGCAACAACAGCGAGCTGACCGCGCAGCAGTTGTGGGGCACGGTGGTGGCTAGCGCCCTTGCCACGCGCAGCGCCGCGCTCACCGCGGCCGTGCTGGAAGCCGCACCCGCCCAGCTTTCTTCCCAAGCCCTGGAAGCGGCCAAAACCGCCGCCGCGATCATGGGCATGAACAACATTTTCTATCGCTTCCAGCACCTCAGCTCCAATCCAAGGTACTCGGAGATGGGGGCGCGACTGCGCATGAACGGGCTGCGCGGCCATGGCGTGGAAGAGGTGGACTTTGAACTCTGGGCGCTGGCGGTCTCGGCCATCAACGGATGCGGCAAGTGCGTGGACGCCCATGAGAAGGTGGTCCGCGAAAAGGGCGCCACCGAGGAACTGGTGCTGGCGGTGGTGCGCATCGCTTCTGTGGTACACGCCCTCGGCGCGGTGCTCGACGCCGTCCAGGCCGAAGCTCCGGCGTCTGCCCTCGCCTGAGAATTCGCTTACCGCGCTCCCCGCGGCGAACGCCTTCTCCAAGCGAATCTCTCCCGCACTGCGTCTTTCGCTCAGAACAGCCGATGTGTGCGCCGAGCCCCTGCGGCAACAAAACCCAAAGGGGCAACAAGACACGGCGCACGCTCAGGCGATACCCTGAGAGCTGGCTTGGGTTGACGGCGCTGAAGGAGCGAAGATGAAATTCGGAAGATGGGCACGGGTGCTTTGTGCGGCGTCGCTTCTGGCGGGTCTGGCCGGCTGCGGAAACTTCTGGCAGGCGCCGAGCAGTACTTCCAGCACCACTCCCAGCGGAACCACCCTGAGCAGCGGGAATTTCTATATCCTCAACGCGCCTACGACCGGCGTAAACACGGTCTCAGGCTATTACATCAACGCCGGCACGCTGACCCCGCTCACCGGCAGCCCTTACGCCGTGAACGGGCTGGCTTACAGCATGGCCGTCAGCCCTTTGGGCGGCTTCGCCTACGTCGCCTCGACCAACGGCATTTACCTTTACACCATCGATTCCTCCACGGGAGCCTTGACCCAGGGAGCCGTGGTTTCCCAGGACATTGAGGCCAAGGCCATCGCCATGGACCCGACCGGCAAATGGCTGTTGGATGCCTCGGACCAGGGAACCATCTCCGCCATTCCAATCACCTCTGCCGGCGTGATCAATACCGCCATCGCCGTCCAGACCATCTCCATGGCCGGCGCGTCGGTGCAGCAGATGGCCATCTCTCCGAGCGGCGCTTTGATCGCCGTGGCACTGGGCTCGACTGGCACCCAGGTCTTCTCCTTCAACGCAGGGAATGCCGCTCCGCTCAGCGCCGGCTCCAACCCGCTCGGCGTGGTGAACTCCTCTGGCGCCGCCGTAGCCGTGGCGTTTGACCCGCAGAGCCGCCTCCTCTACACCGGCGAAACCTCGGTCTTCCCCAATTCCAGCAGCAGTCCCGGCGGCATGCGCGCCTTTGCCGTCAGTTCCACCTCCCTGACCGAGATCTCCGGTTCTCCCTACGCGAGCGGAGGAACCGGGCCCCATGCCCTGCTGGCCGAGGCCACCGGCAACTATGTCTATATCGCCAACTGGGCGGGAACTTCCACCGGCAGTATCTCCGGTTTCTCGGTGGCCGCTTCCGGCACGACCTATGTGCTGACGGCGCTTTCCAACACCGCGACAACGGGAGTTGAGCCCTCCAGCCTGGCCGAGGACACCAAAGGGAACTTCATCTTCACGGTCAGCACCGGCGGCAGCCCCTATTGGAGCGCCTACACCTTCGACGCCACCACCGCCAGCAAGCTCGACTTGGCGCTGACCTCGACTTCCACCGGAACCAGCCCGGCAGCCATCGTGACTGTGCCGTAAAAGGCAGCTATCAGCTGTCAGCGATCGGCTGTCAGCGATCGGCTATTGGAGCATCTCTCCCATCGGTGTTGAGTGGGCGTGGACGAGGACGTCCACGCTACAGCCGGCCGGGAGGCCGGCGCTACAAATTCTTGTTTCCTGCACCCTTTGGCGCAATGCCGATCACGCTCAACATGCGGCCGGCGCGGCCTTGCGCGGCGCGGTAGGAGAAGAACAGCTCCGTCTGGCAGCTCGTGCATCCGCCCACTACTTTGATCGACCCTGGTTTCAGGCCGGCGTCCAGCAACTGCCGCCGGTTGGCCTCCACCAGGTTCAGGTGCAGGCTGGGGCCGATCGGCGAGTGGCCGGGCGCGCGCTGGGTGAGGAACAGCATGGGGTATTTTTCGCGGATCGGGTCGGAATCGTAGACCTCGCGGAAAAGTTCCTGCGCGTAGGTGAATTGCGACTCGAAGGCGGAGAAGACCTCTTCGCCGATGGCGTAGCAGCACGTTCCCACGCCGGGGCCGATGGCCGCCACCAGGTCTTCCGGCCGCGAGCCGAACTCCAGCCTCATGCGGCCAATGCCGGTCTCGACAATGCGCTTGACCGTGCCTCGCCAGCCGGCGTGAAACGCCGCCACGGCATGGCGCTTGCGGTCTGCCACCAGGACGGGAATGCAGTCGGCGGTCTGAATGCCGAGCAGCAGCCCCGGCTCGGCGGTCATGATGCCGTCGCCCTTCCAGGGGCGCTCGCGGTTGGCATCCGCGGCGGTGGCCACTACCAGCAGGTTCGAGTGGATCTGGCGCAGAGTGATCAGCGGCGTGGCCGCGTCTCCGCTGATGGCTTCGGCTAGAAGGCGGCGGTTCCGCTCCACGGTCTCCCGATGGTCTTCCGCAGTGAAACCCAAATTCAGTTCGCCCTTGGCGTCTTCGGCGCAATAGGCCCGGCTTACCCCGCCCCGGCGGGTGCTGAAGCCGTGCCACAGACCCTTCATCCGCTCCCAACCGGGAGCCGCCACCCACTCGACGCCATTCGCCGCCACCCTGGGAACGGGCGCGGGCGGAGTCAGCTCGTGCGCCTCCGTGCGCTCCTGGCGCATGCGGCGGGTTACGCCCGCGGCTTTGCCCCGCAGGCTGCGTGTGAGGCCCGCCCGCTCAAAAAGAGCGTCGATGGCCTCGATTTCCGGACTGGGATGAGTTTTTGCGGCGTGGGAAGAAGGCATCTCGATTTCATTCTATCCAATCGAGGATTCCGTACTTCCTTCCAGCAAGCAGAAGGGCCTGCTTTCCAGCAGGCCCGTTTGAGAGGCATTGGGGGAGGGGGGTCCGGAGGGATTTGAGGGAAGAGGTCCGTACAGGACCTTCAAAAGGAGTGGATACCTTCTAGGTAGGAAGTTACATCGGGGAAGCCTCTGCTTGTTGTCTTGATAGATGCAGGTAATCAGAAAAGGTTGTGTCCCCCAAAATTACTCCGCGCGAAAACACATGCCAGTTCGGGAGAATTCCATGCTGGAATTGGAGTTTCGCGCCTCCTCCCGGATCAAAAAAATGAAGAATCACCTTGCATAATTCCATTAGAATTGTCACTGTCTAAACAGTGAAACACTGGCGCTACATTGTCTTGGCCGCGCTCCTGATCGCCGGATGCGCCTATGTCTACCTGCATCGCCAGGAGCTTGGAGTCGCTGGCCTCTTCACCCCCAGAACCGGCGCGAGCGACGCCTCCGGCGACCCTGCCCTCCGTGCCGCTCGTCCCGCCCGCATCGACTGGTTGACCGTCGACCGTCCCCAGGCCGGTTTCAGGCTGGAGATGCCCAGCGACACCAAAGACCTTCAGCTTCCCGCCTACGCCGAGAACGGCGGGACGCAAACCATCAACATGATCTACTCCAACCCCGACAGCGCTTCCACTTTCTCGATCACCTGGGCCGACAATCCGCCCGTGGTCGAAACCAGCAACCGCTCCATCGACCACGTCATGGACATGGCCAGGGATGGGGCGCTGCTGCGTACCCAAACCACCCTGGTCAGCGAGTCCCGCAGCGCGCCGGGCGGCAATCCCGCCCGCGACTTCCTCGCCCGCAACGCGAGCGGCGGGGTCATGGACACCCGCTTGATCATGGCCGGCAAGCGCCTCTACATGCTCTCCGCCGCCTTCCCCTCCATGAGCGCCCGCCGGGAACCGGACGTGAAGCGGTTCTTCGGCTCCTTCCAGGCTTCCGAAGCACCCGCTATTCCCGCCACCGTGCCGCCTGCTGGTCAGAACTAGGGGCGTGCTTCGCTGGAATGTTCAAAAAGAGCGAGAGGCCGGGCCTAAAGCCCACCCTGTTGGGCTGCTATTCAGGGGCCTGAAGGCCCCTGCTCCCTCCGTAAAGGCTTTTCGGAGGTTGGAAGGCCAGGGACTCTACTTCTTTGGCCCCTCTTCCTGCGTCACAACCGGACCCTCGCCGGGACCGGGACCCGGGGTGGTTTTGCGTTCGGTTTGCGCCCATGAGAGTATGGACGTCGCGGCAAAAGCGAACAGCACCAGAGTGCCTGGCACATTCAACTTCATGGTATTTCCTCGACTTCCGGCTCTACAGCGCCGACCCTTATTTCAGCGGGTAGATCTTGATGTTGCGGAAAAATACCTCGGCGCCTTCCGACTGAAACAGAATCTTCCCGCTGGATGGAAAGGCGTCGGTTCCCTCGTTGGCCAGCTTGCCGTTCACATACTGCCAAATGTGCCCGTCGCGATTCACCAGCTCGACGACGTTCCACTCTCCGTGTGGCTTTTCCAACTCGTTGGTGGGGTCGCGCCAGCCGGTCACGTTCTTGAACAGGCCCTTGTTGAAGCGGTCGATCTTCACCGCATTTCCCGCCGGGCCGGTGACGCGGACGCCATCCTTGCCCGTGATCGCAGCGCCGTCCGTCATCCAGAAGTCGCCCGTGCAGCCCTCGTTGATCTGGAACTCCGCCGAGCGCGGCCACACCTTGTTCGGCCCCTGGATGTTAAAGAGAATGCCGCTGTCCCGCGCTTGCCCGTCCCGCGGAGCAAAGGTTCCCTCGCCCCACTTGAACTCGGCGCGCAGGTAGTAGTTCTTGTACTCCTGCCTGGTGATGAAGTAGCCCATCTCCCTGCCGGAAACGTGAACAGCTCCCTTTTCAACCGTGAAGACGTGGTTGGGATCGGCGTTCAGTCCGGTCGAGGGCAGAAAGGTGTCGAACTGGCCCAGGTCCTTGCCGTTGAAGAGAACCACGGCCGGCCCATGCTTGGGAATCTCTCTGGTCTGGCTCCAGCCGGAGGCTGCAAAGAGCAATCCGAAGAGAAATAAAGTGCCTGCCCTCATAAACTTGGAGTGCGCTCTCATATTGTGGAATCCTTTCCACGCCATTCTCGCCCCGCCGGCCGCAGGATGCAAGCATCGTTTGGATTCTGCGGTTCTTTGCCGTAGTGGTGTTCCAGAAGTTCTTGCCAGAAATCAGGAGAAACAAAAGCAGATTCTTCGCTCACCACCCCCGAACTGAAAGACGTTCGGGGCCCCGTTCGCTCAGAATGACAGCGGTAATTTTGTCAGGAATTTCTGGGACAGGACACTAGTAGAACCAACTATAGAAAGCGGGGAATCCGGTGGGCCGGCAGGAAGCGGGCGGCACTCCCGCATTCGATTGACCCGCTGACTTGCTGACTTGCCGACCCGCCGACCCGCTGACTCGCTGCCCCCACCGGAGTGCTATCCTCAAAATGATCGCCACAGGCCGTGCGCACGCTATTCCCAATCTCATTCGGTACTTTCTTTCGGCGCTTCGGAGTTGCTCCTTTCGCGCTCCTATTGCTGTGCTCTCTCGTTTTTTCCACGGGATGCAACCGCTTTCGGCACCTGACGCACGAGACGGTCTACGTCTCCGCCCGGCAGACCTACCTGCACGACCGTGTGGCCGCTGTCGCCAACCGCGTCGGCGAAGTGAGCAATGGGCAGTCGCTCGAAGTCCTCGAACACGGCCGCCGCTTTCTCAAGGTCAAGACCGAGAAAAACGAGATTGGCTGGATTGAAGAGCGGGCGGTCATCGATAGCAAGACCTACGACACTTTCAGCCAGCTTGGAGACCAGCACAAGTCGGACCAAGTGGTGGCAACCGCCGTGGTGCGGGACGACATTTACCTGCATCTGACGCCCGGCCGCGAGACGGCGCGGTTCTTTCTGCTGCCCGCCAACGCCAAGGTCCAGCTTCTGGAACGCGCCTCGGTTCCCAAGGCTTATGCACCGGGCCAGGGACCTGCGCCCCAACCGGTGGTTTCCAAACCTCCCACGCCTGCACCGGCGTCCACTGCGAAAACCTCCGGCGCTGCGTCCAAACCGGCGGCCAAGCTGTCCGCTCCGGCTGCCACACCCACCGAGTCCACGCCTGCGCCCGAGCCGCCGCCCATGGAAGACTGGTGGCTGGTCCGCGATGGACAGGGCCACGCCGGGTGGCTGCTGGGAGGCCGCGTGGATGTCGATGTGCCCGACGAGATCGGCATTTATGCCGAGGGACAGCGCATCGTGGGCGCGTATGTGCTCAACAAGGTCACCGACCCTGATTCCAATACGCCGACTCACGAGATTCCACAGTACGTCACCGTGCTCAGCCCGCCCAAGTCCGGCCTGCCCTTTGACTTCGACCAGGTGCGCGTCTTCACCTGGAGCCTGAAGCACCATCGCTACGAAACCGCCTTCCGCGTGCACCCGATTCAGGGCTTTCTGCCGCTCAAGGTCACCTACCAGCCCGTGGCCGGGGGCAGCTTGCCCACCTTCAGCTTCCAGATTCCCAGCAACCAGAATGTAAGCACCGATCCCGCCACCGGCATTACCCACCCCGTCTCTCCGCGCACCATCGCCTACATGCTGGTCGATACGCAGGTCAAGCGCACCGGCGCCGACCAGTGGCCGATTCCCGTGGGCCACCTGGACGACGGCAAGGCCAAGCCGGCCAAGCCAGGCAAGCAGGGCAAGGCGGGGAAAAAGAAAGCCAAGTAAGCATTACTGGCTGTCGAGCCCATACTTCAGCGGTTCGACGCCGTGCGACGGGTTTGTTCCTTCTTCATCTCCACGAGCCAGGACCTGAGCGCTTCATCCGCGCGGACCTGCCAGCCGTTGCCGGTTGCGCGCAGACCCTCTGCCACATCGGGAGAGAGTCGTATGGAGATGGGGACCTTTTTCGGCGTCTTCTGCGGCCCACGCTTGCGAAGTTTCAGAAGCATCTTCTGCTCCGTCTCCGGCAGGGCGGAGAATGGCTTAAAGAGGGCAACATCTTCGGCTGTGATTTCTCTAACCTCCCCGTCCTCATCCATCAATGGTCTGCGGTTTGCCATAGAGTTTCGCCTCCCTCTTGTTGGTCTTCCGGAAACTGATGACGCGGATGCCGTCCGCCTGGGGAATGTAGCAGAGCAGATGCAATCGCCCGTCGAGATACCCAACCGCAACGCGCCGCGTCTCGCCGTTGCGAACCTCCGTATTAAAAACCGCGCTTGAGAAATCGAAATCCGTCGCCCGCTCGAAGGAAAGTCCACGCTCCCGGAGGTTGCGCTCATTCTTGGCGGGATCGTACGAGATTCCCGTAGGCTTACTGTATATACAATTTGTAAAAAGTCAAGCAGAAAGGAATGAAAAACGGCAACGAGGGAGGGGAAGGGCCGGCGCTTTGGAGACCGCAGATCCGGGGGAGCCAGGGATCCAAGCCAATCCTTACCCCCGCCGCCTTAGCTCCAGTTCCACCACCCGCAGCATCTCCGCCTCCGGAGCCGGTTTCCCGGTCCAGATTTCGAACTGCCGCGCACCTTGCTGGACAAACATCTCCATCCCGCTCACCACCGGAATGCCGCGCTCTTTCGCCAGCTTCAGCAGGGGCGTCTCCAGCGGGTTGTAGACCAGGTCGAAGACCAGGGCGGCGTTCAGCTCATTCGCGGCGATGGGGAGGGGCTGCCTGGAGCCGGCCATGCCGCAGGGGGTGGAGTTGATCAGCACATCGAAGCGGCCCTTTGCGAACTGCTCGTGCTGGAGCGCCTTGGCCTTGGATTCCCTGGCCAGGGCGACGGCGTGCTCGTGGGTGCGGTTGACGATGAAGACTTCCGCGCCCTGATCCACCAGCCCGAAGACGGCGGCCCGCGCCGCGCCTCCCGCGCCCAAGACGGCGATGCGCGCGCCTTTCAGGGGCAAGCGCTTTTCCAGCGGCCGCACCACACCGGCTACATCCGTATTGAAGCCGACGATCTTGCCGTCCGCGCCGATGCGCAGCGTATTGCAGGCGCCGATGCGGGTGGTGAGGGGGTCCATGTTGGCCAGGTAGGCCAGCACCTCCTGCTTGAGCGGCATGGTGATGGCCACGCCGGAGAGCGGCAGCTCCCGCGCCAGCGTCAGCAGGTCGTCCAGGGCGCGGACCTTCAGCGGCAGCAGCACCGCGTTCACGTTTTCGCGGCGGAAGGCGGTATTGTGCATCAGCGGCGAAAGCGAGTGGGCTATGGGATTGCCGGCCACGCCGAAGATGCGCGTCGCCTGGTCAAGATGCTCGACGCGGTAGAGGTCGCGCAGGGTGCGGGCCGTCACCTGGCCGGGGGCGGTTTCCGATCCGTCGGAAGAGGACGCAAAGGTGAACGCCGCACCGGCACGCGGGCCCAGCACGCGGGAGACAAGGCCTTCTTCGCCCATGGCGATGCCGACCACATGCGCGGAGAGCGAATGGTCCTCGATGAGGCGCAGCACCGCAAGGTTGTCGGCCAGGGTGCGGGCGGTTGAGACCACTTTGACAAATTCGGGAGCGAAAGCCTCGATGCGCCGGGCGGTCTGCTCCAGCCCCTTGGTGCGCGAGAAGTCGTGAAAGCTGACCAGCAGCGCCGCGCCGGCCTCCCGCAGCCTAGCGCGGAAGTGCTCGAACTGCGCCGGTTTGGCATCCTGGGCCGACTCGACTTCAAGATCGGCGATGCGGCAACCGGCCTCGGCGGCCTTCAATAGTACCTCCAGCTCCGAAGACAAGGACCCAACGAAGTGCCCGCCGAAGGCCTCGCGCCGGCAGGTGGCAATGGCGATCACCTCGCGATGCGCCGCCAGAAATTCCTTGAGCTTGGGCAGCGCCGCGGCGGGTTTGGCCAGCGAGTCCAGCCGGAATTCGAGAAATTTCGCGTCCCGAAGCGCCGCCTCCGCACGTTCCAGCAACTCCGCCGGCGTGCCGGCCTGGATCGCTACGCACAGTTTGGGCACACGCAGCCGCGGAGCGGGCGTGGAAACAGGTGCGGCATTGGCAGCAGGAGGCATAGGAGTCAATTGACGAATCTTAGAAGGGTTTCCGTGCGGATGCAAGACCGCAGTTGCACAGGCGGCCCAAGCGGCTTGCGCTACGAGGTTTCTTCCTGGATCCGCGGCCCCATTCTATTCATCCCGCAAGGTCGTCGCCGGGTCGATCCGCGCAATCCTCAGGGCCGGGACAGTGGTGGCCAGCAGGGTGACCAGAACCAGCGTGAAGATCACGGCCGCGAGGGTGGATGCATCGTAGACGCCGACACCGTAGAGCACACTGCGCAGCGCCCGCAGCGCGGCCACGCACAAGAGCAGTCCCAGAACCAGTCCCAAGGCCGAGGCGCGGAGGCCCGATCCGGCAACGTGGGCCATGGCTTGGCGAACGCTTGAACCGAGGGCGATGCGGATGCCGATCTCGCGCGTTCTCTGCGCCACGATGTTGGCCACCAGGGCAAAGATGCCCACCGCGCTCAACAGTAGCGCCAGAGCGGCCATGGCGCTCAGCAGAGCGACTTCAATGCGCTGCGTGGCCAGGGTTTCGGCGCGCAGTTCACTCATGGCGTAGAAGCCGGAGAAGGGCAGGCTGGGGTCGGCGCTGGAGAGGGCGCGTTGCATCTGTGCGGTCAACCCCTCCACCGGAGCGGCAGTGCGCACGATCCAACTGGGCTGGAACCAAGTGTGCACCAGCGTCAGCAGCCTCCCGTTGACCTGCGCGGCGGGAATATAGGCGGTCTCCTCGCCGCTGAGGGGCGAGGAATGGCCGAAGCACGGCGAAATCTGCACATCCGCCACCATGCCCACAATCACGACGCCGTCGTTCAGCGTGCGGCCCACGGGATTGGCGCCGTGGAAGAACTTGCGAGCGAAGGCGCGGTTGACGACGGCCACCGGTTGCGTGTCCGGGCCGTCCGAAGCGGTAAAGCCGCGGCCGGCAAGGAGCGGGATGCGCAACGCATCGAAGTAGCCCGGGGTCATGTAAACCACGTCTGCCCCGCCCTGTTGTCCGGTTTCCGGACCGTCGTGGATGGTCACGCCGTCGTTCAAGGGGCGCTCATAAGGCAGCGTCAGTCCGACTGCGGCGTTCTGGACGCCGGGAATCCGCTGCATGGCGGCGGTGGTGGAATCCAGCAGGCTGCGGAAGGCCGCCGGATCGTGGTAGCGCGCATCGTCCAGCGAGGCCTTGGCGGTCATCACGCCGGCGGAATCGAAGCCCGGCGGCAGGGTTTGCAAATGGATCAGGGTGCGGATGAGCAGCCCGGAGGCGGCCAGCAGCACCACCGTCAGGGCCACTTCCCCCACAATCAACGTCTGGCGCAGGCGCAGGCGGTCGCCGCCCGCCACGGAGCGATTCGAGGAGCGCAGGTCCAGCTTGCGCAGGGTGAGAGCGGGCAACATGCCGAAAAACACGCTGGTGGCCAACGCAACCAGCAGCGTGAAAGCCAGCACGCGGCCGTCCAGCGGCACCTCGGCCACGGGCAGGAAGTTTTCAGGAAGCAGCGAGAGCAGTCCGTGCAGGGCCACATAGCCCACGGACACCCCGGCCACTCCGCCCACCAGCGCCAACAGCAGGTTTTCCACCCAGAGCTGCTTCTGAATCTGCCAGCGCGAGGCGCCCAGCGCCAGGCGGGTGGCCATCTCCGGCGTGCGGCGCACCATGCGCACCAGGGTGAGACCGGCCAGGTTGGCGCAGGCGATCAGCAGGATGAAGCCCGCCGCCAGCATCAGGATCAAGGCCTTGGGGCGCAGTTCCGCCGTCTGCCCCTTTTGCAAAGGCACGGAGTAGAACGTCACCTGCGCGCCGGGATTTTCCTTCGCCATCTGTCCGGCGCTCGCCTTCCAGGCGCGATTGATCTCGGCGTCGGCCTGCTGCCAGGTGGCGCCCTCGCGTAGCCGCGTAATCAGTAAATAATTGTGTCCCTGTCCCTCGCCCTGGCGGCTGGGCTGGAGGGTCGTGTACAAGTCGGCATTCAGGGGGGTGGTGACGCCCTGGGGCAGAATCCCGACCACTGTGTACGGCTCGCCCTTGAGAAAGATGCTCTGCCCGATCAGGTTTCTGTCACCGGCGAAGGTGTTGCGCCACAGGCCGTAGCTCAGAATCGCCGTCTTCGGCCCGTGCGGACGATCCTCCGTCTCGGTGAAATTCCGTCCGGCGGCAGGGTGAATCGCGAGCACGTCGAGGTAATGCGCGGAGATGCGCCCGGCATGGATATATTGCGCACTTTCACCGGCGCGGAGATTCACGCCGGAGAGGCCCCATCCCGAAGCGCCGGAGAGGAGAGACGGCGCGTTGTCGCGCAGCATCTCCCACTGTTCGCCGTCCAGAACGCTGCGGTCATCGGAAGGTTGAGCGCCGGTAACGCGCATGTTGACGGTGCCCAGGCGCTCCGGCTGCGCATAGGGAAGGTTTTTGATCATGAGCGCATTGACGATGGAGAAGATCGCCGTATTCGCGCCGACAGCCAGCGCCAGCGTGAAAATCACCGCCGCGGTAAAGCCGGGATTGCGGCGCAACTGCCGCACGGCAAGTCCGAGATTTTGCGCGAAAACGCCCATTGATAGATCCTCGCTTCATCTTTTCTCAGAGCATCTCGACTGCCAAAAGCAAAAACGCTGCAATCTCCAGCAATTTCGAATGTTGATCCGATAGAACGAGATTCAGGCCGAGGAAGTGCGTCCGTTTCCGGACAGCAGTGTGCGCAAATGGACAGCGATGTGAGTCTTCTGGCCGGACTGTTCCGCATTTACGAAGAGCTTGAGGGAGAAGTTCCGGTGCATCCCGCCGCACGGATGTGGCAAGCTGGAAGTTTGGAGGAACTTGCCCACCATGCCAACGGAAAATTCTGCCGCCGCCGTCCGAACCGAAGACCTTCACGCCTGGGAAGCGCGCGGAGCTGAATCCGCCGAGGCGCTCACCGCCTGGGTCGGCGCGCATCTGGGGGCGCACGAGACGGCGCTGGCCGCTCTGCTGGCCGTTCAGGGGCCGCGCACGCCGGAAAATTCCCTTCGGCACTACGACGCGGCTATCGAGCAGCTCTGTCTGGCCGGCGCGCAGGCCGGCGTGCTGAACTCCGTGGCCGCCGACAAGGCGGTGCGCGACCAGGCGCAGCTCGAGGCGCAGCGCGTGGCCCAGGCCGGTAGCGCCCTCAGCCTCAACCGCGCGGTGTACGAGGCGTTGGGGGCCATCCGCCTGGAAGGCGCGAGCCCGGCGACGAAGCATTACGTGGAGCGCACGCTGCTGAGTTATCGCCTGGCCGGCGTGGACAAGGACCAGGCCACGCGCGACCGGCTCCAGGCCTTGCAGGAAAAGGCTACGACGTTGTCGCTCGAATTCAGCCGCAACCTCCAGGAGGGCGCAAAGACCATCGAGGCCACGCCCGACGAACTGGAAGGCCTGCCCGCCGATTACCTGGCCCGCCACACGCCCGACGCGGAAGGCCGCGTCACCCTCTCCACCGACCAGCCCGACATGCAGCCGGTGATGACCTTTGCCGTGTGCGCCGCCCTGCGCGAGCGCATGTTCCTGGCCTACAACACGCGCGCCTACCCGGCCAACCGGCAGATCCTTCTGGATCTGCTGGCCACGCGGCAGGAGATTGCCACCATCCTGGGCTTTCGCAGTTGGGCCGACCTAGCCACCGCCGACCAGATGATGGGTTCGGCGGCCAATGTGCGCACCTTTCTGGCCAGGCTGAACGAGGCCAGCCAGGAAGGCGCGCGCCGCGAGCACAAGCTGATTCTCGACTTCGCGCGCAGCCGGCATCCGGAGCTGACGGCCATCGACACCACCAGCCGCGGTTACTGGTATGAGCAGTTCCGCCGCTCGGCCTTCGACTTCGATTCGCAATCCGTGCGCCCCTACTTCCCCTATGCGCAGGTGGAAGCAGGCGTGCTCTCGACGGCGGCGCGGCTCTTCAAGGTCGAGTTCCGCCGCTCGACGGCCGCCGGCTGGCACCCGGACGTCTCGGTCTTCGAGGTCTTTGACAACGATCGGCGCGTGGGCCGCTTCTATCTCGACATGCACCCCCGCGAGGGCAAGGACAAGTGGTTCTCCGCGGCGCCGATTGTAACCGGCGTGCGGGACGGCGCTCTGCCCGAAGCCGCGTTGATCTGCAATTTTCCGAGCGGGGAAGAAGGCGATCCCGGCCTGCTCCAGTACAGCGACGTGGTGACCTTCTTCCACGAGTTCGGCCACCTGATGCACGCCATCCTGGGCGGCCATACGGAGTGGGCCGGCCTTTCCGGCTTTGCCACCGAGGGCGATTTCATCGAGGTGCCGTCGCAGATGCTGGAAGAGTTCTTCCGCGACGAAAAGCTGCTCCAGGCTTTTGCGAAGCACTACCAGACGGGAGAAACGCTCTCCTCCGAGACCATCGGGAAGATGAAGCTGGCCGGCGCCTTCGGGCGCGCCGACTGGATGCGTGCGCAGCTCTTCTACACCACGCTCTCGCTCGACCTCCACGACCAGGAGCCAGCCAGCCTGGACCTGGATGAGACGACAAAGCGCCTCTTCGAGTCGCTGCAACCCTGGACGTGGCTGGAAGGCAACCGGATGTACGCCAGCTTCGGCCACCTGACCGGCTACTCGTCGAACTACTACACCTACGCCTTCGACAAGGTCATTGCGCTGGACTTCTTTGCCCAATTCGACCCCGCCGATCTGCTGGGCTGCGCGACCGGCAGCCGCTATCGCAAGGAAGTTCTGGAGCAGGGCGGTTCCAAGCCCGGTAGGGAAATGGTGCGTGCCTTTCTGGGCCGCGACGAGGAGTTTTCCGCGTTCAGCGAATGGCTGAATGAGGAGTTTGACGATGAACTTCTGGCGCGGTGAAGGGGGCTTGCGGGATGTGCGGCGCACCCCTTCAGGCCTCGCCAGAACTGCCTTCGCCGGTGGTAGGATGGAGTGCAACTCCAACAGAGGAAGATGGAAGGACGCCAGGCCATGGGAGGCACAGGGGCCGGGAGCCGGAAGTTTGCGCGGAAGGGACTGGGCGGAGCGACCGCCTGGCACAGCGCCGCGGTGTTCCTGGGGGCTCTGCTGCTCTCCTGGCCGGCGTTGTATAACGGCTTTCCGCTGCTCTATCCGGATTCGATGACCTATCTGGATGACGGGCGGATTGTGGCCAGGGCTGTCTTCCTGCACGACTTCTCGGAATACTACGGGATGCGTTCGCTCTTCTATAGCCTGAGCATTCTGCCCTGGCATTGGAACCTCAATCCCTGGCCGGTCATCTATTTGCAATGTCTGCTGGTGGCCTGGGTGGTGTGGCTGGTGGTGCGCTCCATTGCGCCGCGGCGGTCGGCGGCGCGCTACCTGGCGCTGATGCTGCTGGTGAGCCTGCTGACCAGCGCGAGTTGGTACTCGGCCTTCCTGATGCCCGACATTCTGGGCCCGGTTGCGTATCTCGCCATCTATCTGCTGGCGTTTGCGCGCGAGAGTCTATCCCGCGCCGAGCGGGTGGGGCTCTATGTGGCAGCCTGGTGGGGGTTGACCGCCCACGCCTCCCACCTCCTGCTGGCTGCTGGACTGTGCGTGCTGCTGGTGGTTTACGCCGCCTTTGAGCGCCAGCCGTTCCTTGGGCGCCTCCGCGCGCTCGGCGAAGTGGCGGCGATCCTGGCGCTGGCGGCAGGGACGCAGATGGCGCTGAATGGCTATCTCTACGGGAAGCCTTCGCTCAATGGCGAGCGCCCTCCCTACCTGCTGGCCCGCGTGATTGCCGATGGCCCAGGGCGATGGTACCTGGAAGGACATTGCGACAAGGCGCAATGGGCGGTCTGCGGCCACTTGCAGGAACTCTCCGGCGATTCGGACGGCTTTCTGTGGGGCGAGGCGGGGGGCTACGAAGCTTCCTCCGACAGCGAAAGGGCGCGGCTGAAACAGGAGGAGATGCCCCTGGTACTGGCCACGGCGCGCGCCTATCCACGCCAGCAGTTCGAGCGTTCGGCGGCCAACTTCCGGGAGCAGCTATTGGCTTTCGGCCTGTATGGCTTCGACGCCAACCCCTGGACGCTGGGACAGTTCGACTATGTGCTGCCGGAAGCACGGGCGAGCTATTTGGGCAGCCGCGAGGCGCGGAACGAGCTGCCACTGGATACGGTCACTTCGATCCAATGGTGGACGGTTCTGGCGTCGCTGGTGGCGATGGCGGTGGCGATTCCGCTGCTCTGGCGGCATCACTCCGCACGGCTCGCCGGCCTGAGCCTGGTGATTCTCTCCATGGTGATTTTGAACGCGCTGGTGACGGGCGTTCTGTCGGTGGTGGACGATCGCTACGGATGCCGGGTGATGTGGCTGATTCCGCTGCTGGCGGGGATTTTCGTTCTGGATTGGGTCGAGCAGAGGAAGACGGCAGGGGCAGGGGCGTGAGCGGGACGGAAGAACTTGCAGATTCGACGAATCCAAGGATATGTTCTTGCCCAAAACTCGGGCTGTAGTCCAGAAATTCAGAGTTCTGCCCAGGAATTCACGCGCCCGGACGCGCAGGCGCTGGATCGAAGGAATGCCCGAAAAGCAACTGCAGATCCTTCCGCTGCGCGTCAGGATGACAGCGCTTGAGATGGTGATGACAGCGGTTTTGGTGGTGAAGACAGCGGTTGCGAGGGTGAAGACAGCGTTTGTGGTGGTGAGGGCGGAGGAGCCAGACTGATTCTTCAGGAGCGCAGGGACAGAAAAGCATGAAATACCGCCCGGCCTCGAGAGGTCGAGGCCAGAGCGGCAGGGTAGGTTGTGGGCTGCGGGAAGGGAAGTGCGCTCAGGAAGCCTTGACGGCCTCATGAGGGTTGACCAGGTCGCGCAGCTCTTTCGAGGGTTTGAAGTAGGGAACTTTCTTGGCCGGGACTTCCACGCGGTCTCCCGTTTTCGGGTTGCGCCCGATGCGGGGATTGCGCTGGCGGATGCGGAAAGAGCCGAAGCCGCGAATCTCAATTTTGTCCCCGCTCTTCAGGGCTCCTATCACCGAACTGAAGATGGTCTCGACAATGACCTCTCCGTCGCGGCGAGTGAGGTCGCCCAGACGGGTCACCTTTTCCACCAGGTCTGCTTTTGTCATGCCGTTTAGGCCTCCGCTCACAGCATAAACGGATTCGGCAATATAAGGAGCAAAAAATCGCATCCTGGGAGGATTTGAACCTTTTCCCATCAGCAAGTTGGACCAATCCGCCGTTCCCCGGCAATTGCCAGGGGCAGGCGCACCCCGGCGGCGTTATCATATGCTGAGTCTTTCCCTGGGAACCCTGTTCCAGTCGGGACGGGCAGGGACGAGGACGGGGACGTGACAGACCAACCGAAAGACGGCAGTACTGGGCCAATCGGCAGCACGGGGCCAAAGTACAGCATTGTGATTCCGGCCTACAACGAGAGCGCCCGCATTCCCGCGACGCTGGCTTCGGTGGTGGAGTGTGTGCGCGCGCGCGGCTGGGACGCCGAGGTGCTGGTGGTCAACGACGGCTCGGTGGACGCAACCGCCGCCATGGTGCGCGCCTTTGCCTGCAATGCGCCCGAGGTCCGGCTGATCGAAAACCCCGGCAACCGGGGCAAGGGCTATAGCGTGCGCGTCGGCATGCTGGAGGCGCGGGGCCAGATTGCGATGTTTACCGACTCCGACCTTTCGGCCCCTATCGAAGAGGCGGAGCGCCTGTTTGCCGCCATTGAGGGCGGCGCGGACATCGCCATCGGTTCGCGCTGGCTGGAGAGCGGCCGCCAGACCCATCGCCAGCCGCTTTATCGGCAATTCTTCGGCCGCTGCTTCAACGCCGTGACCCGCTCGGTGATGGGGCTGCGCTTTGCCGACACCCAGTGCGGCTTCAAAGCCTTTACTCGCGAAGCCGCGCAAACCGTCTTCCAACTCCAGACCATCGAGCGCTGGGGCTTCGACCCGGAGATTCTCTTCATCGCCCTCAAGCGCGGCTATCAGGTCCAGGAAGTTGCGGTGAGCTGGGCGCACGACGAGCGCTCGCGCATGAGCTACCTGAAGGACGGAATGAAGATGCTGGAGGAGATCGCCATCATCCGCTGGAATGCCCTTACCGGCCACTACAGCAAACAGATCGAGGCCATCCAGCGCTTCGGAGAGACACCGCCACCCAAGGGGCGGCCATGAGGCTCGCACCTTTCAGGCGCGCGAGCGCCGCTGCGGTCTTCTTCCTGCTTTCGCTTCTGCTGCTGTGGAGGCGTTCGCGCAAGCGATAGGACGTTTTTGGAGTCCTTCCGGCTTTTCTGCGCGATTCCTGGTTGCCGCCGTGCGATTTGTGAGACCTGCCCGGCTTGCTTAGCGTCTTCGGGTGTAGGCGGCAGGGATTCAATCCTGCGGTTCGAGTTGTTGAGAGGAGAAACAAGGGAAATGTTGAGAAAACTGGGTCTAGCAGTTCTGTTCCTGGCGCTTGGTTCGGTGGCCGCCCTGGCCGCCGACTTTAACGGCAAATGGACGGCCGACGTCCAAAGCCCGAGAGGCGCGCAGACCATTACGTTCAACTTTCACGTGGAGGGCGCCAAGCTGACCGGCACCATCACCTCGCCTCGTGGAGACGCCGAGATCCAGGAGGGCAAAATCGATGGCGAAACCATTTCTTTCACCCAGGTGATGAACTTCAACGGCAACGAGATGAAGATTGTCTACACGGGCAAGGCCGACGGGGAGACGATCAAATTCACGCGGCAGGCGGGCGACCGTCCGGCGCAGGAGTTCACCGCGACGCGGGTGAAGTAAGGCGGTTCCAGCCGCGCCACGCCCAGTGCGGGATAGAAATCAGGAGCCCCAGGCCGCAAATGCGGAACCTGGGGCTCTGTTGTTTTACCTGGAATAGGATGCGAACTGGAGGCCGCCCGGGTGGAATCAGGCGGTGGCCGCGTTGGCTTCCGTGTGCAAGCCGCGGGCTTCGATCTCAAAGTCGCGAATCTTGTACTTCTGGATCTTGCCGGAGAGTGTCGCCGGGAACTCGTCCACAAAGCGGATGTGCTCGGGGATTTTGTAGTAGGCGATCTGGCCCTGGCAGAATTCCTTGATCTCCGCTTCGGTGGCTTCCTGGCCGGGACGCAACTGCACCCAGGCGACCACGATCTCGCCCAGCCGCGCGTTGGGAATCCCCACCACCTGCACTTCGCCCACCTTGGGGAAGGTGTACAGAAACTCCTCCACCTCGCGGGGGTAAATGTTTTCGCCGCCGCGGATGATCACGTCGCGGGAGCGGCCGGTAAGGTGGATGCAGCCGTCGCTGCGCATGATGCCGAGGTCGCCGGTGTGCAGCCAGCCATCGGAATGGATGACCGCCGCGGTGCCCTCGGGGTCGCCGTCGTAGCCCTTCATCACCACAAAACCGCGGGCGCAGACTTCGCCCTGTTTGCCGATGGGCAGAGTTTCGCTGGTCTCGGTGGAGGCGATCCGAATCTCCGTCTGCGGCATGGCGCGGCCCACGGTGTTTACCCGAATGTCGATCGAGTCGCTGGCGTCACTCATGGTGCAGACCGGCGAGGTCTCGGTCTGGCCGTAGGCGATGACGAGTTCCTTGCAGTGCATTTCGTCGAGGACGCGCTTCATCAGTTCGACCGGGCAGGGAGCGCCGGACATCATGCCGGTGCGCAGGCTGGTGAGGTCGAAGCTGGCAAAATCGGGCAGGCCCATCTCGGCCACATACATGGTCGGCACGCCGTAGACCGAGGTGCCGCGCTCGTCGTGCACGGCCTGGAGCGTGGCGCGGGCCTCATACGTCCAGTTGGGCAGAATGAGGGCCGCCCCGGAGTTGAGCGCCGACATGGTCCCGATGACGCAGCCGTAGCAGTGGAACAGCGGCATCGGCATCACGATCTTGTCCACTTCGGTGTAGTGGAAACCCTCGGCCAGAAACTGGCCGTCGTTCACGATGTTGTGATGGGTGAGCATCACCCCCTTGGGCATGCCGGTGGTGCCCGAGGTGTACTGGATGTTGGCTACATCGTCGTTGGCCACAAAGTCCGGCAGACGCCCCTCGGCGTCCAGCAGCGCCGGCCACTCCGGCGAGTCGAAATAGATGGTGTGGCGGAGTTCCAGATCGAGCCCGTGCCGCGCCCGGCCCAGAATCTCTTCGTAGTCGGCGCGCTTGTCCTTGTGCCACAGGAACATAGCCTTCATGCGCGAGCGCTGCAGGGTGTAGCGCAACTCGTGGGAGCGATAGGCCGGATTCACGTTCACCAGCGCCACTCCCGCCCGCGCGCAGCCCATGTGCATCACGATCCACTCGATGCAGTTGGTGGACCAGAGGCCCACGCGGTCGCCGCGGCGAATGCCCAGGGACCAGAAGCCGCGCGCCACGCGGTCAGCTTCGGCGCTCAGTTCTGCCCACGTAAGGCGCTTGTTTTGATGGCGCGAGGCCACCGCGAGACGATCGGGAAATCGGCTGGCGGTACGGTCCAGCAAGCCGCCGACGGTCAGATCGAGGAGAGGCCGGCTGGGGCCCCTGGAGTAGCTCAGAGTAAGAAGGTCTTCTTCAACAGGCATGGTTTCAGGTTTTAAGACAACGAAAGGCAGTTTACACTAGCGGACCCCGGCTCAAAGTGTGATTCAGCACACAGGATGGGTGCGGCGAGTCGACTTCGACGGTGGGGTTCGTGCTATCCCAGGTCTCAAAATCGAGACCTGGGGCACCCATTCATTTGAGGGGATTGAGAAGTGGGGCATCTGGCGCTCGCGCTAAACTTGTCTCTGTCGCTCGTCGTCTCAATCCGGAGGTAAGAGAGTCTATGTCTGCATCGTATCTGCCCTCAACGCGATTCGTTCGTCGATGGTTCTTGTCGCCGTGTGCCCTGATTGCGATTTCTCTGGCACTGCCGGCCTTGCTCACGGCTCAGTCTGTGCCGCCGGCGCTGGAGTCTCCGGCTGCGGGGGCGCCAGCGATTGGTTCAAACGGCGAGAAGCTTGTGGGGATGCCGAAGTTTCATGATCCTGCGCCGTACGATATGGACGAGCACACAGGCTACAAGCAGATCTTCGACGGCAAAAGCCTCGCAGGATGGGACGCAGACGCGAGCATCTGGCGGGTTGAAAACGGGGTCATGGTGGGTGAGACCTTCGAGGGCAAGGCGAAGGGCAACAACTACATCGTTTATCGTGGCGACAAAACGCGCGACTTCGACCTGAAGCTGCAAATGAAGATTGAGAAAGGCGGTGGTGGCGGAATTCAGTACCGCAGCGCCACAGGCGTACCGTGGTCGCGGCCACAGCCCACAGGCCAGCCGCCGTACGACCTGAAATTCATGATGACCGGCCCGCAGGCCGACTTCTGGTTCCCGGTCAACGCAGATGCCGAGTCGTACTCCGGCCAGTGGTACTCAGAGAACACCATGCAGGGCATTCTCGCGTACCGCGGCCAAGTAACTCAGGCGCTGCCGGGCCAGCCGAATCGTCTGGTCGCCAACATCGGCGACAAGCGGGCGCTCGGTGGATATGTGAAGGCAAACGAATGGAACGACTACGAGGTCATCGCGCGTGGCGGCGTGATGATGCACATCATGAATGGCCAACTGATGGCGATCTTCATTGACGACAATAAAGACTCAGTCAATAACCAGCCGGGACTGATTGGCTTCGAGATCGAGAGCCAGCCGTGCAAGATATCTGTGCGCGACATCTGGCTCCGAAAGTTCGAGTAGGCAGCCTGGTTCCGCCGATGGCTATTTTCGCAGCCAAATGAACGGACGCCGCGCTTTGGGCAACGGACGTGGCGTAAAATTGCACCGCCTCCGGAATGCGTTTTCCGGGGTCGGGTAGATCGCGTAGACATGCCCGACCCCCGGGGAGCCGTTTGCCGGGGAATCCGAATGTACCTCCAGTTTGTAGTTCCAGTTTGAACTTCCAGGATGGATTGAGATGAAGAGCTTTGTTTGCACCGTAGTCCTGCCGCTCGCCCTGCCAGTCCTGATGGCGGGTTCGCTAGCCGCCGTCAGCCAGGCCCAGGCCGTCACCGAGATTGGCGGCCAGAAGATCGTCACCCTGACCCGCAAGGCCGTGAGCACCACCAAGCCGGAATTTACCAGTATTGTGCTGGCCCCCGGACGCGGCATGGAGATTCTGCAGATCACCGCCAACTTCCCCGGCAAGGGCAATGTAGACGTGCTGGCCTCTCCCGACCTGGCCGGCGCCAAGAAGATGCTGGACCAGGAAGACACACCCAATGGCGATCTGAGCTACCGGCTGGGCGCGGCCTTCCTGGCGCCTTATCCCAACCGGATTCGCGGCAAGCTCTCAGCCGACGGCAAGACCCTGACCACCGAGTGGCAGGGGCACACGCTGACCCTGCCGGCCAACAATATCGGCAAGCTGCCCACAGCCGAGCGCCACGCCATGCACGGGCTGATCCTGAAGGCCAAGACCGACGACATTCGCGTGAAGAAGGTGGAGGGCGGCGAACAGGTGACGGGCGTGATTCACGCGGGCGACTTCGGCGGCCACTGGCCCTCGAAGACCGACCTGGTGTTCACCATCACCCTCAGCGCCGAGGCCGTGGACGCCTCGATCGTGGCGCACAATGTGGGCGGCGCTTCCGAGCCCATGGCCATTGCCTGGCACCCCTACTTCAACCTGCCCTCCGGCGACCGGACGCAGGCCAGGGTCCGGATTCCCGCCTCCACCGTGGCCGCGGTGGACAACTACGACAACGTCTTCCCCACCGGCAAAATCCTCCCCGTCCAGGGAACCCGCTTCGACCTGCGCGCCGCAGGCGGCAAGCCGCTGGGCAAGGAGTTCTTCGACGACAACTGGAACCATATCGACTGGAAGGCCCGCATCGCCACTGTCGATGTGATCGACCCCGCCGCGCACTACGGCATCCACATCGAAGGCCTCTCGCCGGAGATCACCGCCATCCAGATGTACGCTCCGCCCGCCAAGAATTTTGTGGCTATCGAGCACCAGTACAACTTCGGCGACCCCTTCGGCAAGGAGTGGGGCTCGACCGGTACCGGCATGGTGACGCTGAAGCCGGGAGAGAGCACCAAGTGGCACGTCCGGCTGAAGGTATTTGTGCCGTAGGCAGTGCGGGACGCGGCGGTTTTGAAAGGGCGCGGCGTGAGCCGCGCCTTTTTAATTGGCGCAGGTTTGAGCGCTGCAATTCAACGCGGTTTTGAGCAGGTTGGCCAGGCGCGCACCGGCCAGGGAAATCCTCTGCCGGGCAATCTGCTGGGCGTTGGTGGTGTGAGCGCCGTCCAGGTTATATGGGCCGAGTCCCTGAGCGACCGGGGCCACATACACGTCGCTCTGGGCCAGCGCAGCACTTTCTTTGGCCCAGTCGGCCTCCTTGTCGTCGGCGACCAGGGAAGGGTCGGGGACAGGCAGGGTTCCGTCCGCGGCGACGGCCTTCATGAAGTCCTGGGTGTCGCCGATGCCGAGCAAATCGTCCCAGAACGCATGCAGGTTCTTGCTCGGACCATCGACAAGGATGAGATTTCCGCCCAAATCTCCATGGGGCTTGGCCTTCGACACGCGGGTGACGCAGTGCAGGGGTTGATGGACGTCCCCTGTGAGGTGGATGAGCCACACCAGATCGTAGGACTTGAGCGCATCGGGTTCGCTGGTGGCAAGAGCGGCACGGAATGCGGTGATCTTCTCGACAATCGTCGGTTCAGGAACCGGGGGCAGCTTGGTGCCGTCGGCACTGATCGGGGTGTCGATGAAATGCCAGTATTCATGACGTTGTTTGGCATCGTATCCGTCATTCAGCGAAGGGGATTCACCCTGCGGAGCGTTGTCGTTTCCAGAAAACCCGCTGTCGTTGGCTCTGATCTCGTCCGGCCAGGTGGCGGCCATCAGGAAGACGTACATATCCTGATCGGCTGCGGAGGTCCCGGCTGGAATCATCGCCACCCACTTGTCGTAGAAGGGGTTCAACTTCAGCAGGACAGCGACTCGGGCCTTTTCAGTGGGAGACAGCTGTTGGTATGCGGCGAAGGCCACGGTCATGTGGCCGATGCTATTCCATGCCAGCGCCTGACCGCAGGCGATCGACAGGAAGAGGACCAGAACGGCAAGAAGACTCTTTCTGGGGAGCATTTCAGACCTCACATTTGGGGATATGTGCGCGCCTTGCGCAACCTAGAGCGGAATCAGAATAACCGTGCTCTTGGTTAGACTCTTGAAGGTGGCTTCTTCTTAAGGAAAAAGCCACTTGAGGGGCTTGCATCCGGGTACATCTATTCTGATTCCGCTGTAGGGGATTTGCAGGGAGACCGGGTGGGAAGCAGACCTGGGACGGCCTCCCGGCAATTTGGCGCAAGCATAGCGCATTGCGCAAGCGAAAGGCCAGTCAATTTGTTTGGAGGCAGGCACGGAAAGGGGCAACCCGCCCTGACTGCGAAGACGATGCAGTCAGGGCGGGTTGCCCCTTTTGTTCTTGTGGCTTCCCAGGTCCCAGAATCGGGACCTGGGGCACCCATGTTCGTGGGCGCGATGACAAAATCATCAAGTCACGGTACCAGGTCACCGTACTGGGACTATCGGCAGAGCTTACTCCGGCAGCTTCGTCAGCTTCACGGTCTTGCCGGTGCGGGCGGATTCGCGGGCGGCGTCCAGAATCTGCATCACCACCACGTTGGTGTCCAGAGCGGTCAGGTCTCCCTTGGGGGCGAGCTTGCCGGTCAGGACCGCGGAGAGGTAGGTGAGCGAGTCCTGCTGAGGAGCGACGAGCGGGGTTGATGTGGTGAGACTCTCCTCGCGGTCGTGCTGATGGCGGATGCGCATTTTGTCGGAGCCGACGGTGATGGCATAGCCGGTAACGCCGTAGATCTCCATATCCTTGCGGCCGAAGGGCCAGTTCCACGAGCCCTGAATCACGGCCTGGGCGCGCGGATAGGCCAGGATGACGGTCGAGTCGTCGTCCACCTTGGGGTAGATCTGCGGCTTGTCGTGGTTCACCACGGCGGTGACGGTGAGCGGGGCTTCGCCGTGCATCATCCAGGTCATCAGGTCCACGCCGTAGCAGCCGAAGTCATAAAGAGATCCGGCGCCATTCTTGGCCGGGTCGGTGAGGATATCGAGGAATTCAGGGCCGACGCCGATCTCCTTGGGGCCTTCGTGGCCGTCGTGGACCATGACACGGCGGATTTCGCCCAGGCGGCCGGACTCGACCTCGTCGTAGGCGGCCTTGTTGCTGGCGTACCAGGTGGTCTCGTAGTTGACCAGGACCTGGACGTGGTGTTCGCGGGCGACCTTGCGAATGGCCAGGGCGTCGTCGAGGGAGATGGTGAGGGGCTTCTCGACCATCGATGAAACTCCATGCCGCGCCGCGATCTCAATGATCTTGCGGTGGTCGCCGATGGAGGTATAGACCAACACGGCCTGTGGGTGTTGCGCCTCGATCATCTTGGTGGTGTCGTCGAAGAGGATGCTGTCGGGGAGATTGAATTGCTTGGCGTAGTGTGCTCGCAGGGTGGCGTCGGGTTCCACAACGCCTACCAGTTCGATGTCCTTGTGTTTGGGAATGCCGGCGAGAAAGCCGCCCACATGGCCATGCACAAGGCCTACGATCGCGACCCGCACCGGCGCGGGCTGGGTTTGTGCGGTGAGGAAGCCGGGGACCATGAACAGCAATCCAGCCAGCATCGAGCGGCTAAAACAAGAAGCGAAAGAAACAGCAGAGTGGGTCATTTGTTTGGAAGCTCTCCTGGCCCGCAATTCTATCCTCTGGCTGTATCGGCCGTCTTCTTGAAGTGCGCTCGAATGGCTGGTTCTTGTAGAGCTTGAGCGTACGCGAGGGTGGTAGGAGGTAGGGAATAGGGAGTAGGGGGTAGGGAGCAGACGGGGAGTTCGAACGGTGGCGCGGATCTGCCGATTGCGCCGTTCTTTGCCTAGAGGGTTGCGGTCGACCATTTCAGCGCGCCCACGGTGTCGCCCGGGAGCGTAACCACGCCCGGTTCAGCACCGGTATTGTCTTTAGATTCCAGGCGTTGGTTTCTGCCTGTCCTAAGCTGGCGGCAGAAAGCTGTTTTGGATGTAAACCCGGGCTTCCAGTCCCCGTCCATCCATCAGGGGGAGCTGTGGAAACTCGCTTTCGCTGTCCATGCTGTGGATTGAAGACGCTGGAGATGCCCGAAGCCCTGGCGTTGTGCCCGGTGTGCTGGTGGGAGGACGATGGCCAGGAGGATGAGGACGCCTCGGAGGTCCGGCTGACCGTGAACGGCGCTTTGAGCCTGGAAGAGGCTCGCGCCTACTACCGTGAATGCGGCGCATCCCATCCCCGGTTTCTACCGTACGTGCGCAAGCCCGAGGTCACCGAGAAGTAACGTGCCTTCCCCGGTGCCTTTCGGTGCCTAAACCGGCCTGGCGGGTTTGACCCTGCCAGCAATCCCACTTACCATGAGATGAGGTATTCCCCGGCCGCGCGGTGCTGGTTTTCGCCCTGAGCGGCAGCCAAGGCAGCAGCGAGGTACGGCGGTTTGCCAACCCGTTATGCAGTGGATTTGGCGCGCTTCGCGCCTGGAAGGCGAAACGTTGAGCTCTACAGATACTCTCGAAAATAAACCCACCCCCGAATCGGCCGAGGCCACCCACGATCACGATCAGGCCCACGAGGGCCACGATCACGAGCACCAGCACGGCCCGGTGCTGAATCCCGACTGCACCCGCGAACTGGTGCTGGACGTCGACGCGGCAGAGGTCTCGAAGGCCTATCGCAAGGTGGTCGCCGGATACCGCAAATATGCCAAGATCCCCGGCTTCCGCGCCGGCAAGGTCCCGGAAACCGTGGTCAAACGCCGCTTTGCCAGCGAAATTCGCAAGGAAGTGATCGACAGCCTGCTGCCCGAGCGCTTCAACAAGGCTGTCACCGACCTGGGCGTCACGCCCGTCGGCCAGCCGCAAGTCACCGAGCTGACGGTCGAAGACGGGGAGCCGCTGCACGTCAAGGCGGTCTTCGAGTTCCTTCCCGCCTTTTCCATCGAAAACTACCAGAGCGTGACCGTGGAGAAGCCTTCGGTCGAGACCACCGAAGCAGAGTACCAGCAGGAAATCGATCAACTGCGCGAGTCGCGCGCCATCGTCGAGCCGGTCGAGGAAGACCGCCCCCTGGTGGACGGCGACTGGGCTCTGATCTCCTACACAGGACAAGTCGAGGGCGATGCCGAAGCCGCCCCGGTGGCCGGCGAGGATTCGCTGGTGGAAATCGGCGGCAAGGATACCGTCGAGGCTTTCACCGCCTCTCTGCGCGGCGCAAAGGCCGGCCAGGAGTTGAAGGCCGAGGTCATTTATCCGGCCGACTATGCCGAGCCCAAGCTGGCCGGCAAAACCGTCTCCTACGAGGTGACGGTGAAGGCCATCAAGAAGCGCACCCTGCCCGTGCTGGACGACGACTTCGCCAAGGAACTGGGCAACTACGAGAACCTGGCCGCGCTGGAAGCCCGCATCCGCCAGCACCTGGCGGACAGCAAGCGGCGCAGCGTGGAAGGCGAAACCAAGGACCGGCTCATGGCCGCGCTGATTGAGCGCTTTCCCTTCCCGGTTCCAGAGTCGCTGGTGCAGGAGCAGATTGACGCCCGCCTCGAGCGCGGCCTACGTGCTCTCGCCGCCCAGGGCATGGAAACCGAGCAGATGCGCAAGCTCGACTTTGGCCGTCTGCGCGCCGCGCAGCGCGACGGGGCCATTGCCGAAGTGAAGGCCTCGGTCCTCCTCGACCGGATTGCCGCCGAGGAAAAAATCGAAGTCGCGGACGAAGAAATGGACCACGAGTTGCAGATGGCCGCCCTCCAGTCCAGGGAACCGATCGATACGTTACGTTCGCGTTTGACGGCAGATGGCGGACTGGCTAGAATCCGTGAGCAATTGAGACGGGAAAAGGTCGCGAGCGTGCTGTATGAACGGCTGCCGGCTTAGGACAGCGTCAAAGACTGCCGCGCGGTACTGGAGTTTGAACCCTTCCGTACCGCGCAGCCATCCAACAATCGGGGAGCAAAAGCCCCCAACTGAAGAGCGAGAAGAAGCCTAATGGCATTGGTTCCCATGGTGGTTGAGCAGACGAGCCGGGGCGAGCGCGCCTACGACATTTACTCCCGTCTGCTTCGCGACAACATCATCTTTCTGGGCACGCCCATCGACGACCAGGTGGCAAACCTGATCGTGGCGCAGATGCTGTTTCTGCAGGGCGAGGATCCGGAAAAGGACATTTCGCTCTACATCAATTCGCCCGGCGGCTCCATCAGCGCCGGCTTGGCCATCTACGACACCATGCAGTTCATCAAGAACAACGTGGTCACCTACTGCATCGGCCAGGCGGCCAGCATGGGCGCGTTTCTGCTGTTGGCGGGCGCCAAGGGCAAGCGCTTCACCCTGCCCAACTCGCGCATCCTCATCCATCAGCCTTCGATGGGCGGATTGAGCGGCCAGGCCACCGACATCGACATTCATGCCCGCGAAATCCTGCGCATCCGCGAGATCACCAATAATCTGATCGCGAAGCACACCGGCCAGCCCCTCGACCGCATCGAACACGACGTGGAGCGGGACTTCATCATGAACGCGCAACAGGCCAAGGAATACGGCATCATCGACGAAATCATCGACCGGCCGCGCACGTAGCTCATAAGCGTGGCTAGCGGAGTTAGCGTTGTTCGCTGTGCTAGCCCCGCTCACACTGCTCACACTGCTCAAGAGGGAGTTCTCCAATGAAAACGCGCACGGGACCCGAAGAGGCGTTGCGCTGTTCGTTCTGCCACAAGTCGCAGGACGCGGTGGCCAAGCTGATCTCGTCGCCCAGCGACTATCCTCGCGCCTATATCTGCGACGAGTGCGTAGCCGTTTGCAACTCGATTCTGGAGGACGACCGCGGCGACCAGGCGCAGACCGCCAACCCCGCCGGACACCTGCCCAAGCCGCAGGAAGTGAAGAGCTTCCTCGACGACTACGTGATCGGCCAGGACCAGACCAAGAAGAAACTCGCGGTCGCGGTCTACAACCACTACAAGCGCATCCAGATGAACAAGGCGCGCAACAGCGAAGTGGAACTGGCCAAGAGCAACATCCTGCTCATCGGCCCCACCGGCTCCGGTAAAACCTTGCTGGCGCAGACCCTCGCCAAGATGCTCGACGTTCCCTTTGCCATTGTGGACGCCACCACCCTGACCGAAGCCGGGTACGTGGGCGAGGACGTGGAGAACATCATCCTCAAGCTGCTGCAGGCCGCCGACGGCGACGTCACCCGCGCCCAGCAGGGCATCATCTACATCGACGAAATCGACAAGATCGGCCGCAAGGACGAGAACCCCTCCATCACCCGCGACGTCTCCGGCGAGGGTGTGCAGCAGGCGCTGCTCAAGATTCTGGAAGGCACCGTGGCCAACGTTCCACCGCAAGGCGGACGCAAGCACCCGCACCAGGAGTTCACCGCCATCGATACCACCAACATCCTGTTCATCTGCGGCGGCGCCTTTGTGGGCCTGGAGCGCGTGGTGGGCCGGCGTGTGGGCAAGAAGGCGCTGGGCTTCAAGGCGGTGGATGCCGACGCCGATGCGGCCACCACCCGTTCGCACCGCGACACCGAACTGCTGCGCAAGACCGAGCCCCAGGACCTGATCAAGTACGGACTGATTCCCGAATTCGTCGGCCGCCTGCCGGTGATGGGCATTCTGGACGAACTGGACGAAGCCGCGCTGATCGAGATTCTGACCAAGCCGAAGAACGCCATCCTCAAGCAGTACCAGAGGCTCTTCGAGTTTGAGAATGTACGCCTGCACTTTACGCCGGAGGCTTCGGCCGCCGTGGCCCGCGAGGCCCTGGCCCGCAAGGTGGGCGCGCGCGGCCTGCGCATGATTCTGGAAGAGCTGATGCTCGACCTGATGTATCACCTGCCCAACAACAAGCGCGCGCGCGACATCGAGATCACCAGCGATATGGTTGAGCGCCGCGACCTGTCGCTGTGCCTGCTGGAAAAAGCGGGCTGATTCCTTAGCGATTGATTTCAAGCCAACAAAACCCTCAAGCTGGACTCTCAGCTTGAGGGTTTTGTGTTTTTCAGCAGCAAGGATCGACAACTTGTTGCGTTTCGCTCTGGCAGCACGTAAACTTGTGCTGCACAAGAATGGGTGCGCGAATGAAAACCAACGTTACATTGAAGATTGACGCCGATCTGCTGCGGGAGGCCAGGGTTCTTGCTGCTTTGGAAGGCTCTTCCATTAGCGCCTTGCTCGCCGCCCGGCTCGAACAGGCCGTGCGCGAACGCAGCGGCTACGATCAAGCACGCCGCAGCGCCCTGGCTCGGCTTCGGTCGGGCTTCGATTTGAACTGGACGCCCCCTTGCTCACGGGATGAACTGCATGAGCGATAAGTGCTTTGTCGATACGAATATTCTCGTGTACGCGCATGACCGTTCTACCGGCGTCAAGCACGAGCGTGCCCAAAGGATATTGGAACAACTCTGGGATTCTGGCAAGGGTGTTTTGAGCACCCAGGTTCTGCAGGAACTCTGCATCAACCTGCGCCGTAAGGCCGGGAATCCACTGCCCGTCGAGGAAGTGCGCCGACTGATTCGCGAATATTCCACCTGGGAAGTGGTGACGAACACTCCCGAGTCCGTGCTCGGTGCGCTGGAGATCGAGATGCGCTACAAGACTTCCTTCTGGGATGCGCTGATCCTTCAGGCCGCTGAATTCTCGGGTGCGCCGATCCTCTATTCGGAAGATCTGGCTACGGGACAACGCTATGGGTCGATTCAAGTTGTGAACCCATTGCTGGACACGCCGACCGCATGACGGGATCCTGTAGCTCGGGAGCGAAAAGTGGCACTTGCCGGGTGAGCCATCCTTGCCGGGTTTTTGAGGCAAGGGTGGGACAGCACGATGCTCGCAGGGCAGTAACAGAAAATCGAAACTACAGCTTGGCGTGGGTGCCGTCGCAGAGGGGAGGATTCTTGCTGTGTTTGCAGCCGCAGAAATAGACCGTTTTGGACTCGGTGGCATCGAACTTCACCGGCGTGAAGTCGCTGCCCTTGTGGCTGCCATCGCAAAACGGCTGCTGGGCGCTCTTGCCGCAGGAACACCAGTAATAGCTTTTTCCGGCTTCCACTTCCACCGGATACGGACTCTTCTGGGCGATCGTTGGTTCTGACATAGGCGGTTCTCCTTCGGACGCGATACTACCACTCTGTCCCAGGCGCCTGCTGCCGCGTCCGGTTCTTTCGCGTGAAAGTGAACTCCCTTGCCGTCTCGCCGTCCATCGTTCCTCGCACCCTGATCCGCTGTACAATCCCAACATGTGTCGCACAACAAGCCCCGCAACTGGAGCTGCTTTGGTGCATCCAATTTCTAGGGGGCTCTATGACTGCCGCAGTTAAGAAGATCGAATCCCGCAAGCTTCCCATGATGCCCATCCGGGACATGGTGATTTTCCCCCACATGATGACGCCCTTCGTGGTGGGCCGTGAGTCCAGCGTGCGTGCCCTGGACGAGGCGCTCACCGGCGACCGCAAGATCTTTCTCGCCACCCAGCACGACGCCTCGACCGACGAGCCCAAGGCCAAGGATATCTATTTGGTAGGGGCGATCTGCAGCATCGTGCAGAGCGTCAAAATGCCCGACGGCAACGTCAAGGTGCTGGTGGAAGGCATCGAGCGCGCCAAGTCCATCGAGATCAGCGACCGGGACGGCTTCTTTGTGGCCACCGTGCGCACCGGCAAGACGAATTTCGAGATGACCCCGGCGGTCGAGCAGTTGATGGCGCGCGTTACCTCGCTCTTTGAGCAGTACGTGAAGCTGCAGCAGTCGCTCAACTACGAGACCATTATTGCCACGGTGCGCATGGACGAGCCTTCCAAGCTCTCCGACACCATCGCCGCCAACCTGCAACTTGGCATTGAAGAAAAGCAGGAACTGCTGGCCATCTTCGACCCCGCCGCGCGCCTGGCCCGCATCGCCGACGTGCTGGATGTAGAGATCGAAAAGCTGGACCTGGACCGCAACATTCAGTCGCGCGTGAAGCGGCAGATGGAGCGGGCGCAAAAAGAGTATTACCTGAACGAAAAGATCAAGGCCATCCAGAAGGAGCTGGGCCGCGGCGAAAAAAGCGAGTTTGACGAACTGCGCAAGAAGATCGAAACCGCTGGCATGCCCAAGGAGACACTGGACAAGGCCATCCAGGAGCTGAAGAAGCTGGAAGCGATGCCGCCCATGTCGGCCGAATCCACCGTCAGCCGCAATTACATTGACTGGTTGCTGGCCGTGCCGTGGAAGAAGAAGTCAAAGGAAACCCGTTCCATCGAGTACGCTGAGAAGGTGCTGAACGAGGACCACTACGGCTTGGAAAAGATCAAGGAGCGCATTCTCGAATTTCTCGCGGTGCGCCAGTTGGTCAAGAATCCGAAGGGCTCGATTCTGTGCTTCGCCGGACCTCCGGGGGTGGGCAAGACTTCGCTGGGCATGTCCATCGCCAAGGCCACCGGGCGGAAGTTTGTGCGGCTGTCGTTGGGCGGCGTGCGGGACGAGGCGGAGATCCGCGGGCATCGGCGCACCTATATCGGCGCCATGCCGGGACAGATCATTCAGCATATGAAGCGGGCCGGCACCAAGAACCCGGTTTTTCTGCTGGACGAAGTGGACAAGATGGCTTCGGACTTCCGCGGCGACCCGGCATCGGCGCTGCTTGAAGTGCTGGACCCGGAGCAGAACACCACCTTCCAGGACCACTATCTGGATGTGGACTACGACCTGTCGCAGGTGCTGTTTGTGGCCACGGCCAACGTGATGCACACCATTCCACCCGCACTGCAGGACCGCATGGAAGTGCTTCACCTGCAGGGCTACACGGAGCAGGAGAAGCTGGAGATTGCCCGCCAGTACCTGGTGAAGAAGCAGCGCGAGCAGACGGGATTGAGCGAGAAGAACATTGCCTTTGCGGACGACGCGATTCTGGAGATCATTCGCAACTACACGCGCGAGGCCGGGGTAAGGAACCTGGAACGCGAGATCGGCAACGTCTGCCGCAAGGTGGCGCGCAAGGTGGTGAAGAGCGGCGTCAAGCACAAGGAAGAGCTGACCGCCGGGAACATTCACGAATTTCTGGGCGTGGCCCGGTACCGCGAATCCGAGATGCACGAGAAGAGCGAAGTGGGCCTGGTCACCGGCCTGGCCTGGACGGAAGTGGGCGGCTGCATTCTGACCACCGAAGTGCAGGTGCTGGACGGCAAGGGCAAGCTGACCATCACCGGCCAGTTGGGCGACGTGATGCAGGAGTCGGCGCAGGCGGCGCTGAGCTATATCCGCGGGCGGGCGCAGGCGCTGGGGCTGAGCCGCGAGTTCTATCGCAATGTGGATCTGCACCTGCACGTGCCGGAAGGCGCGATTCCCAAGGATGGGCCCTCGGCCGGCATCACCATGGCCACGGCTCTGGCCAGCGCGCTGGCCAAGATTCCGGTGCGGCGCGACATCGCCATGACCGGCGAAATTACGCTGCGCGGCAAGGTGCTGGCTATCGGCGGATTGAAGGAGAAGCTGCTGGCCGCATTGCGCGCCGGCATCTTTGAGGTCATCCTGCCCCGCGCCAACGAGAAGGACTTCGCCGAGTTGCCGGACAACATCAAGAACTCGATGAAGCTCCACTTTGTGGACAGGATGGACGAGGTTCTGGCGCTGGCTTTGGAAAGCCCGCTGCCTGCGCCCGTACCTGCCGAAGCCGAGGTGCTGGCCGCGGTGCAGCCGGCGGATCTGACCTCAAAGCAGCCGGCAAGGCAGTAAGACTCATGCGCGGTGATCCAGGTCTCGTTTGAATCGAGACCTGGATGCCTTGCCGCAAGGCTACTACTCGCTTCTGAGCGCCTCCGTCGGTTCGATGGAAGCGGCGCGGCGTGCGGGAACAAGACCGGCGATGAGGGCGCAGAGACTCAGGACGAGCGTCGCACCGCCAAGCACGAAGGGATCGAAGCGGGCGACTCCGTAAAGTTGATGCGCCAGGTAACGGCCGCAGAGAATGGCGATGGGAACACCGATTGCGAGGCCGATGGCGACCTGCAGCAAGGCTCCGCGCAGCACCATACTTACAACATCGCCGCGATTGGCGCCAAGCGCCATACGGATGCCGATTTCGGCGGTGCGGCGGCTGACGTTGTACGCGGTAACTCCGTAGAGGCCGACCGAGGCCAGCAGGAGCGCCAGCAGGCTGAACAGGCCGGTGAGGCGGGCGATCAGACGCTGCTGATTGAATTGAACAGCGACTTGTTCGGTGTAATTCTTCAGATGGATGACCGACAGGTTGGGATCGATTTCGGCCAGGGCGCCGCGGAAGGCTTTCTCGTAGCTGTCCGGGGCGCCGGTGACGCTGAGCTCAATCAGGGAAGCATATAGCATTCCCGTCTCCATACGCTGATAGTCGTTGGACCCGAAGGACGTGGTCTGCGTGAACGGCAGGAAATACATGGGCCTCTGCACCGAGCCGGGACTCCTGTAAGCCGTGTCCTTTACGATGCCCACGATTTCATAGTCGTATCCATGCCCCGGGATCGAGGAGCCGATGTGCTTGCCGAGGGCGTCTTCGCCGGGGAAGAACGTGCGCGCAAAGGATTCATCGACGACCGTGACGTGGGGCGCGGACTGCGTGTCGTTCTGGTTGAAAGTTCGGCCGCGCACGAGCGGCGTACCGATGGTTTCAAAGTAGTGGGGACTGACGCGGGAAAAACCGGTGTCGATGTTTTCAAGCCGGTTATCGGGACGCCCGCCGATGGAGATGTTGAGGCTGATGCAGCATAACTGCTGCGGGGCATTGAGCGAGAGGCTGGCGCTGCGCACTCCGGGAATCTGTTCGAGACGCTCCTGTACGCGTTGATAGATGGCGGGAAGCTGCTGCGGCTCGTAGCCCGCGGCCTTGAAGCTGAGCGTGGCCACGAGCCTTCCCTGGGGCTGGAAGCCGAGGTCGGTTTTCTCCAGGTTGCGCAGGCTTTGCGTGACCAGGCCCGCCACCGCCAGCAGCACAACGGAGAGCGCGGCCTGGACGATCACCAGAACCTTCTGCGGCCGGGAAGCATGATGGGTGGCGCCGCGGCTTCCGCTGCGCAGGCCATCCGACGGGTTGGCCCGCGTGCCGATCCAGGCCGGCGCGACGGCGAAGATGATGGCCGTCAGAATGGAAAGCAACAAGGCAAAGCCGAGGACGGGCAAAGAGGGCGAGGCGTTGATGGGAACGTAGGTCGCGCCGCGAAAGGCGAGGAGAAGAATAGCCTTTGAGCCGGCGTAGGCGAAGACCAGTCCAGCCGCTCCGCCAGCCAGGGAGAGCAACAAACTCTCAGTCAGCACTGCGCGGATGAGGCGGGCGCGTCCGGCTCCAAGAGCCAGGCGCAGGGCGGTCTGTTGCTGGCGGGATGCGCCGCGCGCGAGCAACAGGTTGGCCAGGTTGGCGCAGGCAATGAGCAGGACGAGAATCGAGGCGGCCGAGAGGAGATAGAGATCGTTTTTCGAGTTGTCGCGGAAGGACGAGATGCCTGCGCCGCCGGGTGTGAGCCGAATGTGTTGCTGGCCGATCTTGTCCTTGTCTTCGCCTTGATCGCGATGTTCCGCACGAAGCCATTGCTGCAGTTCCGTAGTGAGCTGCGTTTGCACCGCGGCGGGTGAGCGGCCGGGTTTGAGACGGCCAACGACGTAAAGCCATGCGTCGCCGGATGAGTAGAGAAGAGACTTTTGCCCTTGCCCCTCAAAGGCCGGTTGCAAGCTCAAGGGCATCCACAATTCGGGCGGGTTGGCGGAGAGCCGGTCGCCGAAGAAGCCCGCTGGTGCGATGCCGACCAGCGTGACCGGAAGGCCGTTGACCAAGAGAGTGGATCCGAGGATGGAGGGGTCGGATGCGTACCGTTGTTGCCAGGTGCGATAGCCCATTACCGCCGTGGCGGGCGCTTCCGGCCGGTCGTCCGCGGGGTTGAGCAGCCGGCCGGCGCTGGATTGAATTCCCAATGTCGAAAAGTAGTTGCCGGAAACATACTCGCCATTCGCGGTCTGCGCTGCTGACTGTGAGCCCGCGCGCCGCACATTGAACGTAGGCGTGTTTCCAGAGAACGCGGCGATCTGCTCAAAGGACGGGTCGGTCTCGCGCAAATGCTTGTAGAACGGATAGTCGAAGGTGCCCCACGAGTCTTGAAGACCTCCCCACTCGCAGCAGAAGAACTCGCCTTCGCCGACGCGGTAAAGCTGATGGGGGTTGGCGACCGGCAACTGCTTCAGCATGACGGCGTGAACCAGCGTGAAAACCGCAGTGTTGGCGCCGATGCCGAGCGCCAGCGTGAGCAGGGCGACCAAGGAAAAGCCGGGGCTCCGGAGCAGTTGACGCACGCCGTAACGAATGTCCTGACCCAGCGACTCGGCGGCCGATTCCCAGCCATCGGAGCGCACTTTCTGTTTGACCGTCTCCATGCTTCCCATCTCCACGCGCGAGGCATGCATGGCCTCGGCATAACTCATGCCGCCGCGCACCCTGTTCTGGGCCGCGGCTTCGAGAAAGCCCCGCAGCTCCTCGTCCATCTCCAGGCTTCGGCGGTCCTTGTGAAAAAGCGCTTTGAGTCCAGCGAGAAATCTACGCAGCAAGATCATGGCGTCCTCTCCTCAGGCTTCCAAAATTCTGGCGATGGCGGCGATCTGCCGGCCCCATTCGCGGGTTTCTTCCTTGAGGGCATTGTGCCCGCTGTCGGTCAGAAGGTAATACCGGGCGCGGCGGTTGTTCTCAGTGGATCTCCACTCGCCCTGAATGCGGCCCGCGCGTTCCAGGCGGTTCAGGGCGGGAAACAGGGAGCCGGGGTTTACACGGAAAACGCCCTTGCTGATTTGCTCGATGCGAAGGGCGACGCCAAACCCATGCATGGGTTCGAGCGCGAGGGTTTTCAGAACGAGCATTTCGAGCGTTCCCTGAACAAGGTCGCCGGGTTTGCTGGGCATACGGGGCCTCCTATCGACCGTCAAGTGGAATGATCAATCCTTTCCACTAGATTGTCAATAGGAGGGGAAAATCTATTTTTCCATGCAGCCTCCGGCTACAAGCAAGGCTATGGCTCCTGTTACCGGCGGGTTTTTCTGCTGGCCGTTCCGATGATTCTTATCTATTTAACTCAGCCGCCGTGCTCCACTGTGGACACAGATCTCTTCGATCACCTGCGGAAGCCGAGACGCGATGCAGTGCAGCCCACTGGGGTGTGGGCTGCCCGCGAGGTCGTTTAGAGGCGTTACTCCGGCTTCCTTGCGCCTTCCTTCGCCCCATCTACCGCGCCCGTGGTCGTGTCTTTCGTCTTATGCCAGGCCTTCTTGGTTCCGTGTTTCGTCTTGTGGTAGGCCTTCCTCGTTCCTTCTTTTGTACTGCGCCCCGCGTCTTTGGCCGCATCTTTCGATTCGTGCCCCGCGTCCTTCATATCCTGTTTTGCGCTGCTGTCCTGGCTCGGGGAGGACGGTTGATTCCATCCGAGAGCCGGCCCACAGACGAGAGCGGATCCCAGAAGCAATGTCGATAGCTGCCATTTTGTTCTCATATATAGAGGGGATTCCACTTTCGCCCGCGGAGTTGGCCGTCCGGAGGCAAAAACCACTGCCAGATTTTCCATCGCTGGCCCCAGGGAGCCGCTTTGCTTTTTCGGCGGGGGCGTGTGCGCGGATCTTTACCTTGAATTCAGGCGCTCGTAGTCTTTGAACTCCATGGTGTTCATCACGATCTGGCGCTGTCCCTGCTTCAATTGCAACTCGGCGCTGACCGGCAGCAGGTATTGGAGGCCATTGATCGGCACATAGTCATAGTCCACGCCGATGGAAGTGGCGTGGGTGGGGAAATCCGGCGGCAGATCGTCGGCGATCAGCGTGATGCGGCGGGCTCGCCGGGCGGCGCTGTCGATGAAGACCTGGCCATGGAAACCGACCATGAGTTGCTTGCCGTTCGATGCCGTCACCGAGAAAATGGAGTTGCTGCGGCCGACGCGATAGTCGTAGACCTGAACCGTGCCGCCCTTCAATGCCGCGGTTTCCTTCCACTGGAAATCGGCCTTCGACGCATCACGAAAGACGGCCTGGAGAACGCCGCCGAACTCCCCCGCAGAGAGCGCGCCCTTCATGGCCTCGCGGGCCGCGCTGCTGGCTTTGCCGTTCACTTCCAGCATGGTGCGCGTCTCGTTTTTTTCGCGGTAGCGCAGCGATTCAACGAACGTGTCTCTCAATCTCCATTTTCCGTCTCCGTTCAGGTCGACAGAACGGTTGGTGACTTCGGTGCATATGAGATTGGGGAGCAACTCGTTGTAGTCGAGCGCATGTTGTCTCGCACTCTCGATGAGCAGATGCGCTTCGTCTTTGGAGAGAGCGGGAACGGCGCTGGTGAGCGGCGTGATGGCCAGTTGGCCCTCGGCGTGGGGTGCGGCTCCGGGGGCCGGACTTCCCTCATCCAGGCCGATGACGGCGCCTGCGATCCCCAACCCCGGCGAATCGGCGGCTTCAACGCCCGGGGTTCCGGCCACGCTGAAGGTCGCCGATTGGGTGGTCGTCTTTCCTCCCTGGCTGAGATAGGCCCGCACTTCATATTTGCCAGGCGAGAGAGCGCCGGACCCCAGGCTGGCCAGATACGGAATCGCCGCGTGCACGCCATCGGTTTCGAGCAGCGGAGTGCGCCGGCCCGTTTTGCCGTTATGGACGACCTGCATCTCCAGCGTCGTTGCATCCTTCATGGAAGGATCGGGATGGAGAAGGAAAAACAGGGATACATCTTTGGCATCCGCCGGCAACTCTGCCGCGAGGTCGGGGGTCACTTTCTGGTGCTCATAGCGAAGCGGCTCGAACGGATCCTCGTCCTCCCCATGGGCCTGGTCCATTTTGCGCACCACGACCATATCGCTCAGTGAAATGACGCCGGAGAGCTCCGGAATCTCGAAGCTGCTGCGCTCGACGCCGGCTTTTCCACTGTTCTGGTCGAGGACGCCAACCTCCATGGTGTACTTGCCCGGCGCGGTGATGAAGTGGCGGGAGAGGGAGATGGCTGCGGAGCGGTCGCGGTCCAACTCTTCCCGGATGCCGCGTTTGAGAATATCTTCCGCGTAGTGTTCAACGACTACGCCGCTCGGATCCTTTATCTGCGCCACGATGGACACGTGGGCTGAGGGCGGATTGCCGGGAACTTCCACTTTTGTTTGCAGTGCGGAGAGCGGAACTTCCACGGCAAGAGTATTGGTGTTTCCGTCGGGCAGGTCGCCAAAGCGGAGAACCGTCGCGTGGAACTCGATCTCCGAGGGCAACTCGGGCGCGGCGAGGGCCTTGAGAAGCGGCGCCTCAAAGGGCCGGATTCCCGCCTCCGCTCCGGGAGCCAGCGCAAAATAACCTGTCCTGGTTTGAATGTCCAGGCTGGCCCGCAACGGCTTGACGGCAATGGTGCGGAATTTCCCGTCGTATTCCTTGAAGGGCGGAACATAGGAAGCCTGATAGTAGGTGGTCAAATCCTGAGCCATCTGCTCGAGCGCCTTCCTGATGTTGGCCAGAGCGTCGATATACGCGCCGCCGGTGGCCTTCGCCAACCCCGCCATCGGACTTTTGGTGTCGTTGAACGGGTTGCTCCGGTCCTCATTGTTGCCTCGCATGAAATCGGTGGCCATGGCGATGTCTTGAGCCGGACCCCAATTGAGCATTCCGCCAGACTGGGATCCAGATCCGAGCGGAACTGCCGACTGCTGCTGCGGCGGAGCCTGCATTACGGTGTCGCCATTCTTGAGCTTGACAGGAACAGTCGCCGCCGGGTCATAGGGAGCTTGTCCGTTGAGCAACGCATTATCCATTTGAAATCGCGATGAATTTCCCGATGCATCCATATCGACGACATAGAGGCTCACGTCCGCGCGGGTGGCCTCCTCGGCAATGGTCTTCAGCATCTGCTTGGCCGCTGCATTCAACTGCTGGTTCTGTGTGAAATAGATTAGCGTCTTGCGGTCCCCGAGGCGCTGCTGCGATTTCACCAGGGCGAGCAATCCGGCCAGGTTCAGCTGGGTGTGCTGGGCCAGCGCAATGGCCTGCGTATCCTGGAGAGCGGCCAGGAGCGTCTGTGCCCGGGCGCGTTGCTTCATTTCCACGGCCCGGCCGGAGAGATCGACGCCCGTCTGCGCGATGGCGATGAGATTCTTTTCCGTCCCTGCTGCAGCGGTCGCTCTAGCCTCATCCGCTTTCTCGTCGTGCACAATGTTGACGGCCAGCGACAAGGTAGAGGTGAGGGCGATGGCCTCGCTTTCGGTTACCAGATGGATCGCGTCATCCACCGCTTTCCGATCGTCGGTGAAGCCCTGAATCAAGCGCAGGCACCCGCCAAAGTCGAGCACGGCAAACGAAGTGCCTTTGCCCGGAAGCAGCGCAAGAATCTTTTCGGCAATGTTTCGCGTGCTCTTTGCCGTCGTCCCGCGGAAGGTGTCGAAGACCAGCGTGATCATCTGGCTCCGGTTGGCGGCCGCCTCTCCAGTGATCAGGCGAAACCCGGTCAGCTTCACCGGTGCGCCGTCGTCGGTGACCACGATCTGGTCCGGCTTGAGGTCAAGAATGGCGTTGTGCGATCTATCGTGAACGGCCAAGTCCAGGGAGACCTCGTCTACGATCGTGCTCACGCTTGGCGTCTGCTCCGTGGCTTCTGAAGCAGGGGCCGCTTGAGACTTCTGCGCTGTCTGGCCGCCAGAAGGGGAAGCGAAAAGGATCAGGAGCGAGGTCCAAAGCCAGCCGACCGCAAACTTCTTGAGAAGCGCGGCCCTGGGCAGCTTCCTGGAATGCGTGCTCATCTGCAATGCGATTCCTCTACACGGATGCGTGCAGTTTCTTTCCGGCCAACTTTCGCTGGAAGAGCCTTGCTATTCCTCACTTATAGAGCAGAGCTATGAAGCGGAGGATCAGCCTGCGAGAAATTCTATACCCTTTCTTGTACGTCCTGATTCCTCGGTAATTTGCCAACGATGGGGAGCGGCGTGCCGCGGCGGACAGGTCTCTGCAACGCCGGTTCTCGAACGCTCCCCGAACTTGCCCGGCGCGTCCTCCCGCTACAATCAAGGCCATGGCCCACTGGTACCGGCGGGTTTTTCTGCTGGCCGTTCCGCTGATCCTCAGCAATCTGACCCAGCCGCTGCTTTCCACGGTGGACACGGTTCTCTCCGGCCACTTGCCGGGAGCTGCGGCGCTGGGCGGCGTGGCCCTTGGCGGCATCTTCTTCAATGCCGTCTTCTGGACCTTCGGCTTTCTGCGGATGGGAACGACGGGGCTGGTGGCGCAGGCCCACGGAGCGCGGGACGGCCATGCGCTGCGGCTGCACTTTCTTCGCGGGTTGCTGACAGCGGCGGTGCTGGGCGCGGCGATCCTGATTCTGCAGGGGCCTCTAATTTCGATCGCGCTGGGGCTGCTGGGAGCGAGCGCCGAGGTGCACCGGAATGCGCTGCTTTACTGCCATATCCGGATCTGGTCGGCCCCTGCGGCGTTGGCCAACTACGTGATTCTGGGTTCATTGCTGGGCCGGCAGAGGGCGCGGACGGCGCTGGGATTGCAGGCGGCCATCAATGTGGTGAATGTGGCAGTAGCTCTGGAACTGGTGATGCGGCTGCACTGGGGCGTGGCCGGAATCGCGAGCGCGACACTGACCGCGGACTGGAGCGGCCTGCTGCTGGGGCTGATCGTCCTCCGTCTGGCGCAACCCAAAGCGGGCGCCGTCCCCACGGGCCGCATCCATTGGCGGGAGCTGGCCGATGGGCCCAGCCTGCGGCACCTTTTTGCGCTCAATCGCGACATCTTTCTGCGCACGCTGGGGTTGGTGGCGGCTTACGCCTGGTTCACGCGCTCGGGAGCCAGAGCCGGCGACGCCACGCTGGCCGCCAACGCGGTGCTCCTGAACCTGCACAGCATTGCCTCCTATGCGCTGGACGGGTTTGCCAACGCCACCGAGGCGCTGGTGGGCGAGGCGGTGGGCGGCAGGAAACTGGCCGACTACCGGGGCATTCTGCGCGCCTCGACGGTGCTGGCTTTCGCGGTGGCGGCGCTGATCTCGCTGGCGTACCTGGGCTTTGGCAGGGAACTGGTGGGCCTGTTCACCAACCAGGCGGCGGTGCGGGAGCTGGCCCTGCGCTATCTGCCCTGGGCAGTGGCGCTGCCGGTGGTTTCGGTGGGCGGCTTCCAACTGGATGGGGTATTCATTGGCGCAACGCGCGCGCGGGAGCTGAGGGACTCGATGCTGCTCTCGCTGGCAGGATTCCTCGCTTTGGCTCTGGTGCTGGCGCAGTTAATGGGGAACAACGGCCTGTGGTGCGCGTTCTGCTGCTTCATGGTGCTGCGCGGCGTGACGCTGGGGATGCGGCTGCCGGGGATCGAAAAGGGGTTTGCCGCGGCCAACCTGCCCGTAAACGTTGCACGGTAGCCGTTAGTTCTACAGTTGTATTTCGTTCAAGTTCTCGGAATGGGCACAGGCCCGGGCCTAAAGGCCCACATGTTTTGCCTATTTTTCAGGGGGTTAAAACCCCCTGCTCCCTCCGGAATCTTTGATCTACAACTGTGGTGATAGAGCGGTTCCGCTCCTGTATCCTCAAGTTAGATGGCTTTGCCTGTGCACCTGCTGATTTGCTGACTGGCTGACCCGCTCAGAAAAAAACTTATGCGCTATACGACACAATTCCTGCTTTCTGCCATGGCGGCGGCGCAGTTTCCCGCACTGGACACCCCGGAAATTGCCTTTCTTGGCCGTTCCAACGTGGGCAAATCGAGCCTGCTGAATACACTTGCGGGCGAAAAGACCGCCAAAGTTTCCTCGACGCCGGGGCGCACGCGGGCCATCAACTTTTTCGCGTTGCTGGACCCGAGCCAGCGGCGGAAACTGGTTTTTGCCGACCTGCCTGGCTACGGCTACGCCAAGATTTCCAAGTCGGTTTCGGAGGGCTGGCCGGAGTTCATCGAGCCGTACCTGGCCATTCGCTCGACGTTGAGGCTGTGCGTCTGCCTGGTGGACTCGAATGTGCCGCCGCAGGAGAGCGATCGCCAGTTGATCGACTGGCTAAGATCGGCAGGCCGCGACTTTGCAGTGGTCGCCACCAAGATCGACCGGCTCAGCGGCAACGAGCGCACCCGCAACCTGCTGGCCCTGAAAAAAGGCCTGGAGCTGGACGATGTTTTGCCGGTTTCGGCCAAGACGGGGTACGGCCTGAAGGAACTGTGGGCGCGGATCGAGGGCGCCAGCGGTGCAGAAGGCTGACCGTCAATCCACCTTGTTCCGGTCCGCGTCCCGCAATGCCTCACTCACCCGATTATGCAGTTTTGAAGCGGTCTCCCGACTGCATTCGAGCGAGCGAATCCGCCGAGCGGCGGGGCCCATGTAACGTGGTGAGAGGCGCAGCCAGCGCTGGTTCAGGTGGTCTTCCGGCGCAAGATGCTCGGCGAGCAGTGCGTCGAACTCGGCCAATGTCCATCCGGTGGGAATCGACACGGTGAGGAATGTATGCCCCGTCGGCCTGGTTTCCGCTTCCACGCGCCGTGCTCCAGCCGCCAGGAACCGTGCAAACTCCGGTGGGTCCGAATCAAGAGAAGAGGCCGGAGGCAGCAGATCGGGCAGGACGCCGCGCTCGTCCATCTGGCGCAGAATCGTTTCCAGCGTCAGGGTGACGCCGACGGCTACAGGTTGCCGTTTACGAAGCTCGTTTTTCAGAATACGCAGGGCTTCGTCGAGCGAAGTCACCAGGAAGTCGACGACGCCTTCGCGGATCGCCTTCCGCTGCGCTGCCGCATCCGGGGTGGACGCCAGTGTGGCCGCTCCGGCGATGTTGGCGGCGCGGACCAGACGGCAGCCGGCAGGGTCCAGTTCGCCGGCAAAGAGAAGTTTTCCGCCCAGGCCTGTTTCGGGGTCCATTTGCTGTGCAAGCGCGGCATAGAGCCGGTACACTGCGGCGAGTTCACGATCGATGGGGTCCGGTGCTGGGTCGGGGAAGGGCATCATGCGGCGGGTCGCGCTACCAACTGGAGTACAGTTGGCCGTCAGAGCCCAGATCCTGCGATCCGGAGTGGATGTCGTCGATGCCGGGTTCGGTCTGGTCCAGCGAGTGCATGGCGTCGCTGCTATCGGTGACCCAGGAGTCTTTGCTGCGGGTGATGGGATCCTGGGGAACCTCCTTCAGGTAGCCCTCCTGCACCAGGTCGTCGAGCGACTGGGGCGCCTTCTGCTTGTCCATGGTGTAGGAGTCGATGGCCGCCCGCAGCACATGCAGGTCTTCCTTGAGCACAGCTTCGCGGGCCTGCTTGATGGCGCCTACAAAGCTGGGAATGGCCACCACGGCGAGCACGCCGATGATGGCCATGACGATCATCAACTCGATCAGAGTGAAGCCCGCGTCTTGTTTGCGTCGATTGCTCACTGCATCCTCTTTGAGCGGAGTTGGCGTGGTTGGCGGAGTTGGCAAAACACCTCGATCGCGCGGCAACCCCCGCCAACCGCTTACCAATCCGAATATTTCGTGCCGTCCAGGGCCGTGCCCATGGACTTGGAATAAACATCGAAGAGGTTCTGCCCGCCAAAAGAATCCGATTTGGGGTCGTCCTGCATGGAGCGCATGCCCCACTCGGCTTTGCCGGTCATCGGGTCCACGGGAATCTTGCGCAGGAATCTCAGCTTCTTTCCCATTACGTCTTCGCCGGTCACCAGTTTTTCCAGATCGGGCGGATAGCCCTGGCTGTCCAGCTTGATCTGAAAAGCGTTCTTGTCGGCGGCGTCCTTGTAACGGTCGATGGCGTCGCGCATCGACCACAGGTCGCGCCGCAGTTCACGTTCCTTTTCCCGCTTGACCTTGAAACGCGCAATGGGGAGAGCCGCCGAAGCGAGGATGGCCAGAATGGTCACCGTCACAATCAACTCGACAAGGGTGAGACCTCGCTCCCCGTCGCGCTTGATCCGAATTGGCAGGTCGGCTCTCATGGAATTGCGCCCCATCGTCTTACTGCACCTGGATGCTGACCTGCGTTCCCTGAGCCGGCACCTGCTGCTGGGTGCTGGTGATGGCCCCCGGACGGGTGATGGAGACCACCGTCTCGCCGGCGCCCTTGGCCTGGAAGCTCAGGACGCAGACCACGCCTGCACCGCTCATCCCGGGAGTTCCCGGCGGACGAGAGGCGTTGATGTTGATGGAGCCCGGCCCGTCGTCGCGGTGGACCAGCGCGACGGCCTGGCCGTCCCGGCCCAGGAAATCTCCATTGTCCACGTTGACCAACGACAGCTTGGCCGGGTCGTATTGAATCTGCAAGGGGATGGAAGCGATATCCGCTCCCCCGATCACCGTGACCGGAACCTGGAAGGTGACGCCCGTGGCGACCGGACCGGGCTGCGCGACGAGCGCAAAGCTCACCGGGCCAGCCGGCGCAGGTTTGGGCGTGGCGGGGGGCGCCGCTGCAGGAACATTTGCCTCGGCGGCCTGGTGCAACTGGGCTAGCGCTGCCGGGGCGGCCGCCTCGGCGCTTTGGCCGGGGACCGTGCCCACGTCGGGCCGCGCGTTGGCGGACGGATGTGCCGGTGCAATGGCCGGGGCGGGCTTTGCGCCCGGGCCTTCGCCGGGAACGCGGCGGATTTCGACCGTCTGCTGGCCGGTGCCCGTATCGATGCTGCGCAGGTTGACCGCATCCAGCACCTGCGAACGCACAATGTGCGGCACCACCACGAAGACCAGCTCATCGTCCGTAATGGTGTGGTCCTTGGAACCGAAAATATACTTGAGGATCGGAATGCTGCTCAAGCCGGGAATGCCGGACCAGCTCACCTGATCCTGCTTGTTCTGGATGCCGCCCAGGATGCTGGCCTCGCCCTCGCGCAGCCGGATCACCTGGTCCACCAAACGCTGCGAGAGAATCGGCTCGGTCACGCCACTGATGGTTACCTGACCGGTCTGCGATGTGACCTCGATTTTGACCTTCAAGGTCACATCGTGGTCGAAGTGGACGGTCGGGGTCATTTCGATATTCACGCCCACGTCCGTGTACGTGAACTGCGTATTCACCAGCGAACTGACCACCGCGGTGGCCGCGCCGGTCTGATAGGAACCAGTGGCGATCGGAATCTTGGAACCTATCTTCATGGTTGCCTTCTGCTGGTCGGTGGCCCGGATGCGGGGATTCTGCAGTACTTTGGTGTTGGCGTCGGTCAGCAACAAGTTGAGGGTTGCCGAGCCGACCGTCACTGCAAAATTCGAAGCCTTCAGATGCGCCAGATCGTAGAGCGTCGGGGTGGTGGTCGAAGTAGTGGTTCCGGTCGACGTCGTGGTCGTGGAGGAGGTGCTGGACGTGGGTGGCTGTAGCGCGACTCCCACACTGCTGGGCCATTGAATGCCCAGGGTACGTTCCCAGTTCTTGCTGACCTCCAGAATCCCGATGTCGACCACCACCTCGGGCCGCGCCTTGTCCAGGTCGTTGACCAGCTTCTGCGCCAGCAACAATTCGTCCGGAGTGCCGCGCACGACGATGGCGTTCTGGCTGGCGACGTTGTAGGCCTTGACGTTGGGCATTACATTGCGCAGCGCGGTTTGCACGTCGGTCAGATCGTTCGGCTGCCACGCGTTGCTCAGGTAGAAGGTCTCGACGGCCTGTTCATCGAGCTCGGTACGCTTGGCGCGGGTGTTCTGGGCGACGAAGATCGTGTTGTCGGTCACCGGCCGCCAGAAGGTGTTGGACATGGTGCCCACAATGCGCAATGCGTCCAGCAGCGAGACATTGTTCAGGTCCACCTGGATGCGTTTGGATGTGTAGTCCGGGTCGAAGAGGATATTGACTCCGGAAGCTCTGCCGATGGCCTGGTAGATCACCTTGGCGTCTTCGGTCATCTTCAGGGTCAAGGGCTCGTTCGAGACCGGCTTGAGCGTGGCCGGCGAACCCATGGTGTCGAGACCATCGGCCGAGTTCTGCGTTTCAGCAAGGCCGGTATCGGTGTGCGGAGCCTGTTCGCCATGCTTTTGCCGGACTCTGGCAATCCCCTGCTGTGCGGACTCGTTGCCGGGATCGATCTCGGCGGCGTGCATGAACTCGCCCAAGGCGCCCTGTTCGTCGCCGGCCCCTAGCAGCTTGCGCCCCTTGGACATGTGCTGCGCCGAGGCGGTAACCCGCACCCTGGTGAGCGCGGTGCGGAACTGCAAGTCCTGGGGCTGTTTGGCGTAGGCCTTCTGGTAGTTTTCAAAGGCGGCGTCGTAGTCTTCGCGCGCCTCTGCGGTCTCGCCGCGCTTGAAATAGGATTTGGCGGACTCGGCGCCGTGGGAGAGGCTGGAGAGGCCAAAAACAGCCAGTACGGCAACAAGCGCAATCCAGAACGCAGCTCTCTGCAGAACAGATCCGGAGGTGGCTGAAGCAAAAGCGCGGCGGTTCATCGAACTCCCCAGCGTCTTCGCCGGTCCACCAATGGGGGTAGACCCTTGCGGGCCGCCTTGGCTGCCCTGGACGCAATTCTTGACGCAGTTACTTACGCAATTCCGATTGGCGAGAATGCCCATTCAACAATGCCTCATTTTATCAAAGCCGCGCTAAAGTTCTGACCCAAAAGCCAAGTCGGAGGGGGAAGTCTGTCTTCTCGAACGGGCGCAGCGAGGGAAAAAGATTCGCATTGCGGGCGCCGAAACGACTTGAAGTCCCCTCGATATCGAAGCTTCCTGCGTGGCGTGAACCAGCCACGATGCTAGGATGAAGGTTTGAGGATGCTTTCCGATGGCGCGCCAAACCAGCCACGTGATCGTTCAGCCGGCAGCCGCCGGCCCCCAGAAGCCGGCACGGCCCCGCGACCCGGTGGCCTCCGGTGAGCGCGACGCCGCGCACAATCGCATGGCCAGCCACAACTACTTCCTGCTGGATAAATTCGAAGCCGGCGTGGCCCTGCGCGGGACTGAGGTCAAGTCCATCCGCGAGGGCAAGGCCAATCTCAAGGACGCCTACGGCCTGATCAAGGACGGCGAAGCGTTTCTGCTCAACGTGCATATCGGTCCCTACTCCCACGGCAACCTCGCCAACCACGACGAAACCCGGACGCGCAAACTGCTGCTGCACAAAGAAGAAGTTCGCAAGCTACTCTCCAAGACGCAGATCAAGGGCCACACGCTCATCCCCACCCGGCTTTACTTCCGCAATGGGCGGGTGAAATGCGAACTGGCCGTGGCCAAAGGCAAGCAGGACTGGGATAAGCGCGAGACCGAGCGCCGCCGCGAAGCCGATCGCGAAGCCCGCGCGGCCGTCAACGCCAGCAAAAACCGCAACGGACGGTAGGAAATTGCAGGGCTTTTAAAAAGATGGGGCAGTGCGCGAGAGATTGCGCACCGCCCCATCTTTTTCCGCTTTGGCACGGCCTCAGTTTTTGGGAATGACGACGAAGGGCCGCGCATTCGACTCGCCTTCGCTGCCCATAAACGCTGGTTGAAGCAGGGACGAAGAGCCAAATGCCTTTTCCCACACGGGAGCCTTCAACTCCGGCATCGGCTTGGCCTGGAACAGCCTCTTGCACTGCCGAGCCGTCCACCGCGCCCAGCTCTTCGACTTCTTTCTGCGGGCGCTGTCGGTCGAAATCCCCGTTCCCGCATACATTTGCCGGTAGAGCTTGGAAAGAAAGACAAAGGCGATCCTGGCGCGCAGGTTGGGCGTGCAGGCTGACCGCTCCCAGATGGCGCTCCACTCGTAGAACCGGTCCCAAACCTTTTGCGTGCGTTCGCGAATCTCGTCGGAACTCATGGTGGGGTGCGGCGTGAACATCTTGGGGCGAACTTCGGGCGGAATCAGCCAGTAGCGGGTGATGGGCACGCCAGCCACCATGGTGGGCGCCGCGGCCTGCTCCTTTTCCCAGCGCGTGAAGTCCACGGTTCCGGGAAACGGCGTCATCATCACGAACTGCGCAAAGGTCACGCCCGCTTTGAGAGCCATTTCCACCGTTGCGTCGAAGGTGGAGGGCTTGTCGGTGGGCAGCCCGAAGATAAACGAGCCCAGCACATGAACGCCGTGCTGCTTGAATGTTTGTAGCTGCTTTGCCAGCGCCTCGCCAGAGTAGTTCCAATCCTTGAAGACCGCTTTCAGCCCCTCGGGAGTGACCGCCTCGACCCCGACCAGGGCACCCTTGATGTTGGCCTTGCGCATGGCGTCCAGAAAGCTTCCGTCCTCGCCCGCCTCCATGGTCATCTGAGTGAAGAACACCATATCCTTGGGCAGCTTGGCCATCTCTTCCATCAGTTGGAAGCGCTCCTGGCGGATGGCCGTCAGCTCCGCGAGCTTGGCCGTGTTGTTCTGTTCGCGGGCCAGGCGCAGATCGGTCAAAGTGACCGGATAGAAGTTATCGTCGGCTAGGGCGATATAGCGGAAGCCGATGCGCCGCAGGTTGACGATTTCGTCGATGACGTTGCGGTAGTGGCGCTGCCGGGGCTTCTGCCCGTCGGTCCTCCAGACGCTGCAGAAGGAGCAGTGCTTGGGGCATCCGCGAATGGTCTGCACCGAGGCCCACATATATTTGTCGGGCCGCATCAGGTCCCAGCGCGCGGCCAGGAACTCTCCGCCGTCGATCCGTCCGCCCTCGTAGATTGGCTTGGGCGCGCCGGCCAGGCAGTCCATCACCGCCTTGCCCCAGGCAATGTCCCCATCGCCCTTGACCACGGCGTGCGCCTGGCCGAGTTCCAGAACCTCTTCGGGGAACAGGGTGGCGTGAATGCCGCCATAGACCACCCAGGCGCCCCGTTCGCGCGCCATCCGGCCCACTGCGTATCCGCGCAGGGCATTGCCGGTGTGGACGCTGATGCCCACAATGTCTCCGGCGGCGATGCTTTCGGGATGGATCGGTTCCAGCGATTCATCGACGAGGATGGGATCGCCCGCAGCCTGGGGTGTTGCCGCGGCCAGAACGAACAGCCAACGCGGCGTAATGACCGCCGTGCCGAAGGAATTGTCGCTGGGATTTACAAGATGAACTCTAATTGGATCAACCTTTCCTCGTGTGAGTGAGCCGCTTGGGCGAGTAGGGTCGATGGAAGGAACGCCTTCGCCAGCGGCGTATTTGCCGGTTCAAAGCCGTTCAGTCAGACTTCGACCTCCATCATACATACACAACTTCAATCCTGGTTCGGTATTGCTTAAAATACGCGCCGGAAAAACCGGCAGGAACCAGTTCATTAAAAAACGAGCGGTGGCAAATGTATGTGCAATTTTGCACGCTTAAGGAGCCAAGTAACTGAATCCAATACGCAAAGAAAAACAGGATTCAACTTCGCTTCATCCTCCGGGCGAGTTCGAGATACCGCCGGGCCGGAATTCAGCCCAGGCGCTCCGTGAAGGCAGAAAACTCGCCTGGCCTGCGCCCGAAGACCGCAAAATCGGGGCGGGTCCTCTTCCCTTAACCGCCCGTCCGAGTGAAATAATGAGGAACATGCGGACTCAACTGTCTTTTGCTCCCCTCCCCGGAATCGAGACTGAACTGCTGGCCGTTCTGGCTGCCGACACACAAACATCGAAAGCGCCCGACGCCAGGCCGGCGCCGGTGTTGCTGACTGCCGACCCGGTGCTGCTTGCCGCTGCGGCCGCCGTACTGACGAGCGGCGAATTCAAAGGCGGCGCCAACGAGACGCTGCTCCTGCACGCCCCAGCCGGACTGGCCGCCAAGCGGCTGCTGATTGTCGGTCTTGGCAAGCAGGCCAAGGCAACGGTCAACGCCGTGCGCAACGCTGCCGGCGTAGCCGTCCGCTTTACCAAGCCGCGCGGCATTCGCGAAGTGGTCTTCGCGCTGCCGGTTGCAGGGGAATTGCCTGCCGCACAGAGTACGCGCGCCGCCGTCGAGGGCGCATTTGTGGGCGACTACGACCCCGACACCTATCGCAGCGACCGCAAGGACAAGAGCGTCGCGTCCTTCACCGTTGCCGCCCCCGCTGACGCGGACAAGACCGCTCTCGAAGCCGCCTTTGCCGAGGGCGTGATCATCGGCGAAAGCCAGAACTTCACCCGCGTGCTGGTCAACGAGCCGGGTAACAAGCTGACTCCGACGATCCTCGGCCAGCGCGCCGCGGAGATGGCCAAGGAAGTCGGCTTGGGGTGCGAAGTCGATTCCACCGAAAAGCTGCACGAGCTGAAGATGGGCGCATTCTGGAGCGTGGCGCAGGGCTCCGAGGAGCCGCCTGCGCTGATCGTTCTGCGCTATGAACCGGAGGGCGTGACCGAAGGGCCGGTGCTGGGCCTGGTCGGCAAGGGCATCACCTTCGACTCGGGCGGCATCTCGCTCAAGCCTGGCAACGATATGGACAAGATGAAGTACGACATGGCCGGCGGCGCGGCGATGATCGGCGCCATGCGCGCCATCGCCCTGCTCAAGCCGCGCGTGCGCGTTATCGCCGTGGTCTGCGCCACGGAAAACATGCCCGACGGCAAGGCGCAGAAGCCCGGCGACGTGCAGACCGCCATGTCCGGCAAGACCATCGAAATCATCAATACCGACGCCGAGGGGCGGTTGGTGCTGGCCGACGGCTTGACCTACGCCAAGCAACTGGGCGCGACCCACCTGATCGACGCGGCCACCCTCACCGGCGCCTGCGTGGTAGCGCTCGGCATGGTTACGGCGGGCGCCTTCTCCAACGACGATGCCATCTACGCCAAGTTCGACGCGGCCCTGGCCACTTCGGGCGAAAAGTTCTGGCGGTTGCCCCTGGGCGAGGAATACGCCGAAATGATCAAGAGCGACATCGGCGACATCAAGAACACCGGCGGACGCTGGGGTGGCGCGATTACCGCGGCCGAATTTCTGAAGGTCTTCGCGGAAGATACGCCGTGGATTCACCTGGACATCGCCGGCATGGCCTGGGTGGAAGACTCCAAGCCTTATATCGCCAAGGGACCCAGCGGGATTGGGGTAAGGTCCATCCTGGAGTGGGTGCGGAGTTACTAAAGACAGCTTCTAGCTGCTAGCTTCTAGCCTCTAGCTTTTCGGGGCTGAGGCCAGCAAAAGTGAGAGCCCCATCCCTGTTCACATTCCTTTGTGAAGGGGATGGGGCTTTTGTAGTTTGGCTAGAAGCTAGTAGCTAGAGGCTAGAAGCTGCTCTTACATCGCCTCCGGGCTCTCGATGCCCAGCCAACTCAGGGCCAGGATCAGCTCCCGCAGCGCGACCGCTGCCGTAGCCAGCAGGAACGTCTTCCGCGCCGGGTCTTCTTCCTTCAGAATGTTATGGCGATGGTAGAAGTTATTGAACTCCTGCGCCAACTGGAAGGCATGCTTGGCCAGATAGGCAGGCTCCGAGGTGGTGATGCACTGTTCCAATACCAGTGTGCGGCGTCCGGCCCTGAGCCACAGCGCCCAGATGTCTTCGGAGTCCGGAGCATGAAGAAACTCCGCCAGACCGCTGCCGGGCTGACTTGCTGACTCGCTGACTTGCTGACCCGCCTGCTTCTCAAACTCCGCCAGCACCGCTTCCGGCGTCGTCTCGCCCTTGCGGAAGATGTTGCGTGCGCGCACCACGGCATACTGAATGTACGGGCCGGTCTCGCCCTCAAAGCTCAATGCATCCTTGAAGTCGAAGGCGATGACGGAGTTGCGCGTGTACTTGAGCATGAAGTAGCGCAAGGCGCCGATGGCGATCTGTTCGGCAATCCGCTGCCTTTCGGTCTCATCGCGGCCGGTCTGGCGCGCGTCCACTTCGGCGCGGGTGGCGGCGATCAGCTTGTCGATCAGGTCGTCGGCCTTGACGCCGAAGCCCTTGCGCCCGCTGACCTCGATGTAGGGACGAGCCAGGTCTTCGGCGGAAACGTCGTAGCCCATCTCGACCGCGCAACGCGGCGTCAGCGCGACCATTTCATAGCTGAAGTGCGTGTAGCGATTGGCCTGGTCGGTGTAGCCCATGCCGCGCAAGGCTTGAATGACGTTGGCCTGCGGGTCGGCCTGGCGCGCGTCGATGACGTTGTAAATCGCCTGCGCTCCGCCAAAGTGCGGGTGAGGCTCGATGCCGTCTACGGTGGAAATCCAGCACTCATGGCTGGGATACGTGAAGAATGGCTTGTAGCCAAAGTCCTTGCCCAGCAGGCCGAACTTCCATAAGTGATAGGCAATGTCCTTGCCCACGTAAGTTACCGTGCCGTTGGAGCGGACGATCACCTTGGCGTCTTCATTCAGGTCGCCCTCGACCACGTCGGCGCCGGGCCGCGTCATTACCCAGCAGCCCTTGTTCTTGCCCTCGTTCTCGAAGTAGAGGACACCGGTCTTCTTGAGCTGCTCGAAGGCCGCTTCCCAGAACTTGAGGTGCAGAATCTCGCTTTCGCGGGGCAGAAAATCGTACTCGATGTCCAGGCGAAGCATGGTTTCAAGGTGGCGCCTAAGTACCGCGGTGGAAATCAGTTCGGCAATCTCGGAGGTATCGTTGCCGCCAACTTCCAACTCGTGCAAGGTGGCGTAGCGCAACTTTTTGTGCGCTTCATTTTCCTGGTCGGTTCCGCTGGTGTACCACTGCGAAGTCTTTGCGTAGAGGTCCCAGCAGTAGTAATCGAACGCGCCTGACTTGTCTTTGGAGCCGGCGGTGCGGGCTTCGCACTCCGCGATCAGCGCACGCACTTCGGCGACGGTTTTTCCTTCCAGATGCAGGAATCCCACCACCACATCGGCCACCTGCACGCCGGTGTTGTCGATGTAGTTCTGCACGGCCACCTTTTGCCCGGCGGCCTTGAGCAGGCGGACGAAGGTGTCGCCCAGAATAGCATTGCGCAAGTGGCCGATGTGCGCGGCCTTGTTGGGATTGATGCTGGTGTGCTCGACCATTGCATGGAGCAGCCCTTTGGACGAGTGTTCCGGTTCGTTGAGAGCGGTCATGTGCACGCCAGCAGAGCGGTCGAGGCGGGCGTTGATGTAGCCCGCGCCGGCAACCTCAAAACCCGCAAAGCCTTCCAACGCGCCGAGAGCCGCGACAACTTCCTGCGCGATGATCTTCGGCGCCTTGCGCAGCTTGCGGGCCAGTTCGAAGGCGATGGGCGTAGACAGCTCGCCGAAGCGCAAGTCGGGCGGAATCTCCATGGGGATGGTTGCAAGCTGCAGGTCGTACTTGGCCAGCAAAACCGCGCTCAGATGCGCGGCGAGTCTTTTCTGTAATTTCGAATACACGTCGGGATGCCTCATCGGCGCTTCCAGAAAATGCTTACCCCAAGCCAATCCGTTCAACCCGGCAATTGCCTTGGCGAGTTGCGGCCCTGAACGAACTTTAGAAACCCGGGCAAATGATCTCTGGAAAGACGCTAAAATCCTTGATTTTCAAGGGTGATTCTACCAGATAGGCGCTTGCCGTCGGGTTGGATGCGGACGAACGGAGCACCTGCGGCGCGGCCAACCGCACCCTCCAAAGAGGATGCCGTAAAATAGTAAGGAGATTCTTTTGCGCTTCTTATCCGCTTTCGGGACGGAGTGCAAGTGAACGCCCCGCCCATGACCAATTCAACTCAGAGTTCAGACCGCTTTTATCTCACGACGCCCATCTACTATGTGAATGCGCGCCCGCACTTGGGCCACGCCTACTCGACCATCGTCTGCGACGCCATTGCGCGGCGCAAGCGTGCGCAGGGCATCGATACGTGGTTTTTGACCGGAACCGACGAGCACGGGCAGAAGATCGAGCGCTCAGCCGCTCTGGCCGGGCGCACGCCGCACGAATTCGCCACCGCTCTTTCCGGCGAGTTTCGCGGCCTGTGGGACCGGCTGGGCCTGAGCTACGACGACTTCATCCGCACCACTGAAGATCGCCACAAGCGCGGCACGCAGAAGCTCTTTGCCACGCTGCGCGACCGAGGCTTCATCTACAAGGGCTCCTACACCGGCCAGTACTGTGTCTCGGATGAGCTCTATGTCGACGGCCCTCCGGAAACGATCTGTCCGGATTGCGGCCGCGTGACGGAAACGGTGAGCGAGGAAAACTACTTCTTCAAGCTCTCGGCCTTCGAGCGCAAGTTGCTGGAGTTTTACGAGGCCAATCCCGGCTTCATGGGCCCCGAGTCCACGCGGCGCGAGGTGATTTCGTTTGTGCGCGGCGGATTGAAGGACCTGTCGGTGAGCCGCACCAGTTTTTCCTGGGGCATTCCAGTTCCCGGCGACGAAAAGCACGTGATCTATGTCTGGCTGGACGCGCTGGCGAACTACATCACGGCGCTCGGCTACGGTTCGGACGATCCCGCGGACAAGGCGCGCTTCGAGAAGTTCTGGCCGGCGGACATGCACCTGATCGGCAAGGAAATCAGCCGCTTCCATTGCGTCTATTGGCCGGCGTTTCTGATGGCCGCGGGGATTCCGCTGCCGCGCTCGGTCAGGGCCAACGGCTGGCTGCTTTTTGACCAGGGTAAGATGTCCAAGTCGCGGGGCAACATCGTGCGCGCAGATACCGTGCAGGCGATTCTGGGCGCGGATGCGCTCCGCTACTTCTTGCTGCGCGAGATTCCCTTCGGGCAGGACGGCAGCTTTTCCTTCGATGCACTGGTGCAGCGCTACAACGGCGATCTGGCCAACGGCTATGGGAATCTGGTGAGTCGCGTGGTCAACATGGTGCACAAGTACTTTGGCGGCGTGCTGCCGGAGGCTGGCGCCGAGACTCCTGCGGAGACCGCGCTGCGCGAGTCGGCCGTGGGCGCCATTGCCGCTTTTGGCCCTGCGTTCGATGAGCTGAATTTCTCTGAAGCGCTGAAGTCCCTGTGGACCCTGGTGGCGGAGACCGACGGCTATTTGACCGCCAATGCTCCGTGGAAGCGGCCGGCCGATCGCCCAGAGGCCGAGCACGTTGCGCTTCAGGCGCGCGTGCTGGCCACTGCCGCAGAAGCCATCCGCATCATCACCGCGCTGGTCTATCCCATCCTCCCGGAGTCGGCCGCCAAGGTCTGGCTGCAACTCGGACAGGGCGAGATCGCCGACGCGGCCAAGCAATCGTTTTTGACCAACCTCGCGTGGGGCGGACTGAGGGCCGGGACCAAATTTGGCGAGCCCGCACCGCTGTTTCCCCGCGCGGAAAAGGACGCAATCGACCGTATGCAGAATCTTGAAGATGAGAACAACCACAGCGCCGTAGAAGCCGCCACCACCAACGGAGCGGCCAAGCAGGAGCCTTCGGCTCCGCTCGAGGCACATGCCGTCAAGCAGGGAGTGATCTCCGTCAAGCCGCCGGTGAACCCGCCTTCGGCCTCGGTGAAGGCGCCAGTTGCCGTTGCCTCTGCCGAATCGGCTCCCGCAGCGGCGCCCGAAAAGCCTGTTGCGACGACCGTTCCCGTCACAGCATCAGCGCCGCAAGAGTCTGTCGCGCCGCAGGTGGTGGAAGAGAAGCAGTACATCAACATCGACGACTTCTCCAAGGTGGAGCTGCGCGTGGCGCAGATCCTGGTGGCTGAGCGCATTCCCAAGGCCGACAAGCTGCTGCGGCTCGAAGTTGACCTGGGCTACGAAAAGCGGCAGATTCTGGCCGGCATCGCCCAATACTACGAGCCGGAAAAGCTAGTGGGGCGCAAAATCGTGATCGTCGCCAACCTGGCTCCGCGCAAGATGCGCGGCCTGGAATCGAACGGCATGTTGCTGGCTGCCTCGCTGGAAGGCGGCGCGCCGGTGCTGACCGGATTTCTGGAAGAGGTTCCGTTGGGCTCGCGGCTCAAGTAACCTCGAATTCCGACCCTCGCATTGCTGTTTGGCCCTTGCCTTGACTCCCTGGGCTGAGCAGCAATGCACCCGCTGGAGGCTTCTCTTTTGCTGATCGATTCCCACGCGCACCTGGACAGCGAACGCTATACCGACGACCGCGAGGCCATGTTGCGCCGCGCATGGCAGGCCGGCGTGGGCACGGTGCTGTCGATCGGCATCGGCGAGCAGGCCAGTGGAATGGACCAGGCGCTCCAAGTCTGCCGCCAGTTCAACAGCCATCCGGAGAGCGGCTCCGGTCTGCCCAGGCTCTATGCCAGCGCCGGCGTCTATCCGCACAACACGCCGGAGATCGACGACGCGGTGCTTTCCAAGCTGGACAGTTTGCTGGCCGAACCGGAAACGATCGCCTGCGGCGAGATCGGGCTGGACTACTTCCACGAGGGCGCTGACCACGCGGTGCAGCGCGAGGGACTGATGCGCCAACTGGAAATTGCCGCCGCGCGCAAGCGGCCCATCCTCATCCATTGCCGCCCCAAAGACGGAACCACCGACGCCTGGGACGAGCTTCTTCCGATTCTGGAGGAGCACTGGAAGCGCACGGGGCTGGGCGGCGTGATGCACTGCTTTGGCGGCGGATGGGAACAGGCGCGGCGTTCGCTCGACCTTGGTTTTCTGCTCTCGTTCGCCGGCAACCTTACCTATTCCAAAGCGCAGCCGATCCGGGATGTGGCCGAAAAACTTCCGCTGGACGGCGTTCTGGTGGAGACCGACGCTCCCTGGCTGGCTCCCGTTCCCAACCGCGGCAAGCGCAATGAACCGGCCTGGGTGCTGGAGACGGCTCTGGTTTTGGCCGGGCTGCTGGGCGTAACAGCCGAAGAAATCGCTGCCGTTACCACGAAAAACTTCTTCAGGCTGTTTGATCCAAGCCCTGACGTGGGAAACTGATAAAGTTCGACCGGCGCAATCGGCCGGTTCATCGAGGAAAAGAAGGCCATGGCTCAGGAAAATTCGTTCGACATTGTCAGCAAAGTGGAAATCCAGGAGGTCCGCAACGCCATCGACCAGGCGCTGAAGGAGATTCGCCAGCGCTTTGACCTGAAGGATTCCCACTCGGAGATCACGCTGGTCGAGGGCGACAAGGAGATTCAACTGGCCTCGGCCGGGGAGTACAAGCTGGAGGCCATCAAGGAGATTCTGGGGCAGAAGCTGGTCAAGCGCGGCGTCTCGCTCAAGAATCTGACTTATGGCAAGTTGGAGCCGGCCGCCGGCCAGAGCGTGCGCCAGAAGATCACCCTCCAGCAGGGCATTCCCATCGAAAAAGCCAAGGAAATTGTGCGTTTGGTCAAGGACTCGAAAAAGAAGGCGCAAGCCTCGATCCAAGGCGATACAGTCAGAATAACGAGCAAGGACCGCGACGACTTGCAATCGATCATCGCTTTGCTGCGAGCGAAAGAGTTGGGCGTGGAGTTGCAGTTTACCAACTATCGTACGAATTAGCGGATTCCTGGCTGCTGCTGGCGCATCCGATCAACAGGCGTCGCGGATTACTGCCAACCAGGACGAATTCAACTTGAGAACCGGAGAAATTTGAGCACATTGGCGACAGCGACGGCGAGGGAAATTTTCGATCTGCTGCGGGACGACCTCGCGGCCATCGAACTGGAGTTGGGCCGAGATGCCGCCTCCGGCGTTAGCACCATCACGGAAATCGCCGAGTACCTGCGGGTGGGCGGCGGCAAGCGCATCCGGCCGTCCCTGCTCCTGCTGGCGGCGCACATGCTCGGCTACTCGGGTCCGGCCGCCATTCGGTTGGGTACGGTGGTGGAGATGGTGCACACCGCAACGCTGGTTCACGACGACATCATCGACGGGGCGGACCTGCGTCGCGGCCGTCCCTCACCCAACACCACCTGGGGCAACGAAAAATGCGTTCTGGCCGGGGACTGGCTCTACATGCAGGCCTTCCGCGTGGCTCTGGAAGAGAAGAACCTGCGCGTGCTCGACCTGCTGATCGGATTGACTCAGAAGATGGTCGAGGGCGAGTTGCTGCAGATTCAAAAACTGGGCAAAGCCGTCTCCGAAGCCGAGTACTACGATCTGATCTTCCGTAAAACCGCCTGCCTGTTTGCGGTTTCCATGCGCTTGGGCGCGGTGCTGGCCAAGGCTTCGGAAGCTCAGGAAGCAGCTCTGGCCGAGTATGGCCGGGCGGTAGGCTTGGCCTTCCAGATTGTGGACGATGTGCTGGATCTGACGGCCACCGAAGAGGTTCTGGGCAAGCCTGTGGCCAGCGATCTGCGCGAAGGTAAAGCGACGTTGTCGGTGATTCACTCCATCGACCACGGCACGGCCCGCGACCGCCAGGCAATTCAGAGGGTTCTGGACGACCGCAGCTTCGATCGGGTCAGCCGCGAACAGATTCAGGAGATTCTGGTCCGCAATGGCTCGGTTGATTACGCCATGGCCGTTGCCGAGCGCTACGCCGAAGAGAGCCGCAAGGCCCTGGCTCCATTGCCCGATTCCGAGTTCAAGCGCGCCCTGCTCTGGGTGCCGGACTTCGTGGTGGCGCGGGATAAGTAGAACCACCGGCTCCATCGTCTATCATTCAATTCAAGAGAGTCTGCGGGCGCTTTCTCGCCTCATCGAGGAAGCCGCCGTCCGGCCCTTACAGCGAAACCAGAGTAGATGTATCTCGAAAGCATGGCTCTCAAGTCGACGCGACCACCAGGGAGCGGCGACCCTGCGCAACCCTTGACAGGACAGATTGACTCTGGTTTCGCTCGATGGGGCTGACAGCTTCCAGTAGTCCACTCCAAAAACAAAGTCCAAGGACAGATGAAATGATTACCAGACGTGTATTTCTTCGCCGAGCTTCGGCGGTTGCGGGAGCAATGGGATTGTTGAAGAATGTGGGAGCCGAGATCCTGGCTCCTGGCGCGGGCTCTTCCCCGCACGCCGACGTAACGGATTACGTCAAGATCAAGATCGGCACGGGAGGCCACGGACACACTTACCCCGGCGCCACGGTGCCGTTCGGAATGGTGCAGCTGAGCCCCGACACCTTCAATGATGGCGACGACAAGACCGGCTGGGACCATTGCTCGGGCTACCACATTGCCGACAAATACATCAGCGGCTTCAGCCACACGCACCTGAGCGGTACCGGTTGCGCCGACTTGCTGGACTTCCTGGTGATGCCCGGAACAGGTCCGGCAAAGACCGTCACCGGCAACCGTGGCCACGCCGAAGATGGCTACCGTGCGCGCTTCTCCCATGACGACGAGATCGCCGAGCCGGGCTACTACTCCGTGCTACTGAAGGACCTGAACATCCGCGCCGAATTGAGTGCCACCGAGCGGGTGGGCATCCATAAGTACACCTTCCCCAAGAGCGACACCAGCCACATCCTGCTCGATCTGCTGCACACCGACGACGACAAGACCGACGGCATGCTCTGGTCGAAGCTGACCGTGGTGGGCAACGACGCGGTTGTGGGTGGGCGCAGCACCGACCAGTGGGCCGGTGGGCGCGAAATCTACTTTGCGATGAAGTTCTCCAAGCCCTTTACGTCCTTCGAGATCGTCTCTGCGGATAAGCCCCTGGCCGATGGAACGCGCGAAGCCGACGGCAAATCGCTTCGGAGCGTCTTTCACTTCACCACTGCGGAAGGCGAGGCAGTGTTGGTGAAGGTGGGCCTCTCCAGCGTCAGCGCCGAAGGCGCCGCGAAGAATCTGCATGCGGAAATGCCCGGCTGGGATTTCTCCAGCGTCAGGAGAAACGCGCACGAAGCCTGGGTGCGCGAACTCTCCTCCATTCACGTGGAATCCAGCAATCAGCGGCAGAAGGAAATCTTCTACACCGGCCTCTATCACGCGTTTGTTGCGCCCACCCTCTTTGACGATGCGGACGGACAGTATCGCGGCATGGATGGCAAGGTGCACACGCTCACCGCGGGCGACCACAATTACAGCACCTATTCGCTCTGGGACGCCTACCGCACGGCGCATCCCCTCTACACGCTGGTGCAGGCCAAGCGGGTTCCGGGCATCGTGAACTGCCTGACGCGCATGGCGGAAGAGAGCCCTGCGGGCATGCCTGTGTGGCCCCTGCACGGCAAGGAAACTGGCTGCATGACCGGCTACCACTCTGTTGTGGTGATGGCGGAAGCCGTGGCCAAGGGGATTCCGGGCATCGAAACCGAGCGGGCGTGGAAAGTGGTGAGGAAGCGCGCTCTGGTGGACGATTACCAGGGACTGGCTTCCTTCCGCAAGATGGGTTACATCCCGGCTGACAAGGAATCCGAGTCGGCCAGCAAGACTCTGGACTACGCCTATGACGCATGGGCTGCGGCCCGGCTGGCGCAGGCTGCGGGAGCCACGGAAGATGCGGCTCTCTTGACCAAGCAGGCCGGCTACTATCGCAACCTCTACGACAAGAGCACCACCTTCATTCGCCCCAAGCTCGAAGATGGCACGTGGACGGAGCCTTTTGCCGCCAATGAAATGGGCCACTCCAATAAGTGGAGCGACTATACGGAGTCGAATCCCTGGGTCACGACCTTCAGCGAGCAGCACGATCCCAAGGGATTGGCGCAACTGCTGGGCGGCCGTGAGGCTCTGGTGAGCAAGCTGGACGGCATCTTCAACGCTTCTCCCGAACTGCCGCCGAACGCGCCGCCGGACATCGCCGGGCTGGTGGGCCAGTATGCGCACGGCAATGAGCCGGGCCATCACATCGCCTACCTCTACAACTACGTGGGCGCCCCTTACAAGACGCAGGAGCGGGTAGCGAGCCTCTGCGAGACCATGTACGACAACAAGCCGGATGGACTGGCGGGGAACGAGGACTGCGGGCAGATGTCGGCCTGGTATGTCATGAGCGCCCTGGGCTTTTACCCGGTGGATCCGGTCAGCGCCAACTATGTCTTCGGTACGCCGATGTTCGACCGCGCCGAGGTGCGGCTGGGCAGCGGCAAGAAGCTGACTCTGATCGCCAGGCGCAGTTCCCCGAAGGACATCTACATCCAGTCGGTGACCTTCAACGGCCAGCCGCATTCCAAGGTCTGGTTCAAGCACGCGGAAATTGAGAATGGCGGCACGTTCGTCTTCACGATGGGCAGCCAGCCGAACAAGGCCTTCGGCGCTAGCGAGCAGGATGCTCCGCCGTCGATGACTGTCTAATTGCTTCAAAAACCGAGAGAGCCCCACGCAGGATTTTCTGCGTGGGGCTTTTCTAGTTGGCGCGGCCTTCTTCTGTTGGGGCAAAAGCGCGAGGTAATCACAGGGCAACTTCCGGTTGGGTGAGCAAGCTGGCGCGACCTTAATC
>Ga0255356_1000037_pt1 | contig 76465 bp, 77 predicted proteins | sample HBST100metaG_FD_189944 | JGI IMG/M metagenome (GOLD analysis project Ga0255356, IMG submission 189944) | Peat soil microbial communities from Stordalen Mire, Sweden - H.B.S.T100 | ecosystem: Environmental > Terrestrial > Soil > Wetlands > Peat | place: Sweden: Norrbotten County, Stordalen Mire...
GCGTTCCCCCGTCCCACATCATCATGGGAAAGAGCACACGGACCCCGCGGTGGTGGAAGTCGGCAACCATGCGGCGCACGCCTTCGACTCCGCCGGGCATGGACTCGACCATTTCAAGCTGGTTGCGATCGTCGATCCCCATGTTTGGATAGGTGGCCCACACCAGCACCGCATCGATGCCGCCGTACCGCTTTTCGAGGTCCTCCAGATAGCGGTCCACGGTGTAGCGGCCGGCGACCGGATCGTAGAAGTAACGGTCATGGACCATCATCTGCGGCTGCATGAAGCTGGATTGGGCCCAGTGCAGGGCAGGAAGGTCGTAGCGCGCCGGGTCGTAGGTGACGCGAATGCGGCGCTCTGTGCGCCAGTGGTCGATGTCCTTGAGCCAGCGCTCATGCGTAAAGGGAGGGCAGGGCGCTTGCAGTGTGCCGTCCCAGGCGCTGTGCAGGTTCATGCACTCGGGCGGGGGAATCTGCTGACTCTTGGAGGGGTACAGGGTGTCTTGCGCGGCTGCGGTGAGGGCAAAAGCCCCCGCCAGGATTCCAAGGCTCATCGTGCGAAGCATTTCGGTTGGTTCCCCCGCTGTTTGGTTGGACGGAAAGACTTCAACTGTCAGTTGCGTTTGGCAAGGAATTCATCCACTTCCACCCGGGTGGGCATGGAAGCTTGTGCGCCATGCCGGGTGACGGAGATGGCGGCGGCGGCCGAGGCAAAGCGCGCCGCGGCGAAGGGATCGCGGCCTTCCAGCAGAGCTACGGCAAAGGCGCCGTTGAAGCAGTCGCCGGCGCCGACGGTATCGACGGCTTCGACCGCAAAAGGCCGCACCCAGTCTGCCTTGCCGCCGGCAACAGATACATAGGCTCCTTTGCCGCCGCGCTTGAGCACCACGCCGCGCAGGCCCCGCCCGAGCAAGTGCTTCGCACTGTCTTCTTCGGCCAATTCATTGCCAATATAGAGAGCCGCTTCCGTCTCGTTGGGAGTGAACCACGTCACCTCGGACCAGATGGCATCCGGCAGCGGCGCGGCAGGGGCCGGATCGAGCATGACCGGTACCCCGGCCTCGGCGCACAGCGCCAGCACGTGGCTCACCGTCTCCAGAGGCAGTTCCAACTGGCAGAGCACCATGCCGGCGGAGCGGATGAGCGCGGAATGGCGATCGATGGAGGCGCAATCCACCTCACCGTTGGCTCCGGGGACAACGACGATCGAGTTTTCACCGTTGTCGGCCACCAGAATGGGAGCAACGCCGGAGGAGCCGGCTACCCGCTCGACGGCCGAGGTCTCCACGCCTGCCTGCGCGAGATTGTCGAGCAGAGCCTGCCCGAAGGCGTCCTCGCCCACTTTGCCGATCATTTGAACGGGGTAGCCGAGACGGGCTGCGGCGACGGCCTGGTTGGCGCCCTTGCCGCCGGGGGTGGTGACAAAGGCAGTGCCAATCAGAGTCTGGCCGGCAAGCGGAATGCGCGGGGTGCGGGTGACCAGATCCATATTGATGCTGCCCACCACGACGATGGGCTTGGTGATTTTCTGCATGGAGAGAACCTCGAGTTTAGTAGAGAGGCGCCAAGGCCACAGCGCCCAGGCCCAGCGCGAAGAAGATGAACATCAGGAGCAAAAGGAGCTTGGCGGAACGGGGCGCACCGGCAAACTCGCGCCAGACAAAGACGCCCCAACAGGCCGAGATCATGGTGGCTCCCTGGCCGATGGAGTAGGAAACAGCCGGGCCAATCGGTTTGGTAAGATGCGCGACCGAGGCCACGAAGTTGGCCACTGCGCCGACGCACCAGATTGCCCCGCCGAAGACGCCGGCAAGGTGCCAGCCGAGCGGAGCGCGCCAGTAGCCAGCGCCGCTCACAGGAGGCTTGCCGTCGAGGGGTTTGGCCATCAGGAGCAGGTTGGCCGGAACGGTGGAGAGCAGCACGCCGATGGCGAAGAAGAGAGCAATGGCGTAGGGTCCGGGGCCGGGCTTGAGAGCGGTGCCCAGATCGTGGGTTGCTATGGGATACCAGCCGCCCATGAGCACGCCGGCGACGAGGCTCAATGTAATGCCGCGGGAGGTGGTGGCCTTGGATTCGCTCTCGCGCTTGCGATAGGCTCCGGCATCGAGCACGATGGCGACGGTGACCAGCGCGACGCCGCCGAAGAGCAACAGGGGATTGGCGGCGGGACTGATCAGGTAGCTGGAAACCGTGCCTATGACCAGAGCGAGGCCAATGCCGACGGGGAAGGCGACGGCCAGGCCGGCTACATCAATGGCGGCAACCAGCAACAGGTTGGCGATGTTGAAGACCACTCCCCCGCAGACTGCATAAAGAATCGCGCTGAGCGGAGTGCGCGCCACGTCGGCAAGAAACGGGAGGCCGGAGTGGCCGAGAGTGCCGGCGGTCAGTCCCCACACAATGGCGCCAGACGCCAGGCCGAGAGCATAGTCCCAGTAGAAGAGCTGAAAGCGGTAGCCGGGGCAGAGCTTGAGAGTGTTGGCCCACGATCCCCAGCACAACATGCTCAGGATCATCAACAGGAGTGCGGCTTGATAGGTCGCGGGAAGAAGCATCTCAATGGCCTTCGATCTGCGCAAAGTTCGAGCGCGGCAAACAAGCCACCTTAGCGCCGGAGGGCGCATGGACGCAAATCAATACGAGACACTGCGAGCCGCAACGGTCCCCTGTGGGTACAAAGAGAGGCTTACTGTTTGGCGGCCTTCACCGCCGCGGTGAGCGCGGGAACCACTTCGAACAGGTCGCCGACGATGCCGTAGTCGGCCGCTTCGAAGATGGGTGCGCCGGGGTCCTTGTTGATGGCCACCACGCACTCGGAGCCCTTCATGCCGACCAGATGCTGGATGGCTCCGGAGATGCCGATAGCCAGGTAGAGTTTGGGCGAGACCGTTTGGCCGGAGCTGCCGACTTGCCGCTCCAGGGGCAGCCAGCCGTTGTCGCAGATGGGCCGGGAGGCGGCCAGTTCCGCGCCGAGTGCTGTGGCTAGTTCCTGGACCAGGGGAATGTTTTCCGCGTCCTTGATGCCGCGGCCCACGCTCACAATCAATTGCGCCGAGCCGAGATCGACGGTCTGCGCGGAGCCGCGGAAACGCTCGCCGGGTTTGGTGCGAATCTGCGCCGCCTCAAGCGTGGGCGAGAAGACAGTGACTTCCGCCGCGGCTGCACTCGTCTCGGCGGCAGGGCGAAACGCTCCTGCTTGAACGGAGACAAAGCATGGCCCGGAGCCTGGGTGACGATAGGCTCCATGCAGACGCCCCTGCATCAATTGCCGCGTAAAGAGCGGCCCCGGCTCAATGGCTGTTACGTCGCCGATGAGTACCTGGCCGAGACGAGTGGCCAGAGCGGGCGCGTAGTCGCGCACCTGGTAGGTGTGGGGAAAGAGCACGTAAGCGGGCTTCTCCGCGGCAAGGAATTGCTCCAGGGCCAAGGTGAAGCCGTCCGCAGTGTACGCGGCCAAAAGGGGGTGCTCGACGCGCACTACTTTCGCCACGGATTTCAAGGAAACCGCGGTGGCCAAATCCCCGGTCTCCGCGCCGACCAGAATGGCGCTGAGCGGCAGTCCGGTTTGCGCAGCCAGTTGCTGTCCGGCGGCCAGGGCTTCCCAGCCAATGCGCCCAATGCGGCCTTCCCGATCCTCGATCACAACATAAATGCCGCTCATAGGACGCGCACCTCGAATCTGAGTTTTTCAACCAGCGCCGCCGCGGCTTCCTTGGGAGTGCCGGGCAGAATCTGAGTGGATTTTTGTTTTTGTGGAAACGCGATGCGCTCCAGAACCGCAACCGGGGTGGCTTCGACAGCCAGTTCGGCAGCCGTCACTTGACGTACCTCCTTGGTCTTGGCGCGCTTGATGCCCATCAGTGTGGCGTAGCGCAGCTTGGCGCCGCCGGACTGAATGGTGAGCACGGCCGGGGTGGGTAGCTCGACGGTCTGGAACCAGCCTTCTTCGAGTTCGCGCTTGACCCGGAGGCCGGTTTCGGTCTTCTCGACCTGCAAGATCAATGTGGCGTGGGGCAAGCCGAGCAGCTCGGCCACGATGACGCCGGTCTGTCCCTGGCCCAGGTCTTCCGACTGGAGCCCGGTGAGCACCAGATCGGGATTTTCGGGCTTGAGGGCAGCGGCCAGGAGGCGCGCTACGCCGAGCGCGTCCCGAGAGCCCAGGTCGTCGCAGTCGATGTGAATGGCGCGGTCCGCTCCCTTGGCCAGCGCCTCGCGGAGAGTGCTGGCCACGCGCTCAGGACCGGCGCTGAGGACGACCACTTCGCCGCCATGCTTCTCCTTGAGTTGCAGAGCTTCTTCCAGAGCGTAGGCGTCCGGTTCGTTGAGGGCGTACTCAAGGCCGGACTCATCAATTGACTTGCCGGCAGCGTCCAAATGCACCTGCGCGTCCCGCTCCGGCACTTGCTTGATGGCGACGACGATCTTCATGTGAAGCGCTCCCAATCCTCTTAGTTACTCATTCGGCCATTCAATGGGGATGAGGTTTCCCACCCTTTCCGCGATGAGACTGCGGAAAGGATGGGGCACCCAGTCAGTGTGGATGAGCCGGATTGATTGCGTTCTGTTCCGGCAAAGCACGCGCGGTCAATTGCGCAATATCCATCAGTTGTGGCGCGCCTTCGCCGGTCGCGGCCAAGGCATCGCGGAACATGCTGTTGCAGAAGGGGCATGCCGTTCCCACTGTCGTGGCCCCGGTCGCGGCCAGCTCCGCGGCTCGTACGTGACTCACCCGCTCTCCGGTCTCTTCGCCCAGAAAGACAAGTCCGCCGCCGGCTCCGCAACAGAAGCTGCGTTCGTGGTTGCGCGGAGCTTCGACCAGTTCTCCGGCCAACGCCACAACCGCACGCGGTTCTTCGTAGACGTTGCGATAGCGGCCCAGGTAACAGGGATCGTGGTAAACGATCTTGTCCTGGTTCGATTGCTTGGGGAGCTTATCCCGGAAGCGCGCCAGAAACTCGCTGTGATGCTCGATCGCGGGCGGCGTGCCGTATTCCTTCCAGTCTTCCTGGATGGTGCGCACGCAGTGGGGGCAGATGGAGACGATCTTTTTGACCTTGTTCTCCGTCATGGTGGCGAGGTTGGCCTCGGCCAGTTGCTGGAAGAGCAGATCGTTGCCCAGGCGGCGCGCCGCATCGCCCGTGCACTTTTCCTTGCGCAGGACGCCGTAACTGATGCCGAGATAGTTCAGGATGCGGGCGAAGTCGGCCACGATCTCGCGGCCTTTGGGATCGTAAGCGCCCATGCAGCCAAGCCACAGGCAATACTCCTGCGTGCCGTCGAAGATGGGCAGCGCCTGCTTCTCGATGAACCGGTCGCGTTCGGCCGAACTCATGCCCAGGGCGTTTGAACCGCGCTCCAGAGTCAGGAAGAGCTTGGCGCCGTAGTCGTTTTCCCACGCGCCGGTGTTGACGGCTCCGCGGCGCAGGCCGACGAGGATGGGCAGGTGCTCGATGCCTACCGGGCACTGGAACTCGCAGGCGCCGCAGGTGGTGCACTGGAAGGGCGCCTCCGGGGCGTTGTATTTGCCGAGCAAGGGTTCATCGGAGGATGGGCCGCACTCGTTCAGGTAGCTGCGAAGGCCCAGGATGATTTCTTTGGGGTTGAGGAGTTTGCCGGTGTTGGCCGCGGGGCAGTGCTCGGTGCAACGGCCGCATTCGACGCAGGAGTAGGCTTGCAGGCTGACCAGACGGGTCAAATCCGTGCCCGCAACCAGGCCAAAATCTTCGTCGCCCACCAGCGGTGGAATCCGGCTGAAGCTTCCGCGCGAAAGGAAGACGGTCACCGGGCTCAGCAGCAGGTGCAGGTGCTTGGTGTGGGGAATCAGGGGCAGAAAGATCAGGATGGCCAGGGTGTGGGCCCACCAAAGAACGCGCGCCGCGGGGCTCGCGTCGGCGACGAAGAAGGCTGCCAGATAGGTGGCCATCAGAACGAAGATCAGCAGGGCAATGAAGCCGGACTCGTACGATAACTTCTGTCCGAGCCACTTGGGCCGGACCAGGAAGCGGCGGACGAATAGGCCTAGAATGCCGGCCGCGCAGGCAAGCGCGAAGACGGCGGCAAAGTAGAAGTAGTAGCGCCCGATGGGGCCGTCGGGCGAGAGGAATCCGACGCCAAGCCCGGAGGCAAAATGGTTGAGCGTGACCAGGGCGAAGGCGCAGAAGGCCCAGAAGACGAAGGCGTGGGCCACGCCGGGGAGCGGGCGCTGGCGAACGACCTTGGCCTGGAAGAGAACTTCCCAAACGAAATCGCGGACGCGCCTGCCGAGGGGAAAGAGGCTGAAGCCCGCGTCCTTTTTGGATTTGAGGATTTTGTCGAGAACCAGGCCGAAGCGACGCCAGAACAATGTGCCGGAGGCTGCGACAAGAACGATAAGGAGCGACTTCTCCGCGAGGGAGAAGTGTTGGGGTTCGGCCAGAGTTGCGGTGAGCAAGATCATCGTCGAGCCAAGTCAAACCAAGTCGGGTCAAGCCAAGTCAATTCAAGCCAAATCAGGTCCTGCCAAGATACACGATTCGGCTTTGTTCTGTCGTGGGAATGCAGGTTCAGGCTTTCCACTGGAAGCAGAGGCCGAAGTCGTCAGGGTCTTTGAGGTAAAGCTGCTTCATGCCCTAGGGGTGGAGCGACCGTCGGTCCAGGCCTCGAAACAGAGGCCTGGGGCAACCCAAAGTTAACCTTGCCGGCAGGGCTTTAGCAACGCACGATTTTGGGTGAGTCGATGCCCTTGGTGGCGTTGCGGGTATCGACGACCAGTTGCGACTGCTCGACAATTTCGCGGTAATCATAGCTGGTGTGGTCGGTGACGATCACTACGGTGTCGTACTGGCCCAGGTTGTCGAGCGGGGTGTTGGTCATGTTCAGGTCGTAGTGGCGGCCGTGGCCAACCTTGGGGAAGTAGGGGTCGTTGTAGACGACCAGGGCGCCCTTGTCGCGCAGCATCTCAATGATGGGCAACGAGGGCGACTCGCGCAGGTCGTCGATGTCGCGCTTGTAGGCCACGCCGAGGACCAGAATCTTCGATCCATTGACGGACTTCGAGCGCTTGTTGAGCGCATCGCCGATCTGTTGGATCACGAAGGAGGGCATGGCGGTGTTCACTTCGCCGGCCAGTTCGATGAAGCGGGTGCTGAAGTCGAACTGCTGGGCCTTCCAGGAGAGGTAAAAGGGGTCGATGGGGATGCAGTGGCCGCCCAGGCCGGGGCCGGGATAGAAGGCCTGGAAGCCGAAGGGCTTGGTTTTGGCCGCGTCGATGACCTCGTGGATGTCGATGCCCATGCGCATGGTGAGCTGCTTGAGCTCGTTGACCAGGGCGATATTCACGCAGCGGTAAATATTTTCAAGCAGCTTGGTCATTTCGGCCACCGATGGGCCGCTGACCGGCACGACGCGGCGGAAGATGGAGCCATACATGGCTGCCGCCAGCTCCGTGGCGACCGGACCGCAACCGCCTACGACCTTGGGAATATCGTGCCGGGCCACGGTCTCGTTGCCGGGATCTTCGCGTTCCGGCGAGAAAACCACGTGCACGCCGCGCTCATCGGCCGAACGCGCTACCTTCAGCCCGTTCGGGTTGCCGGCTTCGAGCAGCGGCACCACCAATTCCTCGGTGGTGCCGGGATAGGTTGTGCTCTCCAGCACGATCAACTGGTCCTCGTGAATGAAGGGGGCGATCGACTTGACCGTCTCGGTGACGTAGCTGAGATCGGGCTCATGATACTCGTTGAGCGGGGTGGGGACGCAGATGATGACTGCATCCATCCTGGCGATCTCGCGGTAATCGGTGGTGGCGCGGAAGCCGGCCTTCTGAGCCTCGCGAATCTCCTCGGGGAGAATGCGCACGATGTACGAACCGCCGCTGTTGAGGGTATTCACCTTGCGCGGCTCGATATCGAAGCCGGTCACCCGGAACCGCTCGCCGCTGAACAGCAGCGCCAGCGGCAGTCCCACATATCCCATCCCGACAATGCCGATCGCGGCCTCACGGGTCTCCATTTTCTGCTTCAGGCTGGACAGCCCACTCCCGGTATTCGTCATCATGTTCTCGATTCTAGTGCTTAGACTTCGTGATTTGTCGATCGGAATGGGGACGAGTGCGGGCATAAACACCCGCAGGAGAGCCGGTCTGGAGACCGTCGCCAACCCACTGTTCATTCTGTCATCACGCGATCTCAATTCTAGTGCCAAAACATGAACCGGTTTGTGAAACGACGTGCAGTGAGTTGAAAAGCTCACCGGAGTATTCTTTTCATAGCGGTGCGCGGCCATTGCGCCCGCTTTAAAAAGCTCGAGGGGGTTCCATTGCCTAAGTATCTAGTGACCGGAGTCGCGGGGTTTATCGGCCGCTCCATTGCAGCGGCGCTTCTGGCACGCGGCGAGAGTGTGCGTGGCATCGACAACTTCATCACCGGCAAGCGCTCGAACCTGGTGGGCCTGGAGAAGATGGAGTTCATGGAGGGCGACCTGGCAGACCCGGCCGCCTGCGCCCAGGCCTGCGCGGGGGTGGAGATCGTTTTCCACGAGGCGGCGCTGGCTTCGGTTCCGCGTTCGGTGGCCGATCCGGTCTCAACCAATGTGAACTGCGTGGACGCGACCCTCAATGTATTGGTAGCCGCGCGGGCGGCCGGGGTGCGGCGGGTGGTTTACGCCGGTTCTTCGTCGGCATACGGCGACACGCCCACGCTGCCCAAGCGGGAAGAGATGCCGACCAACCCCATCTCTCCTTATGCCGTGGCCAAGCTGGCGGGAGAGCACTACATGCGTGTCTTTGCCCGGGTCTATGGGCTAGAGACGGTGGTGCTGCGCTATTTCAATGTCTTTGGCCCGCATCAGGATCCGACTTCGCACTATTCCGGCGTGTTGGCGATCTTCTGCCGCAGCATGTTGGCAGGGGAGCAACCCACCATCTACGGCGACGGGGAACAGAGCCGGGACTTTACCTATATCGACAACGTGGTGCACGCCAACCTGCTGGCCGCTTCGGCGCCGGCCGAGAAGGTGGCGGGCCAGATGATGAACGTAGCGATGGGTTGCCGCATCACGTTGAACGAGACCTTTGAAATTCTGCGCGAACTGACCGGGTACAACGGCCGGCCAGCCTATGCTGAGGGGCGCGCCGGGGATATTCGCGACTCGCTGGCCGACATCGGCCTGGCCCGAGAGCTGCTCGGCTACGAGCCAAGCGTCGATTTCCGCGAGGGTCTGCGCCATACCGTCGAATGGTACCGGAGCGGAGGCGGGGAGGCCTGAAGCTGGCCTCCGCAGCCGTTTTATTGCACATTTGGTTTCCTTCGGTGCGGGAACCTATTGACGGATTGGCTTCGATACCTCACACTGGCGGGGATTTCCTCCGCAGCGTCTTCTCGCTTTGAATCCAAGGGATTGCTCTGTCGGAGAGCTTGTGGGGCAGAGGTTCCCATCCCTTGGCGGAAGTAAATTCTGTTCAGCCTGATTCGCGTCCTGTGCCCAATGCGTCGTCCCTGACCAGCGGAGGAGCACGCAAGACCTCCAGATCGTTTCCCGAGCTTTGGGAGGTTCTGGCTCGCCGTCGCCGTCTGATTGCGGCCGTGGTGGGGGGATTGCTGCTGCTGTGTTTGCTGTACTGCCTGATCGTCCCCAATCAATACGAGGCGACGGCCAGAGTGGCGTTGCGCACCGTTCCCGCCTCTCCGCTGAGCCTGGAAGCGTCGGGACCTTCCGCCAGTGCCTCGGTCCTTGCCGCGCCAGTCGAACAGGAGACCGTGGCCGGCGTTTTTCGCAGCGACCAACTGGCATGGAAAGTCATCGTCGGCTTGAAGCTTTATCAGCAGCCCGGGTTCATGGGCAGATTTGCGCAGCGCTTTCCCGGTTTTCGGCCCGATGCGCCGGCTGCCGACGCTGAGGCTTACCTGCTGGAGCGCTTTGAGCGGCGGCTTCAGGTGCAAACTCTACCGCGCACGCTGCTGATTGAGATTCGCTTCCGGTCGCGGGACGCGGCCTTGTCGGCCAATGTAGTGAATGCCCTGATTCGCGCCTACGGCGACCAGGACAGGGAGTCCCGTCAGCAGGCGACAGTCGAGGCTTCAGGCTGGCTGGCTAGCCAGCTCGACGCCCTGAAGGCGCGCGTGGATCAGGACGAGCAGCGCCTGTCCGCATTCCAGCGCGACCACGGCATCCTGAGCACAACCGAGACTCTGACCAATGGTCAGCCGGAACAGATCCAGCACACCTCGGTACTGCTGGAGATCGACGAACTGGGTCGCCAGTTGGTCGCGGCCACCACCGACCGCATCCTGCGCGAAGCGGAATTGCGCGCCGCATCTCAAGGCGATCCGGAACTGGTTTTTGCCTCCGACCAACACCTGCAGGCCGATGGCGGCAGCTTTGCCACCGCGTTGCTCCAGCAGATTCACGAGCGTCAAAGCGACCTGGAACAGGAAAGTACGCAGCTCAGCATCGAACATGGCCCGAATTTTCCACGCGTGGTCGAGGTTCGCGGTCAATTGCAGGACCTGGACCGGCAGAAGAAGGCCGAAGACGCCAAGCTATTGGGACGATTCCGCAGCGCCTGGCAGACGGCAGTCGATCGCGAGCAACTGGTGCGCAAGAGCCTGCAGGAAGCGACCGGCGAAGGGATGAAGGCCAACGAGGCGTCCACCAAGTATGCTGTGATGCGCGCGGAGGCCAACGCCAGCCATGAACTCTACCTGCAGGTGCAGGAAAAGGTGGCCGAGGCGGGGTTGGCCGCCGGAATCCGCACTTCGGATATTTCGGTGGTGGATTATGCGCGCCAGCCGGTGAAGCCGGTGACGCCGGACCTTCCGCTTTATCTGGGCATCACTCTGTTTGCCGGCCTTTGGCTGGCCGTGGGAGGCGCGCTCTTGATGGAATCGCTTCGTCCTTCGCAGGTGGGCGCGGCCGTGGCACTTCTGCTGGTGGTTCTGGCAGGGGCAGCCGGGCGCGCGCAGGCGCCCACGCCCAGCACTTCCGGGATACCCACGGGAGTGGCCCGGATTCCCGCATCTCAGGAGACGAGGAATGTTCCCAACCCCAAGGAAGCTCCAACGATATGGGATAGCCCTGGCGCCCAGGTGCAGGCCGGATTGCCACCCCTTGCGGCGACGCAATCGGCCTCGCCCATGTCCGCCCCCATCGGTCCGGGCGACTTCCTCGACGTCAGCGAGTTTCACACGCCGGAATTCCATTCCGCAGTACGCGTCTCCGAGGCCGGCGCTATCACGCTGCCCATGATCGACGATGTCCAGATTCGCGGAATGAACGAACAATCCGCGGCTCACGCGATTGAATCAGCGCTGGTGGCTCGAGGGATGCTGCTTCACCCCAAAGTCTCCGTGCTGGTGACTGCGTATGCGGGGCAGGACGTGAGTGTGCTGGGCGAGGTGGCGCGCCCTGGGGTTTATCCCTACACGCTGCATCATCGCCTGCTGGACCTGCTCTCGGCGGCTTCGGGACTGGCGCCGACGGCGGGCAGGCTGGTGAACATCTTTCACCGCGACGACCCGAAAACGCCGCATCCGGTGGTGCTGGACCCTGGAGGATCGGACACCGGAGCGGATCATAACCCGGAACTGGTTCCCGGAGACACTGTTCAGGTGAGCCGCGCCGGGCTGGTTTATGTGATTGGCGATGTGGTGCGGCCGGGAGGATTTCCGGTCGATCCGGCGCAGGGGCTCACCGTGGTGCAGGCGCTTTCGCTGGCCTGGGGACCGGCACAGAACGCCGCCACCACCAGGGCTCTGCTCATTCGCGAACAGAAAAGCGGGCGGACCCTCACCGAACTCAACCTGAAGCGCCTGCTGAAAGGCCAGGACCCCGACCAGCCTGTCCACGACCGCGACATTCTCTTCGTTCCCGACTCGATGGCCAAGAACCTTTGGAACAAGACATTGGAAGCCGCCATTCAATCGGCGGTTGGCGTCTCGATCTATGGCGGTCTTGTCTATTCTCAGTGGCTTTTGCCGAAATCGACGACAACGACAACACCCACCACCAGACCACGGCCACTATCTCCTGCGGCCAATGGGCCGGGAATCGAAGGACCGCAGTAGATCTCACATCAATCCAAGGTCGCCGTATGCGCCGCATCGCTTGGTTTCTGCTGCTTCTGTTTGCCTTCGCCATCCCCTGGGAGTACTCCCTGGACCTGGGTGCGCCGTTGGGCCATATTGCGCGCCTTGTGGGTCTGGCGCTGCTTTTGGCGGCGGTGCCCGCGGTCTGCGAGACCGGTCGTTTACGGGCTCCCGGACCGTTGCAGTGGCTGGCGCTGGGCTTCTTTCTTTGGTTTTGTTGTTCCGTTCTTTGGACCGTCGACCGGACAGCAACCTTAACCACGCTGCGCGGTTATTTTCAGGTGATCATGGTGGTGTGGCTGGTGGGTGAGTTCGCAGGGAGTGCGGAAGATCTGCGGGCGTTGCTGCGAGCCTGCGTGGCGGGATCGTGGGTGCTTGCAGTGCTTACGCTGGCCAATCTTTACTCTCCTGAGGCGATCGCCGCGGGCCAGATCCGCTTTGCGGCGACCGGGCAGGATCCGAACGATGTGGCGCGCTTTCTCGACCTGAGCTTTCCGCTGGCGGCGTTGCTCTGGACCAGTGAGAGCCGCTGGCCGTGGCGTCTGCTGGGGGCCGGGTATCTACCGCTGGGCCTGGTGGGTGTCCTGCTTACCGGATCGCGCGGAGGGTTTCTGGCGGCCGTGGCGGCGCTGGCTGGCAGTGTCTTTTTGCTGGTTCGGCGCGATCCACGGAAAGTGCTGGCCGGAACGCTGGTTTTGCCGGTCATTGCCGCAGTTTTCTGGCTTGCGGTTCCCCACGAGACCTTGGGACGGTTGGCCACTATTTCCCAGCAGCTTGGGGGCGGCGACCTGAACCAGCGGCTCAATATTTGGGACTCCGGCTGGCATGCCTTCGTGCGCGCACCTTTCTTCGGCACGGGAGCGGGCACATTTGTGGCCGCGGCGGGACTGGCCCCTATCGATACCGCGCACAATACGGTGCTCTCGATTGGCGTCACCGGCGGGCTGGTGGCGCTGTTTCTGGCTGTGGCCATTGTGGCCTCGTGCATCTGGGCAACGCTCGAAACCAGGGGTCCGGTCCGTTGGGCCATGGCGACGGCGCTGGTGGCCTGGGTCATCACCTCCCTGGCTTCCACGGTGGAAGAGAGCCGCACGACCTGGCTGCTACTGGCCCTGATTGCGCTGGCCGGACGGCTGGCTGCGGAAGAACCGGAGCGGATGGTGGCTTGCTTCCCGGCCGGCGTCGAGGGTTCCGGGCTGGACGCGGCCTCCGAACCGCTGCTGAAAATTGACGGAATCATGGGGTGAGCTTTCCCGGCATGACCGTTCTCCAACGGACCGAGCGGTGGTTCCAGGGCGCGAGCGTCAATCGCCGCATCTTCCGCGCGGCCGCATCGGTGGCGGCGGCGGGAGTCGTGGTCAAGGTGGTGGCCACGTTCAAGGAGTTTACGGTTGCCGGGGTCTATGGCCGCTCCGACGCCATGGATGCGTTTCTGGCTGCCATTCTGATCCCCAATCTGCTGATCAACCTGATTTCGGAATCGATGAACCAGGCCCTGGTGCCAACCCTGGTGAAAGTGAGGGAACTGGAGGGCCGCGAACGCGCGCAGCAGTTGCTGTCCAGCTCGATGCTCTGGGTCTGCCTGCTGCTGGCAGCCGTCACCACCGTCATGGGACTGGGTGCGCGCGGATTCTTTCCTCTGATTGCCTGGAATTTTTCCCCCGCCAAGCTGGAACTTTCGATACGCCTCTTCTATGCGTTGCTGCCGATTGTCGTGATTACCGGGATCGCCACCAACTGCACTGCCGTGTTGAACACCTTCGACCGTTTTGCCTGGCCAGCGCTGGCTCCGGTGGCGACTCCTGTGCTCATCATTCTGGGTGCGCTGCTGTTGAGCGGCCGGCTGGGGGTGTGGGCCATGGTCTACTCCAGCCTGGCTGGCGCTCTTCTCCATGCAGGGGCCGTGGCGTGGATGATGGAGTCGCATGGCTACAAGCTGCGCCTCTTCTGGCATGGAACCACCGAGGCCACGCGCGAAGTGGCCCACCAGTATGGGCCGATACTGCTCAGTAGCGTGGTGGCTTCCGGCGGACTGCTGGTGGACCAGTCGATGGCCGCGATGCTGCCGTCCGGCAGCGTTTCGGCGCTGGCGTATGCCAACCGCTTTGTCAGCGTCGTGATTACGCTTCTGGCCGGAGCGATCTCCTCGGCCGTAGTGCCCTACTTCTCGCGCATGATTGCCCATCGGGACTGGTCTGGCTGCCGCCTCACTCTGCGCACCTGGGTTCGACTCACTGCGCTGGTCTCCACTCCGATCGCGGTGGTGCTGATCGCCGGCGCACACCTGCTGATTCGTGTCACTTTTCAACACGGCGTCTTCGGGCCGCGCGATACCGCGCTGGTGACTCCGGTGCTGGCCATGTATGCTCTGCAAATCCCGTTCTTCGTCTCCAGCCGGGTTTTCTACCGCTTTCTGGCCGCCATGCGCCGTACCGACCTGATTCTCTATTGTGGCGTGTTGAATCTGGCGCTGGACATCGTCTTGAACCTGGTCCTGATGCGGTGGTACGGCGTCGCGGGAATCGCTTTGGCCACATCGCTCTGGACGGTGAGCACATTTCTGTTCCTTTGGTATTGGGCTCGCAGGCTCCTTGCTGAAGCATCCGCGGAAAGGGCGTAGACCGGAGATGGGGATGGAAATGAAGCGTGCAGGATTTTGCATAAAACCCTAAGATCGAACCGGGGGCAGCGAGATGATTCCCAAGCCGGCGCAATATCTGCTTCGCTTCGACGATCTTTGTCCCACCGTTTCAGTTCGCCGGTGGCTGCGTCTTTTGCCGATGATTCAGGAGTTTAGCCTTCGGCCGATTCTGGCAGTGGTGCCGGACAATCGGGACCGCACACTCGAGCTTTCGCCTCCGGACCCGGAGTTCTGGACACAGATGCGCGTCCTGGAAGCGGCAGGAGCCAGCATCGCCCTGCACGGCTACCGTCACCTGTGCGAGAGCAAGGGCCGGAGCCTGGTGCCGCTCCATCGTCACACGGAATTTGCAGGAGTGCCCGAACGGACCCAGCGCGAGTGGATTCACGCCGGGCTGGAGATTCTCCGCGCCCAGGGGCTCCATCCAAAAATATGGGTTGCGCCGCGCCACGGCTTTGATCGCAACACCCTCCGCGCACTCCGCAGGGAGGGAATCGGAGTGCTCTCGGACGGCTTTGCCCGCGTTCCGTTTACCAAGGGCGGGATGACCTGGATTCCGCAGCAGCTTTGGGGGCCGCTGGAGAAATCGAAGGGCCTCTGGACAATCTGCATCCACAGCAACTCGACCCACGGCTCAGAGGTGGAAGAACTGCACGATTTCTTGCGCAGCCACTCGGCGCAATTTACCTCTCTGGACCGGGTACTGGCCGAGTTTCCCCCCGTCAGGCTGGGGCCGCTTGAACGACTCCATGAAGCTTCGGCGCTCTGGAGGGTGCGGGCTTCTCGCGTCAGGAAGGGTTGGACTCATCACGCGCGCCGCTCCCGCGGCGCTTGAGTCTTCCGTGCCCCGCGGAAGGAGCGAGAGTTCGATTCGCCGGCAGCCGGTCAGTCCGCAGCGCCCCACCGCCTGGGTAGGGGATTGCGCTCCAGCAACTCCGCATAGAGAGCTTCCCATCGATCCAGAACCGCCTCCAGGCTGAATTGGGCGCTGGTCCGCTGCCGCGCTTTTTCGCCCATAGCAGCGCGCTCCTGGGGCGAAGACCGCATCAGCCGGGTCATTTTTGCTTGCAGAGCGGCCGGATCCGCAGGCGTAACCAGCCAGCCCGTAACGCCATCGACGAGAACCTCGGGGGTGCCGAGAACATCGGTGGCCACCGCCGGGAGGGCGCAGGCCGCAGCCTCCAGCAAGCCCAGCGGCAGACCCTCCCAGCGGGAGGAGAGAACAAATCCATCTGCAGCCTGCATCCAGCGGCATACGTTGGGCTCGAAGCCCAGGTAGTGAACTCTCTGTTCGAGTCCAAGCTGCTTGGTCAAGACGCGCAGTTTGCTTTCCTGCCCCCCCGCGCCAGCAACCACGAGCCGGGCAGAGGCGGGAAGATCCGCCATGGCGCGCAACAGGGTCGGATAGTCCTTCACCGGTTCCAGCCTGCCGGTGGCCAGCCACAGGAATTCATCGCTCAGTCCCAGCTCGAGGCGCACCGCGGTCCGGACCGCCGCGTCGGGCTGCAAGGCCTCCACGTCCACTCCATTGGGCAGAACCGTCAGATGGGGTGCAGAGACCATCCTGGCGGTGCGATAGGTATCGGCAGTTGCACGGCTGACGGCGGTGACCCTGTCCGGCAGCCAGTCGCTCCAGCGGTACCCGATTCTTCGGCCCCATGTACCGGTGGACGAGGTGTGAATCGTATCCAGAACCGCGCGCACCGGAGCGCCTAGCCGCGACCAGCGAACCAGCCACGCGGCGTGGGGCATGTGGCCATGGAGCACATCCGGCCTCTCCCGCCTCAGCCAGCGGTGGAAGCGAATCCAGCCGCGGGGGTCGGCCAGTCCCTTGCGCATTCCCAGGCTCAGAAATCCGATGCCCGCGGCAGCCAGTTCGCTGCCCGCCTCGCCTGCCACGCCAGAAAGCGCGACCACCGTGACCCGCCAGCCGCGCAGGCGCAACCCCCTGGCCAGCAGCAGCACCTGCCGCTCCGCGCCGCCGATCTGCTCGAAGCCGGGAATCACCAGGGCAACATGGCTCACGATTTCTTCTCCCTGAGGGTGGCGTCGATCAGATTCTCATAGGCAGGAATGGCGCGGTCGAGCCGGAATTCATCCACAAAGGAGTGGGTGAAGCGCTCACCCGGCTGCAACGCCTCCATCGCGGTGAGCAGGGATGCGGCCAGCGCCTGGGCGGAGATTTCCCGCGCCAGCCACGCCCCAGGCTGCCCGCGCAACAGGTCAACCACACCTTGGGAAGAGGGTACAGCCACAAGGGGCAGTCCCGCGGCAGCGGCTTCAAGCAGGGCATTGGGCAGGCCCTCGTGCCGGGAGGAAAGAACAAACAACGTTGCGCTCGGGAAGTATCTGAAGGGATGATCGACAGGACCCGCAAACTCCACTGCTTCGTCCAGTCCGAGTTGATGGCACTGCACCTTGAGCGCATTTTCCTCGGGGCCGGCGCCCGCGATGACCAATCCAACACCCGGAATTCGCACGCGCACCAGAAACAATGCCTGGAGCAGGAGATCGAAGCCCTTTTCTCTGGACAGCCTGCCCACGGCGAACAGATGCAGCCAGGGACCGTTTCCTCCGGTGGGCGCCTTTCTGATCGAATTGCGAATCTTCTCCACATCGACCGGATTCGGCAGGACCGACAGGCTCTCTGCGCCAATTCCCAGTTCCCGCGTCAGGTCCGCAGCCATCGCCCGGCTCTGGCAGACAATTCTGTCCGCGTGCCGGTAAAGGACCTTGTAAAGAAGACCGGTAAAACGGGGCAGGCCATCCCAGGCCAAAGAGGAGGAAACCGTCCCATTCTGCCGGATCAGGATCCGAGTCCTGCGCGGGAAGAACGGCCGCAGCAACAACACCAGGAAGTTCAGGTGAAACATCCCGGACAGAATCAGGTCAGGTTTCACAGTCCGGACCAGCCGAATCAGGCGGAAGGCCGCACCGCGCACGCGCGCCGCGCCCAGTGCGTGGACTGCGACCCAGGAAGGCAGCCCTGCGCCGGCCGCATCCGTTTGCGTCATCAGTCCCAGGTGCAGCTCGTACTTTTCCCGCGACAGGCCGCGCGCCACGAGCGCCATCACGCGCTCTGCACCGCCGCCGCCCAGATGCGGAATCAGCAAAAGGACCCTGGGTCGTTGATTCATGGGCATTTAGAGTGCCAGATTGAAAGTAAGTCGAGTATATGCCAAGAGTCTCACTGGGAAAAGATTTGACTAAAATTCACCAAAATCTGTGCAGAAATGATACAGTTTCTTTGACTTTTCCAAGAAGACGAGCATTGACAGAAAAAACTCCTCATGTTTGGTCTCTTTGGGGTTAAACCCCCTTTGATTCAGGAACGACTTTTACCCCGGCGTTGTATGCAAGCCTCCTCACGGGCCTCGGAATCAGCTTGGAGGTTGCAGGGAGAGAACGCCGCAGTATGCATTTCTCACGAGCGCCTCAATTCCATCCTGAGTTGCGGAGACCTGCAGAGCATCCGCAACCCCACATTCTGGTGGGGATCACGCATCCACAAACCTGCCTGAACCTGGTTGGACGGCTGCGTTCGCTGCGCGAAGCGGGTTTTCGCGTGACGCTGGTGGCCAGCCCCGGCGAGTTGCTGGAACGAATCGCAGAACAGGAAGGCGTTGAGCGGGTCGCCATTCCGATCAGGCGGGGCATCGCGCCGGCTGCGGATATGGTCTCCCTGGTGCGCCTTTGGTGGTTGTTGCGGAGTCTGCGACCGGACATCACCGAATTCAGCACTCCCAAGGCGGGACTTCTGGGCACCTTGGCCGCCATGCTGGCCGGGGTGCGCATGCGGGTGTACATGTTGCGCGGTCTCAAGCTCGAGACCTGCACGGGACTCAAACGCCAGGTGCTTCTGACGGCCGAGAGAGTCGCCGCGGCCTGTTCTCATGTCGTGTTGTGCAACAGCGCGAGCTTGCGGAGAAAGGTGCTGGATCTGCGCCTGGCGCCTGAGGCGAAGCTGCAAATGCTGGGGGATGGTAGCAGCAATGGGGTCGATGCGACGCGATTCTCGCCGGGCCGCAGCCGTGTGCGACAACAGCTTGGTCTTCCCAAAGATGCCAGCGTCGTCGGCTTTGTCGGCCGATTGACGCGCGACAAGGGGTTGCCCGAGCTGATGGAAGCCTTTGACGCCATTCTGAAGGCGGAACCGGAAACCTGGTTGCTGCTGGTGGGCTGGTTCGACGCATCTGAAGATGCGCTTGGAGGTGATGTGTGCGCGCGCATCGAGAGCCATCCGCGCATGGTTACGACCGGGTTTGTGGCCGACACAGCGCCTTACTTCCGCGCCATGGATCTGCTGGTATTGCCGACCTGGCGGGAAGGCTTTCCCAATGTCGTTCTGGAAGCCGCAGCCACGGGAATTCCGGTGGTGACCACGTTATGTACTGGATCGCGCGATGCCGTGGTGCCGGAAGTGACGGGCTTGCTGATTCCACCGGGCTACCCGGAGGCCATCTCGGAAGCGGTGCTCAAGCTGCTCCGCGACCGCAGGCTCTGCCGCCGCATGGGCAAGGCCGGCCGGGCCTGGGTGCTCGAGCATTTTGCCAGCCGCCGGGTGCTGGGCCTGACCACCGCGCTCTACAAGAGCCTTTTGGCGCAAGCGGACAAGGAAGAGCCGCAACCCTCGATTGCCTTAGCGTACGGGCTGCGGGTTAGAGGGGACAGCGGGCGCTGAGATTTCCAGAGGGGGCGCTTGCAGCGTGTGCCCGGCAGCCTCGGCAGCGCGCTGCATGTCCCCAGGAACAATGCCCAGAACCAGAGTGGCCGCAACCGCAAGCAGCAAGGCTGCGCTCACCGCAACGCCAACCAGAGGCGCGGGAGCGGCGTTGGGCTCGTCACTGCGTTGCGCCGCAGAGAGAGCCAAGCGGAGATAATAGGCCGCCGCCAAGCTGGAGTTCAGCAGGCCGATGAGGACCAGCCACACCGCGCCGCCTTCCATAGCCGCCGAGAAAGAATAAAACTTGGCGAAGAATCCGCCGGTGAAAGGAATTCCGACCAGGGAAACCAGGAAAAAGATCAGCAGGCTGCCCAGCAAAGGCGAGCGGTAGATGAGTCCGCGGAAATCCTGAATGCAGGGCAGCTTTTCGTCGTATCCGCTGGCCAGCGTGACGACCGCGAAGATGCCCACGTTCATGGCCGCATAGGCCGCTATGTAAAAGCTGGCGGCGGCAATGCCGCTCGAACCGAGCCCAGCGAAGGCCGCCAGCAGGTAGCCGGCATGAGCGATCGAAGAGTAAGCCAGCATGCGCTTCACGTTCTGCTGGCGAAGCGCCGCCAGATTTCCCACGGTCATGGAGAGCACCGCGACCACCCATAGCAGCGGCGACCAGACAGGGCGCAGCGTGGGCAGCATCTCGTAGACCACACGCAGGAGCAACGCGAAGGCCGCGGCCTTGGGCGCGGTGGAGAGCAGGGCAACCACGGGCGAAGGCGCGCCCTCGTAGACGTCGGGCGTCCAGACGTGGAAGGGCGCTGCGGAGACCTTGAAGAGAATACCCACCAGCATCAATCCCAAGCCGGCCAGAATCAGTGCGTGATTGGGAGCCGTGGGAACCAGGTGCGCGATCTCGTAGATCTGCGTGGTGCCGGTGGCGCCGAAGATCAGGGCCACGCCGTAGAGCAGAAAGGCGGTCGCGAAGGAGCCGAGCAGGAAATACTTGATGGCCGCTTCGGGTCCGCGTGCGGTCTCTTTGCGGTAGCCGGCCAGGATGTAGGTGGAGATCGAAGAGATTTCCAGTGCTATGAAGACGAGCAGCAGTTCGACAGCGCCGGTCAGAAGGCACATGCCCACCGCGCCGAAGACCATGAGCGCATAGAACTCGCCCTGGTGATGGCTATCCTCAGGCAGTGTGTCAAGGGACAGCAGCAGCGCCACCAGCACGATGCCGCAGATGAGCACGTGGAAGAAGACGGTGAACGCGCTGGTCTCGACGGTCGAATAGAAGCCGGTTCCCATGGGCAGAGAGAGCTGCCACAGGCTGGCCCACAGGGCAAAGGTGGTTCCGAAAGCGGCGACCCAGCCCAGCGGCCGGCGCGCCCAGCCGGGAGGCAGCGAGGCGTCGACCAGCATCACAGCCACGCCGGTAAGGGTGAGGATGACCTCGGGGAGGATGCGGTAGATGTCGGGAACGGAATTCACCGCTGACCCTCCTCTGGAGATGAAATAGGCGCTACAGATGGAGGCGAAATGAGTGCTGGCAAAATGCTGGATTCCTTCTGTTGAGGCAGGTGGACGCCTTTTTCAATCGTATTTAACCAGAGCGACGGCGCCAGTCCCATGAACAGCATCAGCACCGCCAGCGGCCATAATATGGCCAACTGGCCGGGACGCAAATCCTGGGGAGGCTTTGAGGTGGCCAGCGCGCTTTCCGGTCCGAAGAAGAGCCGTTGCACCAGCCACAGCATGTAGGTCGCGCCCAGGATCACGCCCAACGCCGCAGCAATCGCCCACCCCTTGCTGAGTCCGGTGAACGTCCCGGTGAAAATCAGGAACTCGCCCACAAAGCCGCTCAGCATGGGCAGCCCGATCATGGCCAGCGAGGCGATCACGAAGAATGTGGCCGTGCGGGGCAGCTTGCCAGCCAGTCCGCCGTAGGCATCGATCCGGCTGGTCGCGTATTGATCGTAGAGAACGCCAAGAAGCAGGAATAATGCGCCGTCCACCACGCCGTGCGAAAGAATCTGGTAAATCGCGCCGTCCCACCCCGTCACGGTCAAGCCGTAAATGCCCAGGGTGATCAGACTCAGATGGCTCAGCGCCGCAAAGGCCATCAACCGCCAGAAATCGTGCTGCACCAGCGCCAGACACGCGCCATAAAGAACGCCCACCACGGCCAGCCCCACCAGCAGAGGCGCCATATCCCGCGCTTGCGCGGGGAAGAGCTCGATGTGGAAGCGCAGCATGGAGTAAAGGCCCAGCTTGCCGGCCACTACCATGGCCATCGCCACCGGCGCCTCGCTGAAGGTATCGGCAATCCAGCCGTGCAAGGGGAAGACCGGAACCTTGACGGCGAAGGCAAACAGAAACGCCAGCGCCACCCAGAAGAGAGGGGCGGCAGGAATTGCGCCGTGGGTGAGCAGAATTCTAAGCGTGGTGAAGTCGAAGCTGCCCGTCTGCGCGTAGAGCCACAGCAGCGCCACAAGCAGCGGAGCGGAGGGAATGAAGGTGAAAAGGAAAAACTTGAGCGCGGCCTTGGGGCCGTCCTTGCGGCCGTACATCGCGATCAGGATGGCCATGGGCAACAGAGATAGCTCCCAGAAGCCGTAATAAACCATCAGATCGAGCGACAGAAAGACGCCCAGCATGGCGGTCTGCTGCACCAGGAAGAGCGAATAGAAGACTTTGCGCCGCTCCCGGATGGCGTTCCAACTGGCCACCACGCCTACCGGAGCCAAAAGGCCGGTCAGAACTACCATCCACAGGCTCAGGCCGTCCACGCCTACGTGGTAAAAGATGGCGGGGTTTTCGATCCACGCGCGGTTGACTTCAAATTGGAAGCCGCCCTGACCGCTGATGAAATGCACCGGCAGATGCAGCGTCAGGCCAAAGGTGGCCAGCGAGGTGAGCAGCGCAATCCAGTTGGGCAGCTTGCCGCGGTCCGGGGCCAAGGCCACCACAACCGCTCCGGCCAGCGGCAGCAGCAGGATCATGGTGAGAATCGATTCGTTGATCGCGTTCATTCTCTCAATGCCCCGCTATTCCAAAGTGAATTGCCGGAAAACTCGCCAGCACCGCATCCCACGGCACCAGCAGGAACAGCAGCAGAACCGCCGCGCCCGCGGCCAGCCACGCCGCATAGGAGCGCAAATTGCCCGATTGCCAGCGTTGCAGAATCGCGCCAGACAGGTTGGCAACGCCCGCCAGTAGCCAGGCACACCCGCCCACCAGGCCAACGTCCACAACCCATTCCAGGAAATACCTGGAGATGCCCAGCAGCGGCTTGACCACAACCGCGCCGTAGATCTCGTCGACGTAGTATTTGTTCGCGAGCACCCGGTAGCCGCCGGGATAGGCAGCGGCCAGTTGCTCGGCGCGCGCGGGCTTCTGCCGGTAAAGCATGTCGGCGACAAACCACCCTGCCAATGCTACGGCCACGGCCACAATGCTCAAGATCAATTCCAAATGCGCGCTGCCCCCTTCGGCTGCCCTTGCGCCAACGGCGGGCGCCAGGAAACTGCCGAAGCGTTCCATGCCGATCCAGCCGCCGCCGATTGAAAGCAGAGCCAGAACCACCAGCGGGCCAAGCATCGACCATGGAGTTGCGTGCGGGTGCTCCGTCTCGCCGCGCGGCTTGCCGAGGAAGGCGAGATACCAGAGCCGGAACATGTAGAACGAGGTCAGCAGGGCAGTCAGCAGGCCTACAAACCACAGCGCCTTGCCGCCCGGCCCTCGCAAAAATGCGGCGTAGAGAATCGCGTCCTTTGAGAAGAAGCCGGCGAAGGGAAAGAATCCTCCAATCGCCAGAACGCCGACCGTGGTCACGGCGAAGGTGAGCGGCAGCTTCTTCCACAGACCGCCCATCTTGCGCAGATCCTGTTCGCCGCCGATGGCGTGGATGACCGCGCCCGCCGCCAGGAAGAGCAGAGCCTTGAAGAAGGCATGAGTGACCAGGTGGAAGATGGCCGCCGAGTAAGCGGCCACGCCGCAGGCCAGGAACATGTAGCCGAGCTGCGAAATGGTGGAATAGGCCAGCACTCGCTTGATGTCTGTCTGGACGAGAGCGATGGTGGCGGCAAAGAGAGCCGTGGCCGCGCCCACAACCGCAACCACACCGAGCGCGAAGGGCGAATGATCGAACAGAACATGCGTCCGGGCGATCATGTAAACGCCTGCCGTGACCATGGTCGCCGCGTGGATCAGTGCGGAAACCGGCGTGGGGCCTTCCATCGCGTCGGGTAGCCAGATGTAGAGCGGAAGCTGCGCGCTCTTGCCGGCCGCGCCCAGCATCAGGCAAAGCGCGATGACCGTGACCACGCCTCCGTGCCAGCCGGGGTCCATGCCGAGCTTGGCGGCGATCTCGCTGAAGGTCAGCGTGCCGAAGTTGGCGAGCAGCAGAAACATGCCGATCAGAAAACCGAAGTCGCCGATGCGGTTGACGATGAAGGCCTTTTTGCCCGCATCCGCCGCCGATTTCTTATTGAAGTAGAAGCCAATCAGCAGGTACGACGCCAGTCCCACGCCTTCCCAACCCACAAACATGACCAGGGCATTGCCGGCCAGCACCAGCACGGTCATGAAGAAGAGGAAGAGGTTCAGAAACGAAAAGTAGCGCGCGTAGCCCTCTTCGTCGCCCATGTAGCCGACCGAGTAGACGTGAATCAGGAAGCCTACGCCAGTGACTACCAGCAGCATCACCAATGACAACTGGTCGAGGACGAAGCTGAAGTTCACATGCAGAACGCCTGCGTCGATCCAGGGGATGGGGCAGGTCTCGATATAAGGCAGGGAACCGACCGCCGGGCCGAAGCCAAAGAAGCCTGCAGCGGCGTTCAACACCACGCCGAACGCGGCCAGAGGGGCCAGCAGCGCGACCGCGGTGACGAGCCACTTCGGAAGCCCACGGCCAAGGATTCCATTTAACAGGAACCCGGCGAAGGGCAGCAGCGGAATCAGCCAGAGATGGAGAGATGCGTTCATAGTTTCATCAGGTCGATGCGGTCGACGGCCAGGGTTGCGCGGGCGCGGAAGACGGCAATGATGATGGCCAGGCCCACGGCTGCTTCGGCCGCGGCCACCATCATCACAAAAAAGACAAAGATCTGGCCCTTCACCGCGTGCCACTGATGGGCGAAGGTCACAAACGACAGATTCACTGCGTTGAGCATCAGCTCAATCGACATGAAAACCGTAATCAGGTTGCGCTTGACGAGGAAACCGACGACGCCCAATGCAAACAGCGCCGCGCTCAACAGCAAATACCAGGAGAGGGGAACTTCCTGCGCGAGAAAAGAGTTCACTTGCCCGCCGTCCTTTCTCCGTCTCCGTGACGGGCCAGCGCAACCGCGCCCAGAATCGCAATCAGGATCAGAACCGAGGTCACTTCAAAAGGCAGCAGCAGCTTGGTGAAGAGCACGGTGCTCAGCTCTTCGGTGGAGGTGATGCCGTCGCTCAATCTTGCCGTGCCCAGGCCCTGCGCCTGAAGAATCACCGTGGCAACGGTGGCCAGGATGGCGACGACCGCGGGGAAACCCACCACGCGGGCCACTCCACTGCCCATGGTGCGCTCCTCGCGCCCCGCGTTGAGCAGCATGACCACAAATGTGAACAGCACCATGATGGCGCCGGCGTAGACGATCACCTGCGCCGCGGCCAGAAACTCCGCGCCCAACAGCAGATAAAGCACGGCCAGCGAAGTCATCACCACGATCAGCGAAAGCGCGCTGGAGATGGGATGGCTCTGCAGCAGGAGGTTGATCGCTCCGGCCAGGCAAAATCCGGCAAAGACGATAAACAGGATCAGGTGCATCGTTGGCTTCACTTACGGGTTGGCCGATGCGAAAGAGTCCGGCCGGTCAGGGGAAAGGAAAGCGGAGCAAATCGTCGGCTCCGGGGAAATCCTCCCCGATTGTAAATCAACGATACGCAAGCCAAAGGCTCGTGCCCACAATGTTCAGGACGGCCAAGGGCAGCAGGTAGCGCCATCCGAAGTTCATCAACTGGTCATAGCGGAAACGCGGCAGCGTGCCACGCACCCACACATAGAGAAACAGGAAGCTGAAGACCTTGAGCGCAAACCAGAAGATCGGAAACAGCGCGTGGACAAAAATGTTTTGCGGCGGCGGAATCAGGTCGCCGAAGGGGCTGGTCCAGCCTCCCAGAAAGAGCAGCGTGGCCACGCAGCCCACGTTGATCATGTTGGCATATTCAGCCATGAAGAACATGGCGAACTTCATCGAACTGTACTCGGTGTGGTAGCCGCCGGTCAGCTCGCTTTCCGCCTCGGGCAGGTCGAAGGGGGAGCGGTTGCTCTCGGCGAAGGCCGCAGTCAGATAGATGAAGAAAGCCACAAACTGGAGTCCGCCAAAGATGTTCCAGGTGAGAACGCCCTTGGTTGCCTGTTGTTCCACGATCACGCGCAGGTTCAGCGACCCGGCGCGCAGAACCACGCCGACCAGCGAAAGCCCAAGCGCCAGTTCGTAGCTGATCAACTGCGCCGAAGAGCGCAGCGAGCCAAGCAGAGAGTATTTGTTGTTCGAGGACCAGCCGGCCAGCGCGATGCCGTAGACGCCCACCGAGGTGATGCCGAGAATTACCAGCAGACCGATGTTGGTGTCGGAGATCTCGAAAAGATCGAGGCCGCCGGGACCGATCTTCGGCTCGCCGAAGGGAACGACGCCGATGGAGATCAGTGCGCAGCCGAGGGCAAGGATGGGGGCCAGCAGGTAGAGCGGCTTGTAGACGCCGGTGGGGATGATGTCCTCTTTCAGAAAGGACTTTGCCCCATCCACCAGCGGCTGCAGCAACCCGAAGGGGCCCACGCGGTTGGGTCCCCACCGGTTTTGAATGCGGCCCACCAGTTTGCGCTCGAGCAGCACGGTGTAGGCGACGGCCAGCAGCATCACCACCGTCACCACGGCCACCTTGAGCACGCTCCACAGAAAAAATTGCAAAATCGTCACTGGTCTTCAGCCTCTGTTTTTCTTACTGCTGTCTTCTTCTTTGCTGTTGGGCGCCCCTCCATTTCGCGGTCCGTGCGAAAAGGAGGGGAAACCACATTACTCTCTTGCCGCTTCCGCTACTTCCGCGGCTTGATGTTGGGCTAGATCCTTGAGCGCGGGACTGTACCGTCCCAGCGTTCCGGAGGTAAACAAGCCATCGTGCGCGGGAACGATCTCGCCTTGCCCGGTCAACGCCGTTACCGGCACAAAGCCCGGCTCGGTCGGCACATCGTTTCCGCTAAAAAGATTCGTGCGATCCAGGGCGTAGCCCGGAACCAGCCGGGCAATCTCATCGAGCACGGCGAGGGAATCGAAGGGGCTCAGCTTGGGTTCGAGTCCATTGGCCGCCAGCCACACCGCATGGCGGTCCGCTTCGCCGGACTGTACACCGCGCGTCTGGCCCAGGTCGCCCGTCACGCCGCCGGCTCCGAAGGGCACCAGCGCCTTCACGTCTGCGCCCATGGCACCCGCCAGCCGGACCAGAATCTCGAATTCCGGCTTTACGCCGGCTCGATCCGCCGCCTTGCGCACCAGTTGCACATCGCCGTAGGTGTTGGTCACCGTGCCCGTCTTCTCGTAGAGGCTGGCAGCGGGAAAGACCACATCGGCCAGCGCTGCGGTCTCGGTGAGAAAAAGGTCCGCAACGATAAGGAAAGTGTTTTTCAGCGCCGCAGGGTCGGTCCCCGCTGTTGCCGCCGGATTGGCTACGGCAATCAGCAGTGCGCCCAGTTCGCCAGCGGCTGCCGCAGCAAACATTTCTTTGATCGTCTTGCCCGGAGTGGTGGACAGGCCCGGATATTCGGAAAACGCGCCTGGAGCGGTGACTGGCACATAGCCTGGCAGCAGGTCGGGCAGCAGCCCCATGTCGGCCGCGCCGCGGGAGTTCGCCTGGTCGCCAAGAAAGGCAAAGCGCACATTGCCGCGCTTCAAGCCCCAGCCCACAAGTTCCGCTATCTGCGCGCCGCGATATTCGGCGCCAAAGACTACCAGCAGCGACTCTTCGGCCAGCACCGCCTCGCGGAAAGCGGGATCGCCCATCGCATCATCGCTGCCGGCAAGATACGCAGTCAGCACGGAAGAGCTCTTCGCAGGCAGCCGCAGCGTTGCTTTAGCCTGGCGCTCCAGCTTGATCTGTTTTTCATTGGCGACATAGAGCCGGGCGCGGTTCAGCCGCACATTGGTGCGCAGATTCCAGGCCAGCAGCGGATGTTCATCCGTCGGGTTTCCACCGATGAGCAGAATGGCAGGCGCCGTGGCAGCTTCGCGCAGGCTGGCGGCCTTGTCCTTGCTTCCGGCAAGTGCCCGCGCAAACCCCGAAAAATCCGCGCTGCGCTCGTGGTCGATGTTGTTGGTTCCCAGCGCCGTCCGCGCAAACTTCTGCAGCAGGTAATTCTCTTCATTGGTGCTCTGGTTCGAGCCGATCACACCGATAGCCTCGCCGCCCTTGCTGTCGCGTACTTCTTTTAGCCTGGCCGCAGCCGTGCGCAGCGCGTGTTCCCAGGAGGCCGGCTCCAGTTTGCCCTCGGCGGTGCGCACCAGGGGATGGTTTAGCCGCTCAGGGCTCTCGACAAAATCGAAACCGAAGCGGCCCTTGGCGCAGAGAAAGTCGCCGTTGATGCCGCTCTTGTCGCGGTTGTCGGCGCGCACAATCTCCGATCCGTCGTTGGTTTGCCGCACGCCAAGAGTGACCTTGCAGCCGTCGGCGCAATGCGTACAGACCGTGGAGACGTGGTTCATCTCCCACGGCCTTGTCTTGTAGCGGTAGCTGCCGCTGGTCAACGCGCCCACCGGGCAGACGTCGATGCACATGCCGCACTGCTCGCAGTCCAACTGGTCCCCGCCATTCGGCGCAATCACCGAGCTCACGCCGCGGTTTTGTACTCCCAGCGCCCACACGTCCATGCCTTCGCCGCACATGCGGATGCAGCGGTAGCAGAGAATGCAGCGCGGCCGGTCATAGAAGACGGCCGGGGACCATTGCTGCTCCTCGCGGTGCTGCTTGGCCTCGGTGTAGAGGCTCTCGCCCGCGCCGTACTTGAAGGTCATGTCCTGCAACTCGCACTCGCCGCCGGCGTCGCACACCGGGCAGTCGAGCGGATGGTTGCCGAGCAGCAGTTCGATGGTGCCTTTGCGCGCCTGGGCGATTTCGGGCGAATCGGTGATGAAGACCTGGCCTTCGGCAACCGTGGTGGTGCAGGCCGTTTGCAGCTTGCCCACCTTCTCCTGGCGCACCACGCACATGCGGCAAGCGGCCTGCAGGCTCAGCCCTGGGTAGTAGCAGAACGCCGGAATCTCGATGCCCGCCTTGCGGCAAGCGTCGATCAGCAGCGTCCCCGCGGGAGCCGTGAGCGTTTTTCCATCGACTATGAAGTTTACGTCTGCCATTCGTCTCCAGCGCCCTTATACGACCGCGAAATCTGCGTGCTTTGCGAACGGGCAGGGCTTGCCGTCCAGGTGATCCTCGAACTCCTTGCGGAACTTCTTCACAAAGCCAAGGATCGGCATGGCCGCCGCGTCGCCTAGCGGGCAGAAGGTTCGTCCCAGCATGTTCTCGGCCAGATATTGAATGTTGTCGATGTCCTTGGCTTCGCCAAATCCGGCGTGGAAGCGCGTCAGCGATTTCTTCAGCCAGTCCGTTCCTTCACGGCAGGGAATGCACCAGCCGCAGCTTTCGTGCTGATAGAAACTGATGGTGCGGAGCGCGAACTCGACGATGCAGGTCTGGTCGTCCAGCACCACCACACCGCCCGAGCCCAGCATCGAGCCAGCCTTGCCCACCTGGTCGAAGTCCATGCCCAGGTTCTCAATCTCCTCGGGCAGCAGCACGGGTGTCGAGGAGCCGCCGGGAACCACAGCCTTCAATTTCCGTCCGCCGCGCACGCCTCCTGCCACCTCGTAAATCATCTTCTTCAGGTTGTAGCCCATGGGCAGCTCGTAGACGCCGGGCCGCTCCACGTGGCCGCTGATGCCAAACAGGCGCGTCCCGCCGTTGCGCGGCGAACCCACAGCCGCGTAGGCCGCTGCGCCCATCTCGATGACGTGCGGCACGGTGGCGATGGTCTCGGCATTGTTGATGACCGTGGGGCCGCCGTAGAGTCCCACGATTGCAGGGAAGGGCGGCTTGATGCGCGGAACGCCGCGCTTGCCTTCGAGCGACTCCATCAGCGCCGACTCCTCGCCCACTTCATAGGCGCCCGCACCGGTCTGCGTGATGATCTGGAATTCGGTGTCGGAGCCGAAGATATTCTTGCCCAGAAAGCCGTGTGCGTAGGCGTCCGCGACCGCCTTCTCCATGATTTCCAGCAGGTAGCGGTACTCGCCGCGCAGATAGATGAAGCCGAGCTTGGCGCCGATGGCCAGGCCGGCAATGATCGTGCCCTCGATAACCGCGTGCGGATCGTGCAGAAAAATCAGGTGGTCCTTGCAGGTGCCCGGCTCGCTCTCGTCGCCGTTCACCAGCACGTACTTGGGCTTGTCCGACTGCTTGGGTACAAACGACCACTTCATCCCCGTCGGAAAGCCCGCGCCGCCGCGTCCGCGCAAGCTCGAGGCCTTCATCTCGTTAATGATCCACTCCGGCCCCTGCTCCAGGCACTTCTTTGTGGATTGGTAGCCGCCCAGTTCGAGATAGCGCTCGATTTTTGCCGCGCCCAGGCCGAAGCGGCTGGTCACGATCTTCACTTCATCGGGATGCGAGACCAGTCTAGGCATGTGCGGCGTCCCCTTCTGACCGGGCCTTCCCACGATAGGCGTCAAGAATTGCGGGAACCTTGTCGGGCGTCAGTTCGTCGTGGAAGTCGTAGTTCACCTGGATGGCCGGCGCCCAGCAACAGGCCCCGATGCATTCCACTTCCTCCAGTGAGAAAAGTCCGTCCGGCGTCACGCCCTTGTGCCCGATGCCCAGTTCTTCCTGGAAGCGTTCATATATCTCGTAGCCTCCGCGCAACATGCAACTGATGTTGGTGCAGACCTGCACGTTGTACCGGCCCGCCGGCTTGAAGCGCAGCATGGAGTAGTAGGTCGCCACGTTGCGCACATCCAGTTCGGTGATGCCGATGCGCTCGGCTACTTCGGCAACGACCGCATCGGACAAGTAGCCGATCTCGTCCTGCGCATAGAGCAGCATGGGAATCAGCGCCGAGCGGCGCACCGGGTACTTCAGGACCAGCGCGTCAAAGCGCGCCGCCAACCGGGGCGAAAAGACGGTCATCGTTTCAAGGCTCATTGCATCAACTCCCGCGCCCATGCTTCGGCGGCCAAATCCATCTCTTCCTCGCCCTCGGCCGAGCGCAACCGCCCGGTCTCCGTAAATTCCAGCATTCCGCTCTGTCCGTCCTCGCGCTTCCAACTCACCGTCGCGCCGCGGCGGCGCAACTCCAGCCACTCCTCACCGTACCGCACCACAATCCATTCCTCGCCCCACTCCACCGCCGCCTGCTGTTTGCGGTTCAGTCCGTGCGCTGCGGTGTAGCTGCGCAGCAGGGAAGCGAGCGAGACCCAGAGTTCGGCCCAAAGCTTGTCCAAAACGCCAAGGCACGGAGTGCTCAACGGTCAATTTCTCCCAGAACAATGTCGATGGAGCCGATCACGGCCACCACGTCGGCCAGCATTCTCCCCTTGCACATGGTTTCCAGCGCTTGCAGAGTGGCGAAGCCCGGATAGCGCATGTGGACGCGGTATGGCTTGGCGGTTCCGTCCGAGACTATGTAGTAGCCTACCTGGCCGTGACCCGATTCGATGCCCTGGTACACCTCGCCGGCCGGCACCGCGAAGCCCTCGGTGACGATCTTGAAGTGATGGATGAGCGCCTCCATCTGGGTCTTCATCTTCTCGCGGTCGGGCAGAACGATCTTGGGCGCGTCGGCTTTGATGGGGCCATCGGGCATGCCGTCCAGCGCCTGCTGAATGATTTTCACGCTTTCGCGCATCTCGACGAGCCGGATTACATACCTTGCCCAGCAGTCGCCCTCGGTCGCGATGGGCACATGGAACTGGAACTTCTCATAGCCGGAGTAGGGCATATCGCGGCGCAGGTCGAAGTCCACGCCTGAGCCGCGCATGGTCGGGCCCGTCACGCCCAGCGCGATGGCGTCGGCTGGGGAAAGATAGCCCACGCCCTTCAGACGGCTGGAAAAGATCGGATTGCCGGTCAGAAGATTTGAGTATTCGTCGATTTTCTCCGGAAACGTCCGGATGAATGCCTGCACGCGATCGAAGAAGTCCAGCGGCGGCTCCATCGAGAGTCCGCCGATGCGGATGTAGCTGGTCATCATCCGCTGGCCGGACAAGCCCTCGAAGATGCGAAGGATCTCTTCGCGCTCGCGGAAGGTGTAAAGGAAGACGGTCAGCGCGCCAATATCCATGGCGTGTGTGCCCAGCCAGATCAGGTGCGAATTGAGGCGGGTCAGCTCGGCCAGCAGAACCCGCATCCACTGCGCCTTTGCGGGGATTTCCAGGTCCAGCAGCTTTTCCACGGCCAGGCAATAGCACAGGTTGTTGGCCATGGGGCCGAGGTAGTCCACGCGATCGGTCAGCGGCACCACCTGGTGGTATAACTTGGCCTCGCAGGTCTTCTCGATGCCGGTGTGCAGGTAGCCGATCTCCGGGTAGACCCGCACCACGATCTCGCCGTCGATCTCCACCACCAGGCGTAGCACGCCGTGCGTGGCGGGGTGCTGCGGTCCCATGTTCAGCACCATGTGCTGGTCGTGCGCGCCTTCGGCCAGGGGAGCCTCGAGGATGGGCGTACCAACGGTCTCTGTCATTTAGCGGTAGCCCTCCACGGGATAGTCCTTACGTAATGGATGTCCCACCCAGTCGTCCGGCATCAAAATCCGGCGCAGATTCGGGTGGCCTTCAAAACGAATGCCGAACAAGTCGAAGACTTCGCGCTCGTAATAATTGGCCCCAGGCCAGAGCGGGGTAATCGACTCCACCGCGGGCGCTTCGCCGCCCACCAGCACACACAGTCGGATGCGCTCCTTGAAGGCGTGCGACAGAAGGTGGTAGCTCAACTGAAAACGCGGCGAAGAAGGGAACCAGTCGACCGCGGTCATGTCCTCGAAAAAGTTGTAGCCTGCGGCCTGGAGGGCGGCCGCTGCTGGCCGAATCTCTTCGGCGGCAATGGTCAGGGTCAGCTCTTGCCGGTCCCATTTTGCGTCCAGAAAAGCTTGCGGATTCCAGGCCAGGATGGCCTTCACCGCTGGATGTTCCGGCATCCCCTCAAGGACTTCGGCTTTGCCAGTCAGATTCTCGTTTCGCGCTTCGCCCATGCTAGAGGTCCGCCCTGTCCTGGCTCCAGTTCAGGATGCCCTTGCGCACAATGTAGTAAAGTCCCACGGCCACAAAGCCCAGGTAGACCAGCATCTCCCAGAAGCCGAAGAGCCGCTGGCCGGTGATGGCGGGCAGTTTGCGGTAGATCACGGCCCAGGGCATCATGAAGACCGCTTCCACGTCGAACAGGATGAACAGCATGGCCACCATGTAAAAGCGCACGCTGAACCGTCCGCGCGCATCGCCGACCGCTACAATGCCGCATTCGTAAGCGGCCAGCTTGGTGACGGTATTGCGATGCCGGCCGACGAACCATGAGGCCACCACCATTCCCAGCCCAAGCGCGAAGGCGGCAACGATTTGCAGCAACAACGGGAGATATTGCCATGTATAGGGGATCATGGTGGCCATTTCCGAAAAGTCCAGTGAAATTGCACCCGCCTTGGCGAAGCCTCCGACCACTCCGTTCGCACAGGATGCTGGATTGAGATTAGGTTTTCAGCCCCTTCCAGTCAAGGCGCATCCGGACTTGGCGGGGCAGGCGCAAACAGCCCTGGCCTCCGAAAAGGAGAGAAAACCGCTCGCCTCGTCTTTTTGCGCGGTCGTTTGCAGATGATTTCCGGGCTTTGCGCGATTCTGCCTCCAGATCCTCCAGAGAATCCTCGGCGTTCGAGACATTCGGCTGCCGCGATTCTTTGGGTGCACGAGCAGGAGGATTGCCTTGAGAACGGAAACTGCGGCGGACCAGGTTGCCTTCTCTTGAGCGGGATGAAGGGAAAAGGGAGCCAGTTTCTCGATTCCGCAGCACTGTCAAATGGCCTGAAATGAGCACGGGAGGCTCATGTGTGAGCTTCATCACGTCATTTCCCGATTTGGCACGGAATAATCTGCTATCGCTTCTGGGAAACGGTACTTTAGTCGTCTGAAACAAAGGCCCAAATATGCCGAAAAACAGGGTGAGGATAAACAGCATGGCAGCTTCGATCACAACCAGTCACCCAATTCCGGTTACCGCTTCATCCGCTCCCGTTGCCTGTGTACGGCTCGACCGCCGCCGCCGCATCTCGCCTCAGTCTGGCCACGCCCTGGAAATCCTCGGCCACGCGATCGAATATCTGACCGACGAGTTCATCCACGAGGGGCATTTGTTCTCGCCCAACCATGAGCAGCTTGAAGCCGTGCAGTTGTTGATGGCTCTCAATCGTCAAATCTATTTCGAGTGTCCCGAGCAGGAAACCTTCGGCGAGCGTTGCCGAAAATTGCTGCGTCTTCGCGCCGCGTAGCCGCTTTTCAGCGCGAATCTGGAGGGTCCGTACGCGCGTGTCGATGGGGCCTGCTCTTGGGAATGTTCAGCGCCTGTATTGCCGAGGTACTGGCCAGGACCGCGGTCATTTCTTATCGATGGGAAGTCCCGCGTGAGCGGACGTAAACCTGCTTGCGTGCAGGATCGAATGTCCAGCTCTCGGATTCGAGAAGTTGATTGCCTAAAAGGCCATCGCGGTTGATGGCCACTTCCCCGAATCCGTCCCACCACCAATGCGGCTCGGAGAAACTGCCCGGTCTTCCGATCAGCAGCGCAAAACGCCGGCCGCTCCATTTGGGGTAGCCTCCTTCCAGCACCAGCTCCTTGGCGGTCACCGTATCGGTGGAATAGGACCCGCTCATGCCTTTCCCCACATTTCCCCTTGTAGATGGATCCCTGGGCAGACCCGCCGCCTCGCGTAGCCGTGGATTCAGCAGCAAGGTCGCGTCGCATCCCGTGTCCAGATGAAGTTGAAGCGGGAGCAAGCGGCCATTCGCGAGGGTCAGAGTCGAGGACAGCAACATGCCTTCCGGCGTCCATTTTCCCTTTACGATCGTGTACGCGCCTTTCGGCGGCGAGCAGTGTTCCAGCCCGGCAATGTCCATCCGACTGGCTCCGTAGTCGAGGCGCACACACCAGTGCTGGAAGAAATCCCAGCCAAGTACTCCGTCGACGGGCTGGCCCGTGCTCAACTCCACCCCGGCGCGATCCACAACCAACGCTTCGGCCGTCACCGGCCTGGTGGTGCCGGTACGCAAGGAAAGCTGGAAGTGTCCGTAGATTCTCGTCGATGTGCCGTTTCCGAGTCCGGAGATTGAAACAAATCTGTCGAAAAGGTGACTTTCGATCTTGGCCTTTTGCGCCTTGGAGAGAGAAAGAAGAGTGTTTTCGGCTCCGGTATCGACCATGAACAACAGAGGCCCCAGCGCACTGTCGTCGAGTTCGACGAACAGGTGCCTTTGTACATACTTCATCGGCAGGCTGATGTGAGTTTCAGGCGCTTTGACGCTGGCGGCGTAGGAGGGCGTCTGGGCGGTCGCACGGCGCTGCTGGTTCACCGCCAGCAGGACGCAAAAGAGAAGCGGGATGGGAAGGTGCCGCACGGCTTCATTCTAGCGACAGGAGCTTCTTCGAGATGGAAGGGGAACCAGTTGAGGGGATGAAGAGCAAAGGTTCAACTTGCGCCGCAGGAACGTGGCTCTACTGTCCCAGCGCCAGCACGGCCAGAAGAAGCAGCCACGCCAGGCTCATGGTGTGCCAGTACCAGGCTGTCGCGTCGACGGCGATCTGGCGGTAATCGACCCGTTTGAGCCAGCCCAGGGCGCTGACGCAGAGCAGAAGCGCAAAGACCCCGAGGAGAAGGTGCGCGGCATGCAGCCCTGTAATCAGGTAAAAGAAGTTGCTGGCGGGTGTTGACCAGCGGCCGAAGGCAAAGCCCTGGGCGGACAGCTGTCTCCAGGCCGTCCACTGGCCGGCGAGGAAGAGGCCGCCAAGGCCGAGGGTCGCGCCCAGCCAGGGGAGTGTGCGGTCGAGCGCGGGCCGGCCCAGGCCCAGCCACTCCTCCAGCACGTCGATTTCGCTGAAGATCCTTCGCCGCGCGGCTTCCATGGTCACGCTGCTGAGCATCAGTACGGCGGTATTCAGGTAAAGGATGGGAGGCAGAAGCACCGGATGCCAGTCACCAATCTGCTGGTGCGTGCGAGGGTCCAGGTGAGTGCCGGCCTGACGTGCGAAGAAGACTGCCACCAGCATGGCGAAGAACATCATGTCGCCGGCCAGGGCGAAGAACACGAAGAAGCGGACGCGTTGAAGAAGTTGGCGCGGCCCACCGCGCTCGCTTTCCCCGTCGTCGTCGCCTCCACCGCCTCCGCCGCCGCCAGTCGGCCGCCGGGCCGCGGGAGGTTTGCCGCCGGTTCCCGGCACTCTCCGTTTTATTTCCGGCGGGGTGTGCGTAAAGGTAGCCGGCATAGAGAGCCTCCGCGGAGATGAGATGATTCTTTCACTAAATTGGACGTATGCGCATGGCGGGAAAATCAAACCACCGGAGAATTTGCCGCAGGGCGGGAAGCGACGCGGGTGAAAGCCGGAGCGCCTGGATTTCAATCCGCTATTTTGAAGCGGCAATCACTGCCTCTACAAAGAGACGGTGAACCCGCCTGTCCTTTGAAAGCTCGGGGTGGAATGTGGCGGCCATGACCATGCCCTGGCGGACCAGGACAGGGAACTCCTCGCGGCGTGCCAACACCTCAACGCCCGCGCCGATCTCCACGATGCGTGGGGCGCGGATGAAGACCATCTCCAGCGGGCCGCCGGCCAGGGTGGTCTGAGCGGTCAAAATCGCCGAGTCGATTTGCCGTCCATAGGCGTTTCGCTCGACGACTGCATCGAGCAGACCCAACGAGCGTTGCGGCGGGTTCAAAACCTGCCGCGCCAGAAGGATCGCTCCGGCGCAGGTGCCGAAGACTGGATGGCTCCCGCAGTATTCCTTCAATGCCTCAAAAAAGTGGTGCTTCCCAAGGAAGCGGAGAATGGTGGTGGATTCGCCGCCGGGCAAAATAAGACCATCGAGGCCCGCCAGCTGGTCCGGCTTGCGGGTTTCAACGGGAGTGGCGCCAGCTTCCGCCAGCGTCTCGGCGTGGGCCGCGTAGTCGCCTTGAATGGCCAGTACGCCGATGCGCGGCAACGAGATTTCTTTGGTCAAACTCCGGTTCTCCAATGGGAATGCCAGGTTCGGATCATGTTGCTGATTACCAGCCGCGTGTCTGAAGAAGCTGCGACTCCTCAAGCCCCGCAGCAGCCAGACCTTTCATGGTTCCGGTGACCTGCTCGGAGGCCTCGGCAAGAATCTTCGCATCGTTGTAATGCGTGGTGGCGATCACGATGGCCTTGGCGCGGGAAATGGCTTCTTCGCGCTCCTTGGGGTCGTTCTCGACATCCAGCGGCGTGGCGCGCTCTTTCATGAAAATGCCCGATCCAACGAAGATGGCCTCAGCGCCCAGCTGCATCATCAGCGCGGCGTCGGCCGGGGTGGCGATGCCGCCGGCGGAGAAGTTGGGGACCGGCAGCTTGCCCGTTTTGGCCACCAACCGGATCAGTTCATAGGGGGCCTGGTGGTCCTTGGCGGCCGCATAGAGTTCCTGTTCGCTGAGCACGGTGAGCTCCCGCATCTCGCGGATAATTTGCCGCATGTGCCGGACGGCATGCACCACGTCGCCGGTGCCGGCTTCGCCCTTGGTGCGGATCATGGCCGCGCCCTCGGCAATACGCCGCAAGGCCTCTCCGAGGTTTCTCGCTCCACAGACAAACGGGGTGGTAAAAGCGTGCTTGTCGATATGGTGAGCTTCGTCGGCGGGGGTGAGGACCTCGCTCTCATCAATGAAGTCGACGCCCAGTTCCTGGAGAATCTGCGCCTCGGCGAAGTGGCCGATGCGGGCCTTGGCCATCACCGGGATGGAGACTGCCTGGATGATCTGCTTGATCAGACTGGGCTTGGCCATGCGTGCCACCCCGCCCTCGGCGCGGATCATCGCCGGCACACGCTCCAGAGCCATCACCGCCGTGGCGCCGGCTTCTTCCGCAATGCGCGCCTGCTCGACGTTCATCACGTCCATGATGACACCGCCCTTGAGCATCTCCGCCAAGCCAATCTTCAGGCGCAGACCTGTTTCTGTCACACGATTCGTTCCATTCGTATCCGTCATAGACCTGGACCTCGCTTCGAGGCAGATTCCGGGGGCGTTCAAGGCCTCGAAAACCGCATATTTATCTTCCTCATTAGTGTAGCAGCGAGGTTGCGGGCAGGTTTCCTACAAGGGATCTGGCGGAAAGCGCGTGGCGTTCATGAGAGATTTCCAACGCGACTGTCTCGTTTCTGGTCAGCTTTCTGCTTCTTTTCTCAGCAAATGGCAAATCTGCAACCACTCCCGGTTCCGGCAAGCGAACCACGGTCCGTGCCCGAGCCGGCCTCAGGGTCCGAAACCAGCACCGAAGGGGCGTTGATTCCCTCGCCTCGACCGCCGCAAAAGAACACCGGCATTTTGCACAGCGCGGCGGTAGCGCAACTGCCGGTGGAGCTGGACGTGGCGGTTCCGGTGCGGGACTTTCGTGTGCGCAGCCTGCTGACGCTGGAACCGGGGCAGGTGATTGAGAGCCAATGGACGCATGGCGACGATCTGCCTCTGTCCGCAGGCGATGTGCAACTTGCCTGGAGCGAGTTTGAGGTGGTCGATTCGCAGTTGGCGGTGCGGGTGACCCGGCTGACATGAGCGGCCGGGCGTTGGATTTCTTTAAGACGCAGAGGCACAAGAGAGGTTGGGAGATGAAACGGACGGAGAACCTGAATATGGCGCAGGGTGGAGGGCTGGCCGGCTGGCTGTTGGGGAGGCTGCGCTCCGGGGGCCATGCAAGGCCGAGACTCCAGCTTCTCGAACGTATTGCGCTTGCGCCCCGGCAGTCGCTGGCCCTGATCGAGGCGGAAGGGCGGCGCCTGCTGGTGGCCACTTCGCCCGAAGGTGCGCCGGCCTTCTACGCGCTCGATGAGCAGACGCAGCCCGGGGGGGTGCGGCACTCCGGATCGATGCGCCCGCTGGCGAGGGTCTCATGGTAGCTTCCTGGGCTGCCCTGGGGCTGGCGGCGGGAACTTCTGTGCCTCTGCTGCCCGATCTCAACGCGCGCATCCACCCCTCGGATTCCACCCCGTGGACCATCGTCTTTGTCCTGACCCTGGTCACCTTGCTGCCCGCGATTCTGATGGCCATGACGCCCATGGTCCGGCTGCTGGTGGTTTTTCACTTCCTGCGCCAGGCGCTGGGCACGCAGACCGCGCCCTCGAACCCGACGTTGATGGGGCTGGCGCTGATGATGACCTGGTTTTTGATGACCCCGGTGCTGAACCAGGTGGACCAGCAGGCGGTCGAGCCTTACCGCCAGGGACAGGTGACAGGCATGGAGGCGATCGATCGCGGCGCCCAGCCGGTCAAGCTCTTTCTGCTCAAGTACGCGCGGGAGAAGGACCTGGCCCTGTTTACCGCCGCCGGGCAGCTTCCGCGGCCTGCCAGGCCCGACGATCTGCCCATGCGCGTGGTCGTCCCGGCCTACATCCTTTCGGAACTCAAGGCCGGCTTCGCCATCGGAGCGGTCCTGTTTCTTCCCTTTCTGCTGATCGACATCGTGACCGCCTCGATTACCACCTCGATTGGTATGTTCCAACTTCCACCGGTGGTGGTTTCGACGCCGTTGAAGATTCTGTTGTTCGTGATGGTGGACGGCTGGAATCTGCTGGCCAACTCGCTGTTGAAGAGCTTTTGAGGAAGCTGAGATGACGCCCGATCTGGTAGCCGAACTGCTTCGCCAATTGATGAAGGAGGCCATGATTCTGGCCGCCCCCGTGCTGATCGCCGCGGCCCTGCTGAGCTTTGTGCTGAGCCTGATCCAGACCCTGACCAGCTTGCAGGAACAGTCCCTGACCTCCGTTCCGCGCCTGGCGACCGTGGCCTTGATTCTGCTGGTCGGAATGCCCTGGTTTCTGGGGCGAATGGCGGCCTATACGCGCCTCCTGCTCGCCGACCTGCACCGTTACCTCGGCTAGAGCCTGATCTGCGGAGAAAAGGAAGAAAAGAATGCCGCACGGAAACGAAGTCGAGTGGAGCCATTTTCTTGCCGCCATGACGCTGGCCCTGGTGCGGGTGAGCGGGATGGTGTTTTTTGCTCCGTTCTTCTCCTCTACCTCGCTTCCGGCGCGCACCAAGGCGGTCTTTGTTCTGGCGGTTGCCTTCCTCCTAGCTCCGCTGGTGGCCACCTTGCCCAATGCGCGCATCGACATCAATTTCTCCGCACTTCTGGGAGAGCTGGCGGTGGGGTTGGTCTACGGCCTCACGCTCGCTCTGCTGAACGAAATGCTGCTCTTTGCCGGACAGATTGTCGGGCTGCAATTCAGCTTTTCGCTGGTCAACCTGCTGGACCCCGCCTCGGCCATTCAGACCCCGTTGATGGGCGAGCTCTTTCAGCTCATGGGCACGCTGGTGATTCTGGCCTCGGGCCTCGACCGGATTCTGCTGGCCTCGATGGTGCGCAGTTTCCGCGTGGCTCCGCTGGGCAGCTACGCGCTGGCGCCGGCGACGGCTCTGGGCATTGTGCGCGCCGCCGGCGGCATTTTCCTGGCAGCCGTTGAACTGGCCGCGCCGGTGCTGGCTGCCACCCTGCTGGTCGAGGTGGCCGTATCCCTGTTGGGCAAGCTCAGTCCGCAGTTGCCGGTCATGTCTCTGACCGTGCCCATGAAGACACTGACCGGTTTTGCCCTGCTTGCGGCTTCGCTGGCTCTCTGGCCCCGTTTTATCGAGGCGCGCTTCGGTGGGCTGCTCGACCTGGCCGAACGGCTGATTGCCGCGCCCGGCCAGGGAGCGGGTCAAGGTCTGGGTCCAGGTCTGGGTCCAGGTCTGGGAGGCTAGGCGATGCCCGGAGAGCGCACTGAACAGGCCACCCAGCACCGGCGCGAGAAGGCCCGCAAGGAAGGGGATCTGCTGCACAGCCGCGAGTTGTCGGCCGCGGCGGGAACCTTGGCCGGCGTCATGGTGCTGGGACTGCTCGGCAGCCACACTCTGGTCGTCTGGAGGGGAGCCTTCGCCGCTTTTCTGGACCTTGGAGACCCCGGCCGCTGGGAGCCGGCGCAGATTCAGCCCACCCTCTCCGCGATCCGGCGGCTTTCGATCGCGGTGCTTGCGCCCATGGCCACGGTCGCCGCGGCGGTGGCCATAGCCGCGCTGGGGACGGGCATTCTTCAAACCGGGGGCCTGAACTTTCATGCCGAGGCGGTGGGCTTCAAATTGAACCGCATCAACCCGATCTCGAATCTCAAGAATCTCTTCTCGCTGCGTGCCGCCGCCCGGCTGGCCAAGTCGCTGCTTCCCGCCAGTCTGCTGGCCGTCTTCGCGGTCCAGCGGATCGCCCGGCAGTTGAGTGTGCCGCCATTTTCGACCGCGCGTCTGGAGATGCTGGGGTCGGACGTCAACGGGCTGCTGGTGGCCGCCGCCTGGCTGCTCTTCGGCTGGTCGGCGATCGATTATCTGGTCGAGTGGCAGAGCCGCGAGTCGCGGCTGAAGATGAGCCGCGAGGACATGCGCGACGAGTACAAGGAGACCGAGGGCAGCCCGCAGATTCGCAGCCGCATCCGCGGCCTGCAGCGCCAGATGCGCCGCCGCAGGGTGAAGGCCGACGTCTCGAAGGCCGCCGTGGTGCTGGTCAACCCCACCCATTATGCCGTGGCCCTGGGCTTCGATTTCACCACCATGGAGGCGCCCAAGGTGCTCGCCAAGGGGCGCAACCTGCTGGCCGAGGAGATCAAGGCCGAGGCCCGCTGGGCCGGGGTGCCGATCGTCGAAAACCCGCCGCTGGCCCGCTCGCTCTACCGCTCGGTCGAGGTCGGCCAGTCGATTCCGGTCGATCTTTACGCCGCCGTGGCCGCCATCCTGGCCTATCTCTACCGGCAGCGTGTCGAGGCTGAGGTGCGGGAACGCCGCGCCCGCGAGGCAGCGGCCCGTGCGCAGGCGGCGGCAAGCTGGGCTGCCGGCCGTACCAAGGGCCACGTTCCTCCGGCGATTCCGCCGCTGCAAGGAGGTCTCAAATGAGTTCCATCGCCCTCACCGCCCCCGGATCGCCAATCCAGTCGATTTGGCACCGGGTGCGCGAATACCTGCTGCCCCTGGCCTCGATCAGCGTGATCTTCGTCATGCTGGTGCCGCTGCCGGCGGCGGGGCTGGATCTTCTGCTGGCCCTGTCGATGGCCGCCTCGATCATTGTCTTTCTTTCGGCGGTGCAGATCCGGCGCGCGGTCGAGTTGAGCGTCTTTCCGACCCTGCTGCTGTTGCTGACCCTTTTCCGCCTGGCTCTGAACATCGCCTCCAGCCGCCGCATCCTTCTGCACGGCTCCGAGGGTACTTCAGCCGCCGGCAAGGTGATCGAGGCCTTTGGCCAGTTTGTGGTCGGCGGCAACTACGTGGTGGGCTTCGTCCTCTTTCTGGCTTTGATCGCCATTCAGTTCTTAGTGGTTTCTCATGGCGCCGTGCGCACCGCCGAGGTCACCGCCCGCTTTACCCTGGACGCGCTTCCGGGCAAGCAAATGGCCATCGACGCCGACATGAACGCCGGGCTGATCGACGAGGCCGAGGCCAGGCGCCGCCGTCAGGCGATCGCCCGCGAGGCCGAGTTCTACGGGGCCATGGACGGCGCCGCACGCTTCAATCAGCGCGACTCGCTGGCCACGATTTTGATCACTTCCATCAACATCGTCGCCGGATTGCTGATCGGCACCCTGCAACAGGGCATTGAACTGGGAGAAGCCGCGCGCACCTACACGGTGCTGACCGTGGGCGACGGCCTGGTCACCCTGATTCCCTCGCTGCTGGTCTCGGTGGCCGGCGGCATCACGCTGACCCGCGCCAACTCGGCGGGATTGCTGGGAGGCGAAATCCGCCAGCAATTGCTGGGCAAACCGGCGACCCTCTACCTGGCCAGCCTGGTCTCCGGGGCCATGTGCCTGATTCCGGGGCTGCCCAAGCTGGCGTTTCTGGCCGTGGCGGGGGGGCTCTTCTGGGCCGGACGCCGTGTTTCCTCAAGCGCTGCGCCCGCGGTTCCGGCTGAAGGCATGGTGGGCGAAAAGAAGAAGGCGGAACAGGCGCAGGGTTCCGACCTGGCGCAATTGCTGCGGCTGGAAGAACTGACTCTGGAGATTGGCTTCCAATTGATTCCGCTGGTGGATGAGAAGCAGGGAGGGCAACTGCTGAGCCGGGTGCGCGCGCTGCGCCGCCATCTCTCCACCGAGATGGGTTTTCTGGTTCCCCCCGTGCATATCTCGGACAACCTGCGCCTGCGGCCACGCGAGTACGTCTTCTCCCTGCGCGGCATCGAGATCGGCCGCTGGCAGACGGAGGGAAACCAACTGCTGGCCGTCTCGGGCGACCCCAACCGGCGTCCGCTGGCAGGAAAAGAGGCGCGCGAGCCGGCCTTCGGCGTGCCCGCGATCTGGATTGCGCCGGCTCTGGAGGATCAGGCGATTGCGGGCGGCTATTCGGTCGTGGATGCGGTTACGGTCATCACCACCCATCTGGGCGAACTGATCCGCCAGCACGCCTGGGAGCTGCTGGGCCGGGCCGAGAGCAAGCGCCTGATGGACACGCTCAACGAGAGCCACCCCAAGCTGCTGGAGGAACTGGTGCCGAAACTGCTGACTCTGGGCGAGGTGGGCCGCGTACTCGAACAATTGCTGCGAGAAAGGGTCTCGATCCGCGATCTGGGCACGATTCTGGAGGCGCTGCTCGAAACCGCTCCGGTGAACAAGAGCTTGTATGCCCTGGTAGAGGCCGCCCGGCAGGCGATGGGAAGGCGGCTGACGCAGGCGCTGCTCGACGGAGACGGGCAGTTGCCGGTTCTGCTGCTCGATCCGGCGCTCGAAGAGGAGATTCTGGCCACCTTGGCGCCGGAGACCGGACAGCGGCTGCTGCAGCAGGGCGGAACACCGGCAACGCCCCTGGTGCGCCGCCTGGCCGATTCTTTGAAGCAACTTATCGGCACGGGCACCTCCGCGGTGCTTCCCGTGCTGCTGGTACCAAGTCCGGCGCGTTACCACGTGAAGCGCTGGCTCGATCCGGTCCTCCCGCGTCTGGCCGTGGTGGCCGCCGGGGAGATTCCTCCCGAGATCCGATTGCGCCCGGTAGGAACGGTGCGTTGAGGCGTTGGGGTGGAGACACGATTTGAAATCAGGGGAAGGGAAAGTTGATGGGGACTGAAATGGCAAATGCGGCTCTCAACCGGGGAACGCAACGGCGCGGCATTCCGGCCGGCGGGTATCCGCCTCCGGCAGGGACGGGTCCCGCACTGACGGGCGAGCAGGAGCGGATTCTGCTCGAGCACCTGCCGATCGTGCGTTTCCTGGCCCGGCGCATCCACGAGCGCCTGCCCCAGCATGTGGACATTGAAGACCTGGTTTCTGCCGGGGTAGTGGGGCTGATGGACGCGTTTTCGAAGTTCGACCCGGCCAAAAAGGTGCAGTTCCGCAGCTATGCCCAGTTCCGCATCCGGGGAGCGATTCTGGACAGCCTGCGGACCCTGGATTGGAGTCCGCGCGAGTTGCGCCGCAAGGGCCGCGCCGTCGAGGAGGCCATCCGGGTGTTGACGGCGCGCCTGGGCCGGCCGCCAGGTGAGGCCGAGGTGGCTCAGGAAATGGAACTCGGCCTGGAGGAGTACCAACAACTGCTGGGAGACCTGAAGGGCCTGGAGATCGGTACCCTGCACGTCGAACGCAACGAGGACTCGGGCGAAGAGGAACTGGCCTACGTGCCTGGCCGGCCCGAGGAAGACCCCCTCTTCTGCTGCCTCCGGGGCGAGTTGGAGGAGCGGCTTGCCGACGCCATCGCCCATTTGCCGGACCGCGAACGGCTGGTGATGAGCCTCTACTACTACGAAGAGATGACCATGCGCGAGATCGGACTGGCGCTGGGGGTCGTCGAGTCGCGCGTCTCGCAGGTGCACGCCTCGGCGGTAGCGCACCTGCGGGCTGCGCTCAAGGATCTGGCGGCGCGCGGGGTCTTCAACCGGCCGCGGACGGGCAAGGCGCCGCACGAGAAGCCAGTTGGAGAGGGTAGAAAATGATGGAAAAGACGCTCAAGCAGGACGAGATCGACGCCCTGTTTCAGGCAGCCCGCAGTTCGGCTCCCGAAGCGGTACGGCCGGAGGTGCGAACCAGGGTTTTGCCCTACAACTTTTCCTCGGCGGGGCAGATCTCGACCGACCAGTTGCGCGCCATCAGCATGTTGAATGACCTGTTTGCGCGCAATCTTACCCACAATCTGGCCGCCTGGCTGCGCACCCGGTTCCAGGTCAACCTGGTCTCGGCCGAGCAGATTCCATTCAACGAGTTTCTGCTCCGCATCCCCGAGATCAGCTATGTAGCCTCGGTGCGTCTGGAGCCTCTGGGTGCGCTCTCGGTGCTGCAACTGGACCTGGCTCTGGCCCCGCCGATCATCGACCTGCTCCTGGGCGGCGAGGGACGGGACGGCCCGCTGCGGGAGCTGACCGACATCGAGGAGTCCATCCTGGCGAGCGTGGTGGAGATCATCTGCCGCGAACTGACTTCTGCCTGGCAGCCGGTGGGCCTGAGCTTCAACTTCGAGCGCCGTCAGATGCAGACCCAGGTGGCGCGTCTCATGGCGGTCACGGAGAAAACGCTCTGCCTGAGCTTCGAGATTCGTATGCCGCACAGTTCCGGGCTGCTCAACCTGGCCTTTCCGGCGGTGGTGTCGAACACCATTCTGCGCCGCCTGACCTCGGAGTGGGGCCGGCGGCGCCGCCACGCGGGGGAGACCAGGGAGCGGATGGAGGCGGTGGCCCGGCGCATCCGTTTCGGCTGTTCTCTGCAACTGCCCACCGTTCGCCTGGCAGCAAGCGCAATCGAGAACCTGGAGCCGGGATCTCTGGTGCGTCTGGACGTGGCCGCCAACTCTTTGCCTGAATGGAGGGTGGGCGGGCAGAGGCTCTCGCTGGCCCAGCCCATTCGTCAGGGAGCGCACCGTGCCGCGCGGATTGAAGAGCCAATGGTTGAGGAACAGCCATGAAGACCTTTCTCGATTGCTGGATTGAAGTAGCCACGGCCTTGTTCTCGCAGGCGCTGGCCGGCGAACCGCAGTTCGCCGCATCGGAGCTGAAACCTTTCGCAGCGGGCTCCTTCGGATTTGCCGCCACGCTGGGCGGAGAGATCGAGGGCCGTTTTTCCGTCGTCCTCGATGCCGGCCTTGCCGAATCTCCGCTGCTGGGCGAGGGCGTGGATCAGAACTCCGGCTGGGGCGAACTGCTGCGCGAAGTCGCCGAGGCGGCGGCCGGGGAGCTGCTGGCCACGACGGGGAAGAGGTGCCGGGTCGAGAAGTTTGAGCGGATTCCGGGGGAGAGCGAGGTTTCCCGCGCCTTCCAGTTGAACTCCGGGGAGCATGCCTTTGCGATCCTGGTTCGGGATCAGTTGCGCGCTTCCGAGGCGGCGGCCGCGCCGCCGAATCCGGAGGGTACCCAAGCCATGCCGGCGAGCGCGAATGCGGGAGTGGAATTGCTGCTCGATGTGGAACTGGAAGCCTCGCTGCGCTTCGGATGCCGGGAGTTGCCGCTGGGCGAGATTCTCGATCTCGGTCCGGGGGATGTGGTGCAGTTGGACCGCCATGTGGCCGATCCGGTGGACCTGATCGTTGGCGACAAGATCGTGGCCCGCGGCGAGGTGGTGCTGGTGAACGGCAACTTCGGCTTGCGGGTGACCGAAGTCGCTACGCCCAGGAAGCGTCTGGAGAGCATACGATGCCTGTTTTGATCCGGAAGCCGGGCGGTCCGGCGGTCGCGGCCCGTTTTGAGACTGCGTGGAGCGAGGGGACAAGCGCCGGCACCCCTTCCTCCGTGTCGTGGGCGGGCTGGAAAGCGCCCGCGCGCGGGGCCGCCCGGAGCGGCCTGTTTGAAACCTGCGCCAATCCGGGCTGTGGTTCGGGCTGGCTACACCTCTGGAGAAGCCGCTCGGCACCCGTCTTCGAGGGTGGCTGGAGTTGCTCGGCCGACTGTACGTCTGCCTGTATTGAATCTGCAGTGCGCAGCGAACTGGAAGGCCGCTGGAGGGCGCAGGAGAGTCATCGCCATCGCATTCCATTGGGTTTGGTCATGCTCGAACAGGGGTGGATCACCTCCGGCCAGTTGCGCCAGGCGCTGGACGCGCAGAAAGGGGCGGGCGGCGGGAGGCTGGGCCTTTGGCTGGTGCGCCAGCAAGGAGTGAGCGAGCAACTGGTGACCCGAGCGCTCGGCTTGCAGTGGAGCTGTCCGGTTCTGCCCCTGGAGTTTCACGATGCGGAGGCTCTGACGGTTCTGATGCCGCGCCTGTTCGTCGACGCCTTTGGCGCGCTCCCCTTGCGGGTGGCTGCGGGCAAGCTTCTTTATCTTGGCTTCGAGGACCGGCTGGACCCGGTCGTGGCCCTGGCCGTCGAGAGAATGAGTGGGCTCCGGGTGGAGAGCGGGCTGGTGCTGGGCTCCCTGTTCCGTCCGGCGCAAACCCGCATGTTGAAACAGAAGTTTCCCGCGGTGGAATTGATGGAGGCCAGCTCGCAGCCGGCGGCAGTTCATGTGCTGGCAAAGGCGGTTGAACGCATGCGTCCTGTCGAGTCGAAGCTGGTCCGGGTTCACGACTGCTTATGGCTGAGGATGTGGCGGCGCGTGCAGATCGGTCCGCTGCCTGTGCCAGACTCCGTTCAGGACCTGATCTGTTCGATCGGGGCTCATTGAGCGGAGAACAGCAAAGAGGGGCCGGAGAGTGAAGGCGCCCGCTCATGGATTCCTGCGCCAGGCCGATAGTCACAAGAGCGGAGGAGCTTGGGGATGAGCGAGATTCGAACCCTGATCGTGGACGATTCTTCGGTGATGCGCAAGATTATCGAGCGTGCGCTCCGGCAGGCGGGTCTGGACCCCCTGGTGGTGCATGAGGCGGGCAGCGGGACCGAGGGCTTGGACGTATTGAAGACCCAGCACGTGGACCTGATTCTTTCCGATATCAACATGCCTTTGATGGATGGTCTGGAATTTCTGCGCCAGATTCGGGCGCAGAACCTGGCTCCAGGCGTTCCCGTGGTGATGATTACCACCGAATCGAGCGAAGAACATGTGCGCCAGGCCATTCTGGCCGGAGCTCAGGGCTATATTCGCAAGCCGTTTACGTCCGAGCAGGTCAAGGAGCGGGTGCTGCCTCTTTTGAACGCAGCCTAGAGTAGTGGTCGGCTCATTGACAAAAGACCCTCCGCGACGCTCCGACGGCGCGCAGGCGGAAGGAAGGAAATGGAGCGTGGGATGGCGTTGTCGTTGCGGGAGTCTGCGCACCTGGTCTCCGATCCCAGGAACCTGGATGCAAGCGTCGAAGAGGTCTTTCATCTCATGCTGGGGGTCGACTGCCGGCGCGAGGCTATGCCGCCGGCGATCGAGGCCGAGACCGTGACCGCAGTGGTTGGTTTTGGCGGCGTTTTGAGTGGGGCTTGCGTCTTCCGCACCGGGGGATCGGCCGCCATGAAGGTCGCTGCGCGGATGACAGGCATGGAGTTCGCGGAGATCGACGATACGGTGAAGGACGGGATCGGCGAAATCTGCAACATGCTGGCCGGCGCGTGGAAGGGAAAGGTGCCGAACCTGGCGGCCAACTGCGGCCTCTCGGTTCCGGCAGTCATTACCGGGCGGGATTACCGGATCCATGTGCAGGCTCCGGAGTTTCAACTGCGCCATTTCTACCGCTTTGAGGACGCCTGCTTCGAGGTGACCATCGTCTGCGACGGCATGCAGTAAGGCGAGGGGAGAACACGGGCGACGACGCGCCGCAAGGCACGGCCATGCGCGCGCGGAGATTTCTCCGAGCTCGTGCTTTCTTGAAAGACGCTACTGGACAGGTGATCCGTGGCCAGGGACACTTGTGTTCCTCCCCGGATTCCTTTCCGTCGTACTCCTCCCTTTAATTCTGATGTTGTTCTAATCCTGCCCGCTTCACTCCGGTCCTCCGCTTGCATCTCCTCCAGTCGAGCAGGAGGAGCGGGGAATGGACAGCGGATATTATGCGGCGATGACCGGTCTGGTGGCGCGTTCCCAGGCGCTGGACACGGCGGCATCCAATCTGGCCAATGCGCAGACCCCCGGGTACCGGGCCGAGCGCGAGTACTTCCGCTCGGCGCTGTTGGGGCCGGACGCCCTGGACTCGCAGTTGGGGCAGACCGTCAACAACTTCGGCCTGTTGGGCGGCGACCGGCTGAACCTTGGCCAGGGCGCGCTCGATCAGACCGGAAATCCGCTGGATTTGGCCATCGAGGGCGAAGGCTTCTTTCAGGTTCAAACCCCGAACGGTCTCCGCTACACGCGCGACGGCGGCTTCCATCGCTCTCAAAAAGGGCAACTGGTCACGGCCGCGGGCGAGCCGGTGATTTCGGCGGCTGGCCAGCCGATTCCGATTCCACCCGGCGAAGTCACGGTGGGCGCAGGCGGCGAGGTTTCCGTGGCGGGCGGAACGGTGGCCACAGTAGGTGTCTTCACCTTTCCCGCCGGCACCCAGCTCACCCCGGAGGGAACCAACCGCTATCTGGCGCCGGAGGGCGTAGCGTCCACTCTTTCGAAAACCGCAGCGGTTCATCAGGGGGCCATCGAGGCCGCCAACCAGGACGTGATCCAGGGAACTCTGGACCTGATCGTCATGCAGCGCCAGGCGGAGATGATGCAGAAGGCGCTGACCGTCTTCCATACCGAGTTCAACAAGATTGCCACCGAGGATCTTCCCAGGGTATAGCGGTCCTCATCCAGGACGAGGAGAAAAAATGATTCGAGCACTGTATACGGCAGCCAGCGGCATGAGCGCGCAACAGATGAATCTGGATACGATCGCGAACAATCTGGCCAACTCCTCGACCACCGGATTTCGCCAGTTGCGCCTGCAGTTCCAGGACATGATCTACCAGAACCTGGTCACGCCGGGGGCGTCGCAGAGCCAGTCCACGGTCTCGGCGGGCTTGCAGATCGGGTTGGGCACCAAATCTGCGGCCACCGAGGTCATCAATACCCAGGGTTCGCCGAATGAAACCGGCAATCAATTCGATGTGATGATCCAGGGCTCCGGATTCTTTCAGGTGCAGCGGCCGGATGGAACCATCGCCTACACCCGCGCCGGCCAGTTTCACCTGAACAACCAGGGGACCATCGTGACCACGGACGGCGACCCGCTGCTGCCCAATATCACGATTCCATCCAATGCCACCTCCGTCACCATCACCCAGTATGGAGTGGTGAACGCGACCCTGTCGGGACAGCAGAACCCCTCGCAACTGGGCCAGATCCAGTTGGCTACCTTCCCCAACCCGGGAGGCCTGGAAAGTATGGGTTCAAACCTGCTGCAAGCCACGCTCAGTTCGGGAGACCCGGTGCTGGGCAATCCCGGCGGCGCGGAGGGATTGGGCTCGCTGCAACAGGGGTATCTGGAAAACTCCAATGTGGATGTAGTGACCGAGTTTGTGCAGATGGTGCTGGCCCAGCGGGCCTATGAGTCGAACTCCAAGGTCATCAAGGCTGCCGACGACATGTACTCGCAAGTCAACAATATGACCCACTAGTCAGGAAAGCGAAGATGAAGAGTCTGGACATGCGAGGTTGGGCGAAAACGGCCATGAGAGCGACTCCGGGCGCCTTATTTCTGGCGCTTGGCGTCTGGTTTGCTGCGCACAACGAGATGGCGGCTCTCTCCCCGGTGGAAAGCGCCGGTCCCACAAGTCGAACCCTCCTGCTATCCCGAGCGCCTGCTTGGATGGAAGACCGGGTTGTCCGCGAGATTCGCGATCCTGACAGCGGCGCATGCTGGTTGCTGATGCGGGATGGGGCGCATCCTGGCGGGCCGGGCCGTTTGGTGCTGGCTGAGAAGCCTCCCATCGTCGAACCGGAAAACCAGGAGGCCAAAAACCAGCCGCGTTCGCGGCAGGGAGCGGAGTCCTCTTACGCTTCGCGAGTTCCCGTCATACATGCCGGCGAGCGCCTGATGGTCGAGGAACACACGCCCGTCGTCGAGGCGCATCTGGAGGCGGTGGCGCTGGGGCCGGCGGCGATTGGTGGAGAATTGAATGTGCGGTTGAGAATGGGCGGCAAGGTGCTGCGCGCCGTGGCTCTCGGACCGGGTCGCGCGGAATTGCAAGCGGAACGGGAGGCGCGGCCATGAGAAGCCTTCGCAGGTTGGCTGCGTTGTGCGCGGTGGTGGCTCTTGCGGGGCCGCTGTTTGGGTATGCGAGCGCCAAGAAGCTGAATCCGATCCCGGCCAAAACGGACCCGCCTGAAGCGGCTTTGAAGAGTTATGTCGAGCGCGTACGGGCGCAGCAGGCGGCAGAGGTACGGACACTGGGGTCGATCTGGAGTCCCGAGGGCCGGCTGGTGCGGTTGGGGACCGACGCCAAGGCCGTCCGGCTGCACGATGTGGTCTCAATTGTGGTGATCGAGAGCCTGGCGGCCTCGACCGACGGTCAGGTCAAGAACAGCCGCGCCTCGAACGCCAACTCTGGACTGACTTCGCTTTTCGGCAAGCTCAAGGCCTCGAACAATCTGCAGAATCTGCTGGGAATGACGGCATCTTCGGGATTGACGGCGCAGGGACAGAGCACCACCAACTCGAGCCTGGCGACCACCTTCGGCGCCGAGGTCGTGGACGTGCTGCCCAACGGAATGCTGGTGGTGCAGGCCACGCGACAGTTGACCTTCTCGCAGCAGACGCAATTGATCAAGCTGCGCGGGTTGGTGCGGCCCGAAGATGTGAGCGCGCAGAACCAGGTACTGTCGACGGCCATGACCGATCTTGAACTGGAAGTGACGGGGAAAGGTATTGTCAACGACTCCACCTACCGGCAGAATCCGGTGGTGCGCTTCCTCGAAAAGCTGTTGGTTTTCTAGAGACAGGAAAGAGGGAACAGGCTCGTATGCAGACGCGAGAGACAGAGCGAAGAGGGGCAAGCCAACCGTACAGCGCATCTCTCTGGTGGTGGGCGGCGTTGGCCGCGGCGCTGGCCCTGGCCTCTGCGCTCAGCCACGGTGAGGCTGCCGGCCAACTGGCGCGGGTCAAGGACGTAGCCACCATCGAAGGGATTCGGGACAACCAGCTGGTGGGCTATGGACTGGTGGTTGGGCTGCGGGGCACAGGAGACAGTTCGCAGACGGTCTTTCCAGCGCAAACGCTGATTTCGGCGCTGGAGAGGATGGGGATTACCGTCCCGCAGACCGGCTCGAACAGCGCCAGCAACATGCAGGTGAAGAACATGGCCGCAGTCTTCGTGGTGGCCACACTCCCTCCCTTCAGCCGTCCTGGCTACCGGATGGACATTACGGCTTCCTCGGCGGGAGATGCGCGCTCGCTCGAGGGTGGCATCCTGCTGATGACCCCGCTCTATGGGCCGGACGGGCAGATTTATGCGCAGGCACAGGGGGCCCTGGTGCTGGGAGGGTATGTGGCTTCGGGCGGGGGCAACTCCCGGCAGATGAACCATCCGACGACGGCGCGGATTCCGGGTGGGGCACTGGTGGAGCGGCCGGTGGCTTTTGACCTGAAGCAAATGCGCACGGTGAACGTGGTTCTGAACGATGCCGATTTCCATACCGCCGAACGGATGGCGGCGTCGATCGACCGGGCTCTGGGAGCAAAACGGGCGCGCGCCGTCGATAGCCGCCGCGTGGAGATCGGAGCGCAGGAGAACGAGGACATCGCAGCGCTTCTGGACAAGGTGGAGGCCGTCGAGGTGGAGGTCTATCCAAGGGCGCGCGTGGTGGTCAATGAGCGTACCGGGACGGTGGTGATCGGGGGCACCGTGCGCCTGCAGCCGGTTTCCATCCTCCATGGAGGGCTGTCGGTGAATGTGATTTCCGAGACCAAGGTCTCGCAGCCCAATGCACTCTCCTCGGGCACAACACAGGTGGTGCAGCAGACGACCATACAGGCCCAGGACAAGCCGGTGAACCGTATCGACCTGAAAGAAGGTGCGACCGTGGAGGATTTGGTCCAGGAATTGCAACGAACGGGCGCGGGAGCGCGGGATGTGATCTCGATCCTGCAAGCGATGAAAGAGGCCGGCGCTCTGGAGGCCGACCTGGAGGTGCTGTGATGCTGCCGATCGGAACTGTAACGGCGGTCGCTGGCGGTGCGGTTCAGACTGGCTCGCTGCCAACGCCGCCGCCCCGGCTCGTGCGGGCCGCACACGAGTTTGAGGCGCAGATGATGAAAGAGTTGTTGAAGCCGATGACGGGTGGGGATGGGCTGACCGGCGAGGACGAAGATGCGGGCTCCGGGGCCAGTGGTGCGCTGGGAGAGTTTGCTTCGGAGGCACTGGGCCGGGCGCTGAGCGAGCGGGGTGGGCTGGGAATCGCCAACTCGATTGTGCGCGATCTTTCCCATTCAGGTAACAAGGCGGAAGGTGGGCAAGTAACCGGGAAACCGCACGGAAATGTCGTGATGAAATCTTTTGAATGACTACAGTGATTTGTAAAGATGTCGATAAACCAGGCAAGGAGTCTCAGGTATGGACATTCGCAACAGTCTTGAGGGATTGAAATCGCTTTTGGGCACGGCAGCTACAGCGCCTGCTTCGACGCAGCAGAGCAAGAGTGGCGCTGCGGCAGGCAGTAACGCGTTGGGCAGCGACAGCGCAACGCTGAGCAGCGCGGGCAGCGAGGTTTCGCTGACGGCGGCCGAGTCCGGTGTCCGCATGGACAAGGTGGCCAGCATCCAGGCTGCCTTGGCAGCCGGAACCTACAATGTGCCGGCGTCGGCGGTGGCGTCGAAGGTCGTGGATGCCATGCTGGGCGCCCGGCAGTAGAGCAGCCAGAGTGAGCGGTAAGACACCGGAATGCGCAGCCGCCAGGCAGGAGCGAAAGGAACGAGGGAATGCAGGAGACAGGGGAGAGCCGGGTACACCCGAAGCTGAAGGATCTGGTGGTGGAGGCTTCGCGGTCGCTGGCGCTTCTGGATGCGGACCGGTTGGAGGAACTGGCGCTCTCGTGCCAGGCATTGAACCGCCGTCTGGCGCCCAAGGATGCGGAGATGCAGGCGGCGCTGGCGCTTGAAGCCAGCGAGGCGGTTGGGGATATGGCGGTTTTTGCCAGGGTGCTCGAGGCCACCCGGGCCAACCTGCAGGTGATGCGCCGATTGCGGCAGTTGCGGACAGGCTGCCTGGAGTACGGCGAGCGGCAGGTGCTGGGCTGGAGCCCGACGGAGGGCAGCCATGGGAACAATTAGCTCCGCTTTCAGCTTGATCTCCCAGGCCCTGGACGCAGACCAGTCGGGTTTGAGCATTGTGGCCAACAATGTGGCCAATGCCAACACCACGGGCTATACCGAGGAGACGCCTACCTGGCAGGAGAACCAGCCGATCGAGATCAACGGCGTCTCGTATGGGGCCGGAGTAACACAAACGGGCCCCACCTCGGCGCGGGACCGGGTGCTGGAGGAGCGGTTGAATCAGCAGCAGCAGTTGGCTTCGGCCTCCGGAACGCGGCTGACGGCGCTGGACACGCTTCAAGCTCTCTTTACGCCGGCTTCCGGCTCATCCAGTTCGTCGGCCGGGAACATCGGCACGGACATGACGAGCTTTTTCAGTTCTTTCTCGTCGCTGGAGGCCGATCCCACCAACAATGCAGACCGCCAGGCAGTGCTTTCGGCAGCAAAAACCCTGGCCGGCGACGTATCGAATGCCGCTGCCAGCCTGAACTCCCAGAGTTCGGCTCTCGATCAGGAGGCAGCGGCGGTTCCTGCCCAAGTGAATGCGCTGACCAGTTCGATTGCCCAATTGAACCTTGAAATCCAATCCAGTTCGCCCAACGGGGATGCCGGCACGCTCGAGGACCAGCGCCAGCAGGACATCAGCCAGCTTTCACAGCTAATCGGCGTCAACCAGGTTACGACCGAGAACAATGGCATTTCGATCACGACGACCTCAGGTCAGTTGCTGGTCTCGGAGGGAACAAGCGTTCCGTTGACAACAGGCACGGTGAACGGAGTCACCGACTTCTTTGTGGGCACGACGGATGTGACCTCACAATTGACCACCGGCGGAGGATCGCTGGGCGGCTATTTGACGGCGCGCGATAACGATATTCCCAGCGTGCTCGGTTCGCTCGATCAGTTGGCCTACAGTGTCTCCACGCAGGTGAATCAGTTGAACAATGCGGGAACCGATCTGGCCGGCGACAACAGCAACGCGGGCGACATTTTTTCAGAACCCACACAAGTTGCGGGCAGCGCGGCAGAGATGAGCGTGGTGATGACCGACCCCGACCACATTGCGGCAGCCGGATCGGGCAAGGGAACGGGCGATAACACGAATGCAACGGCAATGGCGGCTCTGGCAAAACAAACGATCGTGGACGGCCAGACACCGATCAACTACTACTCGAACCTGGTGACCACGCTGGGATCGACGGTATCGAGTGTCGAAACCGAGAATACGGCCGAAAACGCTTCGGTGACACAGTTGCAGACCCAGAACAGCGCGCTCTCCAGCGTCAATCTCAATGACGAAGCGTCGGCGATGACGACGCTCGAACGCAGCTACCAGGCGGCTTCCCAAGTCTTCACGATGTTGAACACCATTATGGCCTCGGCACTGAACCTCGGGGAGCAGGCAACGGTTTCCTAAGGCGGCCAGGGTGAGGAAATTTGCTAAGTCTGGCCGAAGAAGCGGCCGGACTCGGGGAGGATTTCGATGCGCGTGGATCCCTCTTACGTGACGAATCTGGTCAGTTCGCTCGATCAGACGCAGGTGAGCGAGCAACAGTTGTCGGCGGAACTGTCGAGCGGCGTACGGGTGAACTCGTTGAGCCAGGATCCACTGGCTTCCGGGGAAAATGTGCTGTTGCTGAACCAGATCGAGCAGGACGACAGCTTCACACAGTCGTCGAGCCTGGTTCAGGGGCGGCTTCAGGTGGCGGATACCGCCTTGGGCAGCGTGGTTTCGCAGTTGACCTCGGCGATTTCGCTGGCCACGAGCGCCAACAACGGGACCATGAACTCCAGCGACGTCAAATCCATCTCGAACCAGATTTCCGGCATTCTGGACGAGGTTCAGACTCTGGCGAATACCTCCTATCAAGGCCAGTACATCTTTGCTGGAGGCCAGGCTTCGGCCGCTCCGTTCACCACTTCGACGGCTACTTCGCCGGCCGTGACCACCTACAGCGGCGACGAGGACGTGAACTATCTGACGACGCCCAATGGACAGAGCATCCAGTTGAATGTGCCCGGCGACCAGATTTTCGCGGCCAGCGGAACGAACAGCGTCTTTGGCGCGCTGAACAGCCTAGTGGCGGACTACGCCAGCGGCACGGTGAATACTTCCAAGGCGGTGAGCGACACGACGGCCCTGAGTACGGCCCTCAACTACGTTTCGCAGCAGCGGGTTACGATCGACAATTCCATCACCCAATTGACGTCCGCCTCGGATGCGGTCAGCAGCGAGCAGACCCAACTGACAGCGGCGCAGACCAACCTGATGCAAGCCGATGTAGCGCAGGTTTCCACGCAGCTTTCGCTGGCCGAGACGCAGCAAACGGCGCTTGAGGACGTGATTTCGCAGCTTGGTTCGAGCAGCCTCTTCGACAAGCTGTAACAGGCTCCGATCCGGAGGGCCATTGTTACCTTCATCCACCACTTGCAGCGATCCTGTGCGCCCGGAAAGTTCGATTCTCAGCGCATGATTCCGAAGCGGCAAAGGGGCGTGATTTTGTCTCGTTTTTGAGCCATTATCAGCCAAAAATGGCTAAAAAGGGGCCAAAATAGGCCAGTTCCAGTTACTGTTCAGTTAACTATGTGTATTTGTATGCTATTCATTCTTTGTGACTTACTAGATTTTTATCGTCGAAAAAGTGATAATATCACTATGGGGGGTGGGGTAAACGGCGATTTCGGCGGTTTTTTGCTCAAAATCGACCTCGAAAAAGGTCTTACCTGGGACTACTGTTGTATTCGTACTTTGAAATGTGGAAGCAACTGCCACGGGCAATTGGTCCGGCCTTATTGGGTTGATACGGAGCAGTGGAAAAGCAACTGCAGATCCTTCGACTTCCCCTTCGCTGCGCTCAGGGTTCGCTCAGGATGACAGTCTCGGGGAATCTTCCTCGCTCCCACGCCGGCTGGCGGCGAGGACGCCGCCAGTACAGCCGGTCTGGAGACCGGCGCTACTCTCGCGACAGCCGGTTTCGGCCCTAATAACATCATGCGCTTATGGGGCTTAATTCTACGCAAGGGAAATCGCAATTGATCTCCTTCGTATTTCGGAGAGTTGGCGGCGAGATTCGCTTGCTGGCTCTCTCGCCGCCGCTTGTTGGCTCTGGCACTGCTCAAGCGCCGAAGCCGTCTATACTCAATGCAAAAGGAGAGCCTTTGTTCGCCCCACTTCGTTTTATCTGGAATGCGACGCGCGGCCACCGGTTGACTCCGTGGCGGAGCGACTACGTGCGCTGGCGGGTCGAGACCTACTCCGGCATGCGGGCGGAGACGCTGACCGCAAAGGACATCCTGAACTTTGCCTGGACCTCGCGCTGGGAGCTTTTGAGCTACCTGGCCTGGACCGGCCGGATCGACCGCGAAGTGCACAAGCGGGCCTGAAGCGGACTCAACGCCTGGTTTCGGCTCGGACAGCGGCCTTGATTCCGCGCAGTCGGCCGATAGATAGAGCAAGGAATGACTGACCCTGGAGTTTTCTCTCGCATGAGATCTTTTTCTTATCGCTTTTTTCTTCCTGTCCTTCTGGCAATTCTTCCTGCTTGTCTGACCCTGAGGGCACAGCAGCTGCCTCCGCTTGAGCCTCCACAGCCTTTGCCCAGCGCCAACAACGGTGCGCCCACCCTGCGCGTGACGGCCAACGAGGTGCTGGTGCCGACGCTGGTTGAAAAGGCGGGCGGCGGCATTGTCTACGGCCTCAAGCCGGAGGACTTTGTGCTGGAAGATAACGGCGTGCCGCAGAAGATACGGGTACAGGAGGAGATGGACACGGCGCCGGTTGCGCTGGTGGTGGCGGTCGAAGAGGGCGGCGTGAGCGTGCTGGAGTTCGACAAAGTGGCCAAACTGGGGCCGCTGCTGGACCTGTTTCTGTCGGACGGCAAGGGCCAGGCCGCGCTGGTGGGGTTCGATTCAAAGCCTCATCTGATTCATGACTTTACGCGCACCAGCGAGGAGTTGAACGAAGCTCTGAAGGCGATGGAGCCGGGCAACGGCGGGGACGCGATTCTGGACACGGTGAGCTATGCGGTCGATCTGCTGCAATCGCAGCCGAAGGAGTACCGGCGGGTGCTGCTGCTGATCAGCGAGGAGCGCGACCACGGCAGTAAGCACACCAAGCCGGAGCAGTTGGTGCGGAAGATCGGAGGGTCCGACGTGTTGGTGCTGAGCGTCTCGTTTTCGCCCGCTCGCGCGGAACTGCTGCACGACATCAAGGATCCGGGAGACAACCGGACGATGAGCATGATGTCGACGCTGTTTATGCTGGTGCAGGCATTCAAGAAGAATGTGTCGAAAGAGGTGGCCCACATGAGTGGTGGGGAGTACACCACTTTCACCGGCGACAAGGGCTTCGAGCAGCGGGTAGTGGACGCGGCCAAACATGCCCGCAACCGCTATCTGCTGACATTCAGCCCGTCTGACCCGACGCCGGGGCTGCACAGTATCCGCGTGAGGACCACGCAGGATTACGGCGCGCGGGTGGTAGCCAGGGCAAATTACTGGCGGGAGCAGGAGCAATAGGTTGGGCTGGGGAGGGGGGAATCCAGTCCGGCACCTGGGACTGAACAGCTTTCCCCCTGCCGGGTATTCATGCTAATCTCACTTTAGACACTTAAGAGTGGACCTGAGAAGACAAGAGGAGTAACACACGCCGTGCTGGCGACTGCGAAGAAAACAACCCTAATTGAACGCTTCCGCACCCACGATACGGACACCGGCTCGCCGGAGGTCCAGATCGCGATTCTGAGTTCGCGGATTGGCGAATTGACCGAGCACTTCAAAACCCACAAGAAGGACCACGCATCTCGTCGTGGTCTGTTGATGCTGGTCAGCAAGCGCCGCCGCCTGCTGGATTACCTGAAGACGCACGATACGGATCGCTATCGCGACGTAATCGGCAAACTCGGTATCCGCAAGTAATCAGAAAGCCAACCTTGACCCGGAAGCGCCTAGACCGAAGGATGGTCACGGCCCCCGTTCCACCCCGGACCTGGGGCCACGGTGTACCTGGCGAACTGCAAGTGCTGCCAGGGCCCGCGCACAGCTATCGGCTGAGCGCGGCGCCCGTGCGCAGACTTGACGATGGACCGGCCGGCAGGCCGGGAGAATCCGCTCCCCCGCGCACATCCCACTCTTTTGCGCGCGCCCTGCCCAGTGGCCAACCTATCGCCATCTATACCCTCCCCCCCAGGCGCCTCCGTTCTACAAGTTTCCCACGCGAACACAACGAAACGAGGACTGTATGTCTAAGCATGAAGTAGCCGTCGAGCTTGCCGGTGGCAAGCGGCTGGTATTTGAGACCGGCCGCATGGCCAAGCAAGCCTCTGGCGCCGCACTGGTGAGCACGGGCGAGACTGTCGTTCTGGCCACCGCAGTGGCGTCTTCCGAACCCCGGGAAGGCATCGACTTCTTTCCCCTCACGGTGGACTACCGCGAGTACACGTACGCCGGTGGACGCATTCCCGGTGGTTTCATCAAGCGCGAAGGCCGGCCCAGCGAGAAGGAAGTGCTGACGTGCCGCCAGATCGACCGTCCCATTCGCCCGTTGTTCCCGGAGGGCTTCCGCAACGAGACCCAGGTGATTGCCCTGGTTTTCTCCGCGGACAAGGAAAACGATCCGGATGTGGTGGGCATCAATGCCGCCGCCGCCGCGTTGGCTCTCTCCGACATTCCCTTCAGCGCGACCGTAGGCGCCGTTCGTGTGGGCCGTGTGGATGGCGAGTTCGTCATCAACCCGACCTATGCCGAGCGTGCCGCCACCACCGTCAACATCATGGTCGTCGGCCATAAGGACGGCATCGTGATGATCGAGTCGGGGGCCAAGGAAGAGTCCGAAGAGATCATCCTTGCCGCGATCGAATTCGGTCACACAGAAATCAAGAAGATTGTTGCCGCGATCGACGAACTGGTTGCACTAGCCGGCAAGCCGAAGCGCGCTTTCACGGCTCCGGAGTTCGACGAGGCCTACTATGGCGAATTGAAGGCCAAGGTCGGCGATCGGCTCAAGGATGCGCTGGACACCAAGACCCATGCCAAGCTGGAAAGCCAGGTTCTGATCAAGAAGATCAAGGACGAGTTGGCCGCAGAGTTGCCCGCCGACGATCCGGCGGCAAAGAAGAAGCTGGCCCACTACTATGAGCATCTGCGCGAGCGGATCTTCCGCGAGCAGGTGACCAAGGACCGGATCCGGCCCGATCGCCGCGGCTTCGACGAGATTCGCGCCATCAGTATTGAGACCGGCGTTCTGCCCCGCACCCACGGTTCGGCGCTGTTTACCCGCGGCGAGACGCAGGCTCTGGTTACGGCCACGCTCGGCACCACCGACGACGGCCAGCGGCTGGAGACGTTTGAAGGCGAAAAGAAGAAAACCTTCATGCTTCACTACAACTTCCCGCCGTTCTGCGTTGGCGAGACAGGACGTATGAGCGGCGTCGGCCGGCGTGAAATTGGCCACGGAGCTTTGGCCGAGCGCGCCATTTCCGCGGTTCTTCCCGAGGCGGACGAGTCGCCCTACACCATTCGCATCGTCTCCGACATCCTGGAGTCGAACGGCTCTTCGTCGATGGCGTCGGTCTGCGGAGCCAGCCTGGCTCTGTTTGACTCCGGCATCGCTCTGAAGGGCGCGGTAGCCGGTGTGGCCATGGGACTGGTCAAGGAAGGCGACGATTACGCCATTCTGACCGACATTGCCGGCGCGGAAGATCACTACGGCGACATGGACTTCAAGGTGGCCGGTACCCGCAAGGGCATTACCGCGCTGCAAATGGACATCAAGATCGGCGGCCTGACCCGCGAGATTCTTCAGCAGGCCATGGAGCAGGCGCGCAAGGGCCGTCTCTTCCTGCTGGACAAGATGGACGCGGTGCTGGACGGACCCCGCACGGAGCGTTCGCAGTATGCGCCTCGCATCGAGACCGTTCAGATTCCCACCGACAAGATTCGCGATTTGATCGGCAAGGGTGGCGCCACGATCCGCGGCATCATCGAGCAGACCGGCGCGAAGATTGATGTGGACGACACCGGCCGGGTCAACGTCTCCTCCTGCGACGCGGAAGGCCTCAAGAAGGCCCTGGGGATGATCAGTGACATCACCGCGGTTCCCGAGATCGGCAAGACCTATCTTGGCAAGGTGGTCCGTCTGGCGGAGTTCGGCGCATTTGTCGAGCTTTTCCCCGGCACGGACGGCCTGCTGCACATCTCCGAAATCGCCGAGCATCGCGTCAAGGAAGTCAAGGACGAGTTGCGCGAGGGCGATCAGGTGATGGTGAAGGTTCTGGCCATCGAAGGCAATCGCATCAAGCTGAGCCGCAAGGCGCTGATCAAGGAACAGCGGGCCAAGCTGGACCATGCAGCTCCGGTCCAGGCCGAGGCAGAGGATGTGGAAGCATCCGCGTATGAAGCCCCGGCACCGACAGCGGTCCCTGCAACGCCGCGCAACGAATTCGATGAGCGTCAGCCGAAGTCGAATCAGAGCACGATTCTGATCGAAGGCGGGGACGATTTCGAAGAGGAGGACGGCGAGGAGTTCGACGAAGAGACCGAGCCGAACTTCAACCGTATCGAGGGCGCGCCAACGCCAGCCGTACCCCAGGCAACTGCGGGCCGGCCGGCTGGGGCTGGAGCTGGAGCTGCAAATAACAGCAATCGGCGCCGGCGTCGGCGCAGGCCGGGTGGCGCTGGTGGCCGCGGTCCTGGCAGCGGTGGCGGCCAGAGTTAAAGGCAACTCACGTCAAACAACAGCAAGGCCCGGACACAGTGTCCGGGCCTTGTGTTGTTTGTGGGTGAAGCAAGAAGTGCGCTTCCACCGCAGCCGCGTGAAGTCTCTATTGTGTAGTTTGCAAGTTGGTGTCCTGCGGCTCAAGCGCGGGGGGTGAAGTGCGCCTGGTCGAGGCCGGGTCAGCGTTCCAGTCCGCGTCGCCATATTTTTGGCTGTACATGCGCCGGTCGGCCGCGATGCAGAGGGATTCCATGTCGTACGCGTCTTCGGGGAAGACGGCGATGCCGATGCTGGCGCTGATCTCGACGGAACGATCTCCCAACTGCAACGGTTGCTTCAGCATTTCGATCAGAGAGCTGCCTACCTTGGCGGCTTCGGCGCGGCTGGTGGGTTCTTCCAGAATCAGCGAGAACTCGTCTCCGCCGGTTCGCGCCACGGTGTCGGAACGTCGAACACGCCCCGAAAAAACGGCAGCCACGTGTTGCAGGACCCGGTCGCCGGCGTGGTGCCCGAGGGTGTCGTTGACTTCCTTGAAGTGGTCCAGATCGACCAACAGCAGAGCGGTCTGGGCTCCGGTGCGGCGGGCGCGCTCGAGGGAGCTGGCCAACCGGTCCTGGAAAAGACGGCGGTTGGGCAGAGCGGTCAATTCGTCATGCAGGGCCAGATGCTTGTTGTGCTCAATCTGATTCTCAAGCATGAGCAGAATCATGCCCACGGCCACGACGTATTTGGGCAGATTCCACACCTCGCTCTCAACCTGGACGTGGGGCAGAAAGGATCCCATTACCGGAGCGACCACAAACACCGCGGACCAGGCTAGAAATCCTGCCAGGGTGATAAAGGTGCCGGTGGTCGCGCGCCTGTAGGCATAGAGGAAATTGATGCTGGAACCCAGGTAGACGGTGCAGAGCACGGCATTGAGGGCCAGGTCGGCGCCATTGTCGGGGCGGTTCTGGAAGGCGAGCAGGAAGATCGAGAGAGCGCAAGAGAGGCAAACTGTAGACCAGCGAATGGCAGAATTCACCGTGCGAAGAGAGAGGAGCGTGACGGCCAGGGGACCAGCCCCAAAGAGAACGGCCACAAGGTTCAAAATCCATGCCGGTACCGGGCCAACCACGAGCAGAACGATGTAGAGGGTATTTGTCCCCAGCAGTAATCCCTGAATCCATTGGCTGGAAGCCAGCGTTCGGAAGGGAACCGAAGCCGATTGGAAGAGCAACCCAGCCCAGGTGAGGGAAGCGATGCCGACGATCGCCGCCATCGTTCCCCAAATGCCGCGAGCGGGCAGGAAGACGAAGGCCGAGAAATGCAGTACGACCATGACCCAACCAATGAGCCAGCGCTGGCTGACGGGCGTGTGGTTGTGGCGCTCGACAGACGCAAAGGCGCACACCAGCAGCGCGACAGCTCCCACGTCAGGAAGTTTGCTCCAATCCACGACATCCACCTCGATTTAGATAATTGTCATCTAATAGAATCGGCGATACGGGCCGCATTCCTTTCGCTTTTTGTACTTTTGTTTGCACAAATGGGTACACATTAGTAACCAAGACTGGAAAGCAAGGCGTTGATTGTTTGGATGACCTCTCTGAATATTTATCGGTTCCGCCTTGGGATTCACTAAACTCGGGATCATGGCTGCGAGCTTGTATATTGTCGTTGAAGGCGAAGACCCAGGGTTCGATATCTTTGTGAACGGCCATGCTTTGGCCCGCAATGAAGACTCCCTGGAGCGGCTGGCAGAGCGGCTGAATGTGCGGTCCTTGCTGGAGTTTTTCTCAGCCGACGAGAATTCCATGGCGCTGCTGCTTGAGCAGGGGGCGGGGAACCCATTGTGGGCGCACCATCTGCCACAGCCACAATGGTTTGATCCTTCCGAGGGGTTGCTGACGGTTCGCGCCCTGATCGGTGTTCTGGCCGATGCGCCGGCTGCCCTGGGTTCGGAAACGCAGCCGGTCCTGACCGAACTCCGCGAGTATGAACGGGTGCTGCACAATACAGCGCAACACGGGCTGCGCTGGCACCTGGCCGTAAGCTGGCGCTAGGTTTGTGACCGCATAATTATGTACCTCTGGTTCGTGCTTTCCCAGGTCCCAAAATCGGGACCTGGGGCACCCATGCATTGGAACAACTACAAGCTGTCAGAGACTTGGGGTCTGCGCTTCAGTCGGCTTGAGAGTCCTCCCCTTTGGACGGGAAGATGTTGCCCATGCGCTGGATCTGCGCACCGACGCCCTGCAGTTTCTGTTCGATCCGCTCATAGCCGCGATCCATGTGATAAACGCGGTCCAGGATGGACTCGCCATCGGCGACCAGTGCGGCCAGAACCAGCGAAGCGGAAGCCCGCAGGTCGGAACACATGACGGCTGCGGCGGAGAGCCTGGCCGGCCCGCGCACGGTGGCGGTGCGGCCGTCGACCTTGATGTTGGCGCCCATGCGCACCAGTTCCTGCACGTGCATGAAGCGGTTCTCGAAGATGTTTTCGCAGACCACGCTCACGCCTTCGGCCTGGGTGGCGAGCGCCATGTATTGCGCCTGCATGTCGGTGGGAAAGCCGGGATACTCTTCGGTGGAGATGTCTGCCGCGCGCAAGTGTTCGGCGGCGCGCACACGCACGGTGTCAGGTCCCAGAACATCGACGCGCACACCGGCTTCGTCCAGTTTGGAGATCAAGGCGCTCAAATGAGCGGGATTGCAGTCGGCCACCGTCAGGTCGCCTCCGGTGATGGCGCCGGCAATGAGAAAGGTCCCCGCTTCGATGCGGTCCGGATTGATGCGGTAGCGCGCGCCATGGAGCCGGCTTACGCCCTGCACGCGGATGGTCGCCGTTCCAGCCCCTTCGATTTTCGCGCCCATTGCGGTGAGCAGCGCGGCGAGGTCGGTGACTTCGGGCTCGCGGGCGCAATTCTCCATCAGGGTTTCGCCCTCGGCGAGGACCGCGGCCATCAACAGGTCCTCGGTTCCGGTGACGGTGATCTTGTCGAAGACCAGGTGCGCGCCGTGGAGTTTATCCGCACGCGCTTCGAGGTACCCGTGTTCCTGAGCGATGGTTGCTCCCATCTTTTCGAGGCCGCGGATGTGCAGATCGATGGGCCTGCCGCCGATGGCGCATCCGCCGGGCATGGCCACCCGCGCCATTCCGGCGCGCGCCACCAGCGGCCCGAGCACCAGGGAACTGGCGCGCATGGTCTTCACGATCTCGTATTTGGCGACAGGGTCGGAGAGGGTACGGCAACTGATGGTGGTGCGATGGCCGGCGCTGCCATGGCCCAGTTCGACTTCGGCGCCCATCGACACCAGCAGCTTCCGCTCGGTCTCAATGTCGCGCACGTGCGGGATATTGTCGAGGGTGACCTCGTCCTCAGTGAGAATGGCTGCGGCCATGCAGGGAAGCGCCGAGTTTTTGGCTCCGGATACACGAATGGTGCCCACGAGCGGATTGCCGCCGCGAATGACAAACTTATCCATGAAAAATGTCGAACTCCTAGCCTTTTAGTGTAAATGGGGGAGGAGGCGGGGCGCTGGCAAGACCAGTAGCGGGTCAGTTTGAATCCACAGTCCCGGCAATTCCTTCCAAGATAGACTTCGGTTCCAAAAGCGCAACCACTTCCTCAACAGACCAGACGTGATCGGCAACCCCAGCCTCCATTGCTGGCGTGACGCGCAAGGTTTGATGGACGCGGCAGAAGTTGTAGTACATGAAATGCAGGGCAATTGCGGCCATGTGATTTTCCAGCTTCTTAGAGAAGGCGTTCGTCAGTCGGGTAAACCGGCGTATCGACATCCGCATGGTAAGGTCCTGACGCTGAACAAAGGATGTAGAGATATGAGCTGGGTCCGGATTCCCTGTGACAGCCTTACACTCGATTCCAATGCACTGGCTGGGGCTGTAGCGGGTCTGTGCCTCTCCAGATGCTCCGTAGACCTTGATTAGCGGTGCATAGTCAATATCGCTCCCAAAGGCATCCTCAATGGCATTTAGGTGAGGCTTGTGGCCATCAGTGGTCAATTGCACTCTGTACCTCAAGCGAGAAGCAAGATCGCCGATAAACTTCGTAGCGGTTCCCAGATCGCGCTCGCCAACCATCCAGCAAGGGACCAATTTTGTATCAGCGTCGATGGCCGTCCAAGTCCAGATGTCTCCGGCTCCTTTCGCCATCTGCTCTTCCTTGACTTTCTTTTGCTTGGTGTACATGAAAGACCAGATTTCATCGCACTGGACCCGGCGGCACGGCAGATTGCGAAGGTGGTCGTCCTGGTACTGCTCACAGACGGCCCCAAGGTCAAGCAATAGTTTGACAACAGTATTCTTGGCAACGCCGGTCATTCTGACGGTCGCTCTGATACTGTTGCCTTCGACCAAGCATCTAACTATTTGGATGCGCTTGGTTGTGTCCAGCTTGTTCATACTGACCATTATGCTTGAGTGCAATGAAAGCGTCAAGCATTTTAGTCATTTTATGCATAGTTTTAGTAGGGGTTCATGGTAGGATTTCGTTAGGTGAATGGTAGTTTCGGTAATGTGTCTATTTTTACCTTGCGTGCCTATCATTCTTTGAGGTACAAACTACCTCTAAGGGCGAGAATGGCGACCTTTCAGTCCTTACGGGTGTCCAATGACAGGAGGCGGTGCCTTTGGACCTCAACGTGCTCGCGTTTCGTACTGTGAAGCAAGCTACTGAACAGGATGCGGATGCCGCTGGAGCACAATCTCGGAAGATCGCGACATCCCGCAAGGGAGGCTTGATCGGCGGAGCGGTGCGCGCTCAAAGACTAAGCGGGGAACGTAGGCGTGAGATTGCGATGAAAGCCAATCAGGCCCGCTGGAGAAAACCACAGAACCCCAATAAAGATTGACTTGGTTATAAAACGTAACCAAGTCATTGGACGGGATCGGTCATGAATTCCACACTCGCACTCGAAAACATCAATGCACTCTTGGGGCAAGACTGCGTTCCTGCGTTTTTGTCTTCTCGCCCAAAGCAGTCTGCACGGGAGTTGTCCGGCGCGGCGAACGATGTTTTGTCTGGGATGGTCTTTGCAATTGAGCAAATGCTCACCAACATCATCCAAAGCCGCACGGTTGCAGATTACGAAGCCGCATATGGTCAGTATTTCTCGAAGTACGTTCAGATCATGCTTGCCCTGTCGCGCTTTGCTGATGCAATGATTCCCGCAGACGTAATGCAACGACTGACTTGGGAGTCGTTCTGCGAGAGGGAGTCTGACCTGCGGCAAGACGGAGATCGGATTTTTGGGACTGCCATCAAGGACCAGGCTCTCTTCACTGTCTGGACGATGCGGAAGATTAGCGATCTATTGGGCCAGATTCGAGCCGCAAAGCTTACAGAAAGATCAGCGGAAGACAAAGAGTGCTCTCAGCAGTATGTGCTGAACACCCTTCGTGCCGGTTTCAGCCTCGATTGCCTAGGGATGGCTCTGCGTACAAAGGGATCAATCTATCCAGATGTGCAAGCGGAGATCACTGACGGCCTTCGTGCGGCTGTGAATGCGTATGCGTGGGTCCGTCGTGGGCTAAACCTTAGAGTTCCAACAGAAGAGCAGGTTGTTCCAGAAATCCAATGGGACGAGGAGGATGAAGAGTTGCTTAGCTCCTCAATGGCTGATTTCGTCCATGAGGAGTACTGATGCCAGTAGAGGCAAGTTCGATTGTTGCGCAGGGTGATATCTATTGGGTAAACCTTTCGCCAATTGTCGGGAGCGAACAGGCTGGCAGACGCCCTTGTGTTGTCGTGTCACGGCGGAATGTGAATCAGGCTGGCCGCACTGTCGTAGTGGTTCCATTATCTACAAAGATAGAAAAAGCTAACTCGTATCGGATATTGCTACCCGCTTCGGAAATTACAAGAGATCTTTCCTCTCAATCCACCATTGAGAATAGCGTTGCCCTTTGCGATCATATTCGAGAGATCGATAAAAGTCGCCTGCAATCCAAAATGGGGAAGCTATCCCAAAACGCGGTGTTTGCCGTGCAACTCGGTTTGGCCAATATTTTTGATATTCGCTAGCCCTTGTGGATTCATGTGGATTCAAACTGACCCACTACCGCAAGACCCTGGAAGGCTACCCGGTACACTAAAGGTATGCACCCTCCGGTTCGGCTGGTAGCGATCGACATGGACGGCACCCTGCTTCCGACCTTCTCTCATGTCATAAGTGAGCGCAATGCGCAGGCGCTGAAGGTGGCGCAAGAGGCAGGCATCACGGTGGCCATTGCCACAGGGCGGCGCACCGCCTTTACGACTCCGCCGCTGGAGGGGTTGGGACTGCGCGCGGATACACCGCTGCTTACGTCGAATGGCGCAGTGAGCTGTACGCTGGGCGGGGAGTCGATCGACCGCTGCCGATTGGAGTCGCGGGTGGCGCGAGGATTGTGTGGTTTGCTGCGGAAGTTTGGCGCGATGGTCTTCACCTTCGACCGGCCGGGATACGGCGCGCTGGTGATGGAGGATTTGGAGCAGGTGCATGGGCGGATTGCGCGGTGGGTCGAGGCCAATCGCGATGCGATCGAGGTGGTGAAGCCGCTGGAGGATGCGCTCAAGGACGGGGAAGATCCGATTCAGGGCATGTTGGCGAGCGGACTGAGGAAGATGCGCAAGGCCGAGAAGGTGCTCAAGGCCAGCCCGTGGAGCGGAGCGTGCGAGTGCGTACGGACCGAGTACCCGGCGCGGGACGTGGCGATCCTCGACCTGTTGCCGCTTGGCGTCTCGAAGGGGCGGGCGCTGATGCGGCTGGCGGAGCGGCTCGGTGTGGATCGCGCGGAAGTGATGGCGATTGGCGACAACTGGAACGATCTGGATATGCTGGAGTGGGCCGGGCAGGGCGTGCTGATGGGCAATGCGGAGCCGGAACTGCGCACCATGGCCAAGATGCGGGGATGGGAGCAGGCTCCGTACAACGACGACGATGGCGTGGCGGTGGTGCTGGAAGCAGCGATGAATCGGTGAGCGTCCGTTACCGATCAGTCGTCTTTAGGGTGACAGGGAAGTGGGGTTGGGATTGCGGGGAAGGCTGTTCAGCACGGCAGGGAGATGGACGGGCCTGATGGCTCTTGCCGCGGCTGGAGTGTGCGGGCAGGCGACCGAGCAGGTTACGCTGCAAAACGGATTTGCGATGCGCTGCGACCACCACGCCCCGGTGCAGGGCCATGTCCGGGTCTACCTGAGTGCAGGTGAGGACAATTACCTTGAGCTTCGCCCCGAGGAGATTGCGACTGTGGAGACGGTTCCGAATTTGCCGGCTGCTGCTGCGCGCACGACTCCATATACGCCTGGAGCCGTGGACGGCAGTAATGCCAATGCGGAGGCAAGGCTCTCCCCGGCCGATCTGGCGGAGATGCTGGCGACGGCCGGCCATGCGCACAACCTGGACGTGGACCTGCTGGCCAGCCTGGTGAAGGCGGAGAGCGGTGGCAACGCGCGGGCCCAGAGCCGGACGGGAGCGCGCGGACTGATGCAGTTGATGCCCAGGACGGCCTCGGAGATGGGCGTCGAAGACAGCTTCAAGCCGGACGAAAATGTGCGCGGCGGCTCGACCTACCTGGATTCGCTGCTGACCCGCTACCACGACAACATGGCGTTGGCGCTGGCTGCCTACAATGCTGGACCGGCGGCGGTGGACAAGTACCACGGAATTCCGCCTTACCACGAGACACGGGCCTATGTGGCCCGCGTGATTCACGAGTTCAACCGCCGCGTGCTGGCCAGAGAGGCGCAGGCGCGCAAGGCAGCCGCGACGGCGGTCGCATCCAGGCTCAAGCCAACTTTATAAACTCCATCCCTCCACCTGCCGTTCATGCGGAGAACGTAGAATAAATAGATATTTGTAGCCAGGGAACGGAGAGCGATTGAAGAAGAATCATTTGATTCTGGGTTTGGTGGTGCTGGCGGCGTTGGTCGCGCTGGTGGTGTGGGGACGCGACAGGATGCACTTCGACTTTGGCGTGTTCCGGTCGCAATTGGCGCTGGCTGACTGGACCAAGATCGCCATCGGCATCGGCTGCATCTACCTGGGCTATGTTTTCCGGTCGGTGCGCTGGGAACGGCTGCTGCGGCCCAACAAGGAAGTGCCAACGCTCTCGCTGTTGGGAACGCAGGTCATCGGCTTCACAGCCGTGGCTCTGATTGGCCGCGTTGCCGATCCGGTCCGGCCCTACCTGGTGTCGAAGAAAACCGGGCTGCCGCTGAGTTCGCAGGTGGCGGTTTACATTGTGGAGCGGCTGTTCGATGCGGGCTCGATGGCGCTGATTTTTTCCATTGTGATTCTGCTGGCTCCGGTCGGGGCGATGCCGCATCCGGAGATCGTGAAAAAGGCCGGCGTCTGGGGATTGGCCCTCACGGTTGCGGGCGCGCTCTTTTTGTTTGCCGTGCGTTTTGCTGGCGGGATGGTGGCAACGTTCTTCGAAAGAGCGTTCGGCATGGTTTCAAGCAAGCTGGGCCACGCGGTGGGCCACAAGATTCGCACCTTCCGCGCCGGGCTGGACACCATGCGCAATTTCTCCGACTTTGCCATTGCAGCGGGGCTTTCGCTGGGCATGTGGTTGCTGATTGCAGTGGCTTACCTGGAGACAACGCGAGCTTTCACGGCCAGCCCGGAACTCTCTTCGATGACCTGGGCCAAATGCATGTTGCTGCTGGCTTTCAGCGGCACGGCCAGCATCTTCCAACTGCCGATTATCGGCTGGTTCACGCAGATCGCTGCCGTGGCCGCAGCAATGTCGAGCTTCTATGGGGTGGGCACCGAGGCCTCGACGGCCTGCGCCGCCACGATCCTGCTGGTTACCTTCCTGAGCATCATTCCGGTGGGGTTGATCTGGGCGCAGTTCGAGCACGTGAGCCTGCGCAAGGTGGCCCTTGAGAGCGAGAATGCAGGCGAGGAACTGGCTGTGAAGGATGTGGCAGAATAGGGCGGCATTCGGTCAAGCCGAGTGCGGGTTGGCTTCCTCGGCGGGCGCAATGACCGGACGCGAGTAACGGATGGTCTCCGGGCTGACCGCGCCGCCGGTCATGAGCATGCTCATGGCCTGCTCCATGGTCAGATCGGTGTCAACCACGCGCTCCAGCGGCAAAACCTGCAGGAAGGCCGAAGTGGGGTTGATGGCGTTGGGCACCAGGACCGCGGCCAATTCGATGCCGGTGGTGGAGTCGAACAGGGTGCGGGTGAGGAAGCCGATGCTCTTTTGCCCCGGCAGCGGAAAGTCGATGAGCACGACGCGCTGACTGGAGTCTTTTTTGGCCATCATCGAGTCAAGCAGCTGGCGCACCGAGGTGTAGACCTTGGCCACAAAGGGCAGCCGATCCAGCAGCGTCTCGAAGAGGTTGAGGGCCTGGCGTCCGATGACCAGAGAGGTGAGACTGCCGAGGATGTAGAGCGCCAGCAGAGTGAGCACGACGGCCAGGGTGGACTGCAGCCAGGGCTGGCCGATCCACTTTTCAGGCAGAACCGCGGCGAGAAACTGCACGGCCGGCAAACCGGCCTTGGCCAGGCTGCCCAGCAAAAAACTGAAGACGAGCCAGGTCACGAACAAAGGTCCGATGGTGATGACGCCGGCCAGAACATTGCGCTGCAGATTGCGCAGCGGTTGGGCAAAGAGAGGTTTCAAGCGCTTCTCCTAATAAGTCAGGATACGTGAAACAAGGTGGCCTTTTCTTCAGGAAAGAGCCATTCCGGCTCCAGGTTTCCTTAAAGGGCTGAATCGAAGATGCCGTATCGGCGGCAATCCCCTTTATATTTAGTGAGGAAGGAAGTACATGAACGATTCACTGGGTCTCGGACTGCAAGACTTTGGCCGCCAGCCAGGTAATCCGGGCGAGCCGTACAAGCGCGCCGTGGGGTCGCCGTTGCCGGTGGGCGGGGGCGGGAGTGCGCCGGTGAAGGAGGAACGGCAGGAAGGGCCGGCGCAACGGCCTGCGCCTCCTGTAGGGCGCTCCCTGACGACCGCGCCGGAGGCGGCAGAGTCCAGCCAGCCGCTGAGTGGATTCCAGCGGGCGGTGGGAGCGCTGCGCCTGGCGATGCCGTTTGTGCAAAGGATTCTGCCCTTGCTGGACGGAAATGTTGCGACCACGGTCTCGAATATCCTGTCGCCACATGCGGCTCAGCCCGTGCCGATGAACCTGGCGCCTATCGAGGACGGTTTGGCCGAGCTTCAGGCCGGGCACCGCGATCTGCGCGACCAGGTGATGGAACAGAACAGTTCGCTGAAGCGGGTTGAGGACCAGTTGGAGATGGTGCGCGAAGCCACCGACCGCAACACGCTGGAACAGCAGGAACTGCTGGAAGACCTGAAAGCGGTCAGCAACAAAGTGAACACGTTCGCTTTCATCGCGCTGGTTTTGTTGGCGCTCTCGGTGGTGTTGAACATCATTCTTTATTTGCACATACGCCGGGTTCTGCCCTGAGAAGCTGTCCTTGTATCTGCTGGACTTGGAGCAGCTCTCCCCATTGTGGGTCGTTTTCAAGAACCGTGCAGGCTGGCTCTTCTTGCCACCCCACGGACCAAGACCCGTCCGTGGGGACCCCCGGTGAGAGAAGAGCCAATTGAGTGAGCGTTTTAGGTCTACAACCATTCCCAAAATCTGATAAAGCAGGCCAGCGGCCCCGGCCTGGAAGTCTCGCAGTGGAAGTCGGGCGCCGTTCAAGTTGTGGCAGTTGAAGCGCCAGACCGGGAAGTTCTGGCATAAAAGAGAGCTATTTTCGTCCAGTCAACAGATAGATTACTCCTGTGAATATCAATTTGAGCGGTACTGCTACCTTTCTTGATGTTGGTGATATGAGCTGTTGCCAGTCGTATTTTCGGGGGGCTAGTATTCGCCTTAGTTGATCCGTCTATCTTGGTAACAACCCGGCCTTCATGACCGCTATGCAGCTTTTCTCACGTTCACAGAGCTTCACCAACGAGCGGCGCTTACCGGCGCACGCGTAGGGAGTGTCTCGTCATGGCATGGTATGCCTACTGCATCGGTGAAAAGCAAGCGTTCCCAGAATTATCCCGTCATCGTAAACCAGTTCCGTTGGAATCGGTTCTCGGCGTAAGCGGTAACCAGGTATTTCTTTATCCAGCCAGCGATCTTGCCGTAGTCGTCAGCGAACACAACCCGGAGGATGTTTTAAATCAGAAGTCGGGCATGGATCACGCACGGGTGATTGCCGATTGTTTTCAGCATTCGACGGTGTTGCCCTTCCGATTTGGAACGGTATTTGGCGGCGACGATGCCTTGCGCAAGTCGATTCGCTCCAACCAGCGGCAATTTCTGAGTAATATCGACAAGCTGCGCGGCAAGACCGAGATGCATCTGAAGGTGGCTGTTGACGGAGGTTGCAGTCACGCAACGGACAAGCAGAAGCCGGGTGAGCGTGCGGGCTGGGAGTATTTGACCAACTTGCGCGAGAACGCGGCGCGGCAGCGTGAGCGTCAGACCCGTGCTCGCGCGGTGAGTTTCCAGATGCACCGTTTGTTCATGCCTCTGGATGAAGAGGTAAGCTGCCGGTTGACGGAAAGTGGGAAGATGGTGCTGGATATCGCGCACCTGATCGATCGCAAGTACGTGGAGCGCTACCAGAACAAATTCTTGAGCACCAGCACGCTGATGCGGGATTGCCAGATGCAGGTTTCCGGACCTTGGCCGCCGTACCACTTCGTCCACCGGCTGACTCGCGGGGCGCATGTGCAGGCGCAGCCGACGTCGGTTCCTGTACCGGTGACTGTACAGGTAGCTCCGCCGCTTGAGGGTTTGCCGGAACCGATGGCAGTGTTGGCGTAACTCGGCTCGATCCAAATACAGGAAGCCCCGGCCATGGCCGGGGCTTCCTGTATTTGGATTGGAAGGGGAGGAAGCAGCCTATTTGAAGGAAGCGATGGCGCTGGCTTCATCGTCCTTGATGTCGAAAACGGTGTAGAGTTTGGTCAACTGGAGCAGGTCGTGAACTTTCTTGGTGAGGTTCAGGAGCTTCACCTCGGCGGCCTGATTCTTGGCCGTGGTATAAGCGCTCACCAGTTCGCCCAAACCGGAGCTATCGATGTAATTCACATTGCCCAGGTTGAGCAGAATGTTCTTCTGCCCCTTGCCGATCAGATTGCGAACGGCGTCGCGTATCTGCACGCTGCCCTCGCCCAGAGTGATCCGCCCGCTGAGGTCGAGAACAGTTACGCCGTCCACTTCACGGGAAGCAATTGTCAGTGCCACGGAATTTCCTCCTTGTTGGTATTACGGTTATAGCACCTTACCGGTTCACCTGACGGGAAGGTCAGATCCTGTCTGAGTCTCCGGCGGGAATGACCGGCATCGGTTCGCCGCCGGCGCTCTCCGCACAAGTGCCCTAGGTTAACCCGCCAGCCGGGGCCAGACGCTTGATCAGCGTCAACTCGGTTCCGGGTTGCAATTGACGAAAGTGTACCTCATCCATGAAGGAACGGATGAGGAAGATGCCACGGCCGGTGCCGCGCAACAGGTTTTCCGGAGCCAGAGGGTCGGGAAGAGTCGCCGGGTCCAGTCCCTTACCCTGGTCGGAGATGGTAAACACCAGCGCCGTGCCCGTGTTTTCAAAGCTGGCGGTCATCTTTTTGGCGGGGTCGTATTCGTTGCCATGGAGTACGGCGTTGACCGCAGCCTCACGCACTGCCATGGTCACGTGGAAGCGCTGGTCCTCGTCCAGGCCTGCTTCAGAGGCCAGCCGGTCCGCGGCAGCCTCCACTTCGCTTACGCTCTCCATGGTGGAACTCAGAGTAAAACTCTGCCGGCCTGCCTTGGGTCCGTTCACCAGTTTCCTTCCGCCTCTCCCCTGAACAGGCAGGTGCAGACGCGACCGCGCCTAATGCTCCAAAGTTTCATGGCTGAGAACGTTTGTGTCAAGCGCGGGTGTGCCGGTGTGGCAGGAGCGCGCGCCGAAAGACCGCGGCAGCGTAGGCTTCGGGCTCACTTGTTTTCCTTCTTGCGAAACAGGAACAGGCCGTGCCTCTTGACCGGACGCCCCTGCGTGCGGGTGAGGTTCGACGATGTCGATATCCCGCTGAAGAGAATGAAAAAATCGAAAAACGCACGCAGGAAGCTCTTTCCATTTTCTTGGGACACAGTGAAAAAACCTCGAGGAAGGATTCTGGACTCATCTTCTTGCTCACTTCATTCGAGAGTGAATGGAGGGCGAGGGTTGCAGGAATCTTCCGGAATTGAATTATTTGCCGGATTCCTGCTTGGGTGCGGGCTTGGCTCCAGGGCGCGGCTTTCTGGCCGGGCTGGAGACGCCAAAGCTCATGAGAAGAAAATCCAGGCCCTTGCGCAAGGAGTCAAGAACGTTCATGGCAGTCTTCCTTTCCAAATTGAGTTACAGAGACTTTCCCCTGTTGTCCGTTTCAGCCTTGGCCGGACTATCTCTTTGCCGTTGAAGCAGGCGCAGGAGGCGGTTGTTCACCGCGCAGAATTTCGATGGCGGCCGGGGGCAGGGGTTTGTCGGCGTTGGCCAGCAGCAGGCTCACCTGCCACATCTGGGTTTCAGAGAGCGTGGCCTTGTAGGAAGGCATTCCGGTCAGGCGGATGCCGTTGTCCACTTTCCAGTAGGTCTCTCCCGGCGGGTCGTCGCTGACGCCGACCACGTCGCTGTTGTGGTGCTTCTCCCAGAGGGGCGGGGCATCGGGGAACATGTGCGCGCCAAAGGAGGAGGGTTTGCCGTGGAAGCCGTGGCAGGCGGCGCACTGGTCGCGATAGATGCGTGCGCCGGCAATCAGGGTTCCCTCATAGGCCTGGAGAGGCGGGGTCTTGACCATCTCGCGATGGATGCGGGCATTGAGGGGCACGCTGGTGATGAGGCGCTCCTGGGGCAGCGGCGGGTCGGCTACAGCTACTGGAACCTTGCCCACACTGAACCATCCGAATACAGCGAGAGGCACGAGCACAATACCGAGCAGAATTCCTAGAAACAGTCGGCCCATCTTCGTTCGATCCTCCATTGCCCTTCATCGTAGAGCATTCTTCCGCTTGATCGGGCCGCAGGTACGCCGATTTCCGAAGAAACAAAAAGAAATGCTGGACAAGGGCGGATGGATTTGCAAGAGTTTGGTTCACGCCGCAACGGCGCTGGCCGATGACGGCAATTCCCCGAGCAAGGAGTACCTCATGGCAGATCACTCGAAAATGAGACTGGGCCGCAAAGCCATCAAGACCGATACGCGGACATTGGCTTTCGGAGACTATCTGACTCCAGGACTTCCACCCCCACCCCCCACGGCCGACTGGACCAAGGGCATCGCCAGCTGGGGCATGATGCTCAACGACACGCTGGGCGACTGCACCATCGCCGGCGTGGGCCACGCGGTGCAGGTGTGGACCGCGAACACAGCAGGTACGATGGCCACGGTTCCGGACCCAACCATCGAAAGCTTCTACGAGAATTGGGACGGCTACGTCCCCGGCAATCCCAGTACCGACTCGGGCGGCATCGAACTGGACGTGCTGAACGACTGGCGCAAGCAGGGCTTTGCCGGCCACACACTGCTGGCCTTTGCCGATCCCAAGCCGGCGGAACTGGTGGAGGTTCGCCAGTCCATCGCGCTGTTCGGCGGGGTGTATATCGGGCTGGCTTTGCCGCTGACGGCACAGACCCAGGAGGTGTGGGATGTGGTGCCAGGGGGAGGCGCCAACGCCAAGCCGGGGAGTTGGGGCGGCCACTGCGTCTTTGTGCCGAAATACGACCAGCACGGCTTCACCTGCATTACCTGGGGGCAGCCTAAGACGATGACCCTGGCCTTCTGGAAGAAGTACTGCGACGAAGCGCACACCCTGCTGGGCCAGGACTGGTTCGACGCCAAGGGATCGCCTGCGGGCTTCGACCAGACGCAGTTGCAAACCGACCTGGGCGCGATCAAATAGCGCATGGAGGCACGAAACAGCGGGCGGCGCGTCCAATCCATTGCCGGTTCACCCACAAGGCTCCCCCCAGGTGGTTTAATACCATATGGGGGGAGCGCCGACGAGGTGTGCTTCCGTACTCCCGTGGAGGAAACCCGAAACCGATGTATTCTTTTCGCC